>Ga0126307_10001556_pt1 | contig 15126 bp, 13 predicted proteins | sample Plot28_FD_89955 | JGI IMG/M metagenome (GOLD analysis project Ga0126307, IMG submission 89955) | Serpentine soil microbial communities from UC McLaughlin Reserve, CA, USA - Plot28 | ecosystem: Environmental > Terrestrial > Soil > Grasslands | place: USA: UC McLaughlin Reserve, Lake County... | reverse complement strand
GCCGCGGTCGAGGACACCGAGCGCGGCCTCTACGGGATCCAGTTCCATCCCGAGGTCGTCCACACGCCGTACGGAACCGAGATCCTGACCCGCTTCCTCCGCGACGTCGCCGGTGCCCGCGAGAAGTGGTCGCCAGCGTCCGTCATCGAGGAGCAGGTGCAGGTGATCAGGGCGCAAGTCGGCGAGGCCCGCGCGATCTGCGGCCTCTCCGGCGGCGTCGACTCGGCGACGGCCGCGCTGCTCGTCCATCGGGCGATCGGAGACCGGCTCACCTGTGTCTTCGTCGACCACGGGATGATGCGCAAGGACGAAGCCGAGCAGGTGGTGACTGCCTTCCGCGAGCAGCACGGCATCCAGCTCGTCCACGTCGATGCCGCGGATCGCTTCCTCGATCGTCTCGCGGGCGTCGAGGATCCGGAGACCAAGCGGAAGATCATCGGCGAGGAGTTCATCCGGGTCTTCGAGGAGGAGGCAGGCAAGATCGAGGACGCGCGCTTCCTGGTCCAGGGAACCCTCTACTCCGACGTGATCGAGTCCGGTGGCGACGGCCGCGCTGCGGCGACGATCAAGTCGCACCACAACGTGGGCGGCCTGCCCGAGGAGATGGAGATGGAGCTCGTGGAGCCGCTGCGGATGCTCTTCAAGGACGAGGTCCGCGCCGTCGCAGCCGAGCTCGGCCTGCCCGAGCGCTTCGTCTGGCGCCAGCCGTTCCCCGGCCCCGGCCTCGCCATTCGCGTCGTCGGGGGCGAGGTCACCCGCGACCGGCTGGACATCGTCCGCGAGGCCGACGCGATCCTCCAGGAGGAGATCCGCGCCGCCGGCCTCTACCGCGAGCTCTGGCAGTCGTTCTGCGTCCTGCCCGTCGTCCGTTCGGTCGGAGTGCAGGGCGACGAGCGCTCATACGCCCATCCGATCGTGATCCGCGCGGTCACCTCCGACGACGCGATGACCGCTGACTGGGCGCGCCTGCCCTACGACCTGCTCGAGCGCGTCTCCAATCGGATCATCAACGAGGTCCGCGGCGTCAACCGCGTCACCTTGGATCTCACCTCGAAGCCACCCGGCACGATCGAGTGGGAATAGGCCGACCGGCGTAGCGTCGGCGCGCGCCGCCTCAGTAGCCGGCGTAGCTCTGCAGGTAGGGCAGCGGGTTGACCGGGTGCCCGCCTCGGTACCACTTGCCCAGCCAGAGCTCGAAGTGCAGGTGGCACCCGCGGGCGTTACCGGTCTGTCCGACGACCCCGACCTGCTGGCCCGGCATGACGATCTGGCCCTTGCTCACGGGCGCCCGGGTTGCCAGGTGGGCGTACATGTAGTCCTGGTGGAGCTTCTTGTTGCGGATCACGACGTAGTTGCCAGCGGAGCCCTGGTAGCTCACCCACTTCACCTTCGCGCGGCTGACCGCGACTAGTGGCGTGCCGCAGGCGGCGAAGATGTCCTGGCCCTGGTGGCTGTGTCCGCTGCGGGCCGCACCGAAGCCCTGTCCGATCGTGTGCGCGCCGGAGACGGGGAAGACCATCGACCCGGGCGGGGCCGTGGTCGGTGCAGGAGTCGTCGTGGTGCCCGGCGCACCGACGCCGCCGCTCTGCGCGAAGGCGAGTCCGGAGCCGAGCACCGCCGACGCGACGGCGGCCACGGCAAGCGCTGCCACCACCCTTCGGGGCGTACGTCGAACCGGGTGTTCGGATCCTGCCTCGACCATGCTCTCTGCGGCCTGCGGAGTTAGCTGTCGGGCTCGCGCCGAGAGTGGCGCTACGAACCAGTCGGTTGCGATTCGCCCCTGGGGGTTGATCCCCTTCGGGTCCCCCGCTCGCCCCGGCGTGCCGGGGGGATTTGGCCATCGATTGGCGCGGCAGTATAACGAGAGGACCGGGGCGAAACCCCGGTCCTCTCGAAAACCAACTTTCGGTGCCGAACGGCCGCTACTGGATGTAGCCGGTCTCCTTCAGGTACTGCGTCGCGACATCGGCCGGGTCCTGCTTGTCGATGTCGACCCGTGCGTTCAGCTCCTGCATCACGGGAAGGGTTAGGCCCTGCTGGACCTTCTCGATCGTCGCCTGGTAGTCGGGCCCAGCCTTCTGGACGGTCGACTGGTCGGTGATCCAGATGACATTCCCGGACGGGAAGATGCCCTTGTCGTCCTCGAGCAGGACATACTTGTCCGGGTTCGCGGCCAGCTGGGCGTCGGAGGTGAACAGAATCGACGCGTCGGCCTGACCCTTGTCGAGCACCGTGTAACGGAGCCCGATGTCGACCGGGTTGAAGGACTTGAACTGCAGGCCATAGGTGTCCTGCAGCCCAACCAGGCAGTCAACCCGCTGGCGGCACTCGGGCGAGCCGTACAGGTTGAGGTCCTGGGACTTGCCCTGGAGCTCGGAGATCTTCGTCACCCCGAGCTCGTCGGCCTTCGTCTTCAGCATCCCGAGCGCGTTGGCATCCGCGAAGGGAGTTGGCTGGAACGCCGTTTCGCCCTTCGGCTCGAGCTCCTGCTGCGCCTGCTGGTAGGCCCCCTGAGCATCCGCTGGGACCTGGTCCGCTTCCTTGCCGAAGATGGAGGTGAGCAGCGTGGAGGTGTACTCCGGGTAGCCGCTGATCTCCCCGTCCTGGAGGGCCTTGTACGCGATCACCTCGGAACCGAGGTTGAGATTGGTCTTCACGTCATAGCCCGCCGCCTGGAGGGCCTGCGCGTAGATGTCACCCAGGATCAAAGCCTCGGTGAAGTTCTTCGAACCCACGGTGAGCTGAATCCCGTTGTTGGCGGGGTTCGACTTGATCAGGTTGGCGGAGCCGCCACCGCTAGTCCCGGTGTCGGTGTCGTCGTCGCCACCCCCACATGCGGCGACGCCGAGGGCAATTACCAGCGCCGCTACGAACACGAACGCCGCCCTCAGTCGCCAATGGCCGGTCACCACGTGACCCTCCTCTCGTCTTGGGCCCTGCTGCGCCCTGGTATGGACCGCGTAAGCCTATGCGGAAGGCCCGGTCGTGTCAGGGGCGTGGCCCTGGGGCGGTCCTGGGCCGCATCCAGGGTCGTGGTTCCTGGCGCGACCGGGCCTGGGCACCGGCGCGCGCGACCTTCAGGCCGCGCGGCGTGAGCACCCACTGCAGCCCGGCGAGGCCTAGCTCGAGGGTGATGGCGAGCAGGGCGATCATGATCGCGCCCGCCACCACCCCTGCGTCGCCGTAGACGTTGCGGCCGAGGATCAGGTCCCCGAGCGTGCTCAGGCCCGCCAGCGAGGCCAGTGCCGCCGTGGCGATGATGTTGATCGCTGCCGTCCGGACCCCGGCCATGATCGTCGGCACGGCGAGCGGCAGCTCCACCCGGGCGACGACCTGCAGCCCCCGCATGCCCATCCCGCGTGCCGCCTCAACGGCGTTGCGGTCGACCTGGCTGACCCCGACATAGGAGTTGGTGAGGATCGGGGGGATGCCGAGCACGGCCAGCGCGAAGGTGACGTTCAGCAGGCCGACCCCGATGAATGCGGCGACGAATGCGATCAGCGCGAGCTCCGGGACCGCGCGGCCGGCGTTGCCCAACGAGATCGCCACGGCCTCCCCTCTGCGGAAGTGGCCGAGGGCGACGCCGGTCGGCAGCGCGATCAGAACTGCGAGCCCCAGAGCCAGGAACGTCACTTTCAGGTGCTGGCCGGTCAGGTGGAAGACCTGGTCGGGGCCACCGACCGTTGTCTGGCCGGTGCGCGCCTCCTGCTGGTTGAAGATGAAGTCGATCGCATCTCCGAAGACGTTCAGCAGGCCGAGGTGAAACGCCGCGCTCACGTCATCGCCTCCATGGACGGCTTGCGCCAAGGGGCGAGTAGGCGCTGTGCGAGCAGAAGCATCACGTCGAGGACGATCGCCATCAGGATCGAGAGCCCTCCGGCAATCACGATGTTCGTCTTGAAGTCGATCTGCTGGTACAGCGGCTGGCCGAGAGTGTTGACGTTCGCGAAGACCATCAAGGTCGAGATCGCCACCGTCGAGACGGTCGCGATGCGCAACCCCGCGATGATCTCGGGAAGCGCGAGCGGCAGCTCGACCCGCCAGAGCAACTGGCGGTCGGTCATGCCCATCCCACGGCCGGCGTCCTTGCTTTCCGGGGGGACGTTGTTGAGCCCCGCGACGATGTTCCGGTAGATGATCTGCAGCGTGTAGACGGAGAGGACGATGATCGCCGTCTCCCAGCCGAGGCCGGTGATCGGCAGGAGCAGGAAGATGAAGGCGAGGGAGGGGATCGTGTAGAGGACCCCCGTCGCCGCGGTGAAGGTGGGTATCAGCCAGCGCTGGCGGTGGGAGAGGACCGCGAAGGCGAAGGCCACCACGAACCCGATCGCGACCGCGATCAGGACGAGCAGCAGTTGGTTCAGCAGCGGCGTCGTGTAGCGGTCGAAGTTGTCGATGGCCCAGTCAAGGCAGAACACCTTGCCCTGCTGTGCCTGGCAGGGAGCGTTCTCGCCGGTCCGGCTGTGGATCTCCACCTGCCCGACGAGAGGGGCGAGCGCGGTAGCCATCGGCGTCATTCGCCGACGGGGTGCTCGACCGGGCGCTCGATCGCTGCGTGCTCCTCGACCTTCGCCTCAGGCGAGCCGAGGAACTCCGAGATGATCTCGATCGAGAGGACGCCGGTGATGCGCCCCTGGCCGTCGGTGACCGGCGCGTACTGTGTCTCCGACTGCAGCAGATCGGCCAGGGCGTCGCGCATCACATCGTCCTGATCGAGGATCGGCTCGGGTGAGCTGTCGGGGGTCCGCGGAACGGTCTCAGCCTGGAGATCGGATTCCGAGAGCCAGCCGAGCGGGCGCCTGTCCGAGTCGACGAGCAGGGCGTGAGGGACCTCCGCGCCCTCGAGCTTTGCCCTCACCTCGCCGGTGGCCTGGCCGACGAACGCCAGCGGCGCCCGCCAGAGGTTGATGTCGCGCACTCGCATCAGTGCCAGCCGCTTCAGGGCGCGGTCCGCGCCGACGAAGTCCTCGACGAAGTCATTCGCGGGCGCCATCAGCAGTTCGGCCGGCGTCGCGTACTGGGCGAGCCGTCCGCCCTGTTCGATGATCGCGATCCGGTCGCCCATCTTGATCGCCTCGTCGATGTCGTGGGTGACGAAGAGAACGGTCTTCCGGATCTCGGTCTGGAGCCGGAGGAACTCGTTCTGGAGGCGCTCGCGGTTGATGGGATCGATCGCCCCGAAGGGCTCGTCCATCAGCATCACCGGCGGATCCGCGGCCAGTGCCCGAGCCACCCCGACGCGCTGCTGCTGGCCGCCGGAGAGCTGGTTCGGGAAGCGGTCATGGAGGCCGGGGTCTAGGCCGATCAGCTCGAGTAGCTCGGCGGCCCGCTTGCGGGCTCGCGCACGATCCCAGCCCAAGAGCCGCGGAACGGTCTCGATGTTCTCGGCGACGGTGCGATGGGGAAACAGGCCGATCTGCTGGATCACGTAGCCCATCTCGCGGCGGAGCTCCGCCGGATCACGGTCCCGGACCGACGTGTCACCGATCAGGATGTCCCCCTCCGTGATCTCGACCGTCCGGTTGACCATCCGGAGGGCCGAGGTCTTGCCGCTGCCCGAGGGCCCGACCAGCACGCAGATCTCGCCCGCCTCGACCTCGAGCGAGAGGTCGTGGATTGCCGCGTCGTCCTGCCCCGCGTATCGCTTCGTGACATTGCGATACGAGACCGAAGCTGCTGGGCGGCCAGCCTCCACGCGGCGATCCTACTCCCAGCGATTCGCCGCCCGCTGAGCGTTCGGAACCTGGCTATCATCCGGCGGCCGCGGAGGTGCGCGGCTCTTTTTATGACTACTGCGACTGCGATGAGGACCTACCAGGCGACGCCCCAGGACCGCGAACGGGCCTGGCACGTCGTTAATGCGGAGGGCAAGACGCTCGGCCGCCTGGCGACGCAGATCGCCGAGGTGCTCCGCGGCAAGCATAAGCCGACCTACACACCGCACGTCGACGTCGGCGACTTCGTGATCGTCGTCAACGCCGAGAAGGTCGCGGTGACCGGCGACAAGCTCGAGAAGAAGCTCTACTGGCGCCACAGCGGCTACCCGGGCGGGATCCGCTCCCGCACGCTGGGTGACATGCTCGAGAAGCGGCCCGAGGAGGTCATTCGCAAGGCGGTCAAGGGGATGCTTCCTCGCAACCGGCTCGCTCGCCAGCAGCTTCGCAAGCTCAAGGTCTACGCCGGACCCGATCATCCCCACCAGGCCCAGAAGCCCGCGCAGCTCGAGGCCGACGCCTAGATATGCAGGACGAAGAGCAGCAGAACGGCGAGCGGCAGGACGACGAGCAGCCCGGCGGGCAGCCGCCGGACGAGGGCACTCCGCGGGAGCAGCAGGAGGTCTCCGAGCAGCAGGCTCCCGAGGAGGCAACCCCCTCCGAGGGCGGCAGCCCCGAGCGCGGCGAGGGGGAGGGCGAGCCACCCGAGGAGGCCCTCTCCGAGGACGCCGCGACCGAGGACGACACCCCGGAGCAGGAGCAGGGCGGCGATGAGCCGCGCGCTCAGGAGCCCGCGCCCGCCCCGCAGGAGGGCGGCAAGAAGGAGGACGTCGTCCCGGGGGCCGAGCTGGATCCGATCGCGATCGAGCCGGAGCGCGAGCTCGACGCCGAGGAGCGCGCCCGCCGCGAGGCCGAGGAGGAGGAGCGCCTGCGCCGCGAGCGCGAGCTGATCGGCGATGTCGACGATGCCCCCGTGGCGGCGGAGCCAGCCAAGCTCGAGGGCGACGCAAGCTACGCCGCGACCGGGAAGCGCAAGTCCTCCATCGCCCGCGTGATCCTGCGGCAGGGCAGCGGCAACATCCAGGTCAACAAGCGTGCGCTCGAGGAGTACTTCCCGCGGTCCTACCTCCAGTCGGTCGCCAAGCAGCCGCTCACCCAGACGGGCTATGAGGACAACGTCGATGTGCGCGTCCGCGTGCACGGCGGCGGCATTTCCGGCCAGGCCGCGGCGGTACGACATGGCATCGCGCGCGCGCTCACCGAGGTCGACCCCGCTCTGCGTCCCGAGCTCAAGCGGCGCGGCATGTTGACCCGTGACGCCCGCGTCAAGGAGCGGCGCAAGGCCGGCCTCAAGAAGGCGCGCAAGCGCCCGCAGTTCTCCAAGCGTTAGCGTCCCGCCCAGGTGGCGGAGAGAAAACTCTTCGGGACCGACGGTGTCCGTGGGCCCGTCGGGGAGCTGCTCACGCCGGATCTGGCCGTCCGGCTCGGACGCGCGGCGGCGCTCCAGGCAGAGGCCGAGCGCCCGCAGGTCCTGATCGTCCGCGATACCCGCGAGTCCGGTCCCATGCTCGAGGAGGCGCTCGCCGCCGGTGTGGCGGCAGGCGGGGGCGACGCGATGCTGGGCGGCGTCCTGCCGACCCCCGCCGCTTCGGTGCTGGCCCGTCGTCTGCGATTCGACCTGGCCGCTGTGGTCTCCGCCTCGCACAACCCCTTCGCCGACAACGGGATCAAGTTCTTCGACTCGCGCGGGATCAAGCTCGATGACGACACCGAGGCCGCGATCGAGTCGCGGCTGGACGACTCGACCGGCGAGCGGGTGGGGGGCGTGCGCCAGCTCGAGGGCGCCTTCGACGACTACATCCGCGAGCTGCGCACCGCGTTCCAGCTCGACCTCTCCGGGATGCGGATCGCGCTCGACTGCGCGAACGGAGCCACCCACCGTGCCGCGCCGGTGATCCTCAGCGCGCTCGGCGCGGAGCTCGAGCTGACCGGTGCCGAGCCGGACGGTCGCAACATCAACGAGGGCTGCGGCTCCACTCATCCCGAGCCGTTGATCGAGCTGGTCCGCTCGTCCGGCGCCCAGATCGGGTTCGCCTACGACGGCGACGGTGACCGGATGCTCGCGGTGGACGGGGCCGGGAACCTCCACGACGGCGACGACCTGATCGCGCTGATCGCCAAGGACCTGCGGAAGCGCGGAGAGCTCGAGGGCGGTGTCGCCATCACGGTGATGACCAACTACGGCTTTCTGACCGAGATGGAGGAGGCCGGGATCGAGGTCGAGCAGACCCAGGTCGGCGACCGCTACGTGATCGAGGCGTTGCGGGAGCGCGACTGGCGCCTCGGGGGAGAGCAGTCCGGCCACATCGTCTGGACGGACTTCACGCCGACCGGGGACGGCATCGCGGCATCCCTGCTCGTGCTCCGCTCGCTGCAGGGACGTCGACTCGAGGATGTGGTGCCGTTCAAGCGGCTTCCGCAGAAGCTGGTGAACGTCCGCGTGGCCGACCGCGCAGCGATCGCGCGTGCGGAGGGGCTGTGGAGCGCGGTGGAGGAGGAGAACGGCAGGCTCGAGGGCCGGGGCCGGGTGCTGGTTCGCCCCTCCGGCACGGAGCCTCTGCTGCGGGTGATGGTCGAGGCGCCCGACGAGGAGGAGTGCGAGGCGGTCACCGGCCGCCTAGTCGATCTGGCCAAGCGCGAGCTCGCGTAGTCCGGTGGCCGGGCCACGGCTTGCAGCCACGACTTTGTGGCGAAGCCGTCTACCACTACGCTGTCCCACCTAATGTGCGGCATCGTCGGATACGTGGGAGACCGACCGTGCCGGGACCTGCTGATCGCCGGGCTCGAGAAGCTCGAATACCGAGGCTATGACTCGGCCGGCGTCTCGGTGATCTCGGACGGCGAGATCGACAGCGTGCGCGCCGTCGGCAACCTCGCGAACCTGCGCGAGGCGCTCGAGCGACATTCCTCGAACGGCAACCGGGCGGTCGCCGTCGCGGCGCCGCCCGCGACCATCGGCCTCGGCCACACCCGCTGGGCGACTCATGGCCGGGTCACCGAGGAGAACGCTCACCCGCACGGCGACTGCGCCGACAACATCCACATCGTCCTCAACGGAATCATCGAGAATCACGCGGAGCTGCGACGCGACCTGAAGGCGGAGGGCCACGAGTTCACCTCCGAGACGGACGCCGAGATCGTCAGCCACCTGATCGAGCGCCACTACGAGGGCGATCTGACGAATGCGGTCCGGGGGGCGTTCGGCGAGCTCCGCGGCCACTACGCGTTCGTAGCCATGCACCGCGAGCAGCCGGAGACGCTGGTCGCGGCCCGCAAGGAGTGCCCGCTGATCATCGGCCTCGGCGAGAACGAGAACTTCATCGCTTCGGCGATTCCCGCCTTCCTGGCGGAGACGCGGTCGGCCCTCGGGATCAAGAACGACGAGATCGTCACCGTCCACAAGGGGGACGTGACGATCACCGACGCGGAGGGGAACGTCCAGGAGCGCGAGCCGGAGGAGGTCACCTGGGACGAGGACGCCGCAGAGAAGGGCGGCTACGAGACCTTCATGCTCAAGGAGATCCACGAGCAACCCGACGCCGTCGCGGAGACGATCACCGACCGGCTGCCGACGCTCGACGGTGTCGATCTCTCCGACATCGCTCTCGACGACGACTTCCTGCGCGACGTGGAGCGGATCGTGATCGTCGCCTGCGGAACCTCCTACCACTCGGGCCTGATCGGCCGGTACGCGATCGAGCAGTGGGCGCGGATCCCGGTCGAGATGGACATCGCCTCGGAGTACCGCTACCGCGAGCCGGTCCACCGGCCCAACGACCTGGTCATCGGCATCACCCAGTCGGGCGAGACGGCCGACACGCTCGCGGCGATGCGGCTGGCCCGCGACAGCGGCTCCAAGGTGCTCGCGATCAGCAACGTGATGGGCAGCCAGGCAACCCGTGACGCCGACGCCGTCCTCTTCACCCGCTCCGGGATCGAGGTAAGCGTGGCTGCCACGAAGACCTTCGTCAGCCAGGTCGCCGCGATGTACCTGCTCGGCCTCCGCCTCGCCGAGCTGCGCGACACGCTTCCGAGGGAGCGGATCGCCGAGCTCGTCGCCGAGCTCAAGTCACTGCCCTCGAAGCTCCAGGAGACGATCGTCACCAGCGAGGAGCAGGTCCGGGCGATCGCCGAGGCCGAGAAGGACCAGCGCTTCTTCATGTACATCGGCCGTCACATCGGTCTAGCCGTCTGCCTGGAGGGCGCACTCAAGTTGAAGGAGATCGCCTACATTCCGGCGGACGCCTACGCGGCCGGAGAGATGAAGCACGGGCCGATCGCTCTGCTCGACGAGTCGACCCCCGTGATCGCGGTCGCGACCGACAGCCCGGTCACCGAGAAGATCCTCTCCAACATGGAGGAGGTCCGGGCGCGGGGCGCGGAGGTGATCGCGATCGCGACCGAGGGCTCGGATCAGGTCGGCGAGGCGGCGGGCACCACCCTCTTCGTCCCGCGCACCGACTGGATCCTGCAGCCGATCGTCGCGATCGTGCCGCTGCAGCTGCTCGCCTACCACGTGGCCCGCGAGAAGGGACTGAACGTCGATCAGCCCCGCAATCTCGCCAAGACCGTGACCGTTGAATAAGGTGCCGCGCTCGTGAGGCGCCGCATCTCAACCCTTGCCGCAGTCTGCGTGCTCGTCCCCGCTGGGATCCTAGGCGGCTGCGGTGGCGACGAGGGTGGAGGCGACGCCGACGTCGGGCCGGCCATAGCGGTTCCCGCGAATGCGGCCCTCTACATCGACGGGACCGTGAAGCCCACCGGCCAGGCCCAGACCGATGCGAAGGCCGCGCTCAGCAAGGTCCTCGACACCCCGGATCCGGGAGGGAAGATCATCTCGCTGCTCGAGCACGAGGCGAAGTCCGAGGGTCACCCCGTCGATTACCAGCAGGACGTCGCCCCCTGGCTCGGCGAGAAGGCCGGTGTCTTCTTCACCGATCTCACCGACGACGCGCAGAAGGGCGCCGCCGTGGTCGAGACCACCGACCCGGCAGCCGCCCTCGCCTTCGCGCGCAAGGCATCGGGCACGACCGCGACGAGCCCCGCCCCCCAGACCTACAATGGCGCCAGCTACCAGACCGATCCGACCGAGCAGGACACGGTCTTCGGGACGGTGGGCGACTTCCTGGTCGCGGGCAATCTGGACGGGTTCAAGGCTGCCGTGGACGCCGAGATGGGCGACTCGCTCGGCGATGAGAGCGACTTCAAGGACTCACTCGAGCAACTGCCCAGCGACCGGCTCGGGACCTTCTACACCGTCCCCAAGACCCTGATCGACTCGCTTGGGTCTGAGCAGATCGACCAGCAGACGCAGACAGCGATCGAGAAGAGTGCGGGCGAATCGCTCGAGAAGCCCGTGTCGGGTGCCCTCACCGCCTCGGCCAACAGCTTCGACCTCGAGTTCGTCGGGGGCGACGAAGGCGTCGACACGCCTGAGAGCTCGCTCGTCGGCGACGTGCCCGGCGATTCCTGGCTCGCTCTCGGGCTCGGCAACCTCGGAGAGACCGCGAAGCGGACCATCGAGCAGCTCAAGGACTCGGGCATCCCGGGCTTCCAGCAGGGCCTCTCCCAGGCGGAGCAGGCGACGGGCGCTTCGATCGACCAGCTCACCGACGCACTCGGCGATGCGGTCGTCTACGTGCGCGGGACGACCGAGCGGACCCTGAACGGCGCGCTGGTCGTGCACACGAACGATCCGGAGCTCACGGGGCGGCTGCTGAGTCAGCTCCAGACGCTCCTCCGGCTCGGGAGCCAGGGCACGGCGAAGCCGCTCCAGCTGAGCGGCGGCGGCACCGGCTTCCAGATCAACGACCCAACCCAGGCGCCCCAGCCGATCGAGGTCGCGCAGCAGGGCGACAAGATCGTGATCGGGTACGGCGCGAATTCGGCCGCGCAGAGCCTCGCTCCCTCCCAGCCACTGTCCGGTTCGCAGACTTTCTCGACCGCCAAGGGCCAGGTCTCCGACCTGGGCACAGACTTCTTCCTCGATCTTCCCACCGTCTTCCGGCTCGCGGAGGCGGAGGGCGCGAAGTCCGATCCGGGGTTCCAGCAGGCCAAGCCGTACATCGATGCGCTCGCGTACATCGTCACGGGCTCCGGGACCAAGGGCGACCAGGCCGAGCTGAAGGCCGTCGTCGGGCTCAAGTAGCCGTGGTGCTCGGCGTCGGCATCGACCTGATCGAGATCGAGCGTGTCGAGCGGGCGCTGGAGCGGCGCCCGCGCCTCGCCGAGCGCCTCTTCACCGACGCCGAGCTCGCCTACTCGCGAGAGCGCGCTCGCCCAGGCCGACACCTCGCCGCGCGCTTCGCGGTGAAGGAGGCGGTGATCAAGGCGCTGGGGCAGGGACTTCCCCCCAAGGACATTGAGGTCGTCAGCGGCGAGCCCCCCACGCTGCGCCTGCACGGCCAGGCAGCGGATCTGGCGGGCGACACGGAGATCGTGATCTCACTGACGCATTCGCGAGAGTCCGCTGCCGCCGTCGCAATAGCCGCTTAGAGCGGGGACCGAACCGCGGGTAGTCTGGCGCGGTCATGGAGGAGTGGCTCAATCCCTGCCTTGACTCGGAACAGATGCGGGCGACCGACGCCTGGGCGATCAACGATCGCGGAGTGCCGTCGCTGGAGCTGATGGAGACGGCAGGCCGGGCCGTCGCCGAGGCCGCGGCGGAGGCCGCGGGCTCCGGCAGGGCCGCGGTCGTCTGCGGCAAGGGCAACAACGGCGGGGACGGCCTGGTCGTGGCGCGCGTTCTGCGGGAAATGGGGTTCGAGGTCGATGCCCTGCTGCTCGCGCCGGGCGACCAGCTCTCCGAGGACGCCCGCGCGAACCTCGAGCGCTTCGACGGCGCCCGCCACGTCGCGGCAAGCGAGCTCCGCGCCGCGCTCGACGGAGCCGGCGTGATCGTCGACGCGATCTTCGGGACGGGCTTCGCCGGAGTCCCTCGTGATCCAGCCGGCTCCGCGATCGCGGCGATGAATGAAGCCGATGCCCCCGTGGTCGCGACCGACATCGCCTCGGGGGTGAACGCCTCGACGGGCGAGGTGGAGGGCAAGGCGGTCGGTGCAGATCTCACGGTCACCTTCCACGCGCCCAAGCTCGGTCACTGGATCGCGCCGGGCAAGGAGCACACCGGCACCCTGCGGGTGGCGCCCATCGGAATTCCCGACGGGGCCCCGGTCGCAGCGACGGCCGGGGTGATCTCCACCCGGGTACTGGAGCTGGCGCAACATCGCGAGCCGGGTTCGACCAAGTTCACCTCGGGCCAGGTGGTGATCGCCGGCGGATCGCGCGGGTTGACGGGAGCCGTCTGTCTCTCGGCACTCGGGGCGATTCGAAGCGGCGCGGGCTACGCCACTGTCGCGGTGCCGGCCGACCTCGAGTCGATCTTCGAGATCAAGCTCACCGAGGTGATGTCGCTGGGCTGCGCGAGCCGCGAGGGGCGGCTGCGCCCTGCCGCCTCCGAGCAGATCCTGGGCGCCACCGAGCGAGCGGCGTGCGTCGTCCTCGGCTCCGGCATGGGCCGGGAACAGGGGACGCAGCGGCTCGCCCGCGAGCTCACCCAGCGCATCCGCGCCCCGCTCGTCCTCGACGCAGACGGCCTCAACGCCCACGCGGGCCGCATCGAGGCGCTCGCGGACCGGGAGCCGCCTCTCGTCCTCACGCCGCACGAGGGCGAGATGGGCCGCCTGCTCGACCGCGACTCGAAGGAGATCAAGGAGAAGCGGCTGGAGAGCGCAAGGGAGGCCGCCGAGCGGAGCGGCGCGATCGTGCTGCTCAAGGGGGACGACTCGATCGTCACCGACGGCGGGCGGGTGGCCATCAACGCGGTCTCCAGCCCGCAGCTGGCGACGGCCGGCACGGGCGACGTCCTCACCGGCGTGATCGCTGCGCTGATCGCCAGGGGACTCGAGCCGTTCGCGGCGACCTGCGCGGCGGTCCTGGCTCACTCGCGCGCGGGTCGTGTGGCGGGAGAGCGCGTCGGCCACGACTCGGTGATCGCCGGAGACGTGGTCGAGGCGATGCACGCGGGGCTGGCGTACTGACGATGCCCGAGCGAGAAGGCCGCGCGCTGGCGGTCGTCGACGCGGGCGCGATCGAGCGGAACTGCCGGACCCTCGAGGAGCGGTCGGGTAAGGCCGAGCTCTGTGCCGTGGTCAAGGCGAACGGCTACGGCCATGGCGCTGCCGCCTGCGCGGCGGCTGCGCTGCGCGGCGGGGCGACCCGTCTGGCGGTGGCGGCGGCGGACGAGGCCGCGGAGCTGCGCCTCCACTTCCCGGATGCCCCGCTGTTCGTGATGGGGGCGCTCACCGAGGAGGAGCTCAGAACGGCGCTCGCGGCGCGCGCCGATGTGGCGGTCTGGCGTGAGGGGTTCCGGGAGCTCTGCTCGCGTCTGGCCCGGCGCGGTCAGCCAGCCAGGGTCCACCTGAAGCTCGACAGCGGCATGGGCCGGCTTGGCGAGCCGGACCCCGAGGCCCTGGTCGAGCTGGCGCGGCGGTGTGCGTCGGATCCCCACCTGGAGGTGGCCGGCATCTGGACGCACTTCGCCACGGCCGATGAGCCCGACGACGGCTTCCTCGCGGAGCAGCTCGCCGCTTTTCGGCCAGTGGCCGACGCCGTCCGCGCGATCGCCCCGCGCTGCATCGTCCACGCAGCAAACAGCGCCGCCACGCTCCGGGAGCCGGAGGCCCACTTCGACATGGTGCGGTGCGGCATCGCCGTCTACGGCCTCGATCCCTTTCACCGGGATCCCCGCGAGCACGGGCTGCAGCCGGCGCTCGAGCTTCATTCCTACGTCGCCGACGTGAAGCGATTCGAGCGCGGCGCGAGCGCGGGCTACGGCCGCACGTGGCGGGCGCCCGAGGACACCTGGGTCGGCGTGCTGCCGATCGGCTACGGCGACGGCGTCAGGCGGGGTCTCTCCAACAACGCCGAGGTGCTCGTGGATGGCCGGAGGTATCCGCTGGTGGGAACCGTCTCGATGGACAACGTCACGATCGACCTCGGCCCGAACACGGGCGTCGAGCCCGGCGCGCCCGCAGTGCTGATCGGTCCGCAGGGCTCCGATCGGATTCTCGCCGAGGAGGTCGCCGCCCGGCTCGAGACGATCAACTACGAGGTCACCTGCGGGATCTCGCAGAGGGTGCCGCGGGAGTTCCGGGAATGAGCGCCGCGCTCGAGGAGCTCGACCGGGCCCCCTCCATCTCCGCCGCTCGTACCGCGCTCGAGCAGCAGGGGCCGGCGTGGATCGTCGGCGGCGCGATCCGCGACGCGCTGCTCGGCGAGGAGGTGGCTGACGCCGACCTCGCGATCGAGCGTGGCCGGGAGGAGGAAGCGGCCCGGGCCATCGCCAAGGTCG
>Ga0126307_10001555_pt1 | contig 15131 bp, 14 predicted proteins | sample Plot28_FD_89955 | JGI IMG/M metagenome (GOLD analysis project Ga0126307, IMG submission 89955) | Serpentine soil microbial communities from UC McLaughlin Reserve, CA, USA - Plot28 | ecosystem: Environmental > Terrestrial > Soil > Grasslands | place: USA: UC McLaughlin Reserve, Lake County... | reverse complement strand
AGGAGAACGTGGAGACCGCACGTCGCTGGCTGGAAGCCATTAGCGGTGGCAGCGAGGACTTCGACCGTGCCCTCACGTTGGTCCATCGCGACATCGTGTTCGTTCCGCCAGGGGATCAGCCGCCGTACAGGGGTGCCGAGCGCTTGCGACGTTGGATGGAGCCGGATGCGTTTGAGGAGCAGGTGCTCAAATCATTTGAGGCTGTTCTCGTCACAGGTAGGACGATCCTGGGCAGACAACTCATCACCGCCCGAGGGGCGGCCAGCGGGATCGAGTTGGACGTCATCACCTGGTCCGTTTGGACATTTGACGAGGACGGCCTGATAACGCGCATCGAGATCTACCGGGACCACGAGGAACAGAAAGCCCGCGAAGCCGCCCGGCTGCGGGAGTAGTCCAGAACTACCCCTTTGCCTGGAAAGCTGCGGTCGAAGACAGGCCGCTCCGGAATCGATCGACTGCGCTCCGGGACGGATTTACACCAACGCCCTGTCGGCTGGGGGCCGAAAGGTCGCTGGTTCAGATCCAGTCGCCCCGATTCATTAGCCGAGTTGGCGCCCCAATCAGTTCGAATGCATCCTCGTCGGCGATGAACCCAAGACGCACGCCGTTGTCAAAGTCGACGTGGATCGTGCCAAGCGCGTCGACGAGTACCAGCTAGGACCGGGCCCGGTGCCGCGTTGTGCACGGCACCGAGCCCGAGCCGGGGTTAGTGGAACCGCGCGGGGAACTGCTTGATGATCCCGCCGGAGATCATGTCCGCCATCTCGAGGATGTGGCGGATGTACGGTCCGTACGCGCGGGCACTGGCCGCGTAATCGCCGCTGAGCTCGTCGACAGCCTGCTCGATCACCTGATCCAGATGCTGCTTCATCATCTGGCGGGCCGCCTTGCGCGTCAGAAACCGCGGGTTTGCGGCATGCAGGAAGTCCGCGATCTGGCGCCCGTTGACGAACCATGCGGCTTCTGCCTGGGCCAGCTTGTTCTGATCACCGGACTTCGCCGCCACGAGGACGTCCACAGCGCCGAGGATGTGCTCCTTCAACAGGCCCGTGAGCTTGTTTCCGGCTGCGTTTCCGTAATAGGGCTTGACCGCGTTTCCGATGTCGACCTGATTCCGAAGCAGGACCTCTTCTTCCGCCGGCAGGTTGGGCAGGTTGCCGACGAAGCTCACGATGACCATGTGCGTCCAGGCGCCATGGTTTTCCCAGAGGGCGCGCATCGAGTCGTGGAAGGCGACCTGTTTGGGAGTCCGTAGCGTCACCCGGGCGCCGTGGCCGTGGCCGCGAGCGTCATGGCTCTCTACCGAGTGCCCGCGAGCGGCATGGCCCTCGCCGGTGCCGGAAAGAGCCAGGACGACGACCATGCTCGCAAGCGCGATCAGGCCGGCCAGCGTGAAAGTGACTCGCCGATTGGCGAACGAATTGCTTTTCATCGAGATACCTCCTGAAGGCTGGGCCGCCGATGCCGACGACCGATGGGTTGACTGAGCCAAAGCGCCAGAGCGAGCCCTGCGACCTCGACGACCTTGGTCGCGACGCCGACGGTGTCGAGCGCCTCGCGATCGGGCGCGAGCAGAGGGATTCCGGTGGTCCGGCTAGCCGCATAGGCGACGATCAAGCCCGCAAACAGGACCGCAGCGGCTGTCGCAATCCGTGGATCGTCCGGGCGAACCGTCAGCGCGGCACCGGTGGCCAGGAGCAAGACGATGGCCACGAGGAACGCGACGCCCACCCTGGGCTCTGCGTACAGGTGCTCGGGAACGAGCCCCGCATGAGCGCCCACACTCGCCGCGCACGCGAAGACCACGATCTTGTTGGAAACCACCCTTGCTGATGAGCCGTGCCTGCTCCCGTGCGCCACACCGACTTAGCGTCGCCGGAGGCCGATGTCTTACGGCGGGCTGTGTTTTGGGGGGCCGGCCAGTCGTCCCGACCTAGCTCGGATCTGGAAAGAATCGCCGGGTGAGCGCGAGATTCCAGCCACTCACATCCGCGGCGGCGGGCTGTACGCGCCGATCCAAATCGAACCGTCGGCCGAGATGGTCAGCAGTTGCCCGGCGGACATCGTTCCTTTGATGTCGTTGCCTACCTTGACGGTGACCGTTTCGACGGTGGGCAGCTTGACGGTGAGCCGTTCGATTTTGGACACCAGGCTCCATGTGAACTCGCGCTCGTGGTACGCCACCTCGGCACGGGCGTCAATCCTCTTGTGGGCCCTGGGGAGAAGGACCCATCGCAACCAATTGTGTTTGTTGTAGAAGCGCAGCTCGACCGCCGAGCTCGACAGGTTCCGGAAGCGGTACCGCCACTGTCGAGGGGACGTCCACTCAGTCGCGGCCGGACCGGGCGGCGAGGGCTTGTCGTCGGCCATCGCCGTCGCGAGCTGAGCCGCAACCTGCTGATGGGCCTCGAGCGTGTGGGGACCGAAGAGCGTGGATGCACCCTCGTAGTGCTGTGCGGAGTACTCCTCTCGTGTCGTGATGTACCCCGCGTACTCGTTGGCATAGGTACCCAGGGCGAGGTGCGTGACGCCCGTGCCGGACATCGCGTCGAGGACGCTCTTGCGCAGGCGGCGACCAGCCATCGTGGTCAACTCCCCCGGAATCCCGAGCACGGCGACGGCGCCGACGCGGAGCAGCTGAACGGGCAATACCTGCGGCACGACCGGCGGCTCCTTGATGCCCGGCATCAGCACGACGGGTTTCGGCAGCTGTCCCTTGCGGTCCGCCCTGGCAGCCGCCCGATTAATGCGGGAGAGGCCGAAGACCGCGCGGAGCAAGGCGCTGGAGACTTCGGCGATGAGCTCGTCTGCTTCGGTGAGGTTCGCGGCCGTGCGGCCCTCCTTGATCCCCAGGTTGGGCTTCGGCACGCTGTCCACCGCGCTGCCTGCCGCGAACGAGAGCCCAAGCGCCGCCGGCCAGGTCCGCGCTCCGCCCGCGCCCGTGCAGACCATCGAGAAGTCAATCCGGGTGTGCCGGTGCTGGACCGGTCCGGTGACCTCCTCGGTCGCCTCACGGAAGAGATGTTCGGCGACCTCGAACTGCTGGCGACCGTGCTTCCGCATCTGGGGGACGTCGCGGACGCCATCAGGGGGAGGATGGTCAAGCTCAACGTTGCCTGAGACGTCGCCGCAGTGGGCGTTGGCGAACGCGGCGACGAAGGTCTCCGGCTTGCGTCCCTCGCTGTGCATCTGCTGCTCGAAGAGTGAACTCGCGTAGCCCTTGTTGTCACCGCAGACGCACGTGTTCTTCTGGCCGCGATCGGTGGGGTGGATCGCGTACCAACTGAGGGCGCCGACCGGTCGCTCCGGCCCCTGGTCGTCGACTTTGACGAACTTCAGCAGCAGCATCTCGCGATCGGTGTCCGCGCCCCAGTGATCGCGCTCGGCCTGCGGGTTGCGCAAGTACGCAGGTTTTGAGCGATTCCCCCCGCAGTCGGCGACCTCGCCCCTGTTGACGTAGATCCGTCCGGGGGCGAGGTTGGCGTGTGCCATCTCGACGGCGCGAACGCAGCCGTCGACGATGCACTCGACGGTGGCCTCGTCACAACCGCCAATGTCGAAGTTGAAGTCGTAGAGCAGATTCCCCGAGAACCCGCCCGGCGCGCTGTGCGTGTGCGTTCCCGCGAGCAGGACGTTCTCTTCGGTGTAGACCCCGTGATGCGACGCCGCCAGGCGCCTCAAAATGCCGTCCTTCACCCGGTGAGTGCCGGCCCAGATGTCGGCCACGATGATCGCGACACACCTCCCATCAGCGACGGACGGCGCTTCGGCGACCACGAACGCGCGGGCGTAGAGCGGCGACTCGACTCCCGTCGCGATCTGGTCCTCATCGGCCATGCCCTGCAAGGGCAGGCCGACCGCGGGATCGGTGACCTCGCCGATCCCCGTCCCTATCTCATACGACACCTGCATCATTCAGACAACCCGGCCGCTTCGAGAGCCTCCTGCCGATCGGTGGTGATCGCAATGCGCCTGATCTTGTCCTGCTCGATGGTGACAACTGCGTAGGCAGTTAGGCTGAGCTGGACGCCGCTGCGGCGACCCTGTCCGACAGTGTCGGTGGTGCACACGAAGCGGCCGCGTCTCCCAGGGAGGAATTCTTGTGGCTCCAAGTGGAAGTCTCCGAAGGACTCCCAGAGATTCATGGTCCATTGCAGGGCCCCTGGGTGCCCCACGTGCCAGGTCGCACCCGGAATTGAGGGATAGTCCTGCAGCTCGACATCCTCGTGGAGATACCGGAACGGCTTCGCCGTGAATGGGTCGTCGAGGTCGCCTTGTCCGAGACCGTTGAAAGCATCGCACAGCTCGCGGAAGAGCCGGAAATCCTCTTCTCCCTCGGCCATCGTTGGAGTATCCCGCGTCGTTGAGTCCCTGCACAGTCCCCAATTTCGTCCTTATGTCCTCCTTGCCCGAGGAGCAGGAGTGCAGCGTCAAACCGGTGCTTTCCTTGCAAATCAGCACTCTCCGGCGCTGGGCGGGGCGGTGTTCGCCGCCGCTTTGGTACCGGATGCACCGTCCTATCTGTCCAGATCGTCCACGACCCTGGACAGATAGGAAACGACAGACGCTCCGAGACAGATAGATGCCTGAATCCGCCCGGCTGGGGGGGCCCCAAAGGTCGCTGGTTCAAATCCAGTCGCCCCGACTAGCAGCTGCCGCTCTGACGAAGGCCCTGCGCGCTTGCGACGATGGGCTCGGTATTGCGCTGTCCAAGTTCGAGGGGTAAGGCGTCCTACATCTGATTGTCTTTAGGCCAAGCTGGCTTATGTCTCGTTCGCTTTCTAAAGTTCCCACTGCCCGCAAGGTGTGGTCCTCGGCATGAGCGCAAAGCTCTTCGTCGCAGCCGGCGAGGCCGCCGCCAATGTCAAGGAGCTTCCTTTCGGCGGACCCGAGTTGATTGACGCCTCCGAGGAGATTCTCGTCAGCACTCCTACGCTGCCTGGACGGTTCGAGTGGCTCTCGTCAGCCACCGATCGGGCGCGTGAGCAGGCTGACGAGCGGCTGCAGAGGGTGCTCGGTCAGTCGCAAGAAGTCGGGACCGGGGCGGAGGGCGAAATCGACAGTGACGATTCGCTTGAAGCAATCGCCGACGGGGTCCAGGCCTCCAGCCCCGATCATCTCATGATCGCCCTGCGCGCCGGTGAGAGTGCCGGCTGGCGAGAGAAGCGCCTGCTCGATCGGATTCAGGAGCGCTTCGCGCTCCGGATGACCGTCTTCTCCGTCAACGGCGAGTAGGTGGCTAAGGCAGCTCTCTTTGCCGTAATCGCTTCCAGCGCCCTGCCGCAACGATCTCAATGAGGGAGCGGTTGCCGTCCATCAAGCACATCGTCGTCCTGATGATGGAGAACCGCTCCTTTGACCAGATGCTGGGCTACCTGCATCAGGAGGGGATGTCGGAAGTCGACGGCCTAAGCGGCGGGGAATGGAATGAGGACGCCGACGGCAACCGGTATCCCATCCGCCCAGCGACGATGTTCGAGCCGCTAGCGAAGTTCTACGACCCTTGCCATGGGCGCGACTGTGTCCGCGAACAGCTTGCCGGCGGCAATGCCGGCTTTGTCAAGAACTTCATTGCGACGCGGTCGACGGACCGAGCTCTCGAGGACGAGTACCGCGATCTCGTGATGCGCTACTACCGGGGCCGCAACCTCCCTGTATACGATGCGCTGACCCGAGCCTTTTGTGTCTGCGATCGCTGGCACAGCTCTGTTCCGGGCGATACTTGGCCCAATCGTCTTTACGCGATGTCCGGGCGCCAGGGCCCGCGCATGCCGCCTAGCTGGCTTGAATGGCTGCGCGCTCGCCTGCCCGGCCCATTCAGGAAGGCGCTTGGCAGCTTTCCGATCTACGAGGTTGAGGCTTTCACCCGTCAGTTGGATCGCACGCAATGGCGCTGGTACTCCCACGACCCGGCCACGCTGCGGATGGGCGACAGGCTCTACCGCGACTTTCGACCGGGCGCACTGAAGGACTTCGACGGTCTCCAGCGCGACAACTTCGCTTATTTCGATCGCCGTCGTGTCAGTGACCTCACCGAGTGGGCTGAGGGGGCGATCACGGCTCGCGACAGTTTTCTCGATGACGTCGCCCGCGGCCAGCTGCGCGATGTCTCCTGGATCGACCCCAACTTCGTCGATGTCAGCGTCCTCGAAGCGATCTCAAACGACGACCATCCGCCGAGCAGTGTTCTCAACGGCCAAAGCCTGGTCCTTGAGATCTACGAGGCTCTCTACAAGAGCACTGCCTGGGAGGACACGATGCTCGTGATCGTTTATGACGAGCATGGCGGGTTCTATGACCACGTCCACCCGCCTCCGGCTCTTGACGATCCTGAGTTCCGCACCCTGGGCGTGCGGGTGCCGGCGATCGTCGTCGGGCCCCGGGTTCGCCAACAGGTCTGCCACACGCTCTTCGACCATCCCACCTTGATTAAGACCATTCTCAACCGCTTTGCCGGCGGCGATGGCTCCGGGGCAGCCGCAGCCATTTCTCGGATGCCGGCGCGCGTCGCGTCGGCCAACGACCTAAGTGAGGTGGTTGGCGACAGCCCGCGGGGTGACCTGCCCGAGCCAGCTGAGATGCGCCGGAAGCTCGACTGGATCCTGGCCAGCATGCACAACGCTCGCCGTGCCGCCGAGGAGGCTCCCTCGCGCGCTCCCGATGGGGCGGGGCGGCAACAGGAATTCCATGAGTTCCAGCAGGAGTTTCTCCGCTTTGCCGGGCAAATGCGTGAGAAGGGGCTTCCGCCTGGTCAGCCCTAAGGAGCGAGCCCCGCCCGGCTTGCCCCGTTGCCAGAGGGAGCGTGCCCAGCGCCAGAGCGCCGCTGCTGGAGGATTGCGACTGGTCGCGTTCTCGTGCGACATCGCAAATGCAGTATCTCGCGGCAGACCGTAAAGCCGCTTTCCAGGCAAAGCACCGCTTCTCGTCCAAGCGGCAATCACGCGACGGGTCCGACAGGCAGGAGTAACGTCTGCGAGGTTCCCCAAGCAGGGGGAGGAGGACAATCGACCCGCCTCACCAACTTCTGGAGGTTGTCGTTGGGTACCACTGTCGAGACCGCCGCCGAGATCCGCCCCTTCCACGTCGACATTCCGGAAGAGGCTCTAGACGACCTCCGCCGACGCATCGCGGCCACGAACTGGCCCGAGAAGGAGACCGTCGCGGATCAGTCCCAGGGTGTGCCTCTCGCTATGACTCACGAACTCGCGCGCTATTGGGCGACGGATTACGACTGGCGCAAGTGCGAGTCCAGGCTGAACGACCTGCCTCACTTCATGACCGAGATCGACGGGCTTGACATTCATTTCATTCACGTTCGATCGGAGCATGAGGGCGCCCTGCCCCTCGTCATTAATCACGGCTGGCCCGGCTCGATCATTGAGCAGCTGAAGATCATCGATCCGCTGACCAATCCCACGGCACATGGCGCGAGCAGATCGGAGGCCTTCGATGTGGTGATTCCGTCGATGCCCGGCTACGGGTTCTCCGGCAAGCCGACGGAGACCGGATGGGGCCCCGAGCGCATGGGCCAAGCTTGGGCCGAGCTGATGAAGCGACTCGGCTACGACCGTTACGTCGCTCAGGGCGGCGACTGGGGCGCGTTCGTCGTCGACCAGATGGGCCTACAGGCACCTGAAGGACTGCTCGCCATCCACACCAACATGCCTGCCACCGTTCCAGCGGTCGTCGACAAGGCACTCAACGCTGGCGACCCGGCGCCCGAGGGACTTTCAGCTGAGGAACGACGCGCCTACGAGCAGCTGGAGAGAACCTTCAAGCAGGTCGAGTACGCCAGGTACATGGCGGCACGGCCGCAGACTCTGTACGGGATCGCGGACTCACCCGTCGGTCTTGCCGCCTGGCTGATCGACCACAACGATGCTGACGGCCAGCCGGCTCAGGCGGTGGTCGAGGCTCTGGATCGGACGACGAGTGACATCGGGGAGCTGACGCGTGACGAGGTCCTCGACAACATCACGCTCTATTGGCTGACGAAGACGGGGGTCTCCGCGTCGCGTCTCTACTGGGAGTACAAAGGCGGCTTCTTCAACGCCAAGGGCGTCTCCATCCCCGTGGCCGTGAGTGTCTTTCCCGGAGAGCAATACGAAGCGCCGCGCAGCTGGGCCGAGTCGGCGTATCCCAAACTCATCCACTACAACCAGGTCGAGAAGGGCGGACACTTCGCGGCCTGGGAGCAGCCACAGTTGTTCTCGGAAGAAGTTCGCGCTGGCTTCAGGTCGTTGCGCTAGAGCCGCTCGTGCTCCTGCTTTCCATGCAAAGCAGCACGCTTCGCGGCGTTGGGGCGGCGTTGTCGCTCTCGCGCGAAAGCAGCGTTCGGGCGCGGAAGGCTCGGCGCACGGCGTCAGCGAGCCGGTCGGCCGACGGGCCCGCTCGGGTATAGGAGGATGGAGGTCGCGATGGACAGCGACCCGCAAAGCACCGAGGGGGGAGACCCGGACTCCGCGGCGGGCACGTTCGTGACGACGGAGCACTTCGTGCTCCAGGGCGCCCGCGCCTCGACGATCGCCGAGTCGACCGGCCGGGCGAACATGTTCCTGGCGGCGGTCTCGGGCGGCCTCGTCGCCCTCGGTCTGGTCGCGACTGCAAGCAGCTTGGGGGCGGCCTTCTTCGGGTTCGGCCTGGTTCTCCTCCCGACCCTGACCTTCGTCGGGTTCGTCACCTTCGAGCGGACCCTCCAGACCTCGATCGAGGACACGGAGTACGCGCGCCGGATCGCCTTGCTGCGCACCTACTACTTCGAGCAAGCGCCGGAGATCGCCGAGTATCTCGTGAGCAGCACGCCCGCGGAGCGGCTCCACATGGGGCGAGTGCCCGGGGATCGCTGGCAGGGATACCGGACCGTCGCCGGCATGGTCGCGGTCCTGACGGCAGTGCTCGCCGGCTCCACCGCGGCCCTGGCCGCGATTCTCATCTTCGATCACTCGCTGGCCGCTGCGGTGATCTCCGGGGCGGCGGTCGCGCTTCCCGTGATGATCGCGTTGATCCGACACCAGGATTCGGCCTGGGAACGCGCGGCCGCCGAGCCCCTCAGGCAGGACGAGGACTGATTCGGCAACTCAGCCAGTCAGTGAGGCTGGGGGTCAGAACAGATAGGTCGGTCGTTCAATCAGTCAACCAGTCGCCCGGACTAAGAATGACCCTGATGCCTACCATGACTCGCCGTGGCTTACGCGGAGGTCAAGCTCGTGAACGGCGACGCCTTCACGGTGGAGGGGACGATGGACGAGGTCGAGACCAAGCTCTCCGACGCCGCTCGTTCGGGTCAATCGCGTCTCGCCTGGTTCACGGAGTCTGGGACGGGCGGTTCGGTCGGTGTCAATCCGGCCCACGTCACGAGCCTGAAGGTGACCGAGAGCACCGGGTGAGCGGGGGGCTGGGGTCCCCCGCTTGGACCCTCCCGAAGCAGGCGGGCGTCCGGCGATAGAGTCCGCCTGACCACAGGCCTGGGACAGGAAGTCCCTGCCGCACCACTCCCGAGGGGAGGAGCGAAACTCCGAATGGTTCTCGCCGACTTCACCTTTGGTCAGGCGCTTCTGACCGTGCTCGAAGTCTTTCTGTTCGCGGCCTGGCTGATGATCCTGTTCGTGATCATCGGCGACCTGTTCCGCGATCACCAGCTGTCCGGATGGGGGAAGGCGGCCTGGACGATCTTCCTGATCTTCGTGCCCTTCCTGGCTGCGCTGGTTTACCTGATCGCGCGCGGAGAGGGCATGCGGGAGCGGGCCCTGGCGCAGCAGCAGGAGCAGCAGAAGCAGCTCGACACCTACATCCGCCACGCCGCAGGGGGCTCATCCGGCGGCGGTTCGGCAGCGGACGAACTCACCAAGCTCGCCCGGCTGCACGACGAGAACAAGCTCTCGGACGAGGAGTTCGAGCGGGCGAAGGCGAAGATCGTCGGCTAGCCGGAGCTGGGCCGCCGCTGACCGGTCGGGCGCAGATCGCGATCAGTGGACGGTGATCTTGCCGAGCCGCTTGCCGAGGCGGTCCATGTCGACCCGGCCCGAGATGCCCGGCACGCTGCCGGAGCTCGTGTACTGCCAGACGGAGTAGCCACGCCGCGCCCAGTTGTTGGCCGGGACCGTCGGGCGGGAGACGCCCCACTCGGCGACCCAGAGCGGATACCTGGCCTTGGCGAACTCCACGGTGTTGCCGGTCGCCGACCAGCTCGAGGCGTTCGTGTAGATCATCGGCTTGCGGCCGAGCTTCTTGGTCACCCTCTTGACGAAGACCCGGATCCAAGTCCGCAGGCTGCCCGTGGTCATTCCGGTGAACGGGCTCTCGGCGTCGAGCACGGGAATCAGCTCCCCCTGCTGAAGTGTCCCGACCGCCGCGATGAAGATGTTCGCTTCGGTGAGCGCGTCGGCTCGGGCGTCGGCGGCTGTCGCGCCGCTCGCGAATGCCCGGTGATACGCACCGACGCGGATCCCGGACGACTCAGCCGCGGGCCGGTTGGCGGCGAAGTACGGATCCGAACCGCACTGGCCGGGTCGAACCGTGCAGTCGGCGCCGCTGCCGCGGCTCGCCTGGACGAAGGCGAACCTGATTCCGGAGCCGGCGACCGTGGGCCAGTCGATCGAGCCCTGGAAGCGGGACACGTCGATGCCGATCGCCTTCGTGCCGGCTTGGGCCGGTGCGGGCCCGGCCGAGAGCCCGAGCGCGAGCAGCGATGCGAGCAGCAGGATTATCCGTGGCGCCCCTCTTGCCTTCGGCATCGGGTCAGCAAACACCAGACCTGCGCCAGAGGAGCGGTTCACTGATCCAGTGGCAGAGATCCTGCGCATGACTCAGAGTCAAAGGCACTCCGAGCGGGTAGGCATTCGAGATGCACTCCCATGGGGAAGCGTCCGGCCCCGGCCAGGGATTCGTTCACCAGGCCCTGATCTATGGCTCCGACCAGGAGTTCATGGACGTCGCGCGCCCGTTTGTCGAGGAAGGTATGCGCGCAAAGCAGCCCACGCTCGTCGCCGTTCAGGACCGCCACCTCGAAAACCTCCAGGCCGCGCTCGGTGGTACGCCCGAGGGGTTGACGCTCCACCCGGTAGAGGACTGGTACGAGACCTCCGCCCGGACCCGCGAGAAGTTCGCCTCCTGGGCGGCCGAGCAGACGGAGCGCGGCGGCCGGGCCCGCCTGGTCGGGGAGCCACCCTGGGCGCTGGGCCACGAGGCGCAGATCCGTGACTGGGCCCGGCACGAGTCGGTGATCAACGTGACCTTCGCGGGCGAGCCGGTGCCCTTCATCTGTCCGTACGACGCTCGCGCCCTGCCGGAGGAGGTGCTCGGCCACGCGCGCGACACCCACCCGCAGATCGTGTCCCGCGCCGGCACCGCCGCGAGCGCTTCCTACGCCGATCCGAGAGACTTCTGTGAGGGGCTCGCCACCACGGTGGCGATCCAGCGCATGCCGCCGGCGTTCGATCTTCGCTTCGGCCTCGACGATCTGCCCGGGGTGCGTCGGCTGATCGGGTCGTTCGCGCTCGAGGCCGGACTGGCCGACTCGAGGACGGAGGAGGTCGTGATGGCGGTCAACGAGATCGCGACGAACGCGGTGATCCACGGACGGCCGCCGACGAAGGTGCGGGCCTGGGACGCGGACGGCGAGGTCATCGTCGAGGTGACCGACGCCGGCGACGGGATCCGGAACGTCCTGGCGGGCCAGCTACCGCCGCCGCCCGAGAGTCTCGGCGGGAGGGGGATTTGGCTCACCCGCCTGCTCTGCGATGCGGTCGAGGTTTGCAACGCCGGCGGCTGCAGCGTCACGATGCACGCCGCCACGCCGACCCTGGAGCCGGCTAGAGCTGCCTGAGGACGCCGCGGTCGATCTCGCCGGCGCGAGTGAAGCCGCTCAGGGTCATCGTCAGATCGAGCTCGGCGAGCAGGCCGCGGAGCACGCTCTCCGCGCCGTTCTGCCCGTCGAGGGCGAGTCCCCAGAGATAGGGCCGGCCGACCAGCACCGCGTCGGCTCCCAGCGCAAGCGCCTTGAAGGCGTCCGCGCCCGAGCGAACGCCGCTGTCCAGGAGGACGGCCATTTCATCCCCGACCGCGTCGACGATCGGTGGCAGCGCATCGAGGGACGCGATCGCGCCATCGATCTGCCGACCGCCATGGTTCGAGACGACGATCCCGTCGACGCCGCGCTCGCGGGCCTCGCGCGCGTCGTCCGGATGGAGGATCCCTTTGAGCACGATGGGAAGCGAGGTCGTCCCCCGTAGCCAGTCGAGGCGCTCCCAGGTGAGCCCCGGATTGGCGAAGACCCCAAGGAAATGGCCGACCGCTGCGCCGATGTCATCCTCGGGAGTCTTCTCGAGGCCCGACCGGAAGACGGGATCCGAGAGGTACTGGGCGATCCCGATCCCCTCCAGGAACGGCAGGTAGGCCTGCTGCAGATCGCGGGGCTTCCAGCCGGGCAGGTAATTGTCGACGGTGAGGACGATGGCCGAATACCCGGCGGCCTCGGCCCTGCGGACCATGCTGGCGGCGAGCTCGTCGTCGTTGGGCCAGTAGAGCTGGTACCAACGCGGTCCGTCGCCGTTGGCCTCCGCGATCTCCTCCAGCGGCGTGGCCGAGGCGGTGCTGGTGACCAGCGGCAGGCCCACGGCCGCGGCGGCCCTTGCGGTGGCGAGCTCGCCGTCCTCGTGGAGCAGGGTCTGGACCCCGATGGGCGCGAGCATCACCGGCGCGGGCATGGACGTCCCGAGCAGCTCGATCGAGAGGTCCCGCACGGATAGGTCCTGGCGCAGGACCCTGGGGACGATCCTCCAGCGGCGGAAGGCCTCGAGGTTCGCCCGCATCGTGTCCTCTGAGCCGGCGCCCCCGAAGATGTAGGCGACGGCGCGGTCATCGAGGGACTCGCGGGCTCGCTCCTCCAGCTCGACCCAGGCCATCGGCAGCGTCGGGCGCTCGCCGGCGAGCATCCCCTTGGCGTAGATCTCGCGGTAGTAGTCGCCGAAGGGGGGCGGGGGCATCTCAGGAGCCGCCATGCCCAGGAATCTACGGTGCGGGTACGGCCGCCGACTTCTTGCCTGGGTGCTTCTTTTTCTTGGCCAGCGGCTTGGGCGGCTTCTTGACGTCCTCGCTGCAGTCGGCGCCCTGACACAGGACCAGTCCCTTGAGCTTCTTCAGCAGGTACTTGCGGACGGGGAAGTAGCGGGAGTCCTTGTACTTGCTCTTCAGCTCCAGGGGGTCCCGCTTCAGGTCGTAGAGCTCGCGACTGCTGTCCGAGTACTTGACGAGGAGGTAGCGCCCGGTCCGGATCGCCCGGTAGCGCGGAGCGACGATGGCGCGGGCGATCTGGGCGGTGTGGTCCTGGTCGAGGTTCTTGACGTGCGTGCCGAAGTGAACGCGACGCTTGGCGCTCGCGGCGCTCACAGGGGTCCCGGGTTCATTCGTGGCCCCAGGAGGCCCGGTCTCGATCAGGATGGGCCGGAATGACCGGAGATTGGGATCGCGCGCGTAGGGCAGGAGCGAGCGGCCGTCCGGTGGCAGCCCCGGCTGGGCGTCGGCGATCTTCAGGATCGTCGCGGTGATGTCGCCGTTCCAGACGAGCGCTCGCGGCTGGGCACCGGCCGGGATGCCGGGTCCCCGGATCAGGAGCGGAACCTGGATCGACGGCTCGTACGGGGCGAACTTGCCCTGGTGCAGCCGATGCTGACCCTGCATGAACCCGTTATCCGAGGTGAAGATCAGATAGGTGTTGCCGAGCTGGCCCTTCTGGGCCACTTCATTGACGATCCGCTCGATCGCGTCATCCACCGAGAGCAAGGTCTCGAGCCTGCGCTGGTACCGCGTCTGGATCTTCGCGATCAGTCCCGGGCCGAACCGGCTGATCTTCCGGATCCAGCCGGGCTTGTCCCTGACGTTCTTCTCGTTGAAGCTCGGGTCGATCGGCAGCAGGCTGCTGGCGAAGGCGCCGGCGTGCCGCGCTGCGGGAGTCGCCGGGTCGTGTGGAGCGAAGAACTGGACCTGCATGTAGAGCGGGTCGTTGGCGTGGTTCGTGAAGTGCCCGTCGATCCGGTCCACCGCCAGGTCCGCGTACGTGTCCGTCTGATACGCGTCGGGCGGGTACTGGGCGAGGATCCCGTTCTCGTCCAGCGCGAAGTCTGTGTAGGAGGAAGCCGGCTTGATGAAGCCATAGAACTCGCCGCGCCCGGCGGCGCCGTTGTACGGCCCCCAGCCCGGCGGGACATAGGTCTCGTTCGTCTCGGTGCCGAATCCGTTCGGCATCTTGCCGACGTGGATCGTCCGGTAGCCCGCCTGCTGCAGCCAGACCGGCAGGTCGTTCTTGTCGTTGAACACGCTGTAGCCGCCCTGAGGCGGCGTGTTGCCCATGACGTGGTGGTTGTGCGCGTATTCGCCGGTCTGGACGGTGATGCGGGACGGGCAGCAGAGCGCCATCGAGACGTAGGCGTGCAGGAAGTTCGCGCCCTGCGCCCCGATCAGTGCCTGGGTCTTGGGCATCGCGACGAGATCCCGCACCGTCTGGTCGTCGGTGGTGAACATGATCACGTTGGGCTTGCTGCTGGCCGCATGCGAGCGCTCGCCCCCGGCGAGCAACGCGAGCGCGGCGAGGCACGCAATCCCTGCCGCCAGGACCGTGGCCCTGGCCTTCCCGATGCGCATCAATCGAACATAACGAGAAGCGGGGTGGGAAGTTGCGCCTGGTCTCAGCGGGACCGTCTGTGACGGCGGCTGAGCGGCTGGGTCCCACAGCGGAAGAAGTGCGGCAGCGCCGTGAGCGGGGCCGGGACCGAGCCCGATCGGGGTCCGCGGAAGCGCCGTCCGGTCGATGGCTCCCTCCAGCATCCCCTCGGGAAGTAGACGCTACGTGATGTTGCTCCCTGCTCCACGACGGGGGCGACCAGCAGATCGGGTCCGAGCAGCCACTCCTGATCCTGTGAGCGAGCGACCCGGTCACGCGGGTAGGCCAGCCAGAGTGGCCGCGTGGGGGGAACGCCCGTCCGCGCGGCCTTCTTCCAGAGGCGCAGGATGAGCGGCACCGCCCTGAGGTGGAGCTTCGAGAGCCGGTTGTAGACCTGGACCGTCTCGGCGTCGAAGCTCCACGGCGTGTGGGTCCCGGTCGGGCCCGCGCCGTGCAGGCGGAAGACCGGGCT
>Ga0126307_10001554_pt1 | contig 15134 bp, 15 predicted proteins | sample Plot28_FD_89955 | JGI IMG/M metagenome (GOLD analysis project Ga0126307, IMG submission 89955) | Serpentine soil microbial communities from UC McLaughlin Reserve, CA, USA - Plot28 | ecosystem: Environmental > Terrestrial > Soil > Grasslands | place: USA: UC McLaughlin Reserve, Lake County... | reverse complement strand
CGCAGCGCGAAAGCTCGGCAGCTCCCGCTCGAACCGGATGAGAGATTCCGCGTTGAGATCACGCATCCCCGAGAGCCGCTCACGGGCGTCGAGCTCTTCTGCGACACCGAGGAAGTAGTCGTCGTGGCGACGACGCAGCGTCGACAATTCCGCGAACTCGCGCAGCTTCTCGAGCGCGAGCTCTTTGATCGTCGCGAGCATGAAGAAGCGCCCGTCCTCGCTGTGTCGGACCAGGCTCTTGTCGACCAGCGACTGCAGGACGTCGAGCTCGGCGGAACTGACGGCTTCTGCGGTCTCGAGCTCGAAGCTCCCGGCGAACACCGCCAAGCGTGCGAACAACTGTTGTTCGTCCGCGGTGAGCAGTCGATAGCTCCATTCGACGGTCCCGCGGAGCGTGCGCTGCCGCTCCGGTGCGTCGTGCGTGCCCGATGTCAGCAAGTCGAGGCTGCGACCGAGGCGGTCGAGGATCTGCCCTGGTGTGAGCACCTTCACGCGCGTGGCAGCAAGCTCGAGCGCGAGCGGAAGGCCGTCGAGCCGCTCGGCGATCTGACGCACAGACGGATCGGGTTGGAAACGTGGGTCTAGCTGCCTCGCGCGCTGTGTGAAGAGCGCGGCTGCATCGTCGACTGGAAGCGTCGGCACCGGGAACTCCTGCTCGGCCGCAATGTTGAGGCGGCGCCGGCTTGTCGCGAGGACACGCGCATCGAGCTGGGCGAGGATCGCCGCAGCGTCTGGGAGCAGCTGCTCGAGGTTGTCGAGGACGAGCAGCGTTCGCTTGCCCGCCAGGAACGTGTGGAGATCTTCAGGGCCGCCGATGACCCGCGCGATCGTTGGCTCGATCAGTTGCGGGTCCCGCACCGCGTCGAGCGAGACGAACCACACACCGTCGCTGTACAGCTCGACGCTCTCCGCAGCTGCTTGCAGCGCCAGCCGGGTCTTGCCGGCGCCGCCGGGGCCGGTGAGGGTGACGATTCGATGTACGTCGAGGAGCGCGAGCACCTCGGCGAGCTCGTGTTCGCGCCCGACAAACGGCGTCGGCTGTACCGGGAGGTTCGTCTGGTCGACACTCCGAACCGGCGGGAATTGGTCGTCGTCGAGCTGGTAGAGGCGTTCGGGCGCTGCCAGGTCCTTGAGCCGGTGTACGCCGAGGTCACGCAGGCGATTTCCGCCTGCGATGTCGCGCGTCGCCTGCGAGACGAGAATCTGGCCGCCGTGACCGGCGGCGGCAATGCGCGCAGCGCGATGCACATCGAGCCCGACGTACCCCTCTTCGGTCACCGTCGGTTCGCCCGTGTGCAATCCGATCCTCACTCGGACCGGTTTATCGGCGAGCGCCTCCCGGGCCGCAGCTGCCGCCGCCAGCGCGTCGGAGGCCTTCGCAAACGCTACGAAAAAAGAGTCTCCCTCCGTGCCAACCTCGACGCCACCGTGCCGAGCGAATTCCTCGCGCAGCGTGCGCCGGTGATCGGCCAGCACGTTCGCGTACTCATCGCCAAGCTCCTTCAGAAGCATCGTCGAGCCCTCGATGTCCGTGAAAAGGAACGTGACAGTGCCCTGCGGAAGCGACACGTCGGAGCGCACCCGCTCGACCATAGCGGAGCTGCGGAGGCTCAACGACCATGGTCTCTCCTTCGAGGTGTTGCGGAAGGCGCTCAGCTCACCGCCTTCTTTACGAGCGCGGCGATTCTCGCCTCGTCGGCCGCGGTCAGCTCTGTCAGCGCGAAGGAGGTCGGCCACATCGCGCCTTCGTCGAGGTTCGCCTGGTCGCTGAAGCCGAACGTCGCGTATCTCGTCTTGAACTTCTGCGCGCTCTGGAAGAAGCAGACGACCTTGCCGTCCTTGGCATACGCGGGCATCCCGTACCACGTTTTCGGCGAAAGGGCCGGCGCGCTCGCCGTGACGATGGCATGCAGCCGTTCGCCCACCGCGCGATCGCGTTCCGGCATCTCGGCGATCTTCGCGAGCACGGCGCTCTCGCCGTCCGCCTTGCGTTTCTCCGCCTTGAGCTCCTGGACGCGCTCCTTCATCGCGGCCCGTTCCTCGTGGGTGAATCCCTTGGACTTCTTTGCAGCCTTGCTCTCAGCCACTGCGAAACACCTCCGTGTGTCACGCCACGTCGTAGGTGAGCCTGACCCTTCCTCCCGCCAGCGGCGTCGTCTCGAGGAGCTCGAGCCGATGCCGCCCGTCCACGTCTTTGAACAGTGGTTTGCCCTTTCCGAGAACGAGTGGGTGGACCGTCAGCCGTAGTTCGTCGACGAGTCTTTCATTCATCAGCGTCGAGACCAGCGACGCACCCCCGACAGCATGGATCTTCTTGCCGGGCGCCTGCTTCAACCCTCGGATGTCTGCGACATCGCGCGCGATCTGCGCCGTTCTCCACGCGACCGACTCGAGCGTCTGCGACAAGACCACGTGCGGGGTCTTGTCGGCGAAGCGCGCGTACTCGATCTCGCCCTTGGAGGGAGGCTTACCGGTGAACGGCAAGACGCCGTCGGGATCCGCCAGGACGGAGAGCCAGTACTGCTCGTATCCCGGATACATCGCCCCGCCGAGGATGCAGGTGTCGATGTCGGGCAAGAGGTCGAACGAGTCCTCCCATGACCCGATCCAGTCGAGCTCTCCGTTCGGCCCTTCGATGAGGCCGTCCAATGACACCTGAAGCGCCGCGATGATCTTCCTCGACGTCTCTCCCGCCACTTTCGATCCTTGCTGGTGGTGGGTCATGCTGGACCGACCCTCGTCAGCGTCGCGCTGTACCCGCCGCCCGGCCACTCCCAGCGACCGGAGATCGTGTTGCGGTCGTCGTTGAACGTGGCCTTGAAGTTTGCGGGCGACCCGACGTCGCCGCTTGTCGCTTCCGTCGTCGTAGCCGATGTACTCGACGCAGTTCATCCCCATTCGAGCCTGCTTCGCGGCCCTCGAGCTCCCACGCGCCGACCATGACGTCGAGGCTCTTAAGCGCGGCGTTCGGCTCGGGCGGCGCGTCGTATCCCGACCTTCGCCGGTGGCCTGTTCAACGGACATGCCTACTCCTTTGTGTCAGTGGGTCTGGCCTTTGACGCTAACCAGCGAAGCTGCGTTTCCGCATCGGCCCGCGGGCCCGAGTTGCGCTCCGACCGTGGTTGGAACGGTCGAGCTCAGTTGCCGCGACGGCGGAGATACTTGTCGATCTCCCGGCGCTTCCAGTCGGCACCGAAGAGCCCGCCGATGCCGGTGCCCAGCATCGGCCAGTAGAACCAGACCGAGCTGGTGTCGTCGGTCATGTTGATGACGAACCAGATCAGGCTGAGGGCTATCCAGATCGATCGGAGGCGGAGGCGGCGCTACTCGACCGTCATGCCGGGCGTGACAACGCCGTGGTGGTACGCGAAGCTGCGGCGCGATCGCGCACACCGAGCTTGCCGAACATGCCTCCGACGTGCGTCTTCACCGTGGCCTCGGCCACGAAGAGGGCCGCGCCGATCTCGGCATTGGTCGCACCGAACCCACCGAGCCCACCCCCAAGGCCCGCGACGGCTACGGAAACACGGCCGAGAGCAACCTGCTGACGGTACGACGTCCGCCAAGACGGACAACGTCGCGCCCCACGAATCTGCCCTTCTCCTTCCAAACGGACCCGCCACAGCTCTGGCTGGCGGGACGAATCGGACCGACGACACTGACCGAAGTCGCTGATCCTCTACGACGTGTACCTGAACGGCGTCTTCTCCGAGGACGGCCTCATCGCGGGCGGCAGAACGATCACGTACTGCCAGGAGCCGGGACCAACCGAGGTCACCCTGACCGCCGTCGACACGTCCGGCAACGAGTCAGCGCCGAGCGACGCACTACAGATCGACTGCTGAACCTTCGGCGGCGCCACAGCACCCGGCTCCTCCAGGTCATGGAGCCGGGTGCCGCTGCAGAGCCGTCACGCCGCTAAGAACATCGTCGCCCGACCCGGAGCGCCTTAGCTCCTGCACACGGCCCCCGCCGACCAGCGCAGCTCCGACGGCTGGCCGAGATCCTCCCTTCCGATGGCGCCCCTGAGGATCGCGTGACCGCCACGCTCGATGCGCAATCCGCCGCCGACCGTGTACTGCCCGAAAACCGGGTGGGCCGAAACCACCAGCGGACCCTCGGGGAGGCAAGACAGCTCCGTCGCCTCGAAAGTCGGATCGGAAACGTCGGCACCGGTCGGGTTTTCCCCCCGGCGGCGGAGCTCCTCGTCCGTGATATTCACCCGAACGGGCTCTCCACACTCGACGCCGATCTCTTCGAGCGACGCGTGGCCGAACCCCGGCACCGCGAGCTGCTCGCCCGGACGAAACTCGACGTCGAGCTCCCCGCCTTCGCACGTCGCGCGAATTTCCCAGAAGCCGCCCGCAGGGTCGACGTCGGCAAGCGACACACGCAGCCCCTCGCTTCCTCCCGCGCACCCAGCAACGAGCGCGGCCGCGCAGATGGTGGCGGCGCGGCGTCTCCTGGCGCCCATCGAGGCGTCACTCGCTCGAAGCCGTGCTATCGCACTCTCCACCGGGTCTCAGTCGCTTCGCGTGAAGGAGATGTCCATCCAGGGATGCCAGTCGATGCCGTCTTTGGATCGCTCCCAGAAAGCGCTCATCGAATGACGATCTTCGGCCACGGTGAGCGTGGATCGCACTCGCGCAGTCGACGCAGCGGTCGGCTGCGCGGCGGCGGCGATGTCAGGCCCGCCCACGAAGTGGAAGACGCGGTCTTCGCCGATCGTAACGCGCATCAGTTCGGCGTGTCCCTCGCTGTCGAAGCTTCGCGCGACGTACGTGCCGCTGGTGGCGTCCGGCTCACCGATGACTTCGATCGCTCGCACCGGCTGCTCGCCGACGTTCACGTCGACGTGATGCACGACGAAGTACCCGCCCGCAAACACTTCGTAGGTGTCGATGCCGTCGACGGGGATCCGTGGGTCACCGATCACGTGGCCCGACGTCTTCCATCGCCCCGCGATGGCGTGGAGTCGCTCGTCGGGCGTGCCGCCTTGGGCTCATGGTTCCCCTCTGCGGCGGAGGTAGTCGTCGATCTCCCGCCGCTCCCAGTCGGCGCCGAAGAGCCCGCCGAGACCGAGTAGCACGATCCCGGTGATGGCGACGGCAATGCCCGTGCCGAGCACTGGCCAGTAGAACCACCAGGAGCTGCTGTCATCGCGCACGTCGATGAGGAACCACATCACGCAGAGGACGATCCAAACGCCCAGAACGGTGTAGAAGATGCGCTTCCGGCGGACGTACCGCCGGGCTTCCTCCATGGCTTCTGCCGAGATCTCGGGCATCACAACCCCTCTCTTGCTGCATGAGTCGACCAGGTGTCCGGCTGTCCTGTTCGCGGCGGCTCGGAGCCCTCGACGTGGACATCGGGGAGCCAGCTGAGCCACACAGGCAGGTACCAGTTGCGCTCGCCCAGGAGCTTCATCGTGGCCGGCACGAGCACGGAGCGGACGATGGTGGCGTCGATCAGCAGGGCGACGGCGACGCCGAAGCCCATCTGCTGGAAGGCGATCGTGTCGCCCATCGCAAAGCCCCAGAAGACGGCGATGATGATGAGCGCGGCGCCGGTGATGAGGCGCGCCGTCGAGCCGATGCCGAAGGAGATGGCGGCGTCGGTCTCCCCGGTCTGTGCGTAGCGCTCGCGTATGCGGCTGAGCAGGAAGACCTGGTAGTCCATTGAGAGCCCGAAGAGGACGGCGAAGAGGAAGAGCGGCACCCAGGCATCGATCGTCTCGGCCTGGCGGAGCCCGAGGAGCTCGTTGCCGACTCCCTCTTGGAAGACGAGCACGAGCAGCCCGTAGGCAGCTCCGACCGAGAGCAAGTTCAGGGCGATAGTGGTCGCGGGCACGACGATCGAGCGGAACGCGAGCGTGAGCAGGAGGAAGCTGAGCCCGAGCACGAACGCGAGCACGAGTGGAAGCCAGAAGTCGACGGTGTCGTGATAGTCGAGCTCCTCGGCCGTGTCGCCGCCGACATACACCTCGGCGGGAACACCGGCAAACGCGCTCGGCACCACTTCGATGCGTAGCTCGCGGACGGCGGCGATCGCTCGCTCGCCGTCCGGGTTGTCCGCGATCGGGACGGTGACACGGGCCACCGTGCCGGCCTCGTTGGCCTCGACGGTCGCCTCGCCGAAGATGGGCCGGCGCGCGAACTCTTTCTCAAGCGCGGCCAGCGCGCCCTCCACACCGGACCCGCGGACGTCGCCGACGACGGCGATCTCGACCGGCTCGGTCGACTGCCTCGGAAACTCCTCGCGCAGGAGGAGGTAACCCTGCTTCGACTCAAAGCGGTCGGGGAGGGTCGCGGCGCCGGAGGTGCCCGTGTCGAGCGCGAGCACGGGTGCGGCCAGCGCGAGCAGGAGGCCCGCGGCGAGCACCAGACTCAGGACGGGACGGCGCATGACCCCGGCGACAATCGCGCCCCAGAACCGGCCCTCCCGACCTGCCTGCTCGGCCGCGCGCCCGAAGAACGGGATGCGAAGCGCGTTCACGCGGTCGCCGAGCAGCGCGAGCACGGCCGGCAGCAGCGTCAGCGCCGCGACCACCGACACGATCCCGACCAGGATCGCGCCGGCAGCCAGGCTGCGGAAGATCGTGCTCGGAACGAGCAGCAACCCGAGCATCGCGAGCACGAAGGCAATCCCGCTGAAGAGGACGGCACGGCCCGCCGTGGCCCCGCCGGTCGCGATCGCGTCCAGCTTCTCCCGCCCCTGCAGCCGCTCCTCCCGATAGCGGGAGAGCGTGAACAGTGAGTAGTCGATGCCGAGGGCAAGCCCCATGCCGATCAGCATGTTCTGCGTGAAGACGGAGAGGTCATACGCCTGCGCCAAGAGCGCCACAAGCGCGAGCGCAACCACGATCGAGGTGATCGCGAGCATCAGCGGAACAAGGCCGGCGACGACCGCACCGAACACGAGCAGCAGCACGACCAGCGCGAACGGAGCGCCGAAGAAGAGCTCGCCCTTTTTGAGGTCCTCAAGCGACGCCTCGTCCTCGTCGGCGTCGGCGGTCCGCTCGCCGGTCACCGCCGCCCGGTAGCCGGGCTCCTCGTCGAGCCGCTCGACGACCCCGACCACGTCCTCGACGTCGTCCCCGTGCCGGCCCAAAGCCAGGAGCAGAACCGTCGAGTCCCCATCCTGCGAGACGAGTGTCCGGTCCTCGTCGTAGGCGACGATCCGTTTCGCGCCCGCCTGACGGAGCTCCTCCGCGAGAGCCGCGACTCGCGCACGCGTCGCCGCCGAACGGATGTCGCCGTCCTCGGCCCGCACGACGACGACCTCGCTGATCGACCTCGCGGTGGCCGCCTCCTGTGGAAAACCCTCGTCGAGAAACCGTTCGGCCTGCTTCGACTCGGTCGTCCTTGTGATCTCGGCCTCGCCCTCGAACGCGAGAAACATCGCCACAAGAACGAAGGCGGTGAGGATGACGAGCAGCCAGAGACCGACGACGAGCCACGGCCGCCGGCTGCTCGCCCGAGCGAGCCTCTCGGTCACGCGTGCTCCTGGCAATAGGTCGCATGCGGGTGAAGCGCGAACCGATTGCCCTCACGATCCTCGAAGAGCGACCACCAGCCGAAGCTCAGCTCGACCGGCGGCTGCGGAAATCCGACTCCACGCGCGCGAAGGTCGGCGTGTGTCTCGGCGAGATCGTCGCAGACGAAGAAGACGTTCGAGGTGGGCAGCGTGTCGGGCGCGCTCGGCCGGTCACCCCGACGCGGGCTGAGAACGAGGATCGGGCCGTTGTCCGGTGTTCTGACCTCGACCCAGCGCTCCTCACCATAGGGCGTGTCCTGATGGAGCTCGAACCCCATCGTCTGCGTCCAAAACTCGAGCGCGCGCGCTTGATCGTCGACCTCGATCACAACCTTGCTCACCCCTGCAATCACCGTGCGCCTCCTCCCGCTCAAGCGATCGGCCACACGAGCTCGGTGCGCCAATCCGTCGGGGCCGGCCACGAGGACGAGTCGGGCGCCTCGCTGACGTCGATCCACCAGTAGACCTCCCATGCAGGACCGGCCGCCTCGCGGCCGCTCGCCTCGAGCCATGCGTTCAGCCGCTCGTACGCCTCGCCGAGGCGGTCGTGTACACCGAGATGCCAGGTGGTGATCGCCGCACCTCCCGGTAGCGCACCTGCCTCGATGCGGCCCTGACCGCTTGCTCCGGCGGCCACCGGCACGCCCAGCTCGACGTCCGTCTCCATCTCGCCGAAGACGTGGTAGCGAACGAACGGAGCGCCGACAGGGGCGAGACCGCGTGCCCGCAGGAAGCGCGACAGCTCGCTAATCCTCTCGCCCTGAGCCTGCGCGAGCCTAGCTACCGCGACCGTCGCGCTGATGCTCAGCACAGGCTGCGGCTCCCGGTCCTCGACCAAGAGCACTACCTCCCGATCCTGCTCCGCGTCGCTCATAGGGAACCGGTTCTAGCGGCGGCGCCGTCGATGCGCATCGGCCGCGGGGTCCGAGTTGGAATCCGACCGGAGGTGGAGATGAGTCGCCTGCGTGTTTTTCGCTTACCTCGCCGACCCGGCCGAGGCCAAAAGCGTTTCCCCGCCGCGAAGCCGACGAAGAACCGACTAACTACCGATCTGCACTCTCCGGGAGCGCCAAGCCGGGCGTGACGACCCCATGGTCGTAGGCGAAGACGATCGCGGCGGCGCGGTCGCGCACGCCGAGCTTGCCGAAGATGCTCCCCACGTGCGTCTTCACCGTGGCCTCGGCCACGAACAGAGTCGCTCCGATCTCCGCGTTGGTCGCACCGCGCGCCATCAGGCGCAGGACGTCGTGCTCGCGGTCTGTCAGCAGGTCGAGGCGGGCGGCGTCGCGGGCAGCCGGCGCGACGACTCGTCTGTAGCGCTCGAGCAGCCGCGGCGCGACCGCCGGATCGAACCAGGCGGCGCCGCCGGCGACCGCTCGAACCGCGGCGCTCAGGTCCTCGGCGGTGGAGTCCTTGAGGACGAAGCCGGCGGCGCCCGCCTCGATCGCGCCCCACAAGACCTCGTCCTCGCCGAAGGTCGTGAGCACGAGCACGTCGAGCGGGTCGTCGAGGCCGCGCAGCTGCGCGGTCGCGGCGATGCCGTCGAGGTCGGGCATGCGGACGTCCATGAGGACGACGTCCGGACGGAGGGCCGGAAGCTCCTCCACCGCCTGCCGCCCGTCGCCGCACTCGGCCACGACCTCGAACCCGTCCGCCGGCGAGAGGATTCGCGCGAGCCCCGTCCGGACGATCGCCTGGTCGTCGACGATGGCAACGCGAATCATCGGGCCGCATTGTCTCCCACAGGGAGCTCGCATCGCACCCGCCAGCCGTCCTGCGGCGGCCCGGCGGCAAACTCGCCCCCGAGCGCCGTCGTCCGCTCCCGCATCCCGAGCAGCCCGTAATGGGGTCGTTCTCGCTCAGATGCGGCTGGTGCAGCGAGGGGTCCACTCGTCTCCGCGAGCAGCTTGACTCGTCCATCCGCGAGCTCGAGCCCGAGCATCGTCCGCGCGCCGGGAGCGTGGCGAGCGGCGTTCGCCAGCGCCTCCCGCGCGATCCCGTAGAGGGCGTCACCGACACTGGGCGGAATCCGGGCAAGGTCTCCTCGCATTCGCAGCTCGACTGCGAGACCCTCGGCCCGAGCGTGGTCGACGAGCGCCGGAATCTCCCTGGCCGCGCGGACAGGCGTCGCCTCGGCCGGCTCGTCGTCGCTGCGGAGCAGCGTCAACGTGCGCCGAAGTTCCTGCATGCTGCGGCGGCCCACCTCCTCCGCGGATCGCAGCGCCTCCTCGGTCGCGTCCGCGTCACGGCGCAGCACGTGGCGCGCACTCGTGACTTGCAGCATGACGGCGGCCAGACCATGACCGACGAAATCGTGGACGTCACGCGCGATCCGTCGGCGCTCCGCGAGCAGCGCCTGCCGGGCCAGCTCGCGCCGGGTGTCCTCGAGCTCGGTCACGAGGCGTTCCTGCCGAGCCACTGCGCGCCCGACAACCCAGATGAAGGCGATCGCCACGACCCAGAGCGCGACGGCAACCTCCATTGGATCCTGGACGAGCGCCACGAGCGGCGGCGTAGCGGCGGCGAGCGCACCGAGCGCTGCCGCCGAGGCGAGCGACCGAGACCAACGCGCGGCCGCGAAAGCGAGCAGAGAGGCGTTGAACATGACCGGCTCGAGCTCTCCCGAACGCTGCACCACGACCACCGGCACCAAGATGGCAAGCGAGACGGCGGCGAGCGAGACACTGCGAGTGAAGGCCCACAGGCTCCAAGCGACGACCGGCACAGCCGTCAGCGCGATGTCGAGACCGGACGACGGCTGTGTGGTCGCCGCTACGAGGGCGAACGCCAAAGAGAAGAACGGGAGAACACGGCGAAGATCGTCGGCCTGGAACCAACCTCTCCAGGACCCTCCAGTCATACGACCGACTGTACTCGGCGAGTGGCTGATCGATGTCCTCCTCCGGGCGAGCCGCGAACTCCGACCGGGGGTGGATCTCATCTCATTGCGCCACCGTTCGAATCGCGTGCAGGAGCACGGTGGCAGCCGAATCCGCGGTGCCAGCCAGTCATCCAGGTCGCTAGTTGTTCGGCGAACCGAATGCAGTGATCGAGATGCGCGGCATCGGACTGCGGTTGCCAGCCTCGTCGACCGCTTCGACGAAGGCCGCCGCGGATCGCTTTGTTCGGCCACAGCCACAACCTGACGATCCCGGGATTCCGGCACACGAGGACGACGAGGTCGATGTCGTCCTCGAGGGGTCGTTTCCGGCGACCTACACGAGCGGCGTTCCGATCACGCGGTTCGTCGGTCTTCATGCCAACCCGACGGGCTGGCTGGATCACACTCCGGGCTTCTTCTCCGTAGACCGGTCCGCACCGGCTGTGTCGGTGTCCGTCTTCGGGGACAGCGGCAACGATGAGCTTATGTCCGCGACAGCGTCGGCACCGGCTGGGCTCGCTGCGGCGACGGCATCGAGTCGCCGTTCCCCAACCTGCGCGAGCTGGGGCGCGGCCGCCTCTGTGCTGCGGGTGCGACGATGACGACGACCAAGTCCCAGCAAGCTGATCCCGTCAGGCGTCGGCCGAACCTCGTTTGATCAGAACTGTCGCGCGTTGTGTCGCGCACCGGGCCTCAGCACGCATGGTTGAGCGAAATACAATGAGTCTCGAGAATCGCTAGGGGCCGTTAGGTCCCTCGAGGGTTCGAATCCCTCCCCTCCGTCTCCGCCCAGAAGCCGTTTGACTCAAGCGGCTTTTGGACTGCGTGGTCTCTGGCAGCCGTACGGGCCTTGCTGTCCGTTCTGTCAACGCTGAATCTGCGGCCCGTTAACAAGCAAGGCAGTCGACAGCCTCGCCGATGCCCTCCGAGCATTTCGACTATTCGGATCGCGGCGTGCCGTGTTGCGAGCACATGCACCAACGCGCGAAATGCGCGCGCGAGGGGAAGAGCTCTAAAGGCGAATAGACTTCCTTGCAGGGCCAGCTTTGCGGCTGACGCGCTCCTCCCGTTGGCTAGCCCGCTTCCCAGTAGAACGACTCATGCGCAAGCTCGGGCGTCCCCTCGAGCAGCGGCCCCCAGACGCTGAACATCGCCGAGCGGGTCGGGTCGTTGACGAGTTGGCTGACAAGCCCCTCGACGCCGGATCCCTCGAAGACGAAGACCGCTGCCTCCTCGGCGAGGAAGACGCTGTGCCGCCGAAAACCGGCCGCGTCAAGATCGTACGGCGCGCCCTCGGCGAGAATCTGACTCGCTCGCTCGCGGGAGCCTGCCCGGAGCGTAGCGACCACCGCCACACGCTCGTTGCCGTCACCGCCGCGAGCCCGTACTTGCGCTCCCTCGGCCTCGTCTGTGCGATCCGTCATTGGGTGGCTCCTTTCGACTCTCGGTGGCAGCCGGCGGCGAACTGAACGCCGCGGCGGCGTGCTGGCTGTAGCCCCACCAGCCCGTGTGGGTGGTCCGGCCCTCACCGCCGGAGTCAGCGTCCGAGTCGAGTGCGGCGGCGGATTCCAAGCCGCGTTTGCACTGCCCGATCATGCTCGCCGTCTTTTCGGGCGGCCCAGACGAACAGGCCGATCACGACGACTGCACTGACCACTGCCGACGCGCTGGCGAGGCTGAGGACTGCGACCTCCATGCTTCCAAGATGCTGCCCGCTGCTCCTGGCGGGAGTAGCGCACGATTCGCAATCTAGACGAGGAGGCTAGGGCCGGCGGCGAGCAGGAGTGATGGTCTAGTTCTCGTCGGCGCAAACCTTCGCGCCGAGTTCGCGCGTGATCGAAGTGGTCTCCTTGTTGAGCGCCTTGTTCTTAGAGTCGAGCTCCCGCACCTTCGCGACGTCGTTGGCCTTCGCAGCATCGACCAGTCCGGCGATCACGTTGCGCTGCTGGTCTGTGAGATCGACCAAGCGGTCCGCCCGATCGGCAATCTCGCCCGGCGCCTTAAGCTTGCCGACCTTGTCGACGATCGTCTTCTCGAACGCGTCCAGGATCCGCGGACCCTTCTCGACAAGGTCGGTGAGCGTGTGCGGATCGCCTATGTCCTTCTCCTTCGCGCTGAAGTCCTCGCACATCGCGTTCAGCTCCGAGACGTACTGCTCCTTGCTGACCGCTTCGCCATCGCCGCAACCCGCGGTCAGCGCTGCGACGAGAATGCCAAGCAAGCTACCGAGCAAGACCTCCTTCTTCTGCACGCCCTGGTTCATACGCGACTTCGCGCCCTTCCGCAATCGCGATCTGACCGGTACAAGCGAGATGTACAAACCGGCCGTGAACGTGTCACCTCATAGAATCCGGGCGAAATGACAGCCAGCAAAGACATAGACACCGTTGCTGGCCAGCTGGCCGATCTCACTCGAACCGTGGAAGAGATGGGGAGCCAGCTCAAGGAGATGCGAGAGAGCGCTGCCAGCGAGCAAGAGCGCTCGGATATCCAGCAAGAGCGCATTGACCTCGCGGCACGGGAACTAGCCGAGGTCAGTGACCGTCTGCAAGCTGCCGCGAACGCGCTCCGAGCATCAATCTGATCAACCTCCCGCTTCGGGGTGTTTCGGTAGCTCGCGGTAGCGACCCAGGGGAATCGACACGAAGACCACGTCGCCGGAACCCGCCCGCCAGACTCGGAACCGAATTTACGCACCCCAGACGTCGAACAGTCAAGCGGCTGGTCGAGTTCGGCGTCGGTCGCGCCTGGGCGTCTTGGCGTCGTGGTACTCCGCGTTCTCCTTCAGGTCGCCCACTCGCGCGCCGTCTTGATGCGTCGCCGATCGCGCGGCGGCCCTCGGTCTCGAGCGCGTGCAGCTCGGCTCGAGCGCGGCGAGGCCCTCGCGGGAGATGTGGTGGGCGGCGTCGTCGTCCCTGGCTCAGCGGTTGTGGTTGACGACCTCGACGTTGTGCCCGTCGGGGTCGAGGACGAAGGCGCCGTAGTAGCCGGGGTGGTAGATCGCGCGCTCGCCGGGCGCGCCGTGGTCCGCGTAGCCCGCGGCGAGCGCGGCCGCGTGGAACGCGCGCACGGTCGCGTCGGCGGCGGCGGGAAAGGCGAGGTGGACGTGCTCGGTCAGCGGCCGCTCGTCGTCGATCAGGAAGAAGCTGTAGTCCGGGCCGGCGAACTGGACGCGGGCCGAATCGTCGTCGCCGCGCGCGATGCCGGCGTGCGGCGCGATCGTCGCGTAGAAGCGCCGCGAGGCCTGGAGGTCGCGGACGCGGATCCACAGGTGGTCGATGCGGCCGTCCGCGACCGGCTGCCTGCGATCGCCGTGGACGGCCTCGACGCTGTTGCCGTCCGGGTCGAGCAGGAAGCCGCCGTAGTACGTCGGCCCGTACTGCTTGCGCGGGCCCGGGGCGCCGTCGTCCGGGTGGCCGGCGTCGACCCCCGTCTGCCAAAAGGCGTCGACGTGCGCGCGGTCCGGCGCGCGAAAGCCGACGTGGAGCCCGCGCGTCACCGGGTGCTCGCGGTCCGTCGGGGCGATGTCGAAGTCGTCCCACTCGACCAGCTCGGCGTCCGCGTGGGTCGGCTCGACCCCGAGCACCGACCAGCACGGTGCCGTAGAAGCGCTCGGAGGCGGCGAGGTCGGAGACCGCGATCCCGACGTGGTCAAACACGGCTCCGAGGCTACCGCTGCGGGCATGCTCGAGCTCGATACGCCGCACGGCCCCACACGCGCGCACCAGCACGAGCCGGAGGGCGCGCCGCGCGGCGCGGTCGCGCTCGGCCACGGCGCGGCCACGAGACGCCCCAGCGCGAGCAGCCTGGGCAGAGGTGGGCACGCATGGACGAACGCGAGTTGTCGGCGCCGTAGCGGGGGCTCGGTAGGGCACCGCCGGCGCGAGAAACCGGCCACAAACCGGCCCACACCGGCCCGCTGGTCTCTGGCTTCCGAAGCGTGTACTACGTCGACGTGAGCGAGGTGGAGAAGCTCTTCGCGGCCGAGCTGCGCGTCGCGCAGCGACGAGTGATCACCAAGGGAAACGACCGACGCGTCTGAGCCGCCGGGGCGCAGTGCGCACGTTTCGGTCGTGGCCGCTCTATCGTCCCCGCATAGGCTCAAACCGAAAGGGGGATCAGCCATGGGTAACCGCATCGTTCGCGGCCTGCTGGCGACGACGTGCGCGCTGGCAGTCGCTCTCGCCGGCGCGGGCGCGGCCAAGGCCTGGCGGGGTGGCGACCACCAACCGCACTCGCTCTGGTCGCTGTACTTCGCGCAGCTTCAGCAGGCGAAGTACGTCGACCTGACGCACACGATCACGCCGTCGATTCCCGTGTGGGCGGGATTCGGGCCCTCGGTCTTCGCTCCGGCGAAGAACCCGACCACCGGCGTCCCGTACACCTACGCGGCGGACGGCTTCGAGGCGACCGCGTACCAGCTGCAGACCGATCAGCTCGGGACGCAACTCGACCCTCCGGCGCACTGGGCGCCGGAGTACGCGGCGATCGACGAGCTCCCGCCGACGTTCGCGGTCAGGCCGCTGGTCGTGATCTCGATCGTCGACCAGGTGCGACGCGACTTCAACTACCACCTGCAGGTCTCGGACATCCTCAGGTGGGAGCGTCGGTACGGCCGGATCCCGGCGGGGAGCGTCGTCATGGTGCGCTCCGACTGGTCGACGCGCTGGCCGGATCCGGGTCTCGCGCTGCTGACCCGGTTCCCGGGCGTCTCGCT
>Ga0126307_10001552_pt1 | contig 15147 bp, 17 predicted proteins | sample Plot28_FD_89955 | JGI IMG/M metagenome (GOLD analysis project Ga0126307, IMG submission 89955) | Serpentine soil microbial communities from UC McLaughlin Reserve, CA, USA - Plot28 | ecosystem: Environmental > Terrestrial > Soil > Grasslands | place: USA: UC McLaughlin Reserve, Lake County... | reverse complement strand
TTTACTAATACTATTTCGACAAGATTTGCCTAAAAAGATTTGTTTGACTTTTTCTTACCGTCGCTTGCCGCCAAAAATCCTTTTGTGTATCCAAGCGTTTCTGCTACTGCTGGTAGTGGATCGTTTTCAGACCCTTCATATTCTATACTTAATAGATAACCGTATTCAATTTTTTGTAAGGAAAGTAGAATCGATGGAAGATCAAGCACGCCTCTGCCGGCTTGGATAGTTTTGCCGTTTGGCTCTAAACTATCAATGTCCTTAAAATGCAGGTCATACAAACGATCCTTGCATTTACTGATGGCTTCAGCAGGATTTACTTTTGCCCGGGCTGTATGCCCTACGTCAATACAAAGTCCTATACGTTTATCAAAGCCTTGCACTGTCTTCCATACATCATATGGGGAAGGAAAGCGTTTATCCTCTGGCCCATGATTATGAATTGCGAGTTTAATATTGTATTCCTTTACCATCTTGTCAAGCAGGGACATTGAATCGGGATGTGGACTGCATACAATAGTAGGGATACCACAATCTTTAGCGTATTCAAAAGCCGTCCTTATATTAGCTTCATCATTTTCCATCGTAATATTTCCACAGCTCAAAGGCGTTATACCGGCCGCTTTCATTTTTTGAACAGCCAACTGTCTTTCCTCTTTATTGCTTGTCAGTGCTAGATGAAAGTCTTTGATAGAAATATAGCTGAGGTTAAGTCGCTGCAGTGATTTAATGGTGTCATCAAGGCTCAATTTCCGGAATGTATAAGAAGCTATTCCTATTTTAAACTCCTGCCACGAATCTTTATCAGTGGATATCCTGCTTATATTATTTGATGAAGCAGCTGAAGAGTTATTGCTTGTTATTGTGCTTCCTATTGCAGCAAGCACACCTGATTTAATCATCTGGCGGCGGGAGAATGAGTGACTCATAGTAACAATTTATAAGGAAAATACTATAAAGTGATGAAAGTTCAGCACCAGATATTTTAGTGTTGCAGTGGTCGTTTGACATATAATCTGGAGTGATACAAGAGAGAAACCCTTCAACTTCTTGCTGAACAAACATTTAACAAACCTTCCAAAAACTTCCGGGAATTTTTTTAGTCTGATACTACATTAATTCCGAACACCGGAGCAATCTAAAAATTCAAAAACATGAAAAAACTTTTACCCATTCTTAGTATCGCGTTTTTAATGGCTGCTTGTAACAGCACGCCAAAAGCAGGCACAGCTTCAACGGTTACCGCTTTGGAACAACAAGTACCGGTCAACCAGGATACAGCCGGATTGGCCCAATTTCAGTCCTGGAAGATCCAAAATGAATTGAAAGACGTAGAAGAATATAATCATCCTGAACAACCAGTTATGATAGCTCCTGAAAAGCCAAAAAAGGTCCGGACAGTATATCATACATCTAGTCCAAAAACATCTACCCCGGTTCCGGCTAAGGCCGATACCCCTTCCTTACCTGAATCTAGCTCCGGCGGTTCTGTTTCAAGTCCTTCAGAAAGTGGAACAATGAGTACAGAATCAGCTGAAACAGCTAAAGCAGAAGAGAAAAAAGGCGTTAGCAAGGCAGTGAAAGGAGCAGTGATTGGTGGTGTAGCAGGCGCTGGTGCAGGTGCGGTGATCAATAAAAAGAATCGTGTTGTTGGTGCCGTGGTAGGCGCAGTTATTGGTGCTGGCGGTGGTTATGTAATTGGCCGTAAAATGGATAAAAAAGAAAGTCTGTAACTACTCAATATCGGGCAAAGAATAAAGCGGGAACTTATTGTTTCCGCTTTCCTCTCTTTAGCTATTACCTCATCTCATCTATATGGAATGGTTTTAGTATGCACCACAGATGAGATATTTAAATCCCTCTTAAAAATTATGCAAAGCAACGATAAGCATACTGATAAAACGAAACAAGATCCTCATTTGCCAAATCCTTCCAAACAGCAAAAAACAGATCCTCAGCTAACAGAGTTAAAAGGCTTTGTTGATACAAGGGAAAAATTAGAACCGATGGAGGAAGCCATAGATCGCAAAGAAAAAAAGGATAATTGATTACTAAGGGTCAGGTAAGGAAAGTGAGGCAGGAAACACATAGCGACCAGGTCAAAATGTGTTAACTTGATTCATACTAAACTTACTAGCATGAAAAAGAATTTGTTTTTCCTGATAGCAATCGGTTTTATATTGGTCGAAACAGGGTGTACCAATTCCGCCAATAATACTTCAACAATCCCGGATAGTACATCAACAAGAGACACCACTTTAGCAAATGACAGCGTCAAAGGGGACCCGGATGCTCCGTCAGATCCACATTAAGTTGATCCTTTATACTAGTGAAAAATCTTAGTCCTTATTTAAATATTTATATAGCTCCGCGCCAGTCAATAAAAAGGCGCCAACACCATATACTTCGGTGCTATTGCTGTCCGCTTGTCCCGGCGCAGCGCCAATAGCCTGAACATACCCTAACATTCCATCTGTGTGCACAGATCCGGTTAAAGCCCTCCACGCTTTTTCTATTACAGGAAAATATTTTTTCTTTTTCAGGATTTTGTTGTTGATACCCCAGAGAATGGAATAGGTATAAAATCCGGTACCACTTGTTTCTTTAATGGGATAACTAGCCGGATCAAGAAGAGATGCATGCCAGCTTCCGTCAGTTTGCTGAAGACCTGCAATCCGGGATGCCATTTCTTTGTACAGTTTTATGAATTTTTTTCTTTCAGAATGTTTGGCAGGCATATTTTCCAATACTCTTACCAGGCCTGCTAACACCCAGCCATTGCCTCTGGACCAGAAAACTTTTTGACCGTTCTTTTCTTTTTTGTCAAAAAAAGTTTGGTCTCTAAAGTATAAATGTTCGTCCTTATCATATAAATAATCTGTGGTCTTCCACCACAGTCTTGTGGCTATATCTAAATATTTTTGCTCGCCTGTAGCAGAAGATAAATAGGCTAATGCGGTAGGACCCATAAAAAGAGCATCGCACCACGCCCATTCTCTTTCTGCAATGCGATTCTTCCATTCTAATGCTTCAACGTGTGGTTGAGTTACAATACTGTCAGCTAGATGCCGGAAGGGCGTTATCATTTTTTCATCCTTATAAATTCCATAGAGGTTAGCATAGGTTTGCGCTATACAATAGTCATCTGCATGGAAGCGCCTGGGGCCTGTATTCCAGTTAAGCGAGTCCCCGATATTCACCAGGAAATTCATGTAACTGGAATCGGCACTAAGTTTTGCCAACTCCATAATTCCAGTATACGCCGCAGCATTAGTCCAATCCCACTTAGCTCTTTTAAAGCCTTTTGTCGTCCAATCGTTTAATTGCCAGTCGGCTGCTCTTTGCATTATTTTGAGAACATAGGAAGGTGTGAAAACCGAATCTTTTTGTTTTTGAGAATGGACGGTAAACAAAAGGATAGAAATAAGAAAGGTAAGGAGCGACTTTTTGATAAACATGTTGCCTTGTTTTTTTAAAATTAGCAAAGACAGGCAATTGTCGTACGATATTTTTAATGCCGGCTAAACTTCGATCCGGACTGACCTGCCAATTCGGCAAAACACAAAATGAAAGTGATATCTCTGATGATATTATAACATTTTAAGAGATTAATAAGCTTACATTTGATAAAACAAGGAGTACTTAGCAACTTAGCTATTATTCTTCCCTCTGAAGTACTTTTAACCTTGCTATGTGACACTGATTGAATTGTTTGAACTATTTATGTTTCCAATACAGGCAATGAAGTAATGCCGAATGAATAGAGTGTTTATGTGCGGAAAGCTAAGTTCCTCTAACAAAAACCCTTTGAGTAAAGCATAAAAAGTTCATGCCTTTTCTATAATTAAAAAGTTATGTATATACAAACCTGGAACAAGTATCTGCCTGTAATAAAAATTTTATTGAAAAGAGCTGTTGTGGAAGATCAGTCTTTGGCTTTAAACAGTTCTGATTTTCAAAAAGGCGTTGTGAAGAAAAAAACAGGGTTTACCTTTTTTATCGACATTACAGAAGGCAGGGTCAATAACATTATCAGCGCATCGCTGCCCGCAAAGGACCTAGCCTCTATTCTATTAGAGGATGCCACTGTTAAGGAATTATTTACGAAAAAAGATTTTCACATCAACCTCGATTCAAAGTTTCAGCTGGGAATAAAATGCATTCCTAAGGCGTCCTGAAAATAGCCATCAGCATAAGAAGTTATTTTTTTCCTAAGTTCATCGGTAACCCATAATGTGTAAGATTTCCTGCTGGTTTTACCGGAAAAAAACCCGACCTTTAGCCTTCAAAAAAAAGAAAATCTATGGCGAGATCGGGTGAAACCTTTGGTAAGAAGGAAAAAGAAAAGAAAAGAGCAAAAGATAAACAGGAAAAAGCAGAAAAAATGGAAGAACGGAAGGCTAATGCCAAAAAAGGCAAAAGTCTTGATGAGATGATGGCTTATCTGGATGAAAACGGAAATCTTTCCACCACACCTCCCGATCCGCGTAAAAAGAAAAGCTTTAAGTCTGAGGATATGCAGATAGGTGTGCCGAAGCAGGAAGCCAGGCAAGAAGAAGAGGCCATACGCACAGGTGTTGTTGCCTTTTTCAATGAATCAAAAGGTTTTGGATTTATCAAGGATAAGCAAACAGGTGAAAGTGTTTTTGTTCATATCAATCAATTGACAGAACGAATAACAGAAAATGATACGGTAAATTTTGAGGTGGAAATGGGACATAAAGGTCCAAGCGCCATTAATGTAAAAAAGATCTAGAAGCTGTCATCCATAATTCATTGTAATTATCTACAGAGAAAACTAAGCGGTGCTATCGAATTGTACTAAATTTTATTACTTCATATTGGGTTCCTGTATTAACCATAAAATAATACAAACCTGCAGGCAAAGTTGAAACCGGAACTTTTAGTTCAGTTGACGGACTACGTAAGGAATGTTGTTTCTGAAAAATCATCCTTCCTGATGTTTCAAATATGGTAACGGTTACCAACCTGTTACGATTGGTAAAAATTTCTGCTGATATATTTGAGTTGCTTTTATAAAACCTTGAAATAAAGAGGTCGGTGTTACTGCCTACTCCGGCAATTGCAGTTACGATATTATTGAACAGGTTTTTTGCTTTTACTCTTTCGAAGAGTAGCCGGTGCCCAAGGTTATTAACATGCACACCATCTCCCGAGTTTACTTCTGGCCTCAGATTAAACTGGCCGTCGTTTGTTGCCAGGTCATCCCAAAAGTTAATTGCATTTATTCCAAACGTGTTAGTAATTGAATCAACCAGGTTTCTAAGCACTCTCCTCATTGCAAAATCGTATTGGCTTCTTGGTTGGGTGGTGGTGATATACGCTTTAACGCCTGCAGAGGCAATATGTTGATTTAAAAAGCGCAGGTTAGTCATGAATTCTGTTTCGGAATAACCACTTCCAACATCATTGGTAGGCAGGTTAATAATGATAATATCAGGAGAGAAACCCAGTGCTTTTGTTACATTATGCTCTACATCCGGAGCAGGTTTGCCAGCGGGTGAACTATAGGAAGAGGGCATTATCTGGTAACTTACAAATCCACCCACCGCCAGGTTAGTAACCACTGTGTCCAGATCGCCTGCAGTTATATTTTTCCTGTATTCAGATTGAAGTCTTGCCACCCATGAGGAATCATAAACAGACGCGCCTGTGCCAGCGGCTGTAGATGAACCAAGAACAACAATTTTCTTTTGCGTAAAAGCATAAATAAAAAAGAAATGAAGTACCAGTAGAAGAAAGATTTTTTTCATGCTGTATAAGTGGAAGCCTGCGCAATTGCCTCACCAGAAAGCTTCGCAAACATAAAGCAGAAAAAAACATGCCGTCTCTTACTGGAGCCTATTGTATGTCAAATTTTTTTCTATACTGTGATAGCTACTGTAATAATAGTAATTGTAAAAATGACTGTGATTGCACAAACCAATAGTGCGATACCGTCACAGATGAGGGCCACAATAAAATTGTTCTGATAAAGGTGTGAAAGGTGTTTCATAGGATGACGTTTAAGGAGATAATTGTTCCTGTAAATTACTCCCGCCAAAATGAAAAAGGAAGTGTATGGGAAAGAATCATTTTAAACTGCCAACAACTACGTCGTTAAACTTCGTACTACAATGGAAGTGATACGTATGCATTAGTATTTATTAATTCTTTTGATAAGATTACGATCTTGATACGGACAATTTTTCGGAAAGTTACTTGTGAAAAAAGTAAAATAAAAAAGAACCGTCTCAGTGATTGAGACGGTTGATAAATTTATGAGGGCGTACTTAAAAGCTAAATCCAATACCAACTTTAAAAGAACGGTTGTAAGAATTCAGGTTTTTATTGGCATCTACCTTAGATAGTCCATGGTCGTAAGCAGCCATAATGTTGATGCCATTGGTAAGCTGATATCCAATTCCACCGGTAATAGCCGCGTCCCACCTGTTGAACTGGGCTGTAGCATCTGTTTTACTATTCACAATATTAAAACCTAATGCACCTGCTGTAGTGTGCAGATCAGCCTTGGCAAGATAAGAAAGCTGCGGGCCTGCAAAAAATTGTAATCCTCCGAGCTTAGCTTTCAATACCAGGGGTATATCAATATAGGTTGAATTCAGTTCTGCTTTTGCATTGGCACCCAGGAATTCAACTCCCTTCAAGTTAACTGAGCCATTTAATGCATAGCCTTTTTGAGTATAGTAAACCGCAGGCTCCAATGATATTTTCCCAGCCAAAGGAATAGTAACATAACCACCTGCAAAAAAACCTTTGCGGCCTCCGGTTGTAATAGCACCGTTTGTAAAATCAAGAATGTTTTCAAGACTGTTCACTGCATCACCTTGCATACTGGAAGAAGAAAGTCCTGCACGTATACCAAAAGAAGGTTTTGATTGTGCCATTGCCAACATAGTAATGAAGATTGAAGTAAAAAGTAAAATTTGCTTTTTCATATGAATGGGGAACGTTGGTTTTTTTCGTTCTATTGGTGAGAAAGCAAATGATTGTTATTGATTAATTGGCGCTCTGTAAGTTTATGTTAAAGAGATACGCAACAAAAAATGTTAAGATAAATCACACGAGTATGCCTTCTGCTACAGGCGTTATTCGCAGCCTTCCTTACTACATGTAAAATATGATTGCCTTTCAATCCAACCTGGCATTGTAGAAGTTTTTTTTCGCAATTCCTTAATTAATTATATTTAAATACAAATGCTTTGCTTATGAATAAGTTTTTGTTCAATTGCTTCTTTCTCTTTCTCGTTTTGTCCTGCTCCAATACTAAAAATATAACTCCCGGGAAAGAATGGATTCCGCTATTTGATGGAAAGTCTTTAAATAGCTGGAAGGTTGGTGAAAACGCTTCGACTTTTACTGTTGATAGTGGGATGATTATTGTGCATGGTCCCCGGGCCCACCTTTTTTATGATGGTGCAGTAATGAACCATAACTTTAAAAACTTCGAATTAAAAACCCGGGTAATGACAACACCGGGCTCTAATTCAGGAATTTTTTTCCATACGCAATTCCAGGACAATAATTGGCCTTCGAAGGGTTATGAAGTACAGGTAAATAACTCCCACACTGATTGGAGAAGAACGGGAAGCCTATATGCCGTGCAGGATGTAAAAGAGACATATGTTAAGGATGGCGAATGGTATATAGAACACATTATTGTTCAGGGGAAAAAAGTAACCGTCAAAATAAATGATAAGACAGTGGTGGAATATACCGAGCCCGAAGGAATCGACAGTCTACCGGACAGGAAATATAAACATCTTTCCAGTGGAACATTTGCCTTGCAGGGCCATGATCCAAAAAGCAAAGTCTATTTTAAAGAAGTATTAGTAAAACCCCTGCCTGATTAAAATTTATTACGGTCTAGAACCTGTTGTTCACTTTTTATCGGTACCCAACCTTTGTCTAATGAAACAGTTAAAACAATTTTATTGTTGTAAATAATCTACATGAAAAATAGTATTAACCATCACGGGTCTGAAAAGAGATCGTTAACTACTTCCCGCAGAGCTGTTCTTAAAGCATTAGCACTTGGAGGCGCCGGAATTATTTTATCACCAACCGGCTTATTATCTGCCTGCCGTACAAAAAAAGACCGTTTAGGTGTGGCCCTGGTTGGTCTTGGTTATTACAGTACAGATTTATTAGCGCCGGCCTTACAACAAACTACGCATTGTTACCTGGCAGGTATAGTAACGGGTACGCCATCAAAGGCAGAGGCATGGAAGAAACAATACAACATACCGGACAAGAATATTTATAACTACAACAACTTTGATAGCATTGCCAACAATACCGATATAGATGTAGTGTATGTAGTACTCCCACCTTCTATGCACAGGGAATATGTAGTGCGGGCTGCCAATGCGGGTAAGCAAGTATGGTGTGAAAAACCTATGGCTATAACAGCAAAAGAATGCCAGGAAATGATTGATGCATGCCGTAAAAACAAGAAGTCGCTTGCTATTGGTTACCGCCTTCAGCACGAACCCAATACACAGGAGTGGAGACGCATTGTAAATCAAAAACTATTGGGCCAGGTGCAGAAGGTGAGTTGTGGAGCCGGTTATCGTGATGACCGCACAAGCCACTGGAAACAAAAAAAAGAAATGGGTGGTGGGGTGCTTTATGATATGGGGGTATATTCTATTCAGGGAGCACGAATGGGAATGGGTGCTGAGCCTATAGCAGTTGTATTCGCGCAAACTTCCACTACTCGTCCTGAAATTTATAAAAACGGTTTGGATGAAACTACTGTTGCAACTCTTGAGTTTCCTGGTGGCATGTTAGCTCACATCAAAACCAGCTTTGGAGAAAATATTAATTATCTAAACATCAGTTCTGAAAAAGGTGAAATAGAAATTGCACCATACCAAAGCTATGCAGGCGTAAAGGGAAAAAGTCCCCTCGGAGAGATCAATCATTCCTACAATGTGCCATGGCAACAAGCTAAACAAATGGATGATGATGCCTTAGCTATTATTCAGGGCGCCCCAATGCAGGTACCAGGCGAAGAAGGGCTTCGTGACATAAGGATTGTAGAAGCTATTTATGAATGCGCTAAAACAGGGAACCGAGTTGCACTTTAAGGTTTTGGATAACAAAAATTATAACCGTTGTTTTGGTTCATTTATTCGATGCTCAGAAAAATTAACTTAGCATGTTCCTGAATATGTCAACGGCTTCGTTCTGCCATGTATCAAATCGGGTTTCATAACTTTCTTCAATAACATTTTCTTTTTCCTTCCATATAAAATTGTGTTTTTCACTATTTAACCTGGTTAAATGGAACCCATAGCAACCGGGTTCAAATTGTTTTACTATTACTGAAGTGCCATCCTTGAGAAAAAAGGAAACCGGAAAATCCTGGATCATATGAGCGGTTTGTGTCATTGAAAATTTTTTCTTCCTAAGTAGTATCCTATCAACAATAGTACCTTATTCAATAGACATTACATCACTTCAAACTAGCCCGGCACCAAAGAGTTCATTGAAGCATGGCTATACTTCTTGAGTTCTGCTACTATGATTGTTGCGAGTATAAAAAATAGTAAATTTTGCCTATGAAAAAGCTGCTCACCTCTGTCATTTTATTTTTTCCTGTTTTATTTTCCTCAGCCCAACAGTATACACCCTCTAAAGAGAACCTGGAAATGCGCAAACAGTTCCAGGATATGAAATATGGCCTTTTTATTCATTGGGGTGCGTCCAGTGTACTTGGTGCAGGTGAATGGGTAATGAATAACCGGAACATTAACGTAAATGACTACCGGCGTTTACAACAGTTCTTTAATCCAATTGCTTTTAATGCCAGGGAATGGGTGAGTGTGGCCAAAAATGCCGGCATGAAATATATCACCTTCATCACCCGCCATCATGATGGGTTCAGTAACTGGGATACTAAAGCCTCGGATTGGAAGATCACCAACACGCCTTACGGGAAAGATGTCCTGAAAATGCTTGCCGACGAATGTCAGAGCCAGGGCATAAAATTGGTTTTGTATTATTCGTTGTTGGATTGGTATCGTAACGACTATCCCTATGAAACAGGTAGAACAGGCAAAGGAACAGGCCGCACGGCTAAAAGCGATTATAGCCATTATCTCCAATTTATGAAAACCCAGTTAACTGAACTCCTTACTAATTATGGCACCATTTCAGGTATCTGGTTCGATGGTCACTGGGACCAAACATTGCCTGAAGGAGCAAGCGACAGAAGGTCGAGAATCGATTGGAAGTACGACGACATTTATGGTCTTATTCACCGGTTGCAACCACAGTGCTTAATTGGGAATAATCATCATTTAACTCCTTTTGCAGGAGAAGACTTTCAAATGTTTGAGAAGGACCTGCCGGGCGAAAACAGGTCAGGATTAAGCTTCCAGGAAGCAGCAGAGCATATGCCCCTTGAAACCTGCGAAACCATTAACCGATCGTGGGGCTTTAACATTACGGACAGGAACTATAAATCGGTAAAACAGGTAGTACATTATTTAGTGAATACGGCCGGTCGGAACGCTAATTTATTACTGAATGTAGGACCTCTGCCAAGCGGCGTTATTCAACAGGAATTTAGAGATACGTTAGCAGCAGCAGGCGCCTGGTTGAAACAATACGGAGAAAGTATTTATGATACAAGAGGTAATATTATTCCGCCACAGCCATGGGGCGTTCTTACAGGCAAGGAGAAAAGTTTATTTGCACACATATTAGTGAAGCCGGCACTGCCCTATCTTTTTATACCCTCGCTCAGCCATAAGGTGGTAAGCGCCACCTTAATGAATGGAAGCAAGCCACTGAAAATAAAACAGCAGGAAGAAGGCGTGTTTGTATACCTGGAAGGAATTGTACTTGAAGAAGTGGATACTATTATCAGGTTAGAAACCAATTAATTGGCGGACTAACTACATTGACTGGGAGTTTGTAACAATTACATCGGGCAAAAGCTGTAAGAAATCGTTTTTTGAGGCACATATTTTTGTAAATTACAGTAAATAAGTCTTGCTATGAATACTGTAGGTCAAATCCTTTCCCGTAAAGGGGCTTTCGCTATTTCCATTCCTGCCGGTACTACTGTATTGGATGCGTTAGAAATAATGGCTGAAAAAAATATCGGTTCCGTAGTGGTAACCGGTACAGACGGCCAGTACCATGGCATCGTCACTGAAAGAGATTATTCCCGGAAGATTATCCTTAAAGGAAAAAGTTCAACCGATACAACGGTCGAAGAAATCATGAGCACCGATCTTCCAAGGGTTTCCATAAAGGACACAGTAGACCATTGTATGCAATTAATGACGGGCAATAATATCCGGTACCTGCCTGTATTTTCCGGGAGTGAATTAAAAGGCATCATTTCAATGAGCGACGTGGTAAAAGAAACCATCCTTATGCAACAGGAAACGATCGATCATCTCCAGCAGTACATCAGTCTTTAAAACTTCCATGGTAGTTGTTTTGCTTATTTGAAATAAGCAAACTATCCATGGGTCTTACCATTTTGTATTAGTGGTTGAGCCGGTCTTGTGGTATCAAATTTGAAGCTCTTTCAACTCAAAATACCGGTTATGAACAAACGAACAACAATTCTTATTTTATGGATAATAGCACTACTTACAATAGCGTATGCTATTTACAGATCAACAGGTGAAAAGATAACAACTACGGAGAACGGCCAGCAGGTAGTGTATGGCGAGCCGCAACACGGTTTGATCCTGGGGTTATGTATTTTCGCCGGCTTATGTGTTGTGAGTACCATCCCTTTGCTACTGGATAAAAGAGATTGGAGAGAAGAGCAAGCCAGTTTAAGTAAGAGAACACCTTAATTATGATATTACTTTTTTAACTGCTGTTCAATTGCTATACTTTTACAAACACGATTAGTAGTTTTTGTTATTCCAGGTAAAGCACTTCTGCATTCTGGTAAAGCCTTTGCTTCTTTGTAATTTCAATTTCTTACATTCAGGCTTTCACACCGAAGATTATGAACAGGAAAAAGCCGGATGTAGATATTATACTTGATATACTGAATGCAGGCATTGAAGCTTACCCGGCTTCCGAGTTTATTAAAAGCTTATGGCGACAGTACCAGGAACGTGGAGGGCTAAGTAAAAAACAACTGGAAGGTTTGTACCAGAAAGTTTCTCGGGTGCAATCTATACCTGCTAACAAGCTGGCTACTCTTCAAGCAGAAATTTTAAAACGTCCTAACCGTTATAAGTCAGAAAAACCTCCTGCTACCCCTTTATACACTAAAAATGAAAACCTGGGAAAAATGATTGATGATATCCTGGCCAAGTACCCCCAGCACAAAAGAGTTCTATACTTTAAAATAAAATGGAGCCACGATGAACCCCTTTCTCCGGTAGAAGTGGCAGAGCTTGAAAAATTCCATAAGCTTCTTAAATAAAGGTTATGTGTAGTTAATCCCCAGACAACCTATCTCACAAAAAAGTAGGCTAGTATTTGACAAAGAATACCAATAAATAACCCTGCATATACTTCAATAGGATAGTGGTCTGAGTTTACCAGGCGGGCCGTACACACAACTCCTGCTATGAGCAAAGCAAGCGAAATGTAAAAACCAAAATTATCATTTGAGATAAAACCCAATAAAATAAACAGGGTGATAACGACGCCGGCCGAGATGGCATGCATGCTTACCTTGATGTAATTATTAACAATCAATCCCAAACTTGAAGCGAGAAACACAGCAAGGCTAAACATGATGATCTCTTTAGGAAAGGATTGGTTCTTGAAAACATACCACACCCAGAAATAAAAAACTCCCGTAGCTACATAAGGAATGATACGGTCTTTTTGTGTTTTTAAATACACCGATTGAATAAAGCCCAGTCCTTTAGCAAGAAGTAAAGTAACCAAAGGCAGGACGGTATAATTTACAGTAAAGCTGATGAGCAATTTTGTTTTATCCCATTCTGTAATCTGAGGAAAAAGCCGAAGCACATAAATAAAGAACCAGCCTATATAAACCGGGATAAATAGTGGATGAAAAATATAGGAAACAACTTTAGCAGCAATTCGCAATACTGGGTGAAACGAGATTCTTCCTTCACCCGATTCAGTGGCAATCATGGTGCAAACATATTTCTTATAGCTGAATGCTCAATGGCACGTATATTATATGCTCCTTTTTGATAGAAAGACGTAATCACTTCATAAGCTGCTGCATCATAATTCCTTTCTCAACCTTGCCACCGGAATATTTAGTTGTTCCCGGTATTTAGCCACTGTACGGCGGGCAATGTTATAGCCCTTTTCCTGCAAGAGTTCCGTAAGGCGTTCATCGCTAAGTGGCTTTTTCTTATTCTCGTTTTCTATCAGGTCGCTTAAAATTTTCTTCACCTCTCTTGTTGAAACTTCTTCGCCGGTATCTGTTGTCAGCGATTCACTAAAGAAGAATTTAAGGCGATAGGTTCCAAATTCTGTTTGAACAAATTTGCTGTTGGCAACCCGGCTTACAGTAGAGATATCCAGGCCGGTTTTCTCTGCAATATCTTTCAATATCATAGGCCTTAAGGTTGTTTCATCGCCTGTTAAAAAGAATTCATGCTGATGATTCATAATAGCCGTCATAGTGCTTAACAAGGTGTGTTGCCTTTGTTTGATGGCATCTATAAACCATTTAGCTGCATCTATCTTTTGCTTGATAAAAAGAACAGCTTCTTTTTGGCGACGGTCCTTTTTTGAGCCGCGGTCATATTCCTTCAACATATCGCGGTAACCTTCGCTAATGCGTAATTCAGGAGCGTTCTTAGAATTGAGCGTAAGCTCCAGCTTGCTGGCATTGTTCATAATGAAGAAGTCGGGAACCACATAACTTTCCGCTTTGTTTACTTCCCCAATGTTACCACCCGGCTTTGGATTTAATTTAGTGATTTGAATCATTACCTCCCGGAGGTCGTCATCACTCAGGTTTAAACCACGTTGTATTTTTTCGTAATGCTTTTTAGTGAATTCATCAAAATACTTGGTCAAAGCCATGATTGCCAAATCTACATTCTTACCTTCTTCTCTATGACGAAGCAATTGAAGAAGCAAACATTCTTGCAGGTTTCTTGCCGCTACGCCGGGGGGGTCAAACTGCTGAATACGTTTGATCAAACCTTCCACTTCTTCATCTGTCGTATCTATATTCTGCCGAAAAGCCAGGTCATCAACAATGGCAGCCGTTTCACGTCTCAGGTACCCGTCTTCATCAATACTGCCGATGATTTGCTCCGTAATTTTAAAACCTCTGTCGTCCAGGTTCAGCATACCCAATTGAGCTTCCAGTATTTCATAAAAACTGGTTTCCACTTTATAGGGCATCGTAGTCTTTTCTTCCTGCTCGCCATAATTCTCATCCCTCATTTTATAGTCGGCTATATCATCATCACCTTCGTGCACATAGTCTGAAATATCTATATTTTCATATTGCTCCTCATTGCTTGATTCTTCAAAATCACTTTCTGCATTGTCTGCAAATTCGTCCTTTGATTCTTCAAAACTGTCGTCGTGTGCATCATCGGATAATTCAAGGGCCGGATTTTCTTCCAGTTCTTCTTTTATACGTTCATCAAGTATAGCGGTGGGCACCTGCAACAATTTCATTAACTGAATTTGCTGTGGCGATAACTTTTGTAGGAGTTTCTGTTGTAAACTTTGGCTTAAGCTCATTATCAGGTTTCGTCTGTGGCAAAAAAATTTGCCGGGTTCACAAAAATCAAGCCGTAAATTTACTGCAAATAGCAATCCATGGCAAGAATGGTCGTTGTTTTCTTAATTGGGGTCCTGTTAAATTCTTTAAAAGGCGCAGCCCAATTGAATTTGAGAGGAACCGTTGATACATCTGAAAAAAAAATCTCATTAAAGGTTTTGCCGCAAAACTTCTACAATCAACACCTATCCTACTTTTGTAAGAAGGAGGTGCAGGTTCAAAAACTCACTGCTCTTCCGCTGTTTATCAGGCTTGGCTCCAAGGACTACGTTGACTACCTTGAGCAAAAGCCTGGGAGCATGATCCGGAAGAGATAATAGTGTATTAGCCAACATACTACTTCTATCATCGTTTGTTGTGTCACTCAGTTCATCGTCCCGAATTCCATGGAATATGTGAAGAGG
>Ga0126307_10001551_pt1 | contig 15152 bp, 14 predicted proteins | sample Plot28_FD_89955 | JGI IMG/M metagenome (GOLD analysis project Ga0126307, IMG submission 89955) | Serpentine soil microbial communities from UC McLaughlin Reserve, CA, USA - Plot28 | ecosystem: Environmental > Terrestrial > Soil > Grasslands | place: USA: UC McLaughlin Reserve, Lake County... | reverse complement strand
TCCCGATGTGGGTCCCGGGCGCTGCCGGACCGCCCTCGAGCAGCCGCCCCTTCGCGTGGCCTCGCGCTGTCCCGCCGCGCCGCGCGCGCGACCGGCCCGCGCGCGCTACTTCGGCGCGCGCACAGCCCCGCGTGCGCACAGCCCGCGTGCGCACAGCCCCGCGCGCGCACCGCCCCGCGCCGGCGCGCGTACTGCGCCGCGGCCCCCGCGCCCCGGTGTCTCTCCGCGCCCCACGCGCTGTGCCGCGGCGCACGGGGCGACGTGCGGTCATAGCTTGCGCAGCCGGATCTGCCGCACCGAGTGGTCCGGGCCCTTCTCGAGCACGAGGGTCGCCCGGCCGCGGGTGGGCTGGATGTTCTGCTCGAGGTTGGGACCGTTGACCTCGCGCCAGATGCCGGTGGCGGTCGCACGCGCCTCATCGTCGGTGAGCGCGGCGAAGCGGTGGAAGTACGAGGCCGGGTCGGCGAAGGCGGAGTCGCGCAGCTGGCGGAACCGGTCGACGTACCAGCGCTCGACGTCGTGCGGAGCGGCGTCAACGTAGATCGAGAAGTCGAAGAAGTCCGACACAGCGACGCTCGACCGGCCGTCGGGATGGGTGCGCGGAGGCTGCAGCACGTTGAGTCCCTCGACGAGCAGGATGTCGGGGGACCGGACGACGACGGTCTGGTCGGGGACCGCGTCGTAGGTGAGGTGGGAGTAGACCGGCGCAGGGACGGCGGGCTCGCCGGAGGCCACCCGGGTCAGGAACCGGAGCAGCCCCCGCTGGTCATACGACTCCGGGAAGCCCTTGCGCGCCAGCAGGCCGCGACGCACGAGCTCGGCGTTGGGCAGCAAGAAGCCGTCGGTGGTGACCAGGTCGACCGTCGGGTGGTCCGGCCACCGGGCGAGCAGCTCGCGCAGGACCCTGGACGTCGTGCTCTTGCCCACGGCGACGCTGCCGGCCACGCCGATCACGAACGGCGGCCGGGCCGAGGAGTCGCCGAGGAACGTCGACGTGACGCGGTGCCGCTCGGCGGCGGCGCGGACCTGCAGGTTGAGCAGCCGAGACAGCGGCAGGTAGACCTCCTCGACCTCGGCCAGGTCGATCGGCTCGCCGAGGCCGCGCAGCCGCTCCAGATCGTCGTCGGTGAGGGGCAAGGGCGTCGCGGCCCGAAGGTCCCGCCACTGCTGGCGGTCGATCACGACGTACGGACCGGTGCTCACGGGTGGATACCCTGGCACCCATGTGCGGCATCGTGGGATACGTCGGCGACCAGTCCGCCCTGGAGGTGGTCGTCGAGGGGCTCCGCCGGCTCGAGTACCGCGGCTACGACTCCGCCGGCGTCGCCGTGCTCACCGAGGGCGGGCTGGCCATGACCAAGCGCGCCGGCAAGCTGGCCAACCTCGACAAGGCGCTGGCCGACGACCCGTTGCCCCCGGCCACCACCGGGATCGGGCACACCCGGTGGGCGACCCACGGCGCACCCAACGACCGGAACGCGCACCCGCACGTCGACTGCACCGGCTCGGTTGCGGTGATCCACAACGGCATCATCGAGAACTTCGCTCACCTGCGCGCGGAGCTCGAGGAGCGCGGTCACACGCTTCTCTCCGACACCGACACCGAGGCGGTCGCGCACCTGCTCGAGGAGGCGACCGGCGACCAGGCGGCCACCGGCGGGCCGGTCGACCTGGCCGAAGCGATGCGCCAGGTCTGCGGGCGGCTCGAGGGCGCCTTCACCCTCGTGGCGACCCACGTCGGCGCGCCGGACGTCGTCGTCGGCGCCCGCCGCAACTCACCGCTGGTCGCCGGCCGCGGCGACGGCGGGAACTTCCTGGCCTCCGACGTGGCCGCGTTCATCGCGCACACCCGTGACGCGGTCGAGCTGGGTCAGGACCAGGTCGTCGAGGTCAGTCGGGACGCGATCGTGGTCACCGATTTCGACGGCAACCCGGGCCAGGTCACCGAGTACCACGTCGACTGGGACCTCTCCGCCGCCGAGAAGGGCGGCTACGACTACTTCATGCTCAAGGAGATCGCCGAGCAGCCGCAGGCGGTCGCCGATACGCTTCTCGGCCGGCTCACCGACGACGGCCGGCTGATGCTCGACGAGATGCGGCTGTCCGACGACGACCTCCGCGAGGTCGACAAGATCATCGTCGTGGCGTGCGGAACGGCGTTCCACGCAGGGCTGGTCGCGAAGTACGCCATCGAGCACTGGACCCGCATCCCGTGCGAGGTCGAGCTGGCATCGGAGTTCCGCTACCGCGACCCGGTGCTGACCCGATCGACGCTGATCATCGCAATCTCGCAGTCCGGCGAGACGATGGACACGCTGATGGCGCTGCGGCACGCGCGTGAGCAGCGGTCGCGGGTCCTCGCGGTCTGCAACACCAACGGCTCGACCATCCCGCGCGAGTCGGACGCGGTCCTCTACACGCACGCCGGCCCGGAGATCGCGGTCGCTTCGACGAAGGGCTACCTGACCCAGATCGTCGCCTGCTTCCTGGTCGGGCTGTACCTGGCCCAGGTGCGTGGCACGAAGTACGGCGACGAGATCAGCGGCGTCGTCGACGACCTGCGTGAGATGCCGGACAAGATCGCCCGCGTCCTGGCCAACCTCGACCAGGTGCGTGACCTGGCGCGAGAGCTCGCGACGGCGCCGTCGGTGCTCTTCTTCGGCCGGCACGTCGGCTACCCGACGGCGCTCGAGGGCGCGCTGAAGCTCAAAGAGCTCGCCTACATGCACGCCGAGGGCTTCGCGGCCGGCGAGCTCAAGCACGGGCCGATCGCCCTGATCGAGGAGGGCGTGCCGGTCATCGCCGCGGTCCCGTCGCCCCGTGGCCGCAGCATCCTGCACGACAAGGTGGTGTCCAACCTGCAGGAGGTCCGGGCCCGCGGCGCGCGCACCATCGTGATCGCCGAGGACGGTGACACGGCGGTGGAGCCGTACGCCGACCTGGTGATCCGCATCCCGGAGTCGCCGTCGCTGCTGCAGCCGCTGCTCTCGACGGTGCCCCTGCAGGTGTTCGCCTGCGAGATGGCGACCGCCCGCGGCCACGACGTCGACCAGCCGCGCAACCTGGCCAAATCTGTCACCGTCGAGTGACGACCGGTCGCGCTGGGTGAAATCCCGGTGTGACGGCGTGCCGCGGCGTCGGCGGCAGGGGGTTACGTCGGCAATGCGTCCCGGTCTAAGGTTCCGGGATCTCGGACGACTCGTCGACGAAGGGTGCCTTCCGTGACCGATCTCGATCGCCGCAGCTTCCTCAAGACGGGAGCCGCCGTAGCAGGCGGCGCAGCCCTCGCCGGACCCTTCCAGGGGTACGTGGCGGCCGGCGCGTGGGCGGCACCCACGAATCCTGCCGCGCACCAACTCGTGCCGGTGCCGGACCAGGCAGACGGTGTCGTCCGCCTGGCACTGCCGCCCGGCTTCGCCTACCGGTCATTCGACGACCGGGGGAAGTCGGCCACTCTCACCGTGGGCAACATCCGGATCCCGGGCCGGCACGACGGGATGGCCGCCTTCGCCGGTCCCGCGGCGGGCATCTCGACCCTGGTTCGCAACCACGAGGTCGCCCTACCTGCCGCGACGACGACCCCGCCGAACCCGGCTGGCAACACCACCGCCTTCGGCAGCGCGGCCACGGCGTACGACCCGAAGGCACCCGGTGGGACCACCACCGTCGAGGTCGACGGCGAGGGCCACGTCATCAAGTCGTACGTCTCCCTCAACGGCACGCTGCAGAACTGCAGTGGCGGACCGACGCCATGGGGCACGTGGCTCACATGTGAGGAGACCGTCAACGGTCCTGACGTGGGTCCGGACTTCACCGGCATCACCAACGCCTTCCTGACCAAGCGCCACGGCTACGTCTTCGAGGTCCCGTCGGACGAGCCGAATACCTCTCCCGTTCCGATCCGCAACGCGGGTCGGTTCGCGCACGAGTCGGTGGCCTGGGACCCGCACAGCGGTGCGCTCTACCTCAGTGAGGACAACTTCGGCTTCCCGTCCGGCTTCTACAAGTACGTCCCGCCGACCGCCCCTGCAGCCGCCGGTGGACTGGCCGACGGTGGCACCCTGTGGATGCTCAAGGTGAAGGGTGTCCAGAACGCCAACCTGGCGCGCAAGCACCCTGACAAAGCAACGTATGACGTCGAGTGGGTCAAGATCGACAATCCTGACTTCGGAGCGGACACGGCTCCGGTGCAGCGGACGAACAACGCGGGCCTGACCTTCGTCAGCAACCAAGGGCTCGCCAAGGGTGCCGCGCGCTTCTCGCGCCTCGAGGGCACCATCTACGACGCTGGTCTCGTCTACTTCACGTCGACTCAGGGTGGTGGCGAGCCGGAGGCGACGAACGAGGACTCGGTCGACGGCTGGGGCAACGGCTGGGGCCAGATCTGGGCCTACGACTCCCGCACCGAGCAGCTGCACCTGCTCTTCGAGTCGCCAAACCGGAACGTCCTTGACTTCCCGGACAACGTCACGACGAGCCCTCGAGGGACCTTGGTCGTCTGTGAGGACCACGACGACTACAACTTCCTGCGGGGCCTCACTCGTCGCGGCAAGCTCATCACCTTCGCCCAGAACGTGATGGTCGGACGTACCGGCGACGAGTTCGCTGGTTCGACCTTCAGCCGGACCGGTTCGACGCTCTACGTGAACATCCAGTCCTCGAACGGCCTGACCTTCGCGATCTGGGGCGACTGGGAAAGCATCGGCATCTGACCGGACGGGTAGGCACGACGGCCGGCGGGCGGTGGTCGTCGGCCGTCGGTGTGCGTGCGAAGGTAAGTCCCGTGATCCTGGGCGTGGGCATCGACGTGGTCGATGTCGCGCGCTTCTCCCGCACCCTCGAGCGGTCGCCACGGCTGCGGGCGCGGCTGTTCACCGACGCGGAACAGCATCTGCCGCCCGCCTCGCTCGCCGCGCGCTTCGCCGCCAAGGAGGCGCTGGCCAAGGCGCTCGGTGCCCCGGTCGGGCTGCACTGGCGCGACGCGGAGGTCCACCGGGGTGACGACGGCCGGCCGCACCTGACGATGCAGGGCACCGTGCAGCGACGCGCGAATGAGCTCGGCGTGCGACGTACGCACGTCTCCCTCAGCCACGACGCGGGCATCGCCTCGGCTGTCGTCATGGTGGAGGACTGACGTGCGCGTCGCCCACGACGTCGACACGGTCGTCGCCGCCGAGCAGGTGCTGCTCGACGCCCTGCCCGACGGCGCGCTCATGCAGCGCGCGTCGACCGGGCTCGCCACCGTCTGCGCGGACCTGCTGCCCCGCGTCTACGGCTCGCGGGTCGTGCTGCTCGTCGGCAGCGGCAACAACGGCGGCGACGCGCTGCACGCCGGGGCCTGGCTGGCCGCGCGCGGAGCCCGGGTCGAGGCGCTGCTCCTCGCCGACCGTGCGCACGAGGGCGGCCTGGCCGCGCTGCGTCGGGCGGGCGGTCGGGTGCGGCCGACCGGGGACTCGACAGCGACCGCAGTCCCCGACGGCACGGACCTGATCGTCGACGGCATCCTCGGCATCGGTGGCCGCGGCGGCCTGCGCGGAGCGGCGGCCGAGCTGGTCGCCGCGCTGCCCGACGACGCCACCGTGGTCGCGGTCGACGTCCCGAGCGGGGTCGACGCGTCGACCGGCCAGGTCGAGGGCGTCGCCGTCCGCGCGGACGTCACCGTCACGTTCGGCAGCCTCAAGCCTGGCCTGGTCGTCGACCCGGGCGCCGGGCTGGCCGGCGCGGTCGAACTGGTCGACATCGGGCTGGACCTCCCGCCGGCCGACGTCGAGCTGCTGCAGGCCGAGGACGTCCGGCACCTCCTGCCGAGACCGTCGCGCGAGTCGGACAAGTACCGCCGCGGCGTCGTCGGCGTCGCGGCCGGCTCGGCGCAGTACACCGGTGCCGCCGTCCTGTGCACCGGCGGCGCCGTCCGGGGCGGTGCCGGCATGGTGCGGTACGTCGGGGCGGACGAGCCGGCCGGGCTGGTGCGCGGGGCCTGGCCGGAGGTCGTCGTCGGCGCCGGCCGGGTGCAGGCATGGACCGTGGGGTCCGGCGGCGGCGGGGACGCCGGCGACCGGCTGGCCGATGCGCTCGGCGACGGCGTGCCGGTGGTCGTGGACGCCGACGCGATCGCCGCCGTGCCCGAGCTGGTGCGCCACGACGACGCACCGCTCCTGCTGACACCGCACGCCGGCGAGCTGGCCCGGCTGGTCGGCGCGGACCGCGACGACGTCGAGGCGCGGCGGCTGCACCACGCCCGGGCGGCCGCCCGCGAGCTCGACGCCGTCGTCCTGCTCAAGGGCTCGACCACCGTCGTCGCCCGGCCAGACGGCCGGGTGCGGGTCAACCCGACCGGCACCGCGGCACTCGCCACCGCCGGCTCCGGGGACGTCCTCGCCGGGCTCGCCGGTGCGCTGCTGGCCGGCGGCCTCGACCCCTTCGACGCCGGGTCGGTCGCCGCGTGGGTGCACGGCCTGGCCGGCCGGCTGGCCCACGACGGCGGCGCGCCGGTCTCGGCGACCGACGTGCTCGCGGCCCTGCCGGCCGCGCTTGGCAGACTGGCCCGGTGACCCCCGCCGCACCCGGCCGCAGCCACGCGCAGGCCTTGGTCGACCTCGGCGCCGTGCGCGACAACGTCGCCGCGCTGCGGGCGCGGACCTCCGCGGATGTGCTCGCCGTCGTCAAGGCCGACGGCTACGGCCACGGGCTGGTCCCCTGCGCGCGGGCGGCCGTGGCCGGTGGCGCGACCTGGCTGGGCACCGCCCTGGTCGACGAGGCGCTCGCCCTGCGCGCGGCCGGCCTGAGCGCACCCCGGGTGCTCGCCTGGCTGCTCGGGCCGGGCGAGCGGTGGGCCGACGCCGTGCGGGCGGATGTGGACCTGTCGGTCAACGCGGTGTGGGCCCTCGACGAGGTCGCCACGGCCGCGGCCGAGGTGGACTGCCCGGCTCGGGTGCATCTCAAGGTCGACACCGGGCTCAGCCGCGGCGGCAGCGCGCTCGCCGACTGGCCGGACCTGGTCGAGGCCGCCCGCAAGGCCGAGGCCGCGGGCCTGGTGACCGTCGTCGGCCTCTGGTCGCACCTCGCCTACGCCGACGCGCCGGGCCACCCGACGATCCGGCGCCAGGCCGAGGAGTTCCGCCGCGCCGTCGACCACGCCGAGGGGGCCGGCATCAGCCCCGAGGTGCGCCACCTGGCCAACTCGGCAGCCACCCTCACCGCGCCGGAGCAGCACTTCGACCTGGTGCGGCCAGGGCTGGCCGTCTACGGCCTGTCCCCGGTGCCCGAGGTGGGCGACCCGGCCCACTTCGGGCTGCGCCCGGCCATGACGGTGACCGCAGCGCTCGTGCTGGTCAAGCGGGTCCCGGCCGGCAGCGGCGTGTCGTACGGCCACACCTACACGACCGAGCGCGAGACGACCCTCGGCCTGGTGCCGCTCGGCTACGCCGACGGCGTCCCGCGCGACGCGAGCAACGTCGGCCCGGTCCTCGCCGCCGGCCGCCGGCGGACCGTGGCGGGGCGGGTCTGCATGGACCAGCTGGTGCTCGACCTGGGCGACGACGACGCCGCGGTCGGCGACCAGGTCGTGCTCTTCGGTCCGGGCGACGACGGGGAGCCGACCGCCCAGGACTGGGCGGACGCGACCGACACCATCTCCTACGAGATCGTCACCCGGGTGGGGCCGCGGGTGCCCAGGGTCTATGTCGGAGGGCTCGACGTCGGAGAGGACGCGAGCTAGGTGGCACCCCTGTCCAACCTGCCCACCTGGGGCCGCCGGGCGGCCGTCGTCGGCGCTGCCGCCGGGGTCGTGGCGGCCGGCGCCGCGGTCGGCCTGGCCGCCGAGCGCTACGCCGTCGGCCGCTCGTTCCGCAACGCGGAGGACCCGTGGGCGGACGAGCCGTTCGGCGCGCTGCGCGGCACCGTCGTCCCGGTGACGGCGGACGACGGGGTCGACCTGCACGTCGAGGTCGACGGCCCGCTGCCCGACCGGCGACGGGGACGCCGCGGGCCGCAGCCGCCGGTCACGGTCGTGTTCTGCCACGGCCTGGCCCTCACCCAGGACAGCTGGCACCACCAGCGACGTGACCTGTCCGACCTGGGTCGCCTGGTGTTCTGGGACCAGCGCGGGCACGGCCGCTCCGGCCGCGGCCCCATGGAGCACGCCACCATCGACCAGCTCGGCCACGACCTGCTCGCCGTGCTCGAGGCCACCGCGCCCACCGGGCCGGTCGTGCTGGTCGGCCACTCGATGGGCGGCATGACGATCATGGCGCTGGCCGAGCAGCACCCGGAGCTGTTCGGCGACCGGGTCATCGGCGTCGCCCTGGTCGCCACCTCGCCGGGCCGGCTGGCCGAGGTCACCTTCGGCGTGCCCGCCGCGGCCGGCCGCGCGCTGCGCCGCGCCGCGCCGGGTGCCCTCGCCGCCCTCAACCGGCGGCCGGCCCTGCTCGCCCGGACCCGTCGCCTCGGCACGGACATCGAGTTCGTCCTCACCAAGCGATACTCCTTCGCCACCGACGTGCCGCCCTCGCTGGTCCGGTTCGTCCAGGAGATGCACGACAGCACCCCGCTGGACGTGCTGGCCGAGCTGTTCCCGGCCTTCGACGCCCACGACAAGCTCGACTCGCTCGAGGTCCTCAACGGCGTCGAGACGCTGATCATGGGCGGCGAGCGGGACGCCATGACCCCGGCCGACCACAGCCGCGAGATGGTCGAGCGGGTGCCGGGTGCCGAGCTGGCGATCCTGCCCGAGGCCGGGCACCTGCTCATGCTGGAGCACCACGACGTCGTGACCGACCACCTGCGCTCCCTGGTCGAGCGGGCCCTGCGCGCCCACCCGGCGAGCTCGGCCGGGTGAGCACGGGCATCGAGGACACCGCCGCCGCGGCGGCCGGCACCTCGACGTGGGACGACTTGGCGGCCAGGGTGCAGCGCTGCACGGCGTGCACCGAGCTGGCCGCGTCGCGGACCCGCGTCGTCCCCGGGGTCCGGCCGACCGGGGGCGCGGACGTCCTGCTGGTCGGCGAGGCGCCCGGGGCGCAGGAGGACGCAGCTGGGGTACCCTTCGTCGGCCGCTCCGGGCAGCTGCTCGACGGCCTGCTGGCCGACGCCGGCCTGGCCCGCGAGCGGGTCGCCGTCGCCAACGTGCTCAAGTGCCGGCCGCCGGCCAACCGCAAGCCACGCCGGGCCGAGGTGGCCCGGTGCCGCCCCTGGCTGACCCGCCAGCTCGAGCTGGCCGACCCGGCGGTCGTCGTCGCGCTCGGCGGGACCGCGGCCGAGTGGTTCTTCGGCCCCGGCGCGCGGATCGCGACCCTGCGGGAGCGGCCGCAGCTCGTCGAGGGCCGGCCGGTGCTGGTGACCTACCACCCGTCGGCGGCGATCCGCTTCGGCCCGAACGGCGCACCCCTGGCCGCGCTGCGCGAGGACCTGGCGCGGGCGGCCGGCCTCGTCCCTCCCGGGCGACCGGCGTGACGGCGTACGCACCGGTCGTCCGCGACGCCACCCCCGCCGACGCCCCGGTGGTGCACGCGCTGACCCGCGAGGTCTTCGGGGCGTACGCCGCGCTCGAACCGCAGCCGTCCGCGCTGCGCGAGACCGTCGACGACGTCGCCCGTGAGCTGGCGGCCACCGGGGGTCTTGTCGTGACCGAGGGCGGTGACGGGCCGGTCGTGGCGGTCGCCCGGTTCGCCGAGCACGACGGCGGCTTCTGGCTGCGCCGGGTGGGGGTGCGCGAGGTAGCGCGTCGGCGGGGCGTCGCGCGGGCGATCGCCGAGCGGGCCGACGAGGTGGCCCGCCGGCGCGGCTACCGCGAGGTGCGGGTCGGCGTGCGCGCGCCGTTGCCGGCGGTCGCCGACGTGTGGCGCCGGCTCGGGTTCACCGACGTGGCCGAGCACGCCTACTGGGTCGAGCTCGCGCGACCGGCGCCGCTGCGGCTGACCGTGCCGACCCCGGACGACATGTCCGCCCTCGGCGCCCGGCTGGCCGGGCTGCTGCGGGCCGGTGATGTGGTGCTGCTCAGCGGCGACCTCGGTGCGGGCAAGACGACGCTGACCCGCGGTCTCGGCGCCGCCCTCGGCGTGCGGGGCGCCGTCACCTCGCCGACGTTCGTCATCGCCCGGGTGCACCCGCCGGGTGCCTCGGCCGGCGGGCTGCCACTCGTGCACGTGGACGCCTACCGGCTGCACGACCTGGCCGAGGTGGACGACCTCGACCTGGACGCGTCGGCGGCCGAGTCGGTGACCGTCGTCGAGTGGGGTGCCGGCAAGGTCGAGGGTCTCTCCGACAGCCGGCTCGAGGTGGTGCTGCACCGCGGCAGCGCGGGCGAGGACGAGACGCGCACCGTGCTGGTCCGCGGGCTGGGCCAGCGGTGGGCGGGGGTGGACCTCGGGCCGGTCGCCGCCGGCCTCGCGGACTAGCCTCGGCGCCGTGCTGCTCGCCCTCGACACCGCGACGCCCGCGGTCACGGTGGCCGTCGCCGACGGCGACCTGGTGCTGGCCGAGCGCACCACGGTCGCCGGTCGACGACACGGCGAGCTGCTCGCGCCCGCGGTCGAGGCGGTGCTGCGCGACGCGGGGGTCGGACGCACCGGGCTGGACCGGGTGGCCGTCGGAGTCGGACCCGGGCCGTTCACCGGGCTGCGCGTCGGGCTGGTGACCGCACGGACCCTCGGTGTGGTCCTCGGCCTGCCGGTGGTCGGCGTCTGCACCCTCGACGTGCTCGCCCTGATGGCGGTCGAGGAGGGAGTCACCGGACCCTTCCGGGTGGCGGCCGACGCGCTGCGGCGGGAAGTGCACTGGGCGACGTACGAAGGCACGCACCGGATCGACGGCCCGCACGTCGACCGCCCGGCCGACGTCGCGTGGGCCGGGCCGGCGGTGGGTGCCGGCGCGGCCATCTACGGCGAGCACTTCCCCCGGGCGCGCGGGCCGCAGCTCCCGACGGCGGGGGCGATGTGCCGGTGGGTGGCGCGCGGGCTGCCGCTGCTCGAGCCCGAGCCGCTCTACCTGCGACGGCCGGACGCCGTGGAGCCCGCCGCCGGCAAGCCGGTGTCGTGACCGGCCGGTGCCGGTGACGACGCTGCGGCGGATGCGCTGGTGGGACGTGCCCGCTGCGCACCGGATCGAGACCGAGGTCTTCCCGGACCCGTGGTCGGTCGAGACCTTCTGGTCCGAGCTCGCGCACGTGCCGGAGACCCGGCACTACCTGGTCGCCGACCAGGACGGCGCGGTCGTCGGCTACGCCGGTCTGGTGTGCACCGGTGCGCAGGCCGACGTGCAGACGCTCGCGGTCGCGGCGGGGCAGCAGGGCCGCGGGCTGGGCGGCGAGCTGCTCCGCGCCCTCCTCGCGGAGGCACGGCGCCGGGGCGCGACCGAGGTGCTGCTCGAGGTGCGCGCGGAGAACAGGGTGGCGCAACAGCTCTACGCCCGGCACGGGTTCGAGCGGATCGGCGTGCGGCGCGGCTACTACCGTCCCGGGGGGACCGACGCCCACGTGCTGCGCCGCCGCCTAGGGTCTGACGCGTGACAGCGAAGGTGGCGATCGCGACGGCAGCGGAGTTCCCCGACCTCGACGACGACGGGCCGGTGCTGCTGGCCGCGCTGGCCGGGAGCGGCATCGAGGCCGGACCGGCCGTGTGGTCCGACCCGGGTGTGGACTGGGCGACGTACGACCTGGTCGTCGTCCGGTCGACGTGGGACTACGCGCCGCGGCGCGACGAGTTCGTCGGGTGGGCGCACCGGGTCGCGGCGGTCACCCGCCTGGCCAACCCGGCCGACGTCATCGAGTGGAACACCGACAAGGTCTACCTGCGGGCGCTCGAGGACGCCGGGCTGCCCGTCGTGGCCACCGACTGGCTGGTGCCGGGCGACACCTTCGTGCCGCCGGTGCAGGGGGAGTACGTCGTCAAGCCCTCGGTCTCGGCGGGTTCGAAGGACACCGACCGCTTCCGGGCCGGCGAGCACGACGAGCTGGCCGTGGCGCACGCCGCGGCGATCCTGGCGTCCGGCCGGACCGTGATGGTGCAGCCCTACCTGCACGAGGTCGACACGGCCGGCGAGACCGCTCTGCTTTACATCGGCGGGGAGTTCAGCCACGCGATCCGCAAGGGCCCGATGCTCACGCCGGCCGGCGGGCCGGTCGAGGACCTCTACAAGGCCGAGGTGATCGACCAGCGGACGCCCTCGCCGGCCGAGCTCGAGGTGGGCGGCCGGGTCCTCGACGCGCTGGCCGACCTGGCGCCGGCCGGCCGCGCTGACCTGCTCTACGCGCGGGTCGACGTGGTGCCCGACCACGACGGCGACCCGACGCTGATCGAGCTGGAGCTCACCGAGCCGTCGATGTTCCTGACCGACGACGGGACCGGGGGCGCGCGGTCGGCCGAGCGCTTCGCCGCCGCGATCGAGGCTGCCCTCCGGTGAGCTCCGAGCGGGCAGACCGGCCGCTGGTGCTCGGGATCGAGACGTCGTGCGACGAGACCGGGGTCGGGCTGGTGCGCGGCCACACCCTGCTGGCCGACGCGGTCGCGAGCAGCGTCGAGGAGCACGCCCGCTTCGGGGGCGTGGTGCCCGAGGTGGCCAGCCGCGCCCATCTCGAGGCGATGGTGCCGACGGTGCAGCGGGCCTGCGCCGGGGCGGGCGTCTCGCTGGCCGACGTCGACGCGGTCGCCGTCACCAGCGGGCCGGGGCTGACCGGCGCCCTGCTCGTCGGGGTCGCGGCGGCCAAGGCGCTCGCGCTGGGCCTGGACCGTCCGCTGTACGGCGTCAACCACCTGGCCGCGCACGTGGCGGTCGACCAGCTCGAGCACGGTGCCCTGCCGGCACCGTGCGTCGCGCTGCTCGTCTCCGGCGGGCACTCCTCGCTGCTGCTGGTCCGCGACGTGACCGGCGACGTGCAGCCGCTCGGCGCCACCATCGACGACGCGGCCGGGGAGGCGTTCGACAAGGTGGCCCGGGTGCTCGGCCTGCCCTTCCCGGGCGGCCCGCACGTGGACCGGGCGGCGCGGGAGGGCGACCGGGCCTTCGTGGAGTTCCCGCGCGGGCTGACCGGTCCCAAGGACCTGCGGGAGCACCGCTACGACTTCTCCTTCTCCGGCCTGAAGACCGCGGTCGCCCGATGGGTCGAGGCCCGGGAGCGGGCGGGCGAGCCGGTGCCGGTGCCCGACGTCGCGGCGGCCTTCCAGGAGGCGGTCGTCGACGTGCTGACCCGCAAGGCGGTCCTCGCCTGCACCGAGCAGGGGGTCGACCACCTCGTCGTCGGCGGCGGGGTCGCGGCCAACTCGCGGCTGCGGGCGGTGGCCGAGGACCGCTGCGCGGCGGCCGGGGTCCGGCTGCGGGTGCCACGCCCGGGACTGTGCACCGACAACGGGGCGATGGTGGCCGCGCTCGGCTCGGAGCTGGTGGCCCGCGGGGTCGCGGCCTCTCCCCTGGACCTGCCGGCCGACTCCTCGATGCCGATCGAGCTGGTGCACAACGCGTGACCGGCTGGCTGCTGCTCGCCGCGGCGGCGGTGCTGCTCGTCGTCGGTGCCGAGCTCTTCGTCGAGAACGTGGCCGGCGCCGCCCGACGGCTCGGAGTCACCGTGGTCGCGGTCGGCGTGCTGCTCGCCGGCGCCGAGCCCGAGGAGCTCCTCACCGCGGTCCTGGCCGCGCTGCGCGACCGCCCCGGGCTCGCCGTCGGCGACGCGGTCGGTGCCAACGTCACCATGCTCACGGCCTGCCTCGGCCTGGCCGCGGTGGTCCGGCCGCTCCGGCTGGCCCACCGGGTCCGCACCTACGCAGTGCTGTCAGCGGTCGCCGGTCTGCTCGCCCTCGCCGTCCTCTGGTCGGGGGAGGTGACCCGGGTCGACGGCGCCCTGCTGGTGCTGGCCTACGTCGGGCTGGTCGCCCTCGTCTGGTGGCGCGAGCAGGAGCGGCCGGCCCTGGGCGAGCTCGCCGAGCTGGAGGAGGAGGACGCCGAGGGCGGCGACGATGCCGACCACGGCGCCCGGTCGCCCGCGGCGGCGCTGCTGATGTCCCTGCTCGGCATCGGGCTGATGCTCGGCGGCGGCGACCTCGCCGTGCGCGGCGCGACCGAGGTCGTGGAGGTCCTGGGTCGCACCGACACCGCGGTCGGCCTGACCGTGCTCGCGCTGGCCACCACGGCCGAGCTGTTCGCGCTGGTGCTGGCCGCCGTGCGTCACGACGTGCCCGAGGTCGCGGTGGCCGGCGTCGTCGGCTCGGCGGCCTACAACGCGACCGCGACCCTCGGCGCCGCCGCCCTCGCCCGGCCCCTGGTGGTCGAGGACGGGACCCTCGGCCCGGCCGCGCTCGCCGCGGTGCTGCCCCTCGTCGTCGTCGCGCTGGCCGGCCGCAGCGGGCGGCTGGGCCGCCCCGCAGGGGCCCTCCTGCTGGCCGGCTACGCGACGTACGTCGTGCTGGTCCTCGCCTGAGCCGCCTCAGCGTGGTACCGGCTCGACCAGCAGCACCGTCTGCGCCCCGGCGACCCGGGTGAGCACGACCGTCGCCTCCGCGTCGCCGGAGAGCCGGAGCCGGGCCCGCAGCTCCTCGGGCGCCACCGCCGTCCCGCGCTTCTTCACCGTCAGCCGGCCGACCCCGCGGTCGCGGAGCAGCGCCCGGAGCCGCTTGAGGTGGAAGGGCAGGACATCGACCACCTCGTACGTCGTCAGGAACGGCGATACGACCGGTCCCGGCGTGCTCAGGTAGGCGATCGTCGGGTCCAGCAGGGTGGCGCCCAGGGGGTCGGCCACCTCGGCCACCAGACCGGCCCGGATCACCGCGCCGTCCGGCTCGTGCAGGTAGCGACCGACCGGCCCCACCGGCGCCCGGGCGGTGCCGTCGCCGGTGACCGTGGCGCTCGCGGGGAGCAGCGTCGCCCGGCGGGCCACCCCCGACCCGAGCGGCCCCCACCACAGCGCGCACTCGACGACGCCGCCGCCGACCGAAACCCACTCGGCCTCGGCGCCCGCAGGAAGCAGGTGGTGGGCCAGGCCGGGCGCCGTCTTGGCCCCGGTGGCGGGGACCCGGGCGGCCAGGCCCAGGACGGCGTCCCACGGGGGCGACCAGGTGCGCGGGTCGAGCGCCCGGCCACGGCCGCTGCGCCGGGCCGGGTCGACGAAGACCCCGGCCGCCTCGGCAAGGTCGACGTCGAGGTCAGGGGTGGCGTCGAGGTCGCCCGGG
>Ga0126307_10001550_pt1 | contig 15158 bp, 14 predicted proteins | sample Plot28_FD_89955 | JGI IMG/M metagenome (GOLD analysis project Ga0126307, IMG submission 89955) | Serpentine soil microbial communities from UC McLaughlin Reserve, CA, USA - Plot28 | ecosystem: Environmental > Terrestrial > Soil > Grasslands | place: USA: UC McLaughlin Reserve, Lake County... | reverse complement strand
CAGCGTGGGTAGCGACCGGCGTGGCGATCACGACCGCGTCGAGGGCCGGATCACCGAGTAGGTCGTCTAGGGACGTGGAGGCCCGCGCACGCGGGAAGCGCGGCGTGACCCTCGCCAACTGTGCAGCTGAGCCGTCACAAATCCAGGCCAGCTCGGCCTCCGGGAGAGCATCGAAATTGCGCGCCAAGTTCGGGCCCCAGTAACCGAGACCTACAACGGCGACCTTCACGGGTGAGCTCGCGGCGTGCCTTGTCATGCGGCCGCACACCCTAGGGGCTCACGCTAGGTTTCCGTCGCGTTGACTGAGAACGAAGCGCTTCATGACCCGGATCCCCGGTCGAGACCGTCCAGCCTTGCGATTGCCAGTCGCGGTCCCGTACTGACGGCCTGATCGAGGCGGTGGCGACCGCCCCGTCCCGACGTGCCGCAGCGCAAGCTCGAGATTGTCGGCCCCGGCGAGCGGTACGGATTGCGCCTGGAACAGCAGGCGCAGCGACTAGGACTCGAGGATGCCGTGCGCTTCCACGGCTTCGCGCCGAGGATTCCGGCCAGTCCCGTCAGCGCCAGCGGCATCCCATACCGCAACCAGTTCCGTACGACCGATCCACCGGTCGGAGGCGATGCGGCCGGCCACCGGGTCGGTCATTAGGCTATGAGCGCCGCATGAAAGCAGGCGTTCCCGACGAGGCACGGCGGCCCAAATGAAGCAGCACCTCTCGACGCTCGGGAAACAGACCCTCATATATGGCGCCGGCGGCACGGCGCTCCAAGCGGTAGGACTTGTCACCTTCCCGGTCTTCGCGCGCGTCTTCACCCCCGCTCAGTACGGCGTTCTCGAGGTGATTACCATAGGTTTGGCGGCAACTCTCCTGGTCGTCGACCTGGGCTTGGCGTCGAGCTGCCAACGCAGCTACTTCGACTACGGCGAGGAGAGTCCCGGCGAGCGACGCTCCGTCATCGCCACCGCGATCGTGACCGCCGCCGCGGCGTCCGTGCTGGCGGCCGTCGCCGTGCTCGTCTTCCGCGAGCCGCTGTCGAAGTGGTTGCTCGCGGGCCAGTCGTACACCACCCTCGTCACGCTCGCGGCCGTCTCCATCCCGCTGACCGTGCTCGCGAGCCTGCTGCGCCAGGTAATGCGCCTTCACTTCCGGGCGTGGCACTTCGCGGCCTCGGCGAGCCTCAGCGCCGTCGTGACAGGCGGCGTTGGCGTCGCTCTCGTGCTTTGGACCGACGCGGAGCTGAACGGTGTTTTGATTGGAATCGTGGCGGGCAACGCGGTCGCTCTCGCCTACGGGATCGCGGTGGTGGGAAAAGACGCAATCGGGTCGCTGTCGGCGTCCAAGCTGCGAACCATGCTCGCGTTCGGAATCCCGCTGATCCCGGCCGCAGCGGCGCTCTGGGGCATCACGTTCCTGGACCGCGTCATGCTCAGCCGGCTCGCCGACCTGGCGGACGTGGGCGAATATGCGGTGGCGGCTCGCTTCGCCACGGTCGTGATGCTCGGAGTGACGGCCTTCGGCCTGGCATTCAGCCCGTTCCTGCTCTCGCTGTGGTCGGAGAACCCTGAGCTCGAGCGCCGGGTGCGGAGCCGGGTGCTCACCTACCTCAGTGTCCTGCTCGCCTTCGCATCGCTGGCCCTCGCCCTCTTCGCGCGCGAGCTCTTGACGATCGTCGCTCCGAACTTCACCTCGGCATACCAGCTGGTCGGCATCCTCTGCCTGGGCGTCACGTTCTACGGGATAGCGAACGTTGTGATGGCCGGCTTTGTGCTTGTCCGCAGAACCGGCCTGATAGCCGCCTACTCGCTCGCGGCCGTCGCGGTCAACGTCCTGCTCACCGTGCTGCTGATACCGCCGCTGGCCGGGCTCGGAGCCGCCCTCGCCGCGGCGGCGGGATACGGGACTCTCGCCGCCGCTTACTACCTCAAGGCGCAGCGGCTCTACCCGACTCCGTACGTGCCGTGGAAGATCGGCGTGGTGCTTCTCGCCGCCGCCGCACTCATGCCCCTCGGCCTGCTGCCGCTGGGCGTCTGGGCGGTCGCGCTGAAGCTCGGCGGCCTTGGGGTGTTCGCCGCGGTGCTTGTGCTCGCGGGAGTCATCGAGCGACCGGAGCTGGAGGAGCTCGTCGGGATGGTCAGGCGGGCGCTCGCCCTACCGCGGAAGGCTCTCAGCGGGACCGCGGGCGGGACGTGACCAAGCCCAGCATCCTCCACGCGCCCTTCGACGTGGGTGGTCAGGCCCGTGGGCTCTCGCTCGCAGAGCGCGAGCTGGGGCTCGTCAGCGACGTGGCCGTGTTCGGGCCGCAGCGCTGGGGCTACGAGTACGACATCGACCTACACGCCGCGCTGCCGGTCCCGCTCCCAGTGCGGATGGCGCGCCGGGGCAGCTTCCTGCTGAAGGCGCTCGAACGGTACGAGATCTTCCATTTCAACTTTGGCCACACCCTCCTCCGCCTATGCGGACTGGGCCGCGTGATAGACGAGCTGCCGCTGTTGCGCAGGCGCGGGAAGACGATCCTTGTCACCTATCAGGGTCGCGACGCTCGCGACATCCCGCGCTCAGCCTGCCACCGGCGTGCGGCGGAGCGGTCCCTGCGCTACGCCGATCGTGTTTTCTACCTGAACCCCGACCTCGGTCCACTGCTGCCTGGCGCTCGCTTTCTGCCCTACGCGAATCTCGACCCCCGCAGCGTGGCGCCGGCGCCGCCGGACGGCGGTGCCAAGGAGGTCGTCGTTGCGCATGCTCCGACGGACCGGGCGATCAAGGGCACGCAGCACGTGATCGGCGCCGTCGAGTTGCTGCGCTCGCAGGGACTGCCGGTGCGACTCGAGCTGCTCGAGCACCTGACGCGGAAACAGGTGCTCGAGCGGGTCAGCGGCGCGGACGTCGTCGTGGACCAGCTCCTAATCGGCTGGTACGGCGGCTTCGCGGTGGAGGCGATGGCGCTCGCGAAGCCCGTGGTGTGCTTCGTCGACGAGGACGACAACCCCTTCGGCGAGCGACTGCCGCTGGTTCGGGCCGACCCAGCGACGCTCCCGGAGGCGCTGCGCGAGCTCGTTCTGGATCCGGCCCGGCGGAGCACGACCGGGCTTGCCAGCCGCCGCTTCGTGGAGGAGGAGCACGACCCGCGCAAGGTCGCCCGGACCGTGCTCCAAGGGATCGTGGAGCTGCCATGAGCGTGTCCGGGATCATCGACGTACTGGCGTGTCCGATTTGCGGCGCGCCGCTAGCACCGGCCGCGGACGGGCTGACGTGCGAACGGGGGCATGACAACGCGCTGCGGGACGGCGTGCCTATGCCGACGCCACCGGGCGCGACATTCGGGCGCCGCGACGAGTGGAACCGCAAGCAGAAGGCCTCCGCCCCGGAGTACCAGGCCAACGTCGAGTACCCGGAGGCGAGGCGGCAGGCGGTCGTGTGGACCATGGGCCGGCTGTTCGGCGAGTTCTGGACCGCGTTCGCGACCGGCGTGACGGCGCTAGACGTAGGTTGTGGGATGTACGCGGAGCAGGCGTACTTCCGGCCTGAGTGGAAGGGCACGCGCGTCGAGCGGCTCGTGGGCGTCGACCCGCTCTTCCACTCGGGCCCGCGCGACTACGACTTCGGTACAGGGCGTGGCGGAGCGGCTGCCCTTCGCGAACGCGGCGTTCGACATCGTCGTGTTCGCGACCTCCCTCGACCACATCGTCGACGTCGACGCCGCCATGCGTGAGGCGGCGCGTGTGCTCAAGCCGGGCGGCTCGCTCGCAATCTGGATTCGGTCTTCGACCCGGGGCTCGAGGTCCGTGTGTCGCGCGCCCTCAGGCGGGTCAGGCGCGCGGCGCCTTGGCGCCCGCGCGCGCTCCTGTCGTACCTGCGCGTCCTGTACGCGCTCGAGGTGTCACGCCGAATTGACTGGCGCGATCGCTACCACCTGCACCGATTCGAGTTGCCGAAGCTTGAGCGCCACGTCTCACGGGCGGGCTATGAGGTGGCAGAGCGCCTGCTCGTGGACGACGGCTCGCAGTCGGTCCCGCACGTCTTCATGCGCGCCCGGCGGCCCTGAGCCCAGGAGGTGCTCAGTCATCTGGACGCCTCCCGCGCAGGGTGATGCCGTAGTGGTCCACCCGCTCGTGGCAGACCTCGAGGCCCGCCCGCGCGAACCACTCGTGACACTCATCGAGCGTGTGGCGTGAGCAGAGCTGCGGGTGGTACCAGTCGAAGTTGATCGCCGCGTTCGCCTCCGCGTCCAACTCGTCGTTCCAAAAGCACTTCATGAAGAAGTGGTAGACGAGCCGTTGGACGTCGTACTCGCCCGCCTCGATACCAAGCGACTCGATCTGCGGCACCCGTACCGTACCCCCGAGGTCGCTCAGCGCCTGGCCGAACTGCGCGATGTTGCGGCATTCCTCCATCGCTTTCTCGTAGGGCAGGTCGCTGATCCGGTCGCGAACGTAGTCGTCCGTGAACTCCCGCACGGGTGCCTTGAGCCGGTACACGTAGATGGCGATCTCTCCTCCGGGCGCAAGCAGCCGCGCGAGGTTGCCGAAGCCGTTCTCCGGGTTTGGGGTGTGGTGGAGGACCTCCTGGCAGTAGACGAAGTCGAAGCTCCCGAGCTTCGACAGGTCGCCGAGGATGTCCCCCTCGACGATCGAGACGCCGTCGGCGCCCTCGAGGTTCGCGCGCGCGACGTCCGCCGCGGTGAGGTCCAGACCCACAATTTCCGCCTCCGGCGGGGCGTAGCGGCGGAGCAGGGCGGTGACCCGGCCGTTCCCGCAACCCGCGTCGAGGATCCGGCGCTTCCCTAACAGGAAGCTGACCAGTTCGTCGGGGGTCTCGAACCCATTCCGGCCGAGAATCCAGCGGAAGATCTCCGAATCCTCGTCGAGCGTCTGGCGGAACGCGAGGTCGGGATTGCGCGTCCACTTGTCGCGGAACGTCGTGGCGGTCCGTCCCTCCCGGCTCATGGCGCCAGACGTTAGTGCAGGCGGGCGCGCTCGTGCAGCGGGTGGTAAAGGTTGATCAGGTCCACGTCCTCGCCGTCCCACACACGGCGGTAGATGCTTCCGTAGAGCTCCCGCGCGGCGGCGTACGAGTGTCGACGCTCGACGTACGCGCGGGAGGCCCTGCCGAGCTCGTGCCAGCGCGCCCGGTCTGCGATCAGCTCACGCAGGACCTCGGTGATAGTGTCCGGCGACGCTGGCGCGATGGGGCACTCGCCAAGGTACGAATAGCGCCTGAAGAGCGTGTAGTCCGGCGTGTCCTCGAATCCGCTGATCACAACCTTCCCGAGCGCCATCGCCTCGAGCGCGGCCATCGCGTAGCCGAACACGAGCTGGTCGACGTACACGTCCGCCCGAGCCATTCGCGCGAGCGCCTCGCTGTTAGGCACCCGCTCGATCAGATCCAGCTCGAGGTCGAAACCCTCGGCGCGCAGTTCCTCCACAGCGGCCACGAGGAAGTCTGTCCCCTTGGCGCCGCGGTGGTTCGCAGAGTGAACGATCCTCACCGGTCCCTCCAGCGATGGCGGGACAGGCTCGAAGGCGTCGGTGTCGATCGGATAGGCCGTGACGGGAAGGACGTCCCAACGCGGCAGGCAGCTTACGTGGACGACCGAGCCGACGACGACGTCTGCGTGGCGGGTCGCGCGCCGGACGCGGCGCTGGATTCGCTCGGCGTCGTTGCCGAGCTGGGCGTACTCAATCATCAGCGCCTGGCGCCACAGTGGGTTGGCGATTTCGTCGAAGACAAACGAGTCGCTGCCGTAGGGCATGACGACGAGGCGTTTCCCGAGCGCACGCAGCAGCGGAAGTTCAACGCGAGCGAGCGGGGTCCACGTGAGGATGCCGCCATCGAAGAAGTAGTGGAACACGTCGTAGCGCGACAGCGCCGCCATGAAGAACCGGTAGGCGCGCAGGTGGTTCCCGAGAAAGATGAGCCCTGCATTGCCCGAGCGCTGGTACGGGTGGTGGTCGAAGAGCTCTCGCGCATAGAGCGAGGGCGGTGTCACCGTGACGGTCTCGCTCGGATAGCCGCCCTGCGCCAACGCGCGCGAGATGTTCACCAGCGAAACGATCGGCTGGGTACCCCAGAGCAGGCGCGGCTTCGCTGGGCGTGGCCCGACCCGGCCGACCAGCGCTGCCACCGCGCCGGCGAGAATCATGACGGTCCCGATCAGCGCCAGCAGCGCGCCGAGCACCGCCCGCGCGGCGGCGCGCAGAGCCAGCTCTGGCCGGCGCCTGGCCGGCGGGCGATCGGTGCGTGGGAATGCTGACATGGGGCAGCGCCTGAGAGACCGGCGCTCGAGGTGCGCGGACGCGCGGGCGAGGAGGCTATAGTGATCCGCCGCCGCGGGCCCGCTGGGTAGTGCCGCCCGGAGCGACCGTCTCCGTGCCCGACCTGCTCCGAAGGAGTCAGATCCATGTCAGACCTAAACGGACAACGCGTGCTTGTCACCGGCGGCGGAGGTTTCGTCGGGCTGCCCACGGTGCGGTCGCTGCTCGCCGCGGGCGCCTCGGTGCGCGTCTTCGACATCGGCGTCGGCGTCGCCGCTGACCTCGACTGCGACGTGGTGACAGGCGATATCGCCGATCCGAACGCCGTCGCGGCAGCCTGCCGGGACACGGACCTGGTTGTGCACCTCGCCGTGCTGCCGCTCACGGCCGCCAACGCCAAGGTGGAGCAGGCGTTCGACGTCAACGTCCGCGGGTGCTTCAACGTGTTCCGCGCGGCCGGGGAGAGCGGCGTCCGCCGCGTCGTCTACTCGTCGGCCTCATCCGCGTACGGTCCGACCAACGCCATCCCGATCCACGAGGACCACCCGCTGGCCCCGGTGGCCTTTTATCCCGCGACGAAGGCGGCCGGCGAGATGCTCCTGCGAGGACTCGCCGGAACCTACGGCTACGACTTCGTGATCCTGCGCTACATGAACGTCTACGGGCCCGGGCAACGAGCCGGCGTCGTGCCCGCAGTCGCCCGCGCGCTGCTCGCCGGAGACGCGCCCACCCTGACCGGCGACGGTAGCCAGGCCTTCGACTTCGTCCACATAGACGACTGCGCGCGCGCGAACACGCTGGCGCTCGTCGCCGGCGCGTCCGGAGCGGCGTTGAACGTCGGCAGCGGCGACGCGGCCTCGCTGAACGAGGTCGTGGCAACGATGAGCGACCTGCTCGGTGTCGACATCGAGCCGGCCCACCAGGGCGAGCCGTCGACAGCTCCGCCGCGCGTCGGCGACGTCGCGGGCGCGCGACGGCTCATCGGCTACGAGGCTCAGGTCTCCCTCCGCGAGGGGCTTGCCTCGGTCCTGGACGAGCTGCAGCACAGCACGGCCGTTGCGAGCGGCGGCTAGACCGTGTGCGGCATCGTCGGAGTGCTCCAGCGCGACGGCGCCCCGGTGGATCCCGAGGCGCTCGGGCGGGCGGCCGCCTCCCTTGCACATCGCGGGCCGGACGACGCCGGCCAGATGGTCGACGGGCCCGTCGGGCTCGGCCACCGGCGCCTTTCGATCATCGACCTGTCCCGCGCCGCGCGGGGTCCGATGGCGAACGAGGACGAGACGGTATGGCTCACCTATAACGGCGAGATCTACAACTTCCGCGAGCTGCGCCGGCTGCTCGTCGCGCGTGGCCACTCCTTCCGGTCCCACAGCGACGGCGAGGTCCTTGTCCACGGCTGGGAGGAGTGGGCCGACGGGCTCTTCGAGCGGCTCAACGGCATATTCGCCTTTGGCATCTGGGACTCCAGACGAGGAGAACTCGTCCTCGCGCGCGACCGGTTCGGGGCGAAGCCGCTGTACTTCTTCGCCGACGAGAATGCCGTGGTGTTCGGCTCGGAGGTAAAGGCGCTGCTGGCCTATTGGGGCCGCGGCGCATCGCTCTCGCTGGCGGCGCTCGGCGAGTATCTGACCTTTCAGAACGTGTATGGCGAGCGCACGCTCTTCGAGGGTGTGGAGATGCTCTCGGCCGGCACGTACATGCTTGTGTCGCGTGACGGCGGCATCGCCCGCAGGACCTACTTCGACCCTATCCCGGAGCCGGTCGAGGGCGCCGACGAGGCGAAGCTCGCCGAGGAGCTCCGCGGTCGGCTGGCGCGCGCGGTGGAGCGGCAGCTCGTGGCCGACGTGCCGGTCGGCGCCTATCTCTCCGGTGGCATGGACTCGGCATCGCTTGTGACGCTCGCCGGACGGGTGATACCGCATATCCACACCTTCACGGCCGGGTTCGACGTGGCGGACGCGTCGCCGCTAGAGCTGGCGGCCGACGAGCGGGCCGACGCCGAGCTTGTGGCCCGGCAGGTGGGGACCGAGCACTACGAGGCGGTCCTCCACGCAGGCGATATGGCCCGCGTCCTGCCGCAGCTCGTCTGGCATCTCGAGGACCTGCGGGCGGGAACGTGCTACCAAAACTTCTACGTCGCCCGGCTGGCTTCGCGGTTTACGAAGGTCGTGCTAGCCGGGACCGGCGGCGACGAGCTTTTTGCAGGCTACCCCTGGCGGTACGCGCGGCTCGACGGCGTGCACGACCGCGGGTCGTTCGTGGACACGTACTACGACTATTGGTGCCGACTGGTTCCCGACGAGCAGAAGCCGGAGCTCTTCACCGACGCGGCGTGGGACGAGATCCGCGCGGCCCCACCTCCCCGCGAGCGCTTCGAGGAGGTTGTGAACCACCTGCCCGATCTCGACCCGATCGATCTCGCCCTGTACTTCGAGCAGCGCACGTTCCTCCACGGACTGCTGGTCGTCGAGGACAAGCTTTCAATGGCGCACAGCTTGGAGGCGCGCGTCCCCTTCCTCGACAACGAGCTCGTCGACTTTGCGCTCCGGATCCCGGGCAAGGTGCGGAACGGCTCGAGCGAGGGGAAGAAGCTGCTCCGCGACGCCGCGCGCGGGCTGCTCCCCGACACGCTGGTTACGAAGCGCAAGCAGGGCTTCAGCCCGCCCGACCGAACCTGGTACCAGGGCCGGAACCTGAGTTACGTACGCGAGGTCCTGCTGGACTCGACCGCCCTGTCGCGCGGCCTCTTCCGACCGGCGCGGGTCGAGCGCACTATCAACGAGCATGCGCGCGGTGAGGCCGATCACCGCCTGCTGATCTGGTCGCTCCTGTGTCTCGAATGGTGGCAGCGTCACTTCGTGGACGACTGGTCGGCAGCCGCGGCGCGCTACGCGCTGCCCGAGCAGGCGCGAGTGGCGTGAGGCTCCTCGTCACAGGCGTGACCGGGTTCACGGGCTCGGCGCTCGTGCGGGCGCTTGCCGAACGCGGCGAAACCGTGTACGCGCTCCACCGCCCTGGAGGCGCACCTTTCGAGCGGCTCACGGGCGTCGAGCTGGTTGAGCAGGACCTGTCGTCGCCCCTCCGCCAGGGGCTACCGAAGGTCGACGCGGTCGTCCACCTCGCGCAGTCGCGGCGCTACCGCGAGTTTCCGGAGGGCGCCGCGGACGTCTTCGAGGTGAATGCGTCCGCGACCGCCCGCCTGCTCGACTGGGCGCGCATGGTGGGCGCCGACAGCTTCGTGTACGCGTCGAGCGGCGCGGTGTACGCCCCGGGCTCGGAGCCGGCGCACGAGGACCTTGTCCCAGAGCCCCGGAACTTCTACGCCGCGTCGAAACGCTGCGGAGAGCTGGCGTGTGAGCAGTTCCGAAGTCAGCTCCGGGCCCACGTCCTGCGCTTCTTCTTCATCTACGGCCCCGAGCAGGAGGCCATGTTCGTGCCAGGCATCCTCGACCGCATCCGCCACGGGCGGGAGGTCAGCCTGGCGGGCGAGCATGGGCTCCGCGTGAACCCCGTGTACGTCGACGACGCGGTCCGCGCGATTATGGGCGCCCTTGACGCGGAGGAGTCGCTCACGCTGAACGTCGCCGGGCCTGACGCGGTCTCGCTGCGCGAGCTCGCCGACATCGCCGGACGCCTGCTCAACCGCCAGCCGGCCTTTAGCGTCGGCACGCCCACCGCCGACGTGATCGCGTCGATCGAGCGGCTGCAGGAGACCGGCCTCGGTCCGCGCGTGGGAATCGAGGAGGGGCTCGCCCGCACGATCGCCGCGCTCCCGTCCTCGGAGTAGCGTGCGCGCCTGCTCCCCTTCCAACGGACTAGGCGGGTCGAGCTCGCGCCGCTCGCCTGGGTGGCGGCTCCCGCGAAGCGCTCACGCGGCTCGCTGTGCCCAGGAGCCATGCCGCTACCCCGAATACCGGGACGGGATAGCCGCGGTCGCCGGCGAGGACATGCCCGGCCTAGCCAGTCCAAAGCTCGTGGCGGTCGCTCGCGAGCGGCCGGGCGCCGACGTCGTGCGCGTGCGGCTGGAGCGCCGCCCTTGACGCCGCGGTCGATCCTGCTCGTCTGCCACTTCTACCCGCCGAGTGCCGGAGCAGGCGTGCAGCGCCCGGTTTCCATGGCGAAGTACCTGCGCCGAATGGGGCACCGTGTGACCGTGCTGACCACGGGCGCCTATGGCCGCCTGCCGGATGACGCCGAGCAGGACGTTCATCGCACCTACGATCTCCAGCTGCTGCGGGCACGCTTCCACGGCCGGCGTGAGGCCACCCCCATCCTGGAGGCGGGGACCTACTCGAACCGGCCTCACCCGCTGAGCTACGTGCTCGTGCCCGAGGCGCTCGTGCTCGCGTGGGCGCCGTTCGCGATGGCTGCTGCCGTGCGGCTGCATCGTCGGGAGCGCTTCGACTGTGTGATCACCACATCGCCGCCCGAGTCCGGGCACCTGATCGGGCTTGCCCTCAAGCAAATGGGCGCCGCCTGGATCGCGGATGTGCGGGACGGCTGGGTGTTCGAGTCATACCGCCCACGCTGGCGCACACGCGTCCAGGACAGCCTCGACAGATGGCTCGAGCGTCGGGTAATGCGCGGGGCCGACGCGGTGACCACGGTGGCACAGCCGCTTGTGGACTACTTCCGTGACGAGCTCGCCGCGAACGCGACGCTCGTGCCGAACGGCTGGGACCCCGAACGGCTCGAGGGGGCCGGCCCCGCGTCGAACGCCGTGGCCGGGCTACTCGACCCTCAGCGGGTATCGCTGGTCCATGCGGGACGACTCGAGGTGGTGGGCCGCGACCCGGCACCACTCGTGGAGGCCATGCGGCGGCTTGCGGCGGAGGACCCGGACACCGCCGAGCGACTCGAGCTGGTTTTCGCCGGCTCGTTCACACCGCGTGAGCTCGAGCTGCTCGGGTCGGACGTCGCGCCCGGCCGGATCGTGGTGGCGGGCAACCTCCCGCGTGCGGAGGCGCTCGCGCTCCAGCGGGCCGCGGACGGCCTGCTCCTGATCACGGCGGGCACGCGCACACACGAGGTCACAGGCAAGGTCTTCGAGTACCTTGGCGCCGGTCGACCGATCCTGGCACTCGCTGACGGGACGGAGGCCGCACGCGTGGTGGGCGAGGCGCATGCTGGCCTGAGCGTGCCGGTGGCCGAGGCCGATGCTGCACGACGCGCCCTGGAGGCGTTCGCCACAGGCTCCGTCCCCGCCCCGCCCGACGACGCGCGCTCCGCGTGGGCATATCCAGCGGTCGCGGAGCTGATGGCGGAGCAGGTCGAGTGGGCCTGCGCCGTGGCTCAGGCCGATGCCACACGCCGGCGTGCGCGCAGCACCCGGTAGACCAGCACTATCAGGCGGCTGATCACAGCGTTCGCCAAGACCGGCAGCCGGTGGCCGTCGCCGCGCAGCCGAGCCACGGCCTCATGCTCGCGGAACTGCCGCTCAAAGCCGGCCATGCTGAGCGTGCCCTCCACCATCCGGAACGACGACAGGTATCGATCGAGCAAGATCGGCCGCCAACGGCGCGCCACTCGCAGCCAGAGGTCGTAGTCGTGCGAGATTCGATAGCTGTTATCGAGCGGTCCTACCTCGTCGAGCGCCGCGCGGCGCACGAAGGTGGCGGGGTCCGAGACGAAGTTCTGTGTGAGGTAGAGCGGGAAGCTGAAGCGCCGCAGCAGCAAGTTCTTGTATCGGGTCACGGGCCGGCGAATCTCCTCGCCGCTCCCGTCGACGATTCGGCAGTAGCCGGTAGCCCACATCGCCTCAGGCTCAGCGGCGAACGCCTTGCCCACAGCGCTGAGCGCGCCCGGCTCATAGCGATCATCGGCGTTCAGGAAGCCGATCACCTCGCCGGCCGACATGCACACCCCCTTGTTCGCGGCGTCGGGCCGGCCCTTGTCGGGTTCCGAGATCCAGCGGATGCCCTCGGCCGCGCGCAGCAGCTCAAGCGTCCCGTCCGTGGAGCCCCCATCGACCACGATGTGCTCCAGCCCGGGATAGCCCTGTTCGCGCACGCTTTGCAGGCACTCCTCGATCGTGCCCCGCGCGTTCAGACAGGGCGTCACCACGGTGATGGACGGTCGCGGCTCCACGGACGGCGATGTCTAGCAGGCGACGGGATGGCTACGATCGGGCGCTCGTGAACGTCGGCTTCAGCCTGCTCACGCTCTTCCCCGGGCGAGTCGGCGGCTCCGAGTCCAACGTACGCGGGCTGCTCGAGCAGTTCGCGGCCGGCAACGGGCCGGCGGAGGTGACTGTGCTGGCGAACCGGCATGTGATGGGCGCCTACGAGGACCTGGACCGAGGGCCGGTATCGCTCTGCGAGGTGCGCTCGTACCGCCCGGGGAACAGTCCTCCTTCCCGGGCGCTCGCCATGGCGGGCGCCCGAGTGTTGCGCGGCCGTGCCGCCCGCGACGTCCCTCTGGGGCTCGACCTCCTGCACTACCCGGTCACGGTGCCGATCCCGACCACCTCACTGCCGCGCGTGACCACCGTCTACGACGTTCAGCACCACGACATGCCGCACTTCTTCTCGCGGGCCGAGCGCGCCTTCCGCCGCTGGGCCTACGACGGCGCGGCGCGCGCCGCCGACCTCGTCCTTACGACGAGCGCTTGGTCGCGGGAGCGGCTCGTGGAGCTGCTCAAGCTTGAGCCGGAGCGGGTCGAAGTCGTGCATATGGGAGTGGACCTGGAGCGATTCACGCCCGCGCCGGCGGCGATCGACGAGCGCCTGCCCGCGGAGCTCCGCCTGCCTGACCGCTTCCTCGTCTATCCCGCGAACCTGTGGCCGCACAAGAACCACCACCGTCTCATCGCCGCGCTCGCGCGCACCCGGGACCGCGAGCTCCGCCTCGTTCTGACGGGCCGCGACTACGGGCGCCTCGAAGCCCTGATGGCGGAGGCGTCGAGCCTCGGCGTCCGGGATCGGGTGCTCCACCTCGGCTACGTGGAGCGCGACGCCCTGCCCGCGCTCTACAGGCTCGCGGAGGCGATGGTGTTTCCCAGCCTGTACGAGGGGTTCGGATCGCCGCCGCTCGAGGCGATGGCCTGCGGCTGCCCCGTGGCCGCCTCGCCGAGAGGCTCGCTCGCGGAGGTCTGCGGCGGCGCCGCGCTCGGCATCGAGCCGGAGTCAACGGAGTCGATCGTGACCGCCATCGACCGCCTGAGCGCGGACGGCGCGCTCCACGAGCGCCTAGCCACGGCCGGGCTCGAGCGTGCACGCAGCTTCTCATGGCGGACCGCTGCGGAGCGCCACACGGCAATATATGAGCGCGTCTGCGCAACTTCCGGGGCGTCGATGCGCTAAGGAAGAGCCTCCGAGTCATGAATTCGTATCGAGCCAACCTCGCCGTCGTGCCTGCCTACAACGAGCAGGAGAGCGTGGCGCGCGTCATCGACTCGCTGCACGAGCACGCACCCGACTTCGACGTGCTCGTGGTGGACGACGGCTCTACCGACAATACCCGCGACGTTGCCCGCGCCGCGGGCGCGACCGTAGTGCGCCATCCGTTCAACCTCGGGATCGGCGGGGCGGTTCAGTCGGGCTTCGTCTACGCGCTTGAGAACGGCTACGACCGCATGGTTCAGGTGGACGCCGACGGGCAGCACTGCCCTGACCAGATCTCAAAGCTCAAGGATGCAATGGCTGAGGACCGACGGCTCGACATGGTTTGCGGCTCCCGTTTCCTGACGAAGGAGCACGGCTACCCGTCCCCGATCAGCCGCAGGACCGGGATCCACATCTTCGCGTTCATGCTGTCGCGCATCGTGGGACAGCGCGTAAGCGACCCCACGTCCGGGTTTCGGCTCTACAACCGACGCGCGATCGGGTTGTTCGCTGGCGACTACCCGCACGACTACCCCGAGGTCGAGGCCGTGCTGATGGTCCACCACCACCGGCTGCGCATGACCGAGGTACCGGTCAGGATGCTGCAGCGTGATGGGGGCGTTTCTTCGATCCGATCCGGGAAGTCCGTCTACTACATGATCAAGGTGCTGTTTGCGATCTTCATCGGGCTCGGTCGATCGCGCCCGGTGCCCGAGCCGGGAGAGGACGCCCCGGTGGCGGCGGCGCACGGCCTCTGATGGAGCTGCGCATCCAAATCCTCGCGATCGTGGGCAGCAGCGCGCTGCTGTTCCTGGTGCTCGAGCTCGTACGGCGAAAGGCCTTCCTCGAGCGCTACGCGCTGCTCTGGCTCTTGAGCGCCGTCGTCATGCTCGGCCTATCGATCTGGAAGGGCGTTCTGGAGACGATCGCCCATGCTGTCGGGATCGCCTACCCGCCCAACGCGCTCTTCCTGGTGGCGTTCGGCTTCGTCCTGATACTGCTACTGCACTTCTCGCTGGCCGTCTCGCGCCTGTCGGACCAGTCGAAGGTGCTTGCGCAGCGGCTCGCCCTCGTCGAGCAGCGGCTCGGTGACACCGAGGCTCAGCTGAGTCGGTCGCGCCGCCGCATCCAGACGACCGACGAGCTCGAGGCCGTCGATGAGCTCGAGTCCCTGGCAGAAACGCGCGAGTGAGCGGCAAGCGCGCGCTGGTGACCGGCGTGACAGGCCAGGATGGCTCCTACCTGGCCGAGCTCCTGCTGGACAAGGGCTACGAGGTCCACGGCATGGTCCGCCGCTCCTCGACCGAGACGTTCCAGCGGCTCCATGACATCCGCGACTCGATCCAGCTGCACACCGGCGACCTGCTCGACCAGCGCTCCCTCGTGGACGTGCTGCGCGAATGTGGGCCGGACGAGATCTACAACCTCGCGGCGATGTCCTTCGTGGCCGCGTCGTGGTCCCAGCCCGTGCTCACCGCCGAGTTCACCGCCGTGGGGGTTACGCGGATACTTGAGGCGATGCGCGAGGCGGCGCCCGAGGCGCGCTTCTACCAAGCGTCGTCGTCTGAGATGTTCGGGAAAGT
>Ga0126307_10001549_pt1 | contig 15159 bp, 9 predicted proteins | sample Plot28_FD_89955 | JGI IMG/M metagenome (GOLD analysis project Ga0126307, IMG submission 89955) | Serpentine soil microbial communities from UC McLaughlin Reserve, CA, USA - Plot28 | ecosystem: Environmental > Terrestrial > Soil > Grasslands | place: USA: UC McLaughlin Reserve, Lake County... | reverse complement strand
TCTCGCAACCCTCGGTGAACTTGGCCCGTTCCTTGGCGATCAGTTCACGGTTCTTCTTGCCGCAGGCCTTGCGCAGGTTGTCGGCCTCCGCCAGGGAGTAGTTGGCGAATCGCTGGGCGATCCGCATCATCGACTCCTGGTAGATCATGAGCCCGTACGTGTCGCCCAACACCTCCTCCGCATCGGGATGGAGGTACTCGACCGGCTTGCGCTGGTTCTTCCGGTCGGCGTAGTCGTTGTGCATGTTGGCCGCCATCGGCCCGGGCCGATAGAGGGCCACGAGGGCGGCGACGTCCTCGAATTCGGTGGGTCGCAGCGAGCGCATCAGGGCGCGCATGGCCCCGCCCTCGAACTGGAACACCCCGATGGTCTCACCCTTCTGCAACAGCTCGTAGGTGGGCCCGTCGTCGAGCGCGACCCGGTCGATGTCGACGTCGACGCCCCGGGTCGTACGGATGATCTCGAGCGTGTCGGTGATGACGTCGAGGTTCCGCAGGCCCAGGAAGTCCATCTTGAGGAGGCCCAGCTCCTCGACGCCGTGCATCTCGTACTGGGTGACGACGGGCGCTTCCTCGATGGCCTGCCCGTTCTCCGGCTTGCGCTGGATCGGGAGGTACTCGGTGAGCGGGTCCTTCGTGATCACCACGGCCGCGGCGTGGATGCCGTCCTGCCGGCGCAGGCCCTCGAGCCCCTTGGCCACGTCGATGACCTGGCGGGTGTCGGGGTCGGCCTCGTACATGTCGCGCAGCTCGGCGGCCATCTTGTAGCCGTCGTCGTACTTCGGGTGGGGCTCGAGGCAGGCGTAGAGCGGCGTGTCGCGGCCCATGATCAGGGGCGGCATGGCCTTCGCCACCCGGTCGCCCACGCTGTAGGGATGGCCCAGCACGCGGGCCGCGTCGCGCACCGCGGCCCGCGCCTTGATCGTAGAGAAGGTGACGATCTGGGCGACGTGGTCGCGCCCGTAGCGCTCGGCGGCGTAACGGATCATCTCGTCCCGGTAGCGGGAGTCGAAGTCCATGTCGATGTCGGGCATCGAGATGCGGGACGGGTTGAGGAACCGCTCGAACAGCAGGTCGTACTCGATCGGGTCGAGGTCGGTGATGCGCAGCGTGTAGGCCACGGCGCAGCCGGCCGCCGAGCCGCGGCCCGGTCCGACCCGGATGCCCGACCGGCGGGCGTGGTCGATCAGGTCCCACACGATCAGGAAGTACGAGCTGAAGCCCATGTCGTCGATGACCTTGAGCTCGTACGCCAGGCGCTCGACGACCTTGTCGGGCAGCTCGTCGCCCCAGCGGTCGCGGGCGCCCTCGAACGTGAGGTGCCTCAGGTACTCGGTGTCGTCGTCGAAGCCCTCGGGCAGCGGGAAGGTCGGCAGCTGCGACGCGCCGAAGGCGATGTCGACGTTGCAGCGCTCGGCGACCCACAGCGTGTTGTCGCAGGCCGACGGGACCTCGCCGAACAGCGACCGCATCTCGGCCGCGGTCTTGAGGTAGTGCTCCTGGCCGTGGAACTTGAAGCGGTTGGGGTCGCTCATCTGCGACCCCGTCTGCACGCACAGGAGGGCGTCGTGGGCCACGGCGTCTTCCCGGGCGACGTAGTGGCTGTCGTTCGTGGCCAGCAGCGGCGCCCGGATGCGCCGGGCGATCTCGAGCAGCTGCGGGTTGGTCTTGTGCTGCTCGGCGATGCCGTGGTCCTGCAGCTCGACGAAGAGGTTGTCGCGCCCGAAGATGTCCTGCAGGCGGGCGGCCTTGGCGACCGCCCCCTCCATGTCACCCTGGAGCAGCGACTGGAGCACGTGGCCGCCCAGGCAGCCCGTGGTGGCGATCAGCCCCTCGCTGTGGTCCTGCAGCGTCTCCCAGTCGACGCGGGGCTTGTAGTAGTAGCCCTCCATGAACGCCCGGCTGGCGAGCTGGATGAGGTTGCGGTAGCCGACGTTGTCCTCGGCGAAGAGCAGCAGGTGGTAGTAGAGCTTCTTGCCACCGTCGGCATCGCCGCCCGAGTCGTCGACCCGGCCCCGCCGCGCCGGCCGCTCGTGGCGCGAGTCGTGGGCCATGTAGGCCTCGGTGCCGAGGATCGGCTTGATGTCGGCCTTCCGGCACCCCTTGTAGAAGTCGAGGATGCCGTACATGTTCCCGTGGTCGGTGATACCGATCGCGGGTTGGCCGTCGGCCACCGCCGCCCCGACGACCTCACCGATGCGGGCCGCACCGTCGAGCATCGAGTACTCGGTGTGGACGTGGAGGTGCGTGAAGCTGCCTCGACCCGACACCCGGGGCTCCCTTCGGTGGCGATCGTCGGCTCACGCCGGCGGCCGAACGACACCGGTGTGATTCCCCGATCCTAGTGCCCCGCGGCCGTCCCCCCGTGTCCCTCAGGGGGCAAGGAAGTGACCAGGCGTAGCCGGGTCAGGCGCCGACGGCCGGCTGGCGGTTCGACCCGGCGTCGCCGCGGGCGATCAACGCGTCCCAGATCGCCCCCATCGCCTCGTCGTCGTCGGGCGACGTGAGGCTGGCGCTGTCGAGCTCGCCGAGCAGGAGGCCCCGGCTGCGGAGGTACCCCCCGATGCCGTCGCGCAGGCGCCGCTCGAACCGCTGGGCCTCGCCCTTGTCGGCGCCCGGCAGCACGACGGCGAACCAGTGCTGTGTCTGGTCGGGCACGTGGACCAGGTGGTCGACCGTACCGCCGGCCACGAACTGGTGCCCCAGCTCACGTAACAGCGTGACCTGACGCCGGTAGGACAGCGCCGCCAGCGGCCCGTCGGGCACCTGGACCAGTACGAGGGAGAACGCGTCGCCGGTCTCGTCGGCGAGGTTCTGTGCGTCGGCCAGGCGGTCGCACAGGTACCGGGCGGACCACAGCCGGGTCTCGGGGTCGATCGGCGGGATGGCCGGGAGCACGGGGCCGGGCGCCGGGATGCCACCGGCAGCGGCGGCGGCTGCGGGGGCGCCGGGCGCGGCGCCGTTGTTGGGCACCAGGCCGGAGGCCCGACCGTTGGGCGGCGGGACGATCTCGTCCCACGGGCCCGGGGCGCGGGCGGGACCCGCGGGCGGCTGGCCCGGGTAGCCGACGGCGGGGACCGGGCCCGAGGTGGGCGACGCCGCGGCCCAGGGGTCGCCGTCGGGCGGGACCGCGTCCCACCGGCCGGACGGCGTCAGGCCGGGGCGCAGGGGCTCGGCGGCCCAGCCGGGGTCGGCGGCGGGGCCCGGCACGCCGCGACCGGCGACCGGGACGCCGGCCTGCCAGTCGCCGCCGGTGCCGGCCGAGGCGGCGCCGCCGGGCGGCGCGGGGGGCCAGCCGCCCGTCGCGGGCCCCTGCGGGGCGCCGTACGGGTCGTCGGCGCGCCCGTCGTCGTACCCGGGGGCGTACCCGTCGTCGTAGCCGTCGTCGGCGTAGCCGTCCGGGGCATCGGCGTAGGCGTCGCCGGGGACGTAGCCGTCGTCGGCATAGGGCGTGCCGTTGCGGGGGCCACCGGCGCCGGCGGCGGGTGCCGGCCACTCCCCCGGCCCTCCGGGTACGGCGGCCGTGGGCCCCCAGGTGGCGCGGCCGGGCGGGCTCCAGGGGTCGTCGGGGGCACCGGGGCCCGCACCGGCGTGCGCCGGCGGTCCGGGGAGGTCGAGCGGGCCGGCCGGGGCGGCCGCCGCCCAGCCGGCACGGTCGTCGGGGGCGCCGGGCGGGCCCCAGGGCACACCGGGGCCGGGCGCGGACGGCGCTCCCGCGCCCGCGGCGGGGGCACCCCATCCGCCGGTGACGGCGGGGTCGTCGCCCGGGAGCGGCACGGGGCCGGTCCACGGCCCGGACTCGGGGTCGTCCGGCGGCAGGGCGGCCGGGCCGACCAGCCAGTCGGACGGATGCGGTTGGTCCACCCACTCGTCCTCGTCGGCGGGGCCGCCCCGGCCGTCGTTCGGGCCGCCGGGGCCACCGGCGGCGTAGGGGGCGGGCTGCTGGCCGCCGCCGGCGTGGAACCCTGGTGCCGGGCCGGGGCCGGCGGGCGGACCGCCGAACGGGCCGGGGGCCCCGGCGGGCACCGGCTCGGCCACGCCGTCCTCGTCGAACACGAAGACCGGCGACCGGGCCGCGGTCGGCGCCTGACGCAGTCCGCGTTCGTCGGCCGGGACGCCACCGCCGCCCGGCGTGGCCTCGCCGACCGTCTGGCGGGCCCGGGAGCCGGCGTAGACGACGATCACGTAGGCCACCGCGCGGGTGATCACGAGCAGCCCGAGGTTGGCGACGCCGGCGGACTCGACGTCGGGCTGGCGCAGCACCATGTAGAGGGCCGTGGCCACCCCGGCGGCGATGTAGCCCGGCTGTCGCCCGAGGTACAGGGCGACCCCGAAGACCGGGATGACCAGCAGCGTCGCCACCACCTCGACGGTGTCGACGCCGAGGACGGCGAGGACGCCGGCGACGAGGAGCACGACGACAGCGACGCCGCCGAGGGCCACGGCGTGCGCGGTACCCGCGCCCATCCGGCCGATCCTCTGGGTCAGCGTCTCCGCCATCGGGTCCAGACTACGGCTCGGGGCCGAAGAGGGTACGCGGTGGGTCAACCGCCGCGGTGGATGGACCGCCGACCACGCGGCGTGTCAGAGATAGGTGCCGGGCCGGTTGTCGCCGTCGGGCATCTGCGGGGCGCCCGCGGGCAGCCGCCGGCGCATGTCCTCGAGCTGCTGGCGGGCAGCCATCTGCTGGGCGAACAGCGTGGCCTGGATGCCGTGGAACAGGCCCTCGAGCCAACCCACGAGCTGGGCCTTGGCCACCCGCAGCTCGGCCTCGCTCGGCGTGCCGGTGTCGGCGAACGGGTGGGCGAGGCGGCCCAGCTCCTCGCGCAGGTCGGGCGACAGGGCGCCGGCGAGCTCGGTGACCGAGGTCTCGTAGATCTCCCGGAGCCGCTCGCGGCTGGCCTCGTCGAGTTCGGACTGCCGCACCTCCTCGAGGAGGAGCTTGATCATCGAGCCGATCCGCATGACCTTGGCGGGCTGCTCGACGGCCTCGCCCTGCGCGTCGCCGGCCTCGTCGGGGGACACCACCTCGGCGTGTTCCACCGGGACCGCCGATTCCGCGGGCGCCGCCGTCGTGGTGCTGCTGCCGTTGTCCTGGTCGCTGGTGGACATGGCGCTCATCCTGCCACGGGATACCGGGGCCCAAACGCCGACGTCCGGACGTGCCGCGGCGCAGTGCGCGCCGGCGCGCGCCCGGAGCGCGCCCCGGCGGGAGCGCCTCAGCGGCCGGCGACGAGCAGCGGGACGAGCATCTCGGCCCGTGTCGCGGAGCCGTGGCGGCCGATCAGCGAGTAGGGGCCGGTGTCCTGCGGGTCGTGGAACGCCACGTCGCGCCGGGCCACGAGGGCCACGTCGCCGAGCCTGGCGCGGGCGGCCTCCGTCACGAACGGCCCGAACCAGCCCTGCGCCACCATCTCGTCCCGGGTGAGCACCCAGGCGTCGTCGCCGTGGTGGACCCGGCAGGCCTCGTGCAGCGCCCGTCCCCGGCCCGGCCGGGCGTGCAACCAGCGGAACCGGCCCTCCCCCGACTGCATCGAGGTGTTGGCCATCACGTCGGCCGCCAGCGGGATCGCCGGCGCCAGCACCTCGACCTGCCCGTGGTCGGCGGTCACCACCAGGGCGGCGTGCCGGGGCAGCCGGGACAGGATGCGGTCGACCAGGATGTCGAGCCAGCTCAGCTCGCTGTCGTAGTGCTCGCCGAGGCCATACTCGTGGGCGACCTTGTCGAGGCCGTCGTAGTAGGCGTAGACGAACGGTTCGGAGGACCGCAGGAGGCGCTCGACCTCGGCGGACATCGTCGCCATCGTCCGGTAGCCGACGAAACGCCCGGGGTCGAGGTGGACGGCCGTGAAGCCGGACCGCTCGTACTCGGCCCGGGTGACGACCGGCGGGCGCTCGCCGAGGAATGGCGTGGCCACCTGCATCTTCGCCGGCGGCAGGCTCTGGCGGGCGTCGCCGGACCCGGTCGCCCAGCGCAGCACGTTGAGCACCTCGCCGTGGACCGCCATGCGGTAGCCGACGATGCCGTGCTCGCCCGGACCGCAGCCGGTCGTGATCGAGGTCAGCGCCGTGGACGTCGTCGACGGGAGGACCGTGGTGATCGGCCCGCCGGCCATCGCCGACAGCGTCGGTACCAGCGAGCGACGGGACTGGACCTGCTCCCACCCCATCCCGTCGAGCACCAGGAGGACGACCTGCTGGGCGTCGAGCGCCGCGTCCGGCAACCAGGGCGCGGGGTACTCCGTGGGCTCGAGCAACGCCGGGAGGAGGTTGGCGACGCAGGCGCCGCCGTAATCCGGGAGCAACGGGGCGTCGTCGGGCATCGGCCCCAGTCTGGCGTGACATCCGTGAACGCGCCCATTACCGAGGGCGCCACTAGGCTTTCGGCATGAAGGTGTCGACGCGGGGGGACTACGCCAGCCGTGCCCTGCTCTCGCTCGCGCTTCACGCGGACGAGTCGGGGCCGACCTCCGTGCGCGACATCGCCGAGCGCACCGGGCTGCCCCAGCCCTACCTCGAGCAGATCCTGCTGGCGCTGAAGGGCGCCGGCCTGGTCCGCTCCAAGCGCGGCGTGGGCGGTGGCTACGTCCTCGCCCGCGAGCCGTCCCGCATCACGCTCGCCAACATCGTCAGCGCGGTCGACGGGCCCATCACTCTGGGCGACTTCGGCGAGCCTCACCAGAACGGCGCGTGCGACCACGAAGGCCAGTGCGTGCTGCTGACCATCTGGGGTGTCATCGGCGAGCACATGCGCCGCCACCTGGCCGAGCTCACCCTGGCCGACATCGCCCGCATGGCGCGGGCCGAGCTGCCCTGGCCGGTCCTCGAACCGGCCGACTGAGCGACCGGCCCGAGGGCCCGACCGGCGACAGGCCTACGCCGGGGCGTAGGTCGCCGTGTAGGTGACCGGGTCCTCCGGGACCGTGACCTCGTGCGAGGCGGCCCCGCCGTCCGACCAGCCGGTGAACCTGTACGTGAGCCCACCGACCTCCGCCGTGGCCGGGGCGCTGAGCGTGACGGCGCCGCCGGTGGCGAACGTGTCGCTGTACGGGGCCGTCCCGCTGCGCTCACCCGCCGACAGCTCGATGCTCGCCGGCGACGAGGCGAGGCTGACGATCGTGCCCCGGTAGTCCACTCGGCGGGTCACCGTCGAGGACTCGCCGCCTGCGGTGGCCGTCAGGTTGATCCGCAGCGCCGTCGGGAACCCGTGATCGGGCACCACGAAGCTGCCCGAGGCCTTGTCGTCGGCGCTGAAGACGTTGGTGTGCGGGTGGCACGCGTCCGGGCAGTGCAGCAGGTCGACCGTCCACGACAGCGCGGAGGGCGGCAGCGGGTTGCCGGCGGGGTCGGTGGCCGAGCCCGAGAACGCCACGGACTCCCCCACCGAGATGGGGTCGGCGCCCGTGGGCTCGTCGATGAACGGCACAGGCGTCGTGATGTCGCCCACCCGCACCGTCGTCGTGGCGATCTCGGCGTCGCCGATCGCGTCCGCCGCCCGAACCCGCACGGTCGCCACCCCCACCTCGGTGAAGGTGTGGGTGAGCGTCGGGCCGGTGCCGTTGTCGAATACGCCGTCGTTGTCGACGTCCCAGCTGAAGGTGAGCGTGTCGCCGGCGTCCGGGTCGCTCGACCCGCTGGCGTCGAACGTCACGGCCAGCGGCGGGTCGCCCTCCGACGGCGTGGCCGTGATGGCGGGCGCCGGCGGGTGGTTGCCGGCCGAGTAGCCGACCCGGCGGATCGTCCCGCCGCTGAGGTCTACGTACCAGAGGTCGCCGTTCGGCCCCGACTGCAGCTCGACCGGCCGCTCGGCCGGCGTCACGAAGGCCTGCACCTTGGTGGGGTCGGGCCGGCCGTTCGTGGCCAGCATCGTCCAGATGCACTCCTTGGCGGCGTCGGCGAAGAAGAGGGCGCCGTCGTAGCTGTCGGGGTACGCCGAGTCGGCTCGCGAGAAGGCCATGCCCGAGATCGACGAGCCGGCGGACTGCTCGCAGGCCTCGTCGGGGACGACCTCCTGGTAGTGCCGGTAGGCGAAGTGCGGGGCCTTCACCGGCGACGGCGTTGTCGCGTACATCGCCTCGCACATGCCGAGGTCGACGGCGTCGTAGCTGCCGGTGCGGCCGTCGCCCTCGTAACAGGGCCACCCGAAGTTGTCGAGGACGGCGTCGTTGCCGATCGAGACGTTGACCTCCTCCCACGTGTCGAGGCCCACGTCGGCGATCCACAGCTCGTCGGTGCCGGGCCGCAGCGTGTAGCGGAACGGGTTCCGGAGTCCGTGGGCGACCACCCGCCGCGCGGTGACGTTGGAGGACGAGATCAGCGGGTTACCGGGCCGAGGCGCGCCGGTGCGGGCGTCGATGCGCAGGATCGAGCCGTCGTACCCGGTCGGGTCGCCCAGCGTGCGGACGTCCTGCGACCGGAGCGCCCCGCCCTCGGACGTCGCCGGGACCTGGGTGCCGCCCACCCCGGCCGGCGGGTCCCCGCAGGGGTTCCGGGGCGTGCCGCGCTGGCCGTAGTCGGCGAACGTGAAGCTGGCGCCGTCACCGCCCGACACGTAGAGGGAGCCGTCCCGGCCGAACGCCAGGGCCCCGATCGAGTGGCTCGGGTACTGCTGGCACCAGTCGTGCAGGAGGACCTGCTCCTCCCCGGTCCAGGCGCCGGTGGACGTGAGCGGCAGCCGCGACACCCGTGAGGTGACGACGCAGCCGTCCTCGGCGTAGCCGGGTGGGGTCGGGCAGTTGTCGCCGTTGGTGTTCGGCGTGCCCCATCGCGGGGCGGTCTCGCCGGGCCCGCCGTCGTAGGTGTACGCCACGTAGATCGCCGGTGAGCTGGCGAAGTCGGGCGGGACGGCGAGGCCGAGCATGCCGCGGTCCCAGCCGTTGTACGTCTCGGTCCGCAGGTCTGCGACGACCGTCGCCGTGCTGTCGTCGAGGTTGTCGAAGACCTTGACGACCCCCCGCTTCTCGGCCACGAACACCCGCCCGTCCGGCGCGAACTCGACGTTGGTCGGCTCGGCCAGCCCCCGGAACACCGTGTACTCGTGGAACCCCTCTGGTAACGGGCCTGACGCACACGCCGCCACTGCGCTCGCCAGGATGGCGAAGACCAGCGCCGCCGGGCGCCGACCCAGGGTCGGTACCGCCATGAGTTGTCGCTCCCGCAGATTCGGCGCCCGCCGCGAATGCGTGCTCGCTCCTCCTCGCCTTCACCCCATCGTCCGCGCCCCCCGCCCGGGCCGCCCGCTACCACCCGTTACATCAAGACACGAACCACGCGGCGTGCGCGTTCCACCACATATCTCACCTCAAGCGGGATCGTACGGCCGCCAGGTCCGCGGGCAGTGGCGACGTGAACGCCAGGGGTGCCTGCGTGACGGGGTGCGCCAGGCTCAGCTGCTCGGCGTGGAGCCAGGGGCGCGGGCACGGCAGCGACGGCCGGTCGCCGCCGTAGCGGGGGTCGCCGACCACCGCGTGCCCGATGGACGACAGGTGGACGCGGATCTGGTGCGTCCGCCCGGTCTCGAGCCGGCAGCGCAGCTCGGTGACCACCACGGGCTCGGCGTAGGCGCGCTCGACCTCGTAGCCGGTCCGCGCCGGCTTGCCCGACACGGTCACCGCCATGCGGGTGCGGTCGCGGGACGACCGCCCGATCGGCGCGTCCACCAAGCCGGTCGGGGCGTCGAACGTGCCCCAGGCCAGCGCCCTGTAGCGCCGGTCGACCTCGTGGGCCTCCAGCATCGCCACCAGCTCCTCGTAGGCCGCCGCCGACCGGGCCACGAGCATGAGCCCGGACGTTCCCTTGTCGAGGCGGTGGACGATGCCCGGCCGGTCGGGCTGGCCGACGGCACGGATCTCCGGGTAGCGCGCGAGCAGGCCGTGGACCAGCGTCGCCCCGCCCTGGCCCGCTCCCGGGTGGACGACCAGCCCGGCCGGCTTGTCGATGACGAGCAGGTCGGCGTCCTCGTACACGACCGGCACGGGGACGCCGGGGTCGGCGACCAGCTCGGCCTCCTCGAGCGCCACCGGGGCGTCGATGTCGACGACGTCGCCGTCGAGGACGCGGTGCGAGCGGGTGGTCACGGCGCGGCCCCCGACCGTCACCGAGCCGGCGTCGACCAGCGCGGCCGCCTCGGTCCGGCTGCGGCCGGTCACGAGCGCCACCACCCGGTCGAGCCGCTGGCCGTCGAGGGCCGGCGGCACGACCTCCCTCACGATGGAGGCTTCCCCTCGACCTCGGCCGAGGCGGACGCGTCAGCGTCCTCGGGCTCGTCGGCCTCCTCGCGCAGCTCGGCGAGGAACAGGACCATGGCCCCCACGACGATCGCCGAGTCGGCGACGTTGAACACCGGCCACCACTGGAGGTCGACGAAGTCGACCACGCCGCCACCCAGGAACCCGTCGCCCTCGCGGAAGGCCCGGTCGAGCAGGTTACCGATGGCACCGCCCACGACCAGGCCGATGGCGAACGCCGAGGCGGGACGGGTGGCGTAGCGGCCGGACCGCAGCAGCACGGCCACGATCACGAGGGCGAGGAGCGAGATGAGTGCCCCGCGGCCCTGGGCGATGCTGAAGGCCGAGCCGTAGTTCATGACCAGCCGCAGCCGCAGGCTGCCGACCAGGTCGATCATCCGGTCGTCGAGGGTCTCCGTCGCCCACCACTTGGTGAGCTGGTCGGCGACCAGCACGACGGCGGCCACCCCGAGTAACAGGCGCCACCGCGCCCGACCCGCCGTCGTGGGGGGCCGGGCCGGGGCATCGGACTCGGAACTCAACGGCGGAGGCCCAGCCCCCCGCTCTTGCATGTGACGCACAGCGCAGCATACGGCAAGGCCTCGAGGCGCTCCTCGGGGATGTCCTTCCCGCAGCCCTCGCAGCGGCCGTAGCCCCCGGCCTCGATCTTGATGAGGGCGGCGTCGATCTGCTCGATCGCAGCCCGCGCGGCGGCCGACAGGGCCAGGTCGCGCTCACGCTCCACCGCCAGGGTGTCGCCCTCGCCCGACTCCTCGTCGAACTGGACGTCACCCGGCTCGCGGTCTTCGGTCAGCGAGTCTGCTTCGGCCTGCAGGGACTCGGCCTGCCGGAGGTAGGTCGCCCGCTCGGCTTCGAGCGCACGCACCTGGCCCTCCAGGAACTCGGCGGACAAGTGGGACGATGTCGTCTTGGCGCCCGGGGCGTTGGCGGACGCAGCATCGTTGCTGACGGCTGACGCGACGGGGGCGGCACTGGCAGTTCTGGGCATCTGAACCTCGCCGTCCTCGGGATAAAGGGTTCCGGATCGTACGCCGCCCCCCACACAGGGTCAAGGGTCGGCCACCCGAGGAGGCGGGCAGGATACGGCGGTCGTCTCTGTTTGCAACGTCGGCCTGGTCGCGCCCACAACGCGTGCCGGGGCGGGTGGTCCGCCGCCGTACCCTAGGGCCCTATGCCTTTCGGTCCCGTTGCCCCCGACCTCGACCTGCCCGCCCTCGAAGAACGGGCGATCGCCCGTTGGCGCGAGCGCGAGGTCGTCGAGGAGGTCGGCCGGCTGCGCAAGGGCGCCGAGCCGTGGGTCTTCTACGAGGGGCCGCCCACCGCCAACGGCAAGCCGGGCCTGCACCACGTGTGGGCGCGGGCGTTCAAGGACCTGTTCCCGCGCTTCCAGACCATGCGCGGCCGCGACGTGCCCCGCAAGGGCGGGTGGGATTGCCACGGCCTCCCCGTCGAGCTCGAGGTCGAGCGCGAGCTCGGCCTGCACTCCAAGCACGAGATCGAGGCCTACGGCATCGAGGCGTTCAACGAGCGCTGCCGGGCCTCGGTCCGCCGCTACGTCGAGGACTGGTCGTCGCTGACCCAGCGCTCCGGCGTGTGGATCGACACGGCCGACGCCTACTGGACCCTCTCCAACGACTACATCGAGTCCGTCTGGTGGCTCATGCGCCAGCTGTGGGACAAGGGGCTCCTCTACGAGGGCCATCGGGTCACGCCCTACTGCGGCCGCTGCGGCACCGCCCTGTCGAGCCACGAGCTGGCGCAGGGCTACATGGACGTGGTCGACCCGTCGATCTACGTCCGCTTCCCGCTGACGGGCGGCGGCGCCCCCGACGCCGACCTCGTGGTGTGGACGACCACGCCGTGGACGCTGATCTCCAACGTCGCCGCCGCCGTCGGCCCCGAGCTGGCCTACGTCCGCATCGCCTCGCCCGCCGGCGAGGGCGCCGGCGCGGAGGGCGGGCGCGACCTGGTGCTCGGCGAGGCGGCCGCCGCCCGGCTGTTCCCCGCCGCCGAGGTGCTCGACCGCTGGGCCGGCACCGAGGTGGTCGGGTGGACGTACGACCGGCCGTTCGACGACCTCGAGGTCCCGGCCGGCACCGACGCCTGGCGGGTCGTGGCCGCGGACTACGTGTCCGTCGACGACGGTTCCGGCATCGTCCACATCGCGCCCGCCTTCGGCGAGGAGGACGCGGCGATCGGCCGGGCCGAGGGCCTGCCCGTCCTCAACCCCGTCGACCAGGACGCCACGTTCGACCACCGGGTGGCCCGCTGGCAGGGCCGCTTCGTCAAGCAGGCCGACCCCGAGATCGTCGAGGACCTCCGGGCCCGGGGCCGGCTCGTCGCCGAGCAGCCCTACGAGCACAGCTACCCGCATTGCTGGCGCTGCGGCACGCCGCTGATCTACTGGGCCAAGACCTCGTGGTTCGTCCGCACGGCCGAGCGTCGCGGCGACCTGCTCCAGCAGAACGACCGCATCGGCTGGTACCCCGAGCACATCAAGACGGGCCGCTTCGGCAAGTGGCTCGAGAACAACATCGACTGGGCGCTGTCGCGCGACCGCTACTGGGGCACGCCGCTACCGATCTGGCGCTGCAGCGGCTGCGACTTCGAGACCTGCGTCGGCTCGGTGGCCGAGCTGAGCGGGCTCGCCCGGCGCGACCTGTCCCGCCTCGACCTCCACCGCCCCTACGTCGACGACGTGACGTGGACGTGCGGGCAGGACGGCTGCCAGGGGACGGTCCGCCGCCTGGCGCCGGTGCTCGACGCCTGGTTCGACTCGGGCTCGATGCCGTCGGCCCAGTTCCACCACCCGTTCACCGACGAGGGCCGGTTCGAGGCCAGCTTCCCGGCCGACTTCATCTGCGAGGCCATCGACCAGACGCGGGGCTGGTTCTACTCCCTGCTGGCCGTGAACACGCTGGTCTTCGGCTCGACGCCCTACAAGAACGTGCTCTGCCTCGGGCACATCGTCGACGAGGCCGGCCAGAAGATGTCCAAGTCCAAGGGCAACGTCATCGACCCGTGGACGATCTTCCAGGGCTTCGGTGCCGACGCCCTGCGCTGGTACTTCTTCTCGTCCGGCCAGCCGTGGTCGCCGCGGCGCGTGTTCGAGGACGGCATCCGCGAGTCGACCCGCCAGACGCTGATCACGCTGTGGAACGTCTTCTCGTTCTTCACCACCTACGCCGACCTCGACGGGTGGCAGCCGCCGCCGGGGGAAGAGCCGGCCACGCCCACCCACGTGCTCGACCGCTGGGTCCTGGCCGAGCTCGACGCCACGGTGGCCGAGCTGACGAACGCGCTCGACTCGTTCGACGCCCTCGGCGGCGCCACCCGGCTGGCCCGGTTCGTCGACGACCTGTCCAACTGGTACGTCCGGCGCAGCCGCCCCCGCTTCTGGAAGTCCAGCGACCCGGCGGCCCACGCCACGCTGCACCGCTGCCTGGTCACGACCGCCCAGCTGTTGGCGCCGTTCTGCCCGTTCCTGGCCGACGAGCTGTACACGACGCTCACCGGCGAGGCGTCGGTCCACCTGTCCGACTGGCCGGCCGTGTCCGGCACCGCCGACGCGGGGCTCGCCGCCGAGATGGCCGCCGCCCGCCGGCTCGTCGCCCTGGGCCGGGCGGCGCGCACCGACTTCAAGGTCCGCACCCGCCAGCCGCTGAGTCGGGCGTTGCTGCTGCACCCGGGGGTCGCCTCCCTGAGCGAGGACGTGCGGGCCGAGGTGGCCACCGAGCTGAACGTGAAGGCGCTGGACGACGTCGACACGCTGTCCGGCCTCCTGTCGTGGACCGTGGTCCCCAACTTCCGGACGCTCGGCCCCCGCCTCGGGCCGCGCGTCAACGAGGTGAAGCAGGCGCTGGCCGCCGCCGACGGGTCCGAGCTGCAGCGCCGGCTGGAGGCTGAGGGGTACATCGAGGTGGCCGGCGAGCGGCTCACCCCCGACGACGTCGACCTGCGGGCCACTCGGCACGAGTCCTTCGCCCTGGCGCAGGAGGCCGGCTGGGCCGTGGCGCTCGACCTCGAGCTCGACGACGACCTGCGGCGCGAGGGCCTCGCCCGCGAGGTGGTCCGGGGCCTCAACGAGCTGCGCAAGGAGCAGGGGTTCGAGCTGACCGACCGCATCGCCGTGCGGCTCGACGCCGACGACGAGGTGTGGGCGGCCGTCGAGGCCCACCGGGCCTACGTGATGGGCGAGGTGCTGGCCGAGTCGCTCGAGCGGGCCACGGTCGACGCCGGGTCGGCCACGCTCGGCCTCGCCGGGCACACCACGCCGGTCGCCCTCACCCGGGCCTGACCCGGGCGGCGCCCCGCCGGCCCGGGCGAGCGGGCGACCGGGGTCGCCGGCGCGAAGGTGCGTTCCTCAGACCGATCCCGTCGGGTCTGAGGAACGCACTCTCGCGGGATGGAACCGGCGTGAGCCGGCTAGCGACCGAAGCGCGACGGTTCGTTCTCGTCGTGGCGGTCGAACACCGGGCGGCCCCACTCGCTGGGGCGGCCGCCAGGGTCGATGACCTCGTCGTCGGGCCTGCTGGCGTCGAGCCGGTCGCGGCCGTTGGGCCCGTTGTGGTGGCCCTGGTCGACGCCGGGGCCGCGTGCCCCGTCGGCCCGGGCCTCGTCGACCGATGTGCGCAGCTGCGACGGCCACGGAGAGGTGGCGCCGCCGTCGGCCGGGGTGCCGTTGGTCGGGCTGGGGAAGCTGCTGAAGGGGCTGGACGTCACTGGCGGCTCGACCGGGCGGCGCGGCAGAGGCGGCGCCTCCTGCAGCGACGCGACCTGGGCGCCGGGCAGGAACGGGGCCGCCGGCTCGCGGGGCTGGCCGTTGGACGGGGGCGGCGCCAGCGCCGCCTCGCGCTCGCTCGACGACTTGCGCATGGGCAGGCCACCGGGCATCGGCATGCCGGGGATGTCGA
>Ga0126307_10001548_pt1 | contig 15165 bp, 23 predicted proteins | sample Plot28_FD_89955 | JGI IMG/M metagenome (GOLD analysis project Ga0126307, IMG submission 89955) | Serpentine soil microbial communities from UC McLaughlin Reserve, CA, USA - Plot28 | ecosystem: Environmental > Terrestrial > Soil > Grasslands | place: USA: UC McLaughlin Reserve, Lake County... | reverse complement strand
TTCTTCGGCGGCAAGAAGCGAGGCGACGGCGACGACGGCGAACGGTCGTCTCCCACCAGCAGCGAGGAGCAGCAGCGGCAGGAGCAGCCGCCGGAGACCCCCACCACGACCGCACCGGGTGGTGAAGAGACCGAGACCACGCCGACGGAGACAGCGCCGACCGAGACGTTGCCTACCTCGCCGACCGAGCCGGCGCCTCAGCAGTAGGCGACAGGCGCGCGAGCACGCGGCGCCGGCAGGGGCTGTAGCGGCGCCCTCGGCGTAGCGGTGATCGGCACCGTGTTCGCAGCCGTCTACACCAGCCGGATCGAAGAGATCGGCGACCTCTCCGCGCTGCAGGCGCGCCCCGCGGTCGAGTCGATCGAGGAGGCTCGCGACGTGACGGGCGGGGTGCGCGCCGCGATCCGCGACGCGGTGGTCGTGCGCGTGGATGACGCGTTCGACGCCGCCGCTCGGGCCGGCTTCCGGCGTCTGGGTCGGCGTGCTGCTCCTGGGCGCGATCGTCGCCGCCGTGGCGCTGAGCCCCGAGCGCGTGCTCGGGGACATCCAGCTCGAGCCCGGCGGCGACGCGCGGCCTGACGCAGCGCGGGGCTAGTTCCCGCTCCAGATCGCCGTGTAGCTCGTGTCCCCGGGGGACGCGTGGCTGCCGCCCGGCGAGCCGGCGCCGTCGTCGTTCGTCGCCAGGTTCGGGACGTTGCCGTTGAACGTCTCGGGGCTGCCGGCACTGCCCGGCGCCAACGTGTACTCGCCGCCTCCCAGCGAAAGGCTTTCGCGAAGGTCTTACAGCGCTCGAACGAGACTCTTACGGCTGAGCCTGGCGGGCTACCGGCGCCGGCCGCGAGGCCGCGCGCGATACTTCGGCGGCGCATGGACGATTCTCAGCTGAGTGAGCTTCCGCTGTTCGCAGGGCTATCGCGACGGCAGCTGGCGAAGATCCTGCCCCATACGCGTGTCGTGGAGATCGGCAGCGGCGATCATCTCGTCCGCGAGGGCGACTTCGCGTACGAGTTCTTCGTCATCAAGCGCGGCCGCGCCGCCGTGATCGCGGGCGGAAAGCACGTGGCCGATCTCGGGCCGGGCGACTTCCTCGGCGAGATCGGCCTCGTCCGGGAGGGCGGACGCACGGCGTCGGTGATCGCGATGGGGCCCGTGCAGGTCCTGGTGATCGACGCGGATGGCTTCCGGCGGATGTCGCGCTCGATGCCCACGGTGGCCGCGCAGATCAACGCTGCGATCGAGGAACGGCTGACGCGTGACCGTCTGTTCGGGTTGAGGCGAGGGTAGCCCGGCCATTGCGTGGCTAGAGGGAAGTGAGCCCGGCGGCGACGGCGAACCCGAACACTGTGGCGAGGCCGGCGCCGCGGTTTCCCTTGTTTCGCGCGTCGGGGATCATCGTGTCGACGAGCATCACGAGCAGGGCGCCGGCCGCGAAGCCGTTGACCACGGCCTGCAGGTCGCCCGACGTGACGTCGGCGAGGGCGTAGCCCACGACCGCCGCCGCGGTGCATATCGCCGCGACGACGATCCACAGCCGCCGGACCGTGTCTGAACGGTGGCCGGCCGCGCGGAGATCGGCGGACGCCCCAACGGCCTCAGGCAGGTTGGAGACGAAGATCGCGGCCAGCAGGCCGACGCTCACGCCGTCGCCCGCGGCGATGCCGATGCCGAGCACCATCTGCTCCGGAATTCCGTCGAGCAGGGCACCGAGTGCGAGGCCCGCCCCGCCTGCGGATCCCTCAGATCCACCGCGCTCGATGAGACTGTCGAGCAGGAAGTACGTGAGGGCCCCGATCGCAAGGCCCGCCGCGACCCAGCCGGGGCCGCCGATTGCGGTGCCCTCCTCAAACAGATCGAAGCTGACCGCGCTGATGAGTGCGCCCGCACCGAACGCGAGCACCAGTCCCACGAGAAGCCGCGGCCACGACCGCGCCAGCCCGAGAAAGCCCCCGATCAGAAGCGAGGAGGCGGCCAGCGCGCCCCACCCCAACGCGCCTGCCATCTGTCACCAACCCCCCGCCACGAGCGCGATTCTATGCTCCGCGCAGTCACCCGAGCGGGGTGATGCGCGGCCACTCGACCTCCGGCGACGATGCCTCCATGAATGCAAGCGTCGCCGGCGTCGCGACGGCGGAGCCGCCGCCCGTGGGGAAGTACTGGTGGATTCCTCTAGCCGCCGGTGTGATCTCGATCGTCGTCGGCCTCGTCGCGATCGCCTATCCGGGGCCGACGCTGGTGGTGGTCGGGGTGATGGTCGGCGCGTACATGGTGGCGTGGGGCGTGATGGCGGTGGTGCGCGGCGTCGATGGCGTCGAGGGCATGACTGCGGCAACCAGGATCCTGCTGATCCTGCTCGGGGTGATCACCGTCCTCGCCGGCCTCGTGATGTTCGTGCGCCCGGGCGAATCCGTCGAGGTGCTGGCCATGGTGCTTGGCTTCTGGTGGACGCTTGTGGGCGTGCTGCAGCTCGTGCGCGGGATAGTGGTCGTCGAGGCGCGCGCGTGGAACAGCGCGTTGGGGCTGATAGGGGTCGTCGCTGGCGTCCTGATCCTCGCCCAGCCGGAGATCGGGCTGATCACGCTCGTCTGGATCATCGCCGTAGGTCTGCTGCTCCAGGGCATCGTCGAGGTCGCGGCCGGCTGGAGGCTCCGGCAGCTGCACAGGGAGGGCGTCGTATGAGACGCGCAACGCTCGTCGCTGCCGCCATGCTCGCGCTCGCCTTCGCCGCCTGCGGCGAATCTCCGGAGGACGAGGCCCGCGACGACGGCGAGCAGGTCGGCGAGGCGGTTCGGGCGCTCTTCGATTCGGAGTCGCTCGATCAGGCGCGCACCGCGCTCGAGGATCTTGCGAGCGCCACCGACGCGATCGACGAAGAGACACGCGACGCCGTGAGCGAGCAGGTCGATACGCAAGGCGCAGGTCTGTCGGCGGCGGTCGACGCGATCCAGGCGGGCGACCTCGACGGGCTGAAGAGCGCCGTTCAGCAGGTTCGTTCGCAGGCCGACTCGTTCCAGAGCGGTGAGGACTCCGTGGCCAACGAGTTCTGGCGGGGGTTCGAGGAGGGCTACGACGACGACTGAGCAGAATCACCCCGGTCGGGTGATGTGCGCTGGTGTGGCCCTCGCGATGCTGTCGGCGGACCACGAAACGGAACGAAAGGAAGCGCCAATGGCGAACCTCATAGCGATCGCCTACGACGATGTTGGCCAGGCCAAGCAGGTGATGGGCACTATTGGCGAACTCGTTAGGGAGCACTCGCTCACACTCGAGGACGCCGTGATCGTCGAGCACCGGCCGGGCGGCAAGATGAAGCTTCACCAACCTTCGATGGCCGGGATGGGCGCCGCCAGCGGTGCTCTCTGGGGCGGGCTGATCGGGCTCATATTCCTTATGCCGCTCTTCGGCATGGCCATCGGCGCGGCCACCGGCGCCGCCGCAGGCGCGGGCAGTGACTACGGCGTCGACGACGACTTCATGAAACAGCTCGGCGACAAGCTGCCCGAGGGCGGCGCCGCGGTGTTCGTGCTCGTACGCGAGGCGACCCGGGACAAGGTCGTACCGGAGGTCTCGAAGTACGGCGGTCACGTGATCCAGAGCTCGCTCTCGAACGAGCAAGAGGCTGCGCTCCAGGACGCGCTGGACCGGCGCGGCGCGGCCGCGTAGCACTCGCGCGCGTCACCTGGCTGGGCCACGCCACCGTGCTCGTCGAGCTCGGTGGCGTGCGCCTACTCACCGACCCGGTGTTGCGTGGGCGCGTGCTGCACCTGCGCCGGGCCTCGGCGCCGCCCGGGTCGCCCGAAGCGCTCGACGCCGTCCTCGTCTCGCACCTCCATTACGACCATGCCGACCTGCCATCGCTGCGCCGGCTCGGCAGGCCCGTCCGGCTCGTGTGCGCGTATGGCGCAGGCGACTTCCTCGCGCGCGCCGGGCTGAGGCCGGTAGAGGAGCTCCAACCAGGAGAGAGCATCGACGTCGGTGCCGTACGAGTCGAGGCGACACCGGCCGTCCACGCCGGGTCGCGCAGACCCGGCGGTCCGGCTGCGCCCGCCATCGGCTTCGTGCTGCGCGGCGAGCGGAGCATCTACTTCGCCGGAGACACGGACCTCTTCGAAGACATGGCGGCGCTCGCCCCGCTCGACGTCGCTCTGCTGCCGGTCGCTGGCTGGGGACCGAAGCTCGGTTCGGGCCATCTGGATCCGCGGCGCGCTGCGAACGCGGCGGCGCTCTTGCGGCCCGGCATCGTCGTGCCGATCCACTGGGGCACGTTTCATCCGCGCTGGACGAGGCGCGGGCGGTGGTTCCACGACCCGCCGCACGTGTTCGCGGCTCACGTGGCTGAGCTCGCCCCCGAGGTCGACGTGCGAGTGCTCGTGCCGGGCGAGTCGCTCGAGCTGTAGCCACCGCCTCCGGCTCGCCATTCGCTCGCGACCGCGCCGCCCGTAGCCGCGGCCACGAGCACGAACGCAGCCGCGACGAGCCAGGCGAGCATCGTGAAGGCGACGCCGATCAGGCCGAACTGATCCGCTGAGCTGGCGAGCGTCTTCGGGAGCCAGATGACCGAGCTCGCCGCGAGCGTCGTCATCCCGATCGCAGAAAGCAGCGCGACCGGTAGGAGCGGCGTCCACCCGAGGCGCCGGCCCAGCAGCAGGTAGGGGCTGACCATCCAAGCGCCCGCCGCCAGCACGAGTGAAGCGGCGATCTCGAAGGCTTCGGCGTCGAACACACGCGCGACCGGCGGGCGCACAGACGTATACAGCACCAACACCCCGAGCCAGAGTAGGCCCCACTTCGTGTTGCGCATACCGAGCGACGGCAGCCCAAAGGCACCTTCATAGAGGCGCTGCAGGCCGCGCGAGAACGAGAGCGCTGACACGATCAGGAGCAGCACGCCGATCACGCTGATGCTGTCCTCGACCGTCTGCGAGGACGTGAAGGCCTCCTGGACCGTGCGGGCGGTCGCGCCCTCGAGCTCGAAGCGCTCGATCACCTGGTCGGCGAATCGGTTACCGTCGCCGCGCGAGACGACCGCGGAGTAGACGATCAGCAGCGGAATCAGCGCGCTGAACGCCTGGGCGGCGAGCGCCATGGCTCGATCGACGCCCTGGACGGCGAGAAAGCGCGCCGCCCACGAGCCGGCGAACCTGGCGACGCTGGCGAGCATCGGCCACCGCACGCTCGCACGCACGACTGGCGCTGAAATCACCCGCAACGGGTGAACTTCGCCGGGCCGCGTAGGCTCCCGTGGATGGACGACGCGGATCCATTCGAGCGGCTGTCGACCGCGGAGCTGCATGACATGGCGCTGCGCCGAGCACGACGCCACCTCGACGTACGCTTCTTCTGGCGGCTGATGGAGGTCCTGCCCGTGGCCGAGGCGGGAGCCGGCGAAACCCGGGAGATGGAGGCAGATGTGGCGACGATGCGTGCGCACCTCGACGACCTGACCGAGTCAGGCCGTGGCGAGGTCGCTGAGCTGCTGCGCCCTTTCTACGTCGATTACCTGAGGCAACACGGGGTCAAGCCCGGCTAGGCACCAGACACGCTTCACCCGCGTCGGGTGATTCGCGCAGGCCTCGGCATGGCGACAATCGGCCCACACGTTTCGACGACTGGGGGTGACCGGCGTGCACGAGATAGGCCCGGTACAGCTGATCAGCATGGGCTTCGACCGGGGAGCCAACTTCGAGGGGCGGATAGTCGATGAGTTGGCGAGGCTCGAGAGCGAGCGCACGATTCGGATCCTCGACCTGCTCTTCATCGCACGCGACACCGACTCTGACGAGATCGTCGTGCTCGAGCACGCGGAGGGCGAGAGCCTCGGCCAGATACTCGGCGAGCTGCTCGGGATCGAGCTCAGCGGCGGCGCGGATCAAGGCGGGACGGAAGATGGCAAGGAGCGCGCGTTCGGGTTGTCGCAGGACGACATCCAGGAGATGGCGAAGGGGCTAGGTCCCGGTGAGTCCGCGGGCCTGCTCCTGGTCGAGCACGTCTGGGCACGCAGCTTGAGAAGGGCAATGGCGGACGCGGGCGGCCGCGTGCTCGCCGACGGTTTCCTAACGCCCCAGACGATCGCGCAGATCGAGCCGCAGCTGGCCGCGCTGGCCGCACGCGTCGCCGCGAGCGAGCGTGGCGCGGGCGGCGTTTGACCGAGCCCGAGACAGCATTGGCAAAACGAGTCGAGTCAGGAGGAGACACAAATGCGAGGCGCAGGCCGAGTGGTGTTCGCGGCGATCCTGCTGTTGATCGCCGGCACTCTCAACATCATCTACGGGATCGGATCGCTGGACGACGCCAACATCTTCGTCAACGACACGAGGTTCATCTTCACGAACCTGAACACGCTGGGCTGGGTGCTGATCGTGCTCGGTCTGATTCAGCTGACCGGAGGCTTCTCCCTCATGTCCGGACACGCATACGGCCGGGTGATCGGGATCATCGCCGCGAGTCTCGGCGCGATCGGCGCACTGCTGTCGATCGGCGGCTCGTATCCCTGGTGGTCGCTCGGGATCTTCGTGCTGTGCGTCTGGGTGGTCCACGGGATCTTCGTGTACGGCGACGACGCCGCTTCGGCGAGGACCTGATCGCACGGCCGACGTTCACGTGAACGTCGATGCACTGTGGCACTACCTCGAGTGCGGCGCGTACAGCGAGGATCTCGCGCTCTGGCGGATGCTGGCCTCGAAGGCGGACGGTCCCGTGCTCGACGTCGGAGCCGGCACCGGCCGCGTGACGGTCGAGCTCGCGACCGCGGGTGTAGAGATGGTCGCGCTCGACGCCGAGGCCGCGTTGCTCGACGCTCTCGACCGGCGTGCCTCGGGGCTTCCTGTAGAGACCGTCGTGGCCGATGCTCGCCGATTCAGTCTCGGCCGCCGCTTCGCGCTCGTGGTCGTGCCGATGCAGACGCTGCAGCTGTTCGGCGGTCCGGGTGGACGCCTCGCGTTCCTGACCCGTGCGCTCGACCACCTCGAGAGCGGCGGTCGGCTCGCCGCCGCCCTCGCCGACCCGTTCGAGTGCTTCGACGAGGCGCACGACCTCCCGCCGCCGCCCGCGGCGTGCGAGGTCGGCGGTGTCCGCTACGCGAGCCAGCTGGTCGCCGTGAGCGAGGAGAACGGCCGGGCGGCGCTACAGCGCGTACGGACGACGGTCCCCTCGCTAGGCCACGAAGAGACCAAGAGCGTCGTCCTGCAGCTCGACCGCGTGTCGGCCGACGACGTCGCGATAGAGGCGGCAGAGGTCGGCTTCCTGCGTGAGCCGGACCTTCACGTGCCGGAGACCGAGGAGTATCTCGGGTCGACTGTGGTCGTCCTGCGCGCGCCGTAGCGGCAGTTAGCGCGATTCGCGCTCGGCGGCGTCGAAGTCGGCGTCCAGGTGCTTGAGGCTAGACCGGGTCGCCTCCACCGCGGTCTGCTCGATCTTGCGCGTGTCCTCCACGCCGGCCATGACGATCAACGCCGCGTGCCCCTCTCGGACGACGTCCCGGATCTCGTGGGCATCCGTCTCGGTGAGACCGGGGAGGGGCGGCGGCCAGGCATCGGCGCCGGCGCCGGCGGCTGCCCCGATCCAGGCGGCGCGTGACGATCGTCGCTCGTCCTTGTGAACCGCCAGTGTTCCGTCGCTTCGCGTGGTCAGCACGGCCGCGTCGTACGCCCCGATGTCGTCGCAGCTATGCAGGATTCTGAGCGCCTCGAAGTCGCCCTCGGCGCTCCGAACGTCGGGGTAGGAGCCCACGAAGAAAAGGATCCGGCGCTCCACGGCTTCACGCCCCCACCGGCTCCGGGGGGCGATCGGACGGAGCTATCCCCGGCGACTCGCTTCCCCCTTCCCTGAGGCGGTTGCTGATATGCACCGCGGCGGAGGTCAATGGCGCGGCAAGCGTGAGCCCGATCATGCCGAACAGGCTGCCCGCGCCGATGGTCACGACCAGAACCACGAGCGGATTGAGGTTGAGCGTCGCACCGAAGACGAATGGCTGGAGGATGTTCTGGAGCGCCCCGTTCGCGAGGAAGATGATCAGCGCGAGGATGAACGCGTCGGATGCCCCCTGGCTGCCGAGCGCGATGACGAACGCGAAGATGCCCGCCGCCCACGCACCGATGTACGGGATGTAGGCGGTGACGAAGGTGACCACCGCAATCGTGCCGGCCAGGGGTACGCCGAGAATGAGCGCCCCGGCGCCAACGACCCCGGCGTTGAAGGCGGCGATGATCGTCACGCCGGTGAAGTAGTTGCGCAGCGCCGTCGCGACCTCGCTCGTGACGATGCTCGCCACCGCCTCCGGGACGCCCATGTGGCGATTTACGAAGCGACCCATCACCGGCGCGTCCTTGAGGACGAAGAAGGTGCTGAGGATCGCGAAGGCGAGGAAGAAGGCGAGATTGGCCAGGCCGCTTACGCCCGCCGCGAGGCCGTTCACGAGGGTGTCGCGAATCTGTGGCAGGTCATTCTTGAGGGCGTCCTTCGCATCCTTCGTGTCGTCCACGCCCAGATCCTTGACCCAGCTCTCGACCTCGTCGAGTCCCTGCGATGCCTTCGTCGAGATGTCCCCCGAGTTCGCGGTGATGCCGTGAATCACGAGGAAGAAGACGAGCGCGGCGGTGACGGCGAGCCCGAGCAGCACCAGCCCGGCGCCGGCGGCGCGCGGCACCCGTCGCCGCTCGAGCCTGCCCACGATCGGCCCGGCAACCGCCCCCAGCACGCCCGCGAGGATCACCGGCATGACGATCGTCGAGGTCTCGGCCAGGAGCCAGATCGTCCCGAAGATGATCAGGACGAAGCCGACGAGCAGCCACGAAGCGAAGCCGAGGTCGCGCAGCCAGATCGGGACGTTGAAAATGCTGCCCCGCTCCGGCGTTCCGACCTGATCCGACGCCATCCGTTGTCCTGTCGAGGCTCAGCTCGCGAGGATGCGCGCCTTCTCCGCGGCGAACTCCTCCTCGGTCAAGACGCCTTGCGCCTTCAGCTCAGCCAGCTCCCTGAGTTTGTCCATTCGGCTCTCGGCGGGAACGGCCGGCGGCGGCTCGGCGTAACCCTCCGGCGCTGGTCCGGTCTGCGCCATGTACGCCGGAGCGCCCTGGCCTGCCCAGCGATCGGCCTGGCGACGGCTCACCCGGTTCGAGACGGCCGTCGCCGTGCCGGCGACCACTGCAGTCCTGGCCATTCCGCGAAGCAGTCCTGGCATTGGCTCGTCCTTTCGGTCAGGACGCCGCTTCGGCGGCGTCGAGGGCGTCGATCACGTCCTGGACCGGAATGCGCTGGCTGTCCACGAGGACCCCGCCGTTCCGGCGCACCGCCGCGATGAACGGTGCCGCCCAGCGGTTCTCGTAGACGATCATCACGGCTGCGCTGCCCGGTTCGATCGCCTCCGCGGCCTGGGCGACGTCCTCCTCGCCGAGCAGGCCGGAGGAGGCCCCTTCGAAGGCCTTGAAGTCACCCACGCGGTCCGGCTCGAGATCAGTGGCCTCAAAGCCCGAAAACGTGCCGTCCTCGTTCTGGACGACGAACAGAACGTCGAGCACGCGGATGATGCCCCGGTCCACGAGATCCAGGAGCAGGGGGACGGCCTCACCGGTCATCGGCGCGCCGGCCGGATAGGCGATCACCGCGATGTCGATCGGGCCCAGTTCGTCCTCGTGCGCTTCCATCAATCCTCCGTTCGTAGCTGTGCGGATTCCACCACCGCGCATGCGCCGAAACATCACCCTGTGCGGGTGATGCGGGGTCAACACGGAGGTGAGACAGTGCGCTCCGGTGACCCCGAGCGAGCCCGGCCTGATGGACGTCCCGCCCTTCGCCAGAAGGCTGCGAGCGTGATCCGCTCGGGCGGATAGGACCGCCATGTGCCGATGGATGGCTTGGCATCGGCAGCCTGTGTTGCTGGAGGAACTGCTGTTCAACACCGAGCACGGCCTGATCGATCAGAGCCTGCACTCGCGCATGGGCGCCGAGACGACGAACGGCGACGGCTTCGGAGTGGGCTCGTACGGCACCGGCGAGGGACCAGGGGTGTACCGGAGCGTGCACCCCGCGTGGGGCGATGCGAATCTGCGACATCTCGCCGGCCAAATCGCGTCACCGCTGTTCCTCTCCCACGTCCGCGCGACCTCTGGCACAGCCATACAGGAGACCAATTGCCACCCGTTTCGTCACGGCCGTTGGCTGTTCGTCCACAACGGCCTGGTCAACGACTTCCACAGCGTTCGGCGTGACCTGACGCTCGCAGTCGAGCCCGAGCTGTTCGCGGGCTTCGAGGGGTCCACCGATTCAGAGGCGCTGGTCCGCCTGGCGCTGACATTCGACCTCGAAAGGGACCCGCTCAGCGCACTCGAGCGCGCGATCGGGCTCGCCGAGGACGCGCTGCGGTCTCACGGGATCGCGCCAGAGCTTCAGGCGAGCGTTGGCATAAGCGATGGCGAGTCGCTCTGGGCCGTGCGGTACTCGAGCGAGGGACGCTCGCGTACGCTGTTTGCCTCGGCGGACGCGGACTCGCTGCGTCGGCTCCCATCCCGAGAACGCACGGCTTCAGCGCCTGCGGGACGGCGACCGCGTGGTTGTGTCGGAGCCCTTCTCCGACCTTCCTGGCGCGTGGCACGAGCTGCCCGAGTCAACCGCGCTCGTCGTCCGGCCGGATGGGACGCATGAGCAACAGCGCTTCCGCCCGCAGGCGGACCGGTAGCGTCAGTTCGCGGCCCGCACCACGAGGACCGGGCGCCTCGTGTGGCGTAACAGGCGCTGTGATGTGGAGCCGAGCAGGTGGCGCTTCACGCCGCCGAGCCCGCGCGAGCCGACCACGACGACGCACGCATCGTGCTGCTCGGCGAGGGTGGCGACAGTATCCGCCACGTCGGACTCGTCCGGCACCTGCAGCGCGTCGGCGTCGGCGCCGAGTCCGCGCGCGAGCGCCGCGCCGGCCTCGGCGACCTCGGACGCATGGCGCTGCTCTCCCCTCTCGAGCGCGGCAACCTCGGCAGGATCGGGCCCCGGGGACGAGAGCCATGGATCTCCGGGCGGCGGAGCCAACGCGACTGCGGCGAAGGCCGGCTCCCAAACCGCCACGATCAGGAGTCGGCGATCGCCGAACAGCGCGGCCGCCTCGCGTACCGCGGCCTGCGCCTCGGCCGAGCCGTCGTAGGCGACGAGCACCGGGCGGCTGCCTGACGGGCTCACAGGACGCACGCTAACCGACTCGCCGCCGCGGCCAGATGAGGAGGGCGCCCACGAGGAAGCAGAGGGCGCCGAGCGAGGTGCCCCAGTTGGCTGCCGCCAGGTCGAGAATCGACCCGCTCGACGGCACCACATATGAGGCGACCGCCGAGATGCCGAAGAGCACGCAGCCCGCAAAATTCACCGCTGCCGCCTTCCACTCCCTATCCCTTCGTGCCGGGAGCAGGCGGCCGCCCGACGCGACCCGGTAGGCAAGAGCGCCCGAGATCAGAAAGAGCGCGGAACCCACGAGATCCGGTGTCCAGATCAGCCGGTTCTCCTGGTGGGTGGAGAGCCCATCCTGCATGGCGTCGAAGGTGCTGACGTTGAAGAGCAGCGTGCCGAGGAATTGGGCGAAGGCGCTCCACCAGGAAGGATCGCTTCCCCAGCGTTGCCCGCGGCTCACCGTGCCCTCGCGCAGCTCGAGACCGGCCGCGACCGTGAAGAAGACCGAGCCCGTGAAGAAGACAGCGCCGTCGGCCCCGGCACCCACAAGCTCGATGAATCCGGGAAACGGTCCGACGACGAAGCACGCTGATCCGATCGCGAAGCCGGCAGAAATCGCGCGGTCCCACGCCCTGCGAGTTTCCGGTCGCGGGGCGAAGCTGAGCGCGTGGCCTATCACTGACCCGTTGGGACGAGGTCCTCTGCGCGGTAGCGGTTCGAGCAGCTCGGCCTCACGCTCCCGCTTTGGGAACAGGAACGTCTGTCCGGCGTCGAACGCCTTGCCGATCTCGGGTAACGCCCACGTTGGCGACGGCCAGGTTGAGGTTCGCGACCGCGGCGGCGAGGATCAGCGCGAGGAGCACCGGGGTTGCGTGGGAGGGGGCGTCAGCAGGCGACGCCTCGGCGGCGGTGCTCATCATTGCCGCGCTCTCATCACTGCTCGCAGGTAGAACATCGGCGCAGCCTAGAATCGCCCTCCCCCACCGACATCACCCGGTTCGGATGATGTTGCGTGCGAATTGCCGTGTTATCCCAGCTGAGGTGGTCTGAGGTGGATGTGACTGAGCGTCGGTTCGGGAGTCTGTTTCGCGGTGAGCAACTGGCCTCGCTGGGGCGACGACGACGAGCGCGGAACACTCACCGCGTCGCGTTCCCGATCCACGTGCTGACGCTCAACGCCATGGGTCTCCATCTGCTCGACTACCTCCAGTTCGAGGACCTCGGAGCCGCGTGTGAGCAGAGAGCGCGCTGGGAGTTCCTCTTCGTGGCGGCGCCACTGCGGGTCTCAGGCGGCACGGGCTCGCCGATCAACCCGATCGCGGTCTTTTGATCGAGCGGCCCGTGGCGGAGATCGAGACGATCCAGCTCGAAGCGGACGGGATGCGCGCCGCCTTCGCGCCGGCGGCGAACATGGTCCTTCACTCGCTGACGATCGGCGACCGGGAGCTACTTGACGCCCGCGACGGCCTGGCCGCCTACCTGGAGAGCGGATCGACGATGGGCGTTCCGCTGCTCCACCCGTGGGCGAACCGCCTCGGCGGGCTCAGATACAACGCGGCCGGCACCGAGGTCGTGCTCGAGCCGGACTCGGGCCTCTTCAAGTGCGACGGTGGCGGTCTGCCGATCCACGGGGCGCTGCCTGCGCTGCTTCGCTGGGCACTGGTCGACGCCGACGCCGCCAAGCTGATGGCCAGGCTCGACTGGAGCCCGGGACACCGGGCGTTCCGACTCTTCCCCTTCCCGCACCGGCTCACATACGACGCGCGTCTCGGCTCAAGGCGGATCACAATCACGATCACGCTGGAGCCGAGCGGCGACGTGGCTGTACCGGTCTCGTTCGGCTTTCATCCTTACCTGCGCCTTTCGGAGGGAGGTCGCGCCGACGCGCGGATGAGCCTGCCCGTGCGCCGGGCTCTCGTGCTCGACGCGTCGATGATTCCCACCGGCGAGACGGCGCCGTGCGAGCCCGGCCCTCGCCCACTCCGCGATACCGGCTGGGACGACGGCTTCACCGACCTGGTCGATCCCGCGCGGTTCCTGCTCCGTGATGGCGAGTCGGAGATCTCGGTGACATTCCTGCGCGGGTATCGCTTCGCGCAGGTCTTCGCACCGCGTGACAGCGGGTTCGTATGCTTCGAGCCGATGACAGCACCGGCCAACGCGCTCGTGACCGGCGGTCGTGACCTCCCGCTGGTCGAGCCCGGCGGGCGCTACGAGGCGGCCTTCGAGATCGCCGTCGCCTGAGCCGTCAGTAGCCGGTTCCGCTCTTTACCTGTCCCCGCTCGTTCTCGTGCGTGCCGCCCTTCTCGTCGAGCGTCCGGCACGCGGCGTCGAGGTCACGAGCGAGCGCGTCCACCATCTCCCGGGTCATCGTCTCCTTGACGAGGGCGCGCAACAGCGTGACGTTCTGGGCGTCCGGTGGCAGCGTGTAGGCCGGCACCATCCAGCCTCGCTCCGCTGAGAGCTGCCATGCGATGTCGAACTCGTCGTAGGGTCGGTCTTCGGCCAGCTTGAAGGCGACGAGCGGCAGCTGCTCCTCGTCCGCGCCGATCAGCTCGAAGTCGCTTCCTTCGCGGAGCTGGTCGCCGAGAGCCAGCGAGTTCTGGCGCATCATCTCCATGACGTACGTGTAGCCCTCGCGGCCGTAGCGGATCAGGTTGTAGTACTGCGCAAGCACCATCGCCGAGCCCGTGGAGAAGTTGAGCGTGAATGTGGCGTCGGTCTTGCCGAGATAATTCTCGTAGAAGACGAGGTCCTCCGCCAGGTCGCCGCGCTCGCGGAATACGAGCCACCCTATGCCGGGGTACACGAGGCCGAACTTGTGCCCCGACACGTTGATCGAGCGGACCGACGGCAGCCGGAAGTCCCACTCTGAGTCGGGGAAGAGGAAGGGCCACACGAAACCACCGCTCGCTGCGTCGACGTGCAGCGGGACCTGCAGGCCCTTGTCGCTCTCGAGGTGGGTCAGGAGCTCGTCGATGCCGCGGATGTCGTCCATGTGGCCCGTGAACGTCGTTCCAAGCACGGCGGCGACGCCGATGGTGTTCTCGTCGACGTGTGGCTCGACGTCGTCGGGACCGATCGTGTACTTGTCCTCGCGTAGCGCGACGATGCGCGGCTCGACGTCGAAGTAGCGGCAGAACTTCTCCCAGACGACGTGCACGTCGCCGCCGAAGACGAGGTTCGGGCTGTCGGTCGATTCGCCCGCCGCCTTGCGTCGCTCCCGCCAGTTCCACTTGAGCGAGAGGGCGCCGAGCATGATCGCCTCGGACGAGCCCTGGGTGCGCGCGCCGGTCGTCTCACCGGGTGCGTGGAAGAGGTCGGCCAGCATTCCGATGCAGCGCTGCTCGATCTCCGCGGTCTGCGGATACTCGGCGTGATCGATGAAGTTGCGGTGCAGGTTGCCTGCGATGATCCGCTGCGCCTCCGGCTCCATCCAGGTCGTCACGAAGGTGGCGAGGTTGCGCATCGGGTCGCCCTCGAGCTCCAGCTCCTGTGAGACGAGCCGCATCGCATCCTGGGCCGCCATGCCGACGTCGGGGAACTGCCGTGATGGAGCCTGCTCGGTTACGAACCTGTTGCCGTACCGGCCTGCCAGCACATCGTCGAACTCGGTTGCGTGCGTCACGTGCGGGATGCAACCCGATCAAAGCTGACCGCGCATCACCCCTTCCGGGTGAGACTGCCCCTCGAATCACCTCCACCGGGTGATGCCGAGCAGGGGCAGGCAGCCGAGAATCGAGTCGACCGCATCGCGAACCCGAACCGAAAGGTACGCATGAGCACGGCTGTACGACCGAGCCCGCGCAGCGCCGGAACCAGCGACGGCGGCAGCCAGGCCGCCGACATGTTCGTCACCTTCGGGATCACGGGCGACCTCGCGAAGGTTATGACGTTCCACTCGCTCTACCGGCTCGAGCGGCGCAGCCTACTCAATTGCCCGATCCTCGGCGTGGCTGCAAACGACTGGACGGTTGACGACCTGCGCGGGTTCGCCCGCACGGCGATCGAGGGAACCGGCGA
>Ga0126307_10001546_pt1 | contig 15173 bp, 17 predicted proteins | sample Plot28_FD_89955 | JGI IMG/M metagenome (GOLD analysis project Ga0126307, IMG submission 89955) | Serpentine soil microbial communities from UC McLaughlin Reserve, CA, USA - Plot28 | ecosystem: Environmental > Terrestrial > Soil > Grasslands | place: USA: UC McLaughlin Reserve, Lake County... | reverse complement strand
GTCTCGGCCACCAGGCGATCGTCGAGGCGTTCGGCGGCGAGGTCGGGCAGGCAAAAGCGCTCCTGCACGGCAAGGCGTCGCCCGTCGAGCATGACGGCAAGGGCGTCTTCACCGGGCTGCCGCCTCCGTTCGACGCCGGCCGCTATCACTCGCTGGCGGCGCTCGAGGTGCCGGACGAGCTCGAAGTGACGGCCCGGACTCCCGACGGCGAGGTAATGGGCGTCCGCCACCGCGAGCTGCCGGTGGAAGGCGTCCAGTTCCACCCCGAATCGGTGCTGACGCCGCTCGGTCATGCGCTCGGCCGGAACTTCCTGGAGCGGCGATGATCCAGGATGCGCTCGCCGACCTGCTCGAGGGGAAAGAGCTGGGGCGGCCGCGCTGCCGCGAGGTCATGGGCGAAATCATGCGCGGCGAGGCGACGCCTGCACAGATCGGCGGCTTCCTCGTCGCGCTCCGTCTGAAGGGCGAGACCGCCGCCGAGATCGCCGGCTGCGCCGAAGCCATGCGCGAGCACGTCCTCCCCGTCCGGCCGCAGCGGGACGACCTCGTCGACACCGCGGGCACCGGCGGTGACAGCGCCGGGACGCTGAACATCTCGACCGCCGCCGCGATCGTGGCCGCGGCGGCGGGAGCCGGGGTGGCGAAGCACGGCAACCGCGCCGTCTCATCCGCCTCCGGCTCGGCCGACGTCCTCGAGGCGCTCGGGCTCCGCCTCGAGCAGCCGCCGGAGCGGATCGCGCAGTCGATCGACGAGCTCGGCTTCGGCTTCATGTTCGCGCCCGCCCATCATCCGGCGATGCGGCACGCAGCGCCCGTCAGGCGTGAGTTGGCCGCGCGTACCGTGTTCAACGTGCTCGGCCCGCTCACCAACCCCGCCGGCGCCCGCGCGCAGGTGATCGGCGTCTACGCAAAACCGCTCGTGCGCACGATCGCAGAGGTGTTGGCGCAGCTGGGCGCGAGACGCGCGTTCGTCGTCCACGGGGCCTACGGCATCGACGAGCTCTCGCCGGCCGGCCCGAACGACGTCTGCGAGGTCGTGGACGGGAGCGTGCGCGCCCGCGTGCTCGACCCGCTCGAGCTCGGCGTGGGCCGCTGTGCGCCGGGGGAGCTCCGCGGAGGCTCGCCGGCGGACAATGCCGAAGCGATCCGCCAGGTCTTCGCCGGAGCCGACGGCGGAAGGCGTGACGCAATCCTGCTGAACGCCGCCGGCGCGATCGCGGCCGCCGGCCACGCAGACGACCTGCGCGAGGGGCTGGAGCTCGCCCGGGAGGCGGTCGACTCCGGTGACGCCGCCGCCCGGCTCGACGAGCTGGCGAGGTTCAGCCATGCGGTTTAGCGACGCTCTTGCCGGCCCCGGCCTCGGGGCGATCGCCGAGATCAAGCGCCGTTCACCCTCGCTCGGCGACATCCGCCCCGCGGCCGACCCTGCGCGGATCGCGCGCGAGTACGCCGCTGCCGGCGCGGCCGCGGTCTCCGTTCTCGTCGACGACCGCTTCGGCGGCTCGTGGGAGGATCTGCGTGCCGCCCGGGCGAGCACGAGCGTGCCGCTGCTGGCAAAGGGGTTCTTCTCGACCCAGGAGCACCTCCGCACGGCGAAGGAGATGGGCGCCGACGGCGTCCTGCTCCTGCTCCGCGACCTGGACGACGAGACGACGAGGACGCTCATGCACGTCGCCGACGACCTCGGGCTCGACACGCTCGTGGAGGCGCACGACGCCGGCGAGCTCGAGCGCGCCGTCAGCATCGGCGCGCCCGTGATCGGCGTCAACGCCCGCGACCTCTCGACCTTCGAGATCGACCGCGAGGCGCAGCTCACGCTCGTCGCGCGGATCCCGTCCGACCGGATCGCCGTTGCCGAGAGCGGCATCCGCACGCGCGCCCAGGGTGCCGCGGCGGAGCTCGCCGGCGCCGATGCGATGCTCGTCGGCTCGACGCTGATGCAGGCGCCAGACCCGGCGGCGAAGCTCGTCGACCTGCTGCGGCGGCCGCTCGTGAAGGTCTGCGGGCTGACCCGCGAGGAAGACGTCGCGGTGGCAGCAGACGCAGGCGCGGACCTGGCCGGGTTCGTCCTCGCGCCGGAGAGCCCGCGCGCCGCGGCCGACGTGCTGCCGGTCCCCGAGGAGCTGCTGCCCGTCGCCGTCTGGGTCGGCGAAGCCGGAACGAGCAGCGCGCCGATCGACCAGGTGCACGAGCGTCAGGCCGGCCGCGTCCGGGGTCGCAACGGCGTCCTCCTCCGCGACGGCGAGCAGGTTGCGCGGCTGCTCGACCTGCCTTGGGAGGAGGAGGATCCCACGCACTGGGATCAGGCGGCCGCGGAGCGCGGCCGGGTCGTCCTCGCCGGCAGGCTTGCCGCCGATAATGTCGCGGCGGCGATCCGGCGAGTCCGCCCCTGGGCAGTCGACGCCTCGTCCCGGCTCGAGGTGGCACCCGGAATCAAGGACCCCGCCAAGGTGTACGCATACGTGGCGGCGGCTCGTGGCTGAGACCTACGGCACCTACGGCGGCCGCTACGTCCCCGAGACCCTCGTGCCCGCACTTGACGAGCTGACGGCTGCGTGGGAGGACGCGCTCGAGGACACGAGCTTCCAGGCGGAGCTCGACGAGCTCGCGACCTCCTATGCGGGCCGTCCGACGCCGCTGACGCGGGCCGCGCGCTTCGCCCCCGACAAGCGGCTCTACCTCAAGCGCGAGGACCTCCTGCATACCGGCGCGCACAAGCTCAACAACGCGCTCGGCCAGGCGGTGCTGGCGCGCCGGCTCGGCAAGCAGCGAATCGTTGCCGAGACCGGCGCAGGCCAGCACGGGGTTGCGACGGCGACGGTCTGCGCCCGCTTCGGCCTCGAGTGCGTCGTCTACATGGGTGCCGAGGACATGCGCCGGCAGCGCCCGAACGTCGAGCGGATGGGGCTCCTGGGCGCCGAGGTGCGTCAGGTCGAGTTCGGCACGAAGACGCTGAAGGAAGCGACGAGCGAGGCGATCCGCGACTGGATCACGAACGTCGAGACGACCCACTACCTGATCGGCTCGTGCGTCGGCCCCGCCCCCTACCCCGCGATCGTGCGGGAGCTGCAGGCGGTGATCGGCCGGGAGACGCGCGCCCAGATCCTTGCGGCCGAGGCGCGGCTACCCGATTCCGTCGTCGCCTGCGTCGGCGGCGGCTCGAACGCGATCGGGATGTTCGCCGGCTTCCTCGACGACGACGGGGTCGAGATCGTCGGCGTCGAGGCGGCGGGCGCTGCGAGCCTGGGCACGGGCCGCGCCGGAGTGCTCCACGGCTCCCGCTCCTCTGTCCTCGCCGACGGGGACGGTCAGATCGCCGACGCCCACTCCATCTCCGCCGGCCTCGACTATCCCGGCGTCGGCCCCGAGCACGCGTACCTGCGGGACTCCGGCCGCGCCCGCTATGTCGGCACGACCGACGACGAAGCCCTGGAGGCCTTTCGACGGCTGACGCGGACGGAGGGGATCATCCCGGCGCTCGAGCCGGCGCATGCGCTCGCCCGCGTCGACGAGCTCGACGCGGAGCTCGTCGTCGTTTGCCTCTCGGGGCGCGGCGACAAGGACCTCGCCGAAGTGCTCGCGCGCGGCGGATGAGCAAGACGCTCGTCATCTACCTGATGTCGGGACGCAGGACGCCGGAGCTCGCCCACGCCGCCGTCGAGGGCGGCGCAGACGTCATCGAGCTCGGCTTCCCCTTCTCCGACCCGCTCGCCGACGGCCCTGTGATCAGACGCGCCGCAGAGCGGGCGCTCGCGGAGGGAATGCGCACGCAGGCCTGCCTCGAGTGCCTCGCCGCGACCCGCGAGCGGGTGGACGTGCCGCTGATTCCGATGACCTACGCAGCACTGCTCGAGGCATACGGATGGGACCGGTTCGCCGAAGATGCGCGGTCAGCCGGCGCGGAGAGCCTGATCGTCGCCGATCTCCCCGCAGGCGACCGACCGGAGCTGCGGCGGATCCAGCTCGTCGCGCCGACCTCCACTGAGGAACGGCTCCGTCTGGCGGGGGAGCAGACGGACGGCTGGCTCTACCTCGTCACCGTCACCGGGACGACGGGAGCGCGCTCGGGTCTGTCGAATGCCCTCGGCGGCCTGGCCGAGCGGGCGCGCGCGGCAGCGCCCGGTGTGCCGCTCTACGCCGGCTTCGGCATCTCGAGCGCGGACGACGCCCGCGCTGCCGCCGAGCTCACGGACGGCGTCGTCGTCGGCTCGCGCGCGCTCGAGGAGGCGGAGGGCGGCCCCACCGCCTTGCGCACGTTCGTGCGCTCGCTGCGCGAGTCGCTCGAGCCGGACTAGCGTCCTACTCCAAATCGGGGAGGCGTTACGCGCTTGGGCGGGGAGGGTGACCGCCCCAGAGCGGGGATCCGGGCCTTCACAATTCTCGTCAAACTTGCTGCAGCCGTGCATGTGCAAAGCTGCACATGCCCATCCTCGCCGCAAAGGGGAACACCATGGGAAAGATCGAGCCGCTGGCTCCGTCCAAGCGGGTACGCATCGTGCTGTGCTCTGCAGCATTCGCCATCGCCGCGATCGTGCCAAGCGCGGGGTTGTCGGCAGAGTGGTCGTCCGGCAAGGCGCCGGCAGCAGAGTGGTCATCGGGCACGGCTGCGCCGAACGCGGAGTGGTCGTCCGGAAAGCGCGCGCCGAAAGCCGAGTGGTCGTCGGTCAGGGCCGCACCGAAGGCCGAGTGGAGCTCGCGCGTCGCCGCTCGCGCCGCCCGCTGACGGTTACGCACCCGGACGGGGGAGCTCGTATCCCGGTTCGACGTAGGCGGCGGTACCGCAGGTGGGGGACCGCCGCCTTCTGGCCCTGCCGATCCTCAGGGCGGACACCGCAGAGCGCGGGATCCCTTACCTTTGACAAGGTCAGATGAGCAGCGTCCCACTAGCGACGGAGCGGGCCGGGTGGCAGACCCGCCGCGTCCGCAGGCTGCCCCGGGCCGCAGCCGTCTACGTCGCCGCGGTCTGCATCGCCGCCGTCGTCGCGGCGGCGGTCGCCGTCGTCACGCACGGCGTCCACAGCGACGACTGGACGGCCTTCGCCCTCCTCCTCCCCCTGACGGCCGCGGCTCCGCTCTTTCGGGTCGCGGTCGGTAGGAACTACAGCCTCCACACCGGGCCGGCGTTCATCGTCGCGGGCGCGCTCGTGTTGCACCCGTGGATGATGCTGGCGCTCGTAGCGGCGCTTGTCCTGCCGCAGCTGGTCCGGGAACGGTTCCCGTGGTACATCCGCCTCTTCAACGTCGCCAACTACACGCTGAGCGCCCTGGCGGCGTCGTTCGCGGTCGCGGCGATCGGACGTGGCGAGGATCTCCAGTTCGCCGTCTGCGGCTTGGCTGCAGCCGTCACCTTCGTCCTCGTCAACCACGCGCTGCTCGCGGTCATGCTCCGGCTCGGAAGGGGGCACAGCTTCCACGAGAGCGGTCTCTTCTCCACCGCCAGCCTCGCGATCGAGCTGGCGATCGCCGGGCTCGGCGTCGCGCTCGGCGCCTTCGCCGAATTCAACCCGTGGCTGCTGCCGGCGCTCCTCGCGCCCCTGCTCCTCGCCCATCGGTCCTTCTCGACCCTCGCCCTTCTCCGCGAGAGCGAGGAGCGCTTCCGGACGATGTTCGAGTCGGCGCCGACGACGATGATGATGCTCGGCGTCGACGGCAGGCTCGTTGCGGTCAACCGCTCCGCCGAGCTGCTGCTCGGGTACGACGCGAGCGAGCTGCTCGGCGGCGACACGACCATGCTTCGCCACCCCGAGGACGCGGAGGAGGTCGCTGCGCTGCTCGCCGAGGTGCTCAGCGGCGAACGCGACCTGTTCCGGCGGGAAGCGCGGTACATCCGCAAGGACGGGGAGACTGTCGTCGCCCAGCTCGCCGTCGCACTCGCCCGCGACGCGGACGGGCAGCCCGGCTACGTGATCGCCATGGCCGAGGACGTGACCGAGCAGAAGCAGCTCGAGGAGCGCCTCCGCCAGAGCCAGAAGCTCGAGGCGATCGGCCGCCTCGCCGGCGGTGTGGCCCACGACTTCAACAACATGCTGACCGCGATCAGCGGTTACACGGCGCTGGCGCTCGAGCAGGTGAAGCCGGGCTCCGGCCCGCACGGCGACCTGGAGGAGGTGCGCAAGGCGACCGAACGGGCCACGCTCCTCACGCGCCAGCTGCTCGCGTTCAGCCGCAAGCAGGTGCTCGTGCCCGAGTTGCTCAACCTGAACTCCGCCGTGCTCGAGCTCGAGACGATGCTGCGGCCGCTGATCGGCGAGGACGTCGTGCTGGCGACCGAGCTCGACCGGGCGCTCGGGCCGATCGAGGCCGACCCCGGGCAGTTGCAGCAGGTCGTGATGAACCTCGTGGTCAATGCCCGAGATGCGATGCCGAACGGCGGCAGGATCACGATCGCGACCGCGAACGCCGAGGTCGGCGGAAACGACGACTCGATCGAGCCGGGCCGATACATCACGCTGACGGTGCGCGACACCGGCGAGGGGATCGACGAGGAGAGGCTGCGACACATCTTCGAGCCGTTCTTCACGACGAAGGACGCGGGCAAGGGCACCGGTCTCGGCCTGGCCACCGTCTACGGCATCGTCAAGCAGAGCGGCGGCTACGTCGCCGTCGAGAGCGAGGTCGGCGCCGGCTCGGCATTCACGATCTATCTGCGCCGCGCCGACGGGGTCGTCCAGCCGGCGTCCGAGCACGTGCCGACGCCGGTCTTCGCTGTGCCCCCAGCACCCGAGCCCCTCACCGCCCCGGCACGCGTCCTCGTGGTCGAGGACGAAGACGTGATCCGAGGTCTCGTCGACCAGGTGCTCAGGGCCGAGGGCTACGACGTCGTCCTGGCCGCGGACGGCGAGGAGGCACTCGAGGCAGCGGGCCGGATGCCGGTGGACGTCCTCCTCACGGATCTGACGATGCCCGGGATCGGGGGCCAGGAGCTGGCCGACCGGCTCCGGGAGCAGGCGCCGGGGCTGAAGGTGCTGTTCATGTCCGGGTTCGCCACGGGCGGCGACTTCTCCGCCTCGGCCCTGCCGCCTCTGACGGCGTTCCTCGAGAAGCCGTTCACGTTCGCGCTGCTGACAGACCGGATGCGCGAGCTGACGCAGACTGAGTTCTACTCGCACTAACCCAGGGCAGCGCAGCCGTCGCCGCATCGCTCGCGATCACGTAGCACGCTGCACGACACGCCTCGGAGCGGGGGCCGCCATGCTGGCCCCGCCCCAGCTCCGAGGCGGCTATGTTGCCCGGATGAGCGAGTCGCTCCGCGGGCAGCTGCTGGTCGCCGCGCCCGTTCTCAGCGATCCGAACTTCCGCCGCACCGTCGTGCTGATTGCCGAGCACGGCGACGAGGGCGCGATGGGACTCGTGCTCAACCGGCCGACCGAGACCTCGGTCGCGGACGCTGTCCCCGAGCTCTCGGCGATCGCCGGCGACGAGGAGCCGATCTACGTGGGGGGACCCGTCTCGACCGGCTCCGTCCTCGCCGTCGCCGAGCTCGACGACCCGGGCGACGCGTCCGAGCTCCTCTTCGGCGCCATCGGCTTCGTGCAGGAGCCGGACGTCCAGGTCGTGCGCGGGCGCATCTTCCTCGGCTACGCGGGCTGGAGCGCCGGCCAGCTCGAGAGCGAGCTCGAGGAGGAGTCGTGGCTGGTCCTGCCGGCCGAGCCGGATGACCTCTTCTGCGACGACCCGGACGGGCTCTGGAGCTCCGTCCTCCGACGTCAGGGCGGCCCGTACGCGCTGCTGTCCCTGATGCCGCCCGATCCCTCGTTGAACTGACGTTCCGTCGCATGATCGCGATCGGCGAAGCGGACCTCGACCGTGCACGTCCTGAAGCAGCCGCTTCGCGGCTGGCCTTGACGCGGCCTTGACCCCGCCGTGCTTGACTGACCTTGGGCAACCGGAACGGAAGGAGGCCCATGGAAGAGGCACGGAAGACACGTCGTTTCCCCCTGCTCGTCGCGCTCGCAGGAGTGATGCTGCTCGCGGCGATCTGGGCGACGATGGCGCTCGCAGGAGGGTCCTCTCCGGCTGCGAAGCCGGCGGCGAAAGCTCCGGCGGCCAAGACCCAGATCTCGAAGGCGCAGACGGGCTACGCCGGCACGTCCGACGGCCACGACTGTCCGTTCGAGGATCGAGGGGCGTCGAACGACCTCTGACGGTGGAGCCCGGTCTCGGCCGGGCTCCACTCTAGCCCGGAAGCAACGCCGACGCCGTCGCCGTCGGGCCGCGCCGCTTCCCGTCCGACGGCGTGACCTCGCAGGTGAGCTGCTCCCCGCGGCGGGTCGCGTCGCGGCGGATCGCGTCGGACAACGCCGCCGTCGTCGCCCTCCGCACCACACGCCCGCCAGACGTCCAGCGGTAGCGATAGCGGACGATCTCGAAATCGGGATCCTCGGTGACCAGGGAGGTCGCGACGCGGCAGAAGACGACCTCGCCCGCGCCGGGGGCGAGCGGGTCCAGCGAGGCCGCGACTCGGTTGGGCGGCCGGTTGACGATCTGCCTGCCGGTGGCGACGACGTCGAACGGCGCCTCGGCGGCGAGCGTCTCCCCGAGCTCGTATCGCACCATCCAGCGCCCGGTTGTCAGGCCGAGGCGCACGCGGCCCTTCGCCCAGCCAGAGCGGTAGCCGAAGACCTGCAGCGCGCCGTCGTAGGCGATCGACGCGTCCGGCCGCACGACGACCAGCCGCCCCGGACCGGCGCCGGCGAGGTTCCGCACCTCGACCCGCACATGCACGTCGCGCACGCCCTGCACGAAGGTTCCGGTACGGATCGCCTCGTCCCACGGAAGCTCGGCGCGACCGGCGAACGGCTTCTCGCTCAGAGCGAGGTCGCCGACCCACGCGTCCGTCCGGATCTCCGGCTGGTGCAGCCACCCGCTTGGGCCGGGCGAGCACGGGCCGCCGAACGGCTCGTACGGAGCGAAGCTCTGCCGGGCCGTGAAGTGGAGGTGCGGCCAGCTCGAGTTGCCGCTCGACGCCGTCCGGCCGATCTGCGCGCCCGCCACGACCTGCTGGCCCTTCCTGACGGTGATGCTCTTCCAGGCCAGGTGCCCGTAGACCGTCTGCTGGCCGCCGCCGTGGTCGAGAATGACGTGGTTGTCGAACCTGGAGACGGTTGGGCCCCAGTTGAAGTCGCCGCCGACGCCCTGCTGCACGCTGAGCACGAGCCCGTCGAGCGCAGCGAACACTGGCACCCCGATCTGCACCTCACGAAAGCTTCGGACCATCGAGTCGATTCCGGTGTGGCCGTCGTAGCTGTGGCTGCCGCAGTCGTAGTCGTGTACGCCCGGCCCCTCCTCGAGGTCGACGAAGTTCGTCACGAAGAGGTCCTGGCCGATCGTCCCCGCCTGCGGATAGAAGGGCAGGAGCTGCGCGGGCGGGTCGGCAGCGACCGGGCCGGCCGTCGCGAGCCCTGCCGCGCACGCGAGAGTCGTAATGATCGTTTTCACGATAGGGCATTACACTAATCAGATGATGCAGCTCGGTCAAGACATGAACGAGCTCGACGCCAGGCTTGTCGATTCCCTCAACCGCGAGGACGGGCCGAAGCTGCTGCGCCGTCTGGCGGCCACAGTCGCGGAGAGGCGGATGCTCGACGCGGGGCAGCGGGCGGAGCTGAACGAGGTGCTCGCGCGGACGCCGGTGACAGCGCGCCTCGTGGACGGCGGCCACGGGCGCTATGCGATCGAGATGCAGCTCGTCTGCGACGACCCGGAGCGCGAGCTGGCCGGGCAGTTTGCCTCCCTCCTCCGCCGCGCCCCGGACCGGCTGAAGCGATGCGAGGAGTGCGGCCGCTTCTTCCTCGACTCGACGCGCAGCCGCACCAGGCGCTGGTGCACGAGCCAGTGCGGCGACCGGAAGCGCGTCCGATCGCACCGCGCCCGCCGGAGGGGAACCGGCTAGGAACGTTGTCGCCTTCTTCACCGCGGGTATCGTCGTCGCGTGTTCGACCACGTCACGATTCGGGTCTCGGATCGTCCCGCTGCGCAGCGGTTCTACGAAACCGTCCTGCGCACGCTGGGGATCGAGCGCACGTTCGACGGCGAGGACTTCGCCGAGTGGGACGACTTCTCGCTGGCGGAGGCGGACGACGAGAACCCGCCGACGCGCCGGCTCCACATCGGCTTCGCCGCACCCTCGCGAGGACACGTGGACGCGTTCTGGCGCGCCGGAACCGACGTAGGCTACGAGAGCGACGGCGAGCCGGGGCTACGTCCGCAGTACAGCGACGACTACTACGGCGCGTTCCTCCTGGATCCCGACGGGAACAGCGTCGAGGCCGTTCACCATGGCTCGCTGCGGAACGGCGGCAACGTCGACCACCTCTGGATTCGCGTCTCCGACGTCGACGCCGCGACACGCTTCTACGAGACGGTCGGGCCGGCCGCGGGTTTTCGCGTCGGCAGCGAATCGGCGGAGCGGACGCAGTTCGCCTGCGTCAGCGGCTCCTTCTCGGTGGTAGCCGGGGAGCAGCCGACCAAGCACGTGCACCTCGCGTTCGGAGCGGGCGACAACGAGACGGTCGACCGCTTTCACCGCGAGGCGACCGCCGCCGGCTACCGTGACAACGGCGCGCCCGGCGAGCGCACCGTCTACCACGAGGGCTACTACGCTGCGTTCGTGCTCGACCCCGACGGGAACAACGTCGAGGTGGTGAACCACAACCGGTGAAGCCGCGGCCCACGCACGAGGGCGCGAAGCGGCGTGCAGAGCGTGAACGTTCCACCGGGCTCGACCCGGAGGACGAGGCGGCGCGCTGGCTCGAGGAGCACGATCCGCCGCCGGCCGCGCCGCCCTCGAAGTCGAAGCTCAAGTCGAGCGAGCTGCATCGCTGGCGCCGGAAGCAGCAGCCCGGCGGCGGCTGACTTCCTCGCGCACGATCGGGGCCACCTTCGTCCCGTACAGCTCGATCGCCCTCATCGTCTGCTCGTGCGGCAGCGAGCCGACGGTGAACTGGATCAGGAAGCGGTCGTGGTCGAAGAGCGCGTGCTGATGGAGAATCTTCGCGGCGACCTCCTCCGGGCTGCCGACGACCGTCGCTCCGCGGAGCGTCCTCCCGGCGTCGTAGTCCTGACGCTGCAGCGGCCGCCAGCCACGCTCGGCGCCGATCCGGTCCATCATCGTCTTCAGCGGGATGTAGTAGTCCTCCGCCGCCTGCTCCGACGTCTCGCCCACAAAGCCGTGTGAGTTGATGCTCAGCGCGGGTCGCGGGTGGCCGTGCTCCCGGGCCGCCTGCCTGTGGATCTCCGCGAACGGGACGAAGCGCTCGGGCAGGCCGCCGATGATCGCGAGCGCCATCGGCAACCCAAGTGCGCCGGCACGGTACGCGGATTCGGGCGAGCCGCCGACGGCGACCCAGACCGGCAGCGGATCCTGCACCGGCCGCGGGTAGACGCCAAGTACCTTGCGGCGCAGCTCGAGCAGCGCCAGCAGCTTTTCCTCGAAGAGCCGGTCGTAGTCGGCCAGGTCGTAGCCGAAGAGCGGGAACGACTCGATGAAGGAGCCGCGACCGGCCATGATCTCGGCTCGCCCGCCGGAGAGCAGGTCGACGGTGGCGAACTGCTGGAACACACGAATCGGGTCGTCGGAGCTCAGCACGGTGACCGCGCTCGTGAGCCTGATGCTCTGCGTCAGCGACGCGGCCGCAGCGAGCACGATCGCCGGCGCCGAGACCACGAAGTCCGGCCGGTGGTGCTCGCCGACGCCGAAGACGTCGAGCCCGACCTCGTCGGCCAGCCTGACCTCGTCGAGCAGGTTCCGCAGCCGCTGCTCCGGGTTGATCGTCTCGGCGCCGCCGGGGTCCTGGGTCAGCTCGGCGAAGGTGTACACGCCAAGCTCCACGCGCTGATGGTTGCAGTTCGACAGCAGTGGCCGCGCGCCCGAACATGATTACGGCGCCGTCGATCGGGCACCCGACGCGCACTCGACGGAAGGAGACCTGGATGCTCACGCTGACCGAATCGGCCAAGGAGATGGTGCGGGACATGATCTCGTCCGGGGACGCGCCCGAGGGAGGCGGCCTTCGGATTTCGGCGGCTCACGACGAGGACGGCGGTCCGGCGCTCTCGCTCGAGCTCGCGACCGAGCCGACCGAGGGCGATGAGATCCTCGAGCAGGACGGGACGCGCGTCTTCCTCGAGCCAGAGGCGGCGTCGCTGCTCGACGACAAGATCCTCGACGCGGAGCGGCACGACGACCACTACCACTTCCGCCTCGACGATCAGGACGACGAGGAGAACGGAGCCGCGTAGCCGGAGCTAGTCGATCAGCTTGCGGGTCATGGCGTAGATCGCGAGCCGCCACATCAGGACGCCGAAGAGCAGGAGGGCGCCGACACTGAGGACGTCGGCCCAGCCCTCCCAGCCGAAGACGGCGTGCCGGACGAGCTCCACGCAGTGGTGGAGCGGATTCAGCTTCGCGAGCGTCTGGACCCACTCCGGCAGCCCGTCCAGCGGGAAGAACGTCCCCGCGACGAGGAAGAGCGGCGTCAGGACGGCGCTGACGATGTAGCTGAAGTTGTCGATGGACTTCGCGAAGCCGGCTGTCATGATCCCGAAGCAGGCCCAGCCGTAGCCCGAGATGAAGCAGATGAAGGGCACGGCCAGCATTCCCCAGGACGGGTCCAGTCCGAAGAACATCGCCACGATCATCGGGACGCAGCCGTAGACGCCGGCCCGCGCCGCCATCCAGAGCGCCTCGGCGCTGACGAGCTCCTCGGTATCGACCGGTGCGGCGAGGATCGCGTCGTACGTGCGTTGGAACGCGTATTTGACGTACGTCCCGAACATCGCGGGGAAGGCGCTCGAGAAGAGCACCGCGGTCGCAACCGTGCCCGTGCCGACGAACTCGACGTAGTCGTAGCCGCCGACCGTGCTCACGAGCGAGCCGAAGCCGAAGCCGAACGCCAGCAGGTAGAGCGTCGGCTCGACCGTCGAGGAGAACGCGCTCGCGCGCCAGTACGACGAGTAGTTGACGAGCTCGCGGACGAGCACACCCGTGAGGGCAGAGCGTTCGAGCCGTCCGAGGCGCCGACGCGGGGCGGCAATGGCCATCAGCCGATCTCCTCCCCAGTCAGGAGCACGAACACGTCTTCGAGGTTCGCGCGCCGGCGCTCGCCGTCGGCCTCGAAGCCGTTGCCGGACGTGTAGCCGAGGATGGAGATGCTCGTCCCGGTGCGGCGCGTCCGCAGGCCGGCGGCGCCGGCGTCCGCCTCGACCTCCGCGAGCCGGGCCGGCGGACCGTACACCTCCAGGACCTCGCTGCCGGCGTGCTCGACGACGAGCTCGGCCGGCGGCCCCGACGCCACTGCCTTGCCGTGCGACATGATCATCACCGTGTCCGCGAGCCGCTGCGCCTCCTCGATGTAGTGCGTCGACATCAGGATCGTCGTCCCCTCGCTGCGGAGCGCGTCGATCAAGGCCCACAGCTCCTGGCGCACCTGCGGGTCGAGGCCCACGGTCGGCTCGTCGAGGAGGACGAGGCGCGGCCGGTGCACGAGCGCGCGCGCGATCAGCAGCCGTCGGCGCATCCCGCCCGACAGCTTGTCGACGCGGTCGTCTCGCCGGTCGACGAGCCTTGCCATCTCGAGCGCCCGCTGGATCGCGGCGGGCCGCTCTCCCCGCGGGATCCGGTACAGGTGAGCGAAGACGAGCAGGTTCTGCTGGACGGTGAGCGTGACGTCGAGGTTGTCGAGCTGTGGCGCGAGCCCGAGTTCCGCCCGCGCCTGCTTCGACTCGCCCGGAAGGCGGAAGCCGAGCACCTCGAGCTCGCCGTCGTCGGGGATCGCCTGCGCGGTCAGGAGGCGCATGGTCGTCGACTTGCCGGCACCGTTCGGGCCGAGCAGGCCGACGCACGTCCCCTCGGGCACGTCAAGATCGAGGCCGTCGACGGCCGTGATCTCGCCGTACCGCTTCACGGCGCCGCGCAGCTTGATCGCCAGCCCGCTCACGTCTAGGCGCCGGCGATCACCGCGAGCGTATTGCCCGCGGGATCCTTGAACCACGCGATCGCCGGACCGCCCTCGGGGGCGCGGGCGATGCCCTTCTCGTCGGTCGCGAGCTCGCCCTCGTACTGCTCGAAGCGGATGCCGGCGTTGGTCAGCCGGTCGACGGCGGCGTCCACGTCCTCGACGATGAAGTTGAGCACGGTGTGCGTCGCGGGCACATGGTCGTCCTTCGGATAGACAAAGGCCTCGCCTCCCCCGCCGAGATGGAGCGCCAGACCGCCCATCTGCTCCTCGACCTCGAGGCCGAGCGTGTTGCCGTAGAACTGCTTCGCGGCCGGGATGTCATCGGCGGAGAAGCTCGAGAAGGTGCGGTTGTCCTTGAGCACGTGTGTCTCCTTTTCGGGTGGGTCAGGCGGCCTGGAGGGCTTCCTCGGCCCCGTGGGCCGGGGCCTTCACGTCACGCATGAACACTGCGGCGACGGCGCCCGCGGCGACGGCGAAGAGCGTGCCGACGATGAACGCCGTGTGGTAGCCGTCGGTGAGGGCCTCGAGCGAGGTGTCGTCGCCCGTGACCGCGGCCGCGACGCTCGCCAGCACGGCGAGACCGAGCGCGCCACCCATCATGAATGAGGTGTTCACGACGCCCGACGCCAGACCCGCCTCCTCCGGCTTGACGTCACTCATGGCCGCCAGCAGGAGCGGGTTCATCGCCATCCCGATCCCGATGCCGAGGACGACCATGCTCGGGAGGACGTCGGCCGCGAAGCTCGCGCCCACCGGCGCCCGCGCGAAGAGCGCGAGCCCAGCGGCGACGAGACCCATCCCGACCACGAGCGGCAGCCGCGTGCCGTATCGCATCACGATCTTGGCCGAGAGGCCGATCGAGAAGGCGCCCATGATCAGGTTTGCGGGCAGGAACGCGAGGCCGACCTCGAGCGGGCTGTACCCGAGCACGAGCTGCAGGTAGAGCGCCGACAGGAAGAACATCGCGAACATCGCCGCCGACCACAGGATCCCGACGATGTTCGAGGTGGCGATGCTGCGTAGCTTGAGGATGCCGAGCGGCATCAGCGGCGCGGCGACGCGCGACTCGAGCACGAAGAACGCGGCGATCCCGACCGCCGCCACGGCCAGCAGCCCGAGCGTCTGCACCGAGGTCCAGCCCTGCTCGTTGCCGTTGACGATCGCGTAGACGGCGAGCATCAGCGAGCCGGTGACGAGGACTGCGCCGGTGACGTC
>Ga0126307_10001545_pt1 | contig 15176 bp, 17 predicted proteins | sample Plot28_FD_89955 | JGI IMG/M metagenome (GOLD analysis project Ga0126307, IMG submission 89955) | Serpentine soil microbial communities from UC McLaughlin Reserve, CA, USA - Plot28 | ecosystem: Environmental > Terrestrial > Soil > Grasslands | place: USA: UC McLaughlin Reserve, Lake County... | reverse complement strand
GTCACCGGGGGCGACCTCGACCCACTCGGCAGCGACGTACGCGGTCAGACCGGCGCGGGGGAGCTCGATCGGGATCCGGTCGCCCCACTGGTTGGGCGCGCCCCCGCTGCGCTCGCCGACGAGCATCGCGTTCGTCTCGCGGTCGACGGACGCGGCGAAGTTGCCCGCCGCGGAGAAGGTCATCCGCCCGATGAGCACGGCGACTTTGCCGCGCTGCTTCAGCGGCCCCGTCTTCAGGAGCTCGACCAACGGCGAGTAGGTGGTGTTGTCGCCGCCACCGTTGTAGCGGGCGTCGACGACGAGCCGGCGGAAGCTCTCGCGCCGCGCCGCCGCGAGGATGCTGTCGAGCAGCTCCTGGGGCAAGCTTTCGACGTGCCGGTAGCCGAGGTAGAGCGACCGGCCGCCCTCCAGCGGCTCGAGCAGAAACGGCTCGTCGAGGCCGCGGTACTGGAGCGGGTCACCCGGCAGCGGCAGCGGCGCGAACGCGCTCCCGAGCATCCCGATGTACTCACCCGAGTCGACCGGTTCGAGGGTGACCTCGCCGCCGTCGGCGAACCGGTACGTCGCGGCGCCGCCCTCGACCACCCCGAGCCCGCGCAGCACCTCGGCGCAGACGAGGTACTCGGGCAGGAGTAGCCGGATCGTGGCGTCGTTGTCGCGCGGGATCAGCGGCTTCACACGCTCGACCACGTCCTCGATCGCGACGCCCTCGACCGACACGACCCGCTTCCCGACGTATGCGGTCCCGTCCAACTCGGCGACGACGTAGACACCGTCGGCGAAGTCGTGCAGGCGCAGCGGGAAGAAGTGGAACGGCCTCGTGTGCGCGGGATCGTGCAGGAAGATGCCGCCGTGCCCGTCGCGATCGCCCAGCGTCGTCAGTCGGAGGAGGCCGACGACGAGCTCGTCGCGGGAGAGCTCCGGCGCGCGGTCGGCCAGCCCGTTCGCCTCCGCGCGCAGCTCCCGGAGTGGCACCTGGTGGTCGACGTTGGGATGGAGCGCGCCCATCTCGTCGACGAGCCCGCGGATCTCGCGCTGGAGCGGCGTCGGTGCCCGCTTCTCGTCGCCGCCGCAGCCTGCCAGCGCCAGGGCCAGCACGGCGGCGGCGAGAGCGCGCATCTATCTCGCCAAGTGCTGCCGGAGGAACTCGAGCGTCCGGCGCATGATCGCCTGCGAGCGCGGCCCGTGCGCGTTGACGTCGAAGCCGTGGCGCCCCTTCGCGTGGACGATGAGCTCCACTGGCGCTCCGATCTCCTTCGCCTTCGCGACGAACCCGTCGATCGAGCGGTTGATCTTCGCGTTGTCGATCCCAGCTTTCGCGACGAGGACGGGCGAGCTGGCGGCTCGAAGATATGTCCGCGGCGACAGCTGTTCGAGCTCGACGTCGAGCGGTCCGTAGTAGGCGACTGCGCATCGCAGCCGGCCCGCCGACTCCTGGAGCGCGGTCAGGAGCGCCGGGTGCACCCCTGCCGAGAAGCCGACAACGCAGATCCGGCTGCCGTCGATCCCAAGCTTGGGGCCGTTGGCGCGGACGTAGCGGATCGCCGCCGCAACGTCGGCCGGATCATCACGGTGGTTGAAGGTCACGCCGGCGAGCCCGGAGGCCGCCGCGAGCTGCCCCCACCCGACGTACTGGCCCCAATCCTTCGGGCTCGCCTCGCCGGTGCGGCCGTGGGCGAAGAGGATCGCCGGCAGCCGCGTCGTCGCGTTCCTCGCCCGGTAAACGTCGAGCTTCAGACCGGGCTTATAGACGACGTCGCGGCGCACCTTCGCGAGGTGCATACCGGGGATCTGAAGCGCGACGTCCTTGCCACGGGTCGGGTTGCGGTAGTCCCCCGCGAACGCGGTCGCCGCGATCGCGAGGACGAGCCCGACGACCAGCGCTCTCACGTGTGGAACTCCTCCTCGACGGCGTCCGCCCACGCGATCAGCGCCTCCGCATATGCGCGCCCGTACTTTCGCGTCAGCGCGGCGTGGAAGTCCTTCGGGGAGCCGTCCGCCCGGGCGTCGCGCTCCTCGAGATCGGCGTGGAGCTCCTCCGCCTCCTCCCGCTTTGCGCGGATGGTCCGGAGCAGCGCCTCGGGCGAGGCGAGCCCACCGAGGAAGACGCGGAGCAGGAAGGTGGAGCGGTCGCCATCCGTAGCCGAACTCTCCAGCCAGTCGCTCACGGCCGCGTGGCCGGCGTCGGAGACCCGATAGACGTGCTTGTCGGGACGGTCGGCCTGCTCGACCTCCTCCCGTGTCGCCAGGCCGGCGGCGACGAGCCGCGGCAGGACGGCGTAGATCTGCGTCTTGGCCGGCGCCCAGAAGTAGCCGACCCCGTTGTCGACTGCCTTCCGCACGTCGTAGCCGGAGAGCGGCCCGTTCAGGGCGAGCACCCCGAGGAGCGCCGCCTCGGTCGCCGTCAGCGTTCTCGCCATAGTTCGCGCCGCACTAGTCCGCACCGAACTAATGCTACCCGATCAGCTCAGGACCGTGACCGCGTCGCGCTCGGCTTCGAAGACGACCTGCTCCACGTCACCGAGGTCCTCGCCGTCGAGCTGGAGCGGCGTCGGCGCGTCGCAGCGAACGACGATCCGGTCGACGTCGTGCAGCTGGACGAGCGGCAGCCGTGTGCGGCCGGTGGCCAGGTAGCGGATCGCCCCGGGCAGTGAGCGCGCGCGCAGGGAGCGCGGCGCGAGCAGGTCGAGGCCGCCCTCGGCGCTCGCGCCACGGGGCAGGCGCAGCGGCAGCCGGCCCACGTACGTATAAGGATCCGTGTTGGCGACGAGTGCGAAGGCGGCGCGGCCGTGGCCCTCGATCTCGACGACAGGATCGAAGCGGATGCGCTTCTCGGCAAGCGTCTTCACCGCCGTCCAGGCGAAGACGACGTCGCCGGGACGCTTGCCGTCGGCGCGGCGGCCGAGAGCGTCGTGCCGCCGGATCAGCTCGGCGTCGAGGCCGATCCCGGCGGCGAAGCCGAAGCGCCGGCCGTTCGCGCGGCCGAGGCCGATCCGCCGTCGTCGCCCGAGCGCGATCCGCGCCGCTGCCGCAAGCGGGTCGCGCGGCAGGCCCAGCGCTCGCGGCAGCACGCTCGTCCCCCCGCCGGGCACGAAGCCGAGGACAGTCTCTGGCCCGGCGCCGTTGAGCACCTCGTTGAAGCCGCCGTCACCGGAATAAACGACGATGCGGTCGTGGTTCGCCGCCCGTGCGAGCTCTGTCGCATGCCCCACCCGCTCCGTGAAGAGCGTGTCGTCGGCGTCGAGGACGCGCGCGACCTGGTGGGCGAGCTCGGGCGTGACCCTGCTCGCGTACGGGTTGACGATCAGCGTCGTGCGCATCAGCGCGGCGGCGCGTAGCCGCGGATGCCCTCAGCGAGGATGACCGAGAAGGAGTCGGCGAGCTCGTCGGTATCGCGGCCCGGCGTCAGCCAGGTGTAGGCCCAGTTCGCGGCCGAGAGGACGAGCAGCGCAGCGGACGCGTCGTCCAGGTCGGTGCGGAGCTCGCCGTGCTCGCGGCCCTCGCGGAAGAGCGCCCGCAGCCGCTCCTCGTATCGGCGCCGCTCGGCGACGATCTGCTCGCGCCGCTCGCCCTGGAGATAGCGCCACTCGCGGATGAAGACGGTCGCGACGTCGAGCTGCTCGGCAACGACGCGCAGATGCGCCCGCAGGGCCAGGCGGATGCGCTCCGCGGAGGGCGCGTCCTCGGGGATTGCGTCGAGGCCGGCGTGGAACGCCTCGGCGCCCGCGCGCATGGTCTCATAGAGGAGCTCCTGCTTCGACTCGGTGAGCGAGTAGAGCGATCCCTTCTGCACGCCCATCGCCTTGGCGAGGTCGCCCATCGACGTGCCGTGATAGCCCTTCTCGGCGAAGAGGCGGGCGGCCTGTCGCGTCAACTCCTGGCGTCTCGTGGCGATACACTGGATGCTAACGACCGTTCGGGAGGGAGGCGAGAATTTGTGGAAGCGAGCGAGCAGGAGTTTCTCGACTATGTCCAGTCCGGCGGGCTGATCGAGACGGACGACTGGATGCCGGACGAGTACCGCCGCCGGCTGATCAAGTTCATCGAGATGCACGGCAACTCGGAGCTGATGGGCGTCCTCCCGGAGCGCGACTGGATCCTGCGCGCGCCGACGCTGCAGCGCAAATTGGCCCTGACCGCGAAGATCCAGGACGAGGTCGGCCACTGCCAGCTGATCTACCGCGTCGTCGAGGATTTGGGCAAGCCGCGGAGCGCGTGCCTCGACGACCTGATCGACGGGAAGTCGAAGTTCCACAACGTCTTTCACTACCCGACGAAGAGCTGGGGCGACGTCGGCGTGATCGCCTGGCTCGTCGACGCCGCCGCGATCATCAGCCAGAAGGCGCTGCTGAAGTGCTCGTACGCGCCCTACGCCCGGGTGATGAAGAAGGTCTGCTGGGAGGAGTCGTTCCACATCCTCCACGGACGCGACACGGTGCTCGCGATGGTGACCGGGACGGCGGAGCAGTTCGAGCTCGTCCAGGAGGCGCTCAACCGCTGGTGGGGGCCGCTGATGCACTTCCACGGCACCCCGATCCCGGCCGAGGAGGATCCGATGGTGACATGGCGGATCAAGAGTCAGGGCAACGAGGAGGCGCGGCAGCAGTTCCTCGATGGGTACGTGACGCAGATCCTCGAGCTGGGGCTGGAGATCCCGGACCCGAGGCTGCGCAAGAACGAGGCAGGCGTCTGGGAGTACACGGAGCCGGACTGGGACGAGCTGACGGCCGTCGTCACCGGGCACGGGCCGGCATCGCAGGAGCGGCTCGAGTTCCGCCGGCTCTCGCGCGCCGAGGTCGACTGGGTCTCGCAGGTCGTGCTGGCGGAGGCGGCCTAGTGAAGGCCGCGACGTGATCTTCGAGGTCTTCCGGCAGGAGCGGAAAGGGCAGCCGTTCATCCACGGCGGTTCGTTCCATGCGCCCGACCAGGCGTTCGCGGCTGCCTACGCGCGCGAGTTCTACGCGCGGCGGCAGGAGTCGGTCGCGCTCTGGGTGGTGCCGCGCGAGGCGATCCATCCGATCGAGGAGTTCCCGGATGAGTTCGACCTCAAGTACCGCCGCGTCGACGGCTACTCGATCAAGGCGCGGCTGAAGGAGGCGCGTGAACGCGCAGGCACGGCCGCGGACTGAGCTGCTCCTCGAGCTCGCCGACGACGAGCTGATCCTCGGCTGGCGCAACTCGGAGTGGACCGGGATCGCCCCGTTCCTCGAGGAGGACGTTGCCTTCTCCTCGATCGCGCAGAACGAGATCGGGCACGCGCGGGCGCTCTACGACCTGGCGGCGGCCGAGCTCGGCACCGACGCCGACGCGCTCGCGTTCGACCGCGCGCCGGAGGAGTACTGCTGCGCGCCGCTCGTGCAGCTGCGGCTCGTCCCGGACTGGGCGCGCACGATCGCGCGGCACGTTCTCTACGAGACGGCGGACTCGATCCGAATCGAGGCGCTCAAGGGCCACGAGAATCCTGAGCTGGCCGGGATCGCGGCGAAGATCGAGCGCGAGGAGCTCTACCACCGCCTTCACGCCGAGATGTGGCTGGAGCGGCTCCGCGACGAGGAGCGCTACGCGGCGGCGATCGAAGAGCTGTGGCCATACGCGCTCGGCGTGCTGGAGCCCGCACTCCGCCCCGCTCTTGCTGAGCGCCTCGGCCGGCCGGCGGCCGATGCGGTCGAACGGTCGGCACCGGGTGGGGAGTTTGGTGAGCTCTGGAGCGAGATGACGATGGTGCGGCGATCCGCGCCGGTCGGCGCGCGATGGTGACCGAGGTGGCAGTCTGGGACGCGCTGGCGGAGATTCCCGATCCGGAGATCCCGGTGATCTCGCTCGTCGACCTCGGCGTCGTCAAGTCGGTGGAGGTCGAGGCCGAGCGGGTGCGGATCGAGTTCACGCCGACGTTCATGGGGTGTCCCGCGCTCGACGCGATGCGGACGCAGATGGAGGAGGCGGTGACCGCTCTCGGCGGCGAGCCGCAGGTCGACGTCCTGCTCGACGACTCGTGGTCGACCGACCGGATCACGGCCGAGGGCCGGGAGAAGCTGCGCCGGGCGGGCTTCGCACCGCCTGCCCCGCGCGCCGAGGGAGCGACGACGCTGCTGCAGCTGCAGAAGGCGATTCACCGCTGTCCCTACTGCGGCTCGACCGAGACGCGGCTCGACAACATCTTCGGCCCGACCCCGTGCCGCTCGCTCCGCTACTGCACGAGCTGCAAGCAGCCGTTCGAGCAGTTCAAGACGATCTAGTAGTAGTACCGGCTCTGGAGAGGGCCGGCATTCCGTCCGTGTGTCCCCCGCCGTACCGAGGAGGAGCGAATGGCCGTGAAGGAAGCAAGCTCGGAGGACACCCCGTACGGCCGCTACGTCACGTCGGATGGCTGGTTCGTTCACAACCTCGAGGCGCACTCGCGGTGCGCAATGAGGAGAAGGGCGGCGCGATGTACCCGCTCGAGCCGCGGGAGCAGCCGTTCGACGACTTTGGCGTCAACGTCCGCGTCCTCTGGCCGGGCGACCCGAGCGCGCTCTATCACGCGGAGGGCGCGCAGGAGGGCTTTTTCGTGCTTTCGGGCGAGTGCACGCTGGTCGTCGAGGAGGAGGAACGGCCGCTGCGTCAGTGGGACTACTTCCACTGCCCGGCCGACACACGGCACGTGATCGTCGGCGCCGGCGAGGGACCGTGTGCCATCCTGATGATCGGCAAGCGGCCGGAGAAGACGATCCGGTACCCGTTGAGCGAGGTCGCAGCACGCTACGGCGCGTCCGCCGCGAAGGAGACCGACAAGCCGGACGAGGCCTACGCCGACTGGCCGGGCGAGTATGTGCCGGTGCGTCTTCCGTGGCCGCTCGGCTCCGAGACGACGCCGAGCTGAGAGAGTGCTGACGGTTCTTCACCGGACCTGACCCAACCGGGTCTAGCCGGCAGGTCCGCGTCGTGACGATGATGCGTCGCGGAAGCGAATTCAGGCGCCCGCCGGGTGGTTCCGTCTCTCTGCCCCGGTGAACAGCGCCGTCTGGAGGTACTCGAAGCATGACCCGACACGCGCCCCGCGCCGCCCTGAACGCGATCGTCGTCGCCCTCGCCGCGCTCGCGCTCGTCGTCCCGGCAAGCGCGGGCCAGAACCCGCACCGTCCGCAGAAAGCGGCTCAGCAGCACGCCGCCGACGTCCCCGTCACGGGGCACGTGAACCTCGGCCTGCGCGCCGTCCAGATCGCCAACCGCCTCACGGGCATCCCCTATCGCTGGGGCGGCGCCTCGCCGCGGGCCGGCTTCGACTGCTCCGGGCTCGTTCAGTACGTGTACGGCCAGGTGGGGATCCGGCTTCCCCACTACACCGCCGCCCAGTACGCGCACGGGCGCCGCGTCACCCGCGGCTCGCTGCGGGCCGGCGATCTCGTCTTCTTCTCCGGTCTCGGCCACGTCGGCATCTACGCAGGCGGCGGGAAGTTCATCCATGCACCCCGAAGGGGCACGACGGTCCGCTGGTCGCGGGTGTCGTCGCACGGGAGCTACTACGGCGCCACGCGGCTCTTGGCAGCCTAGAGCGGCCTACAGCCGTTGCCGGTGCGGCCCGCGAAGAGCTGGCGCTGGTGGGCATTCGCCTGCCGCTCCCGCGGCGCGCTGAACGCCCCAGGGGCATCGCCCTCCCAGACGACGTCCGGAGTGACCCCCGGCCCGATCACCGTCGCCCGGTAGTGCGTCCCCTCCCCGGACGGGCGCGAGCCGTGGGGGTAGAAGCCGTAGCAGACGGTTCCATCCGGGCGCTGGGCGAGAAAGCTGTTCTCGCGCCGCCAGCCCGAGCCGTAGCGAGAGTCGAGCGTGTCGACAAAGATGTTGCGGCCGTAGTCGTCGAGGGGGTTGCCCTGGGGCGTCACCCGGAAGCCGTGCACCGGCTCGCCCCGATACGTGTAACGCCCGTAGAGATGGTCGAAGCGCCCATACGCCCAGTCGGTCCAGAGCTCGAGCCGGGGCAGCGGCCCAGACCAGTGCGAGAGACGGAGCTCCCACTCGCCGCGCTTGCCGCCGTAGTTCGGCTTCAGCCGCGCCCAGCGCTGGAGCGCCCAGTAGGAGCCGTCCGGCGCCTTGCAGGCGACGATCAGCCAGGCGAGCGGCGGTCCGTCGTAGCCCCCGCAGTCCGCTTCCGCGATCGCGCGCGCCCCATAACGCAGCGTGAACGACACCTGCGGGACGCCCGGCTGCGGCGCACGCGCGTTGATTGCATCCCCCGCGACAAGGTGACGAGTCGCGCCGTTTTCGAACCAGGCGACGTGCGCCTGGCCCGCTCCGTTCACCTGCAGGCCGGCCCTGGCGCCCTCGCGCCCGATCAGCTCGGAGGCGGCAGCGTCGCCGGCGAAGGCGAGGAGGACGAGCGCGATCGTGCAGGCACGCGTGAGCATCGGACTCCTTCCGTCACAGGGCGCAGCGAGACGACCGAAAGGTGCTCTCGGCCGAGGTGAAGTGGGGGCTACGCCTCGGTCAGGTTTTTTGGCGAGTGTGTGCGTGCACGGCGACACGCACTTCAGGCGCGAAAAGCTAGCGCACGCAGCGGCGGATGTCGACCGCAGAGCTTGCGCGCACGTTTCTGGGCTGCCGCTGCAGGTAGGAAGCGGGTGTGCCGCTCTACTCGACGGTTCGGAAGATCGCGCGGAAGGCGCCCGAGTACGTCGGGTCGCCATGGGCCTTCGTGCTCTCGCTCGTCGCCGTGGTGGTGTGGCTTGCGCTCGGGCCGCTGTTCGGCTGGTCGGACGCCTGGCTCGTCCTCCCGGCGACCGCCACCTCGATCTTCGCCTTCCTGATCGTCGTCCTGATCCAGTACACGCAGAACCGGGACACGCGAGCGATCCAGCTGAAGCTGGACGAGCTGATCCTCGATCTCGGCTCGCGCAACGACATGGTCCGGCTCGAGCGCCTCGCGGACGAGGATCTGGAGCGCATCGAGCGCGACTTCCTCAGGCTGCTCGAGAGGGTCCGGACGACCGACTAGAGCAGCACGAGCCGATCGCGGTGCACGGCCTCGACGTTGGCCGGACGGCCCGCGAGGTCGGCCGAGTCGACCGACGCGATCCCGCGGGCGAACGGCTCGCCGCCCTCTCCTCGGAGCTCCACGCCGTCTCCGGCGCGGAAGTCGGGAGTCCAGCCGACGACGCCCACGGCGAGCAGGCTGCCACCTGCCGCGACAGCCCTCATGGCGCCGGCGTCGACCGTCACTGCCGCATCGATCCGCTTGCCGAAGCGGAGCCAGAGCTTGTAGGCGGAGCCGGCGCTCTCGCCTGCGGCGAAGCGCGTGCCCCGCGCGTCACCGGCTACCAGCGGGCCGAGGACCTCGCCGCCCGTGCCGCTGGCGATCACGGTCGCGATTCCGGCCGCCGCGGCAAGCTCCGCCGCCTGCACCTTGCTCCCCATCCCGCCGCGGCCGAGAGCCGATCCCGCGCCGAAAGCGGCCGCGCCCACGTCCCCACCCTCGCTGATCAGCGCCGCACCCGGAGTGCCGGGCGCGTGGCTGTACACCCCTTCGACGGAGGTCAGGAGCACGAGCAGCCGGGCGCCGCAGAGCACTGCCACCTGCGCAGCGAGCGCGTCGTTGTCGCCGAAGCTGATCTCGTCGGTGGCGGTCGCGTCGTTCTCGTTCACGACCGGCACGGCGCCGGCGGCGAAGAGGGCTCCGAGGGCGCCTCGCACGTTGACGTACGCGCGGCGGTCAGCGATCTCCGCGCCCGTGAGCAGGACCTGTGCGGCGCGAAGGCCATGACGGGCAAACGCCTCCTCCCACGAGCGCTGCAAGCGCGACTGGCCCAGCGCAGAGGCGGCCTGGAGCCGAGGCAGTGAGTGGGGGCGGGCGGCCAGGCCGAGCGAGGCGAGACCGAGCGCGATCGCACCCGAGGAGACGACGCAGACGGGCGTCCCCGCGACAACGAGCTCGGCGATCTCAGCGGCGCGGGCGCGCAGGAGCCGGCCGCGTACGCGTCCGCGGCCGTCGACCACGAGCGCCGACCCGAACTTGACGACGAGAGGACGTGTCACCGCCGCTGCGTCCCGTCGCCAACGACGCGGTACTGCCGCAGCCAGAGGTCGCGGTACGTCACCGGCCCGCGCGGCCCCGGCACCCAGTCGACGTTGATCCCGGTCTCGGGCGCGCCGGTGAGGGCGAACCCGTCCGTGAAGCGCGTCGGTGCCTGCCAGAACGCGGCCGTGCCGCGGTACCGGTCGAGGAATCGCTGCGCGACCGCCTCGTCCTCGGCGACGACCGTCGCCGCAAGCGCCGATGTCTCCTCGTTGGCAAGCCGAGCCGCTTCCTCCGGCCCGTCGACGACGTCCACCGAGACGGTGGCGACGCGATCCGCATCGTTTGCCCACTCGTGCCCGAGCGGGACGTCGAGCGGGGCGAGCTGGGTGTGCGTCTGCGCCCGCTCCGTGCCGCGGGCCTCGATCCCCAGGCCTTCCAGCTGGGTCGCGAGCGGCGGCAGCAGCTCCGCTGCAACGGCGCGGTCGACGAGGAGCAGGTTGAGCCGGTTGCACACGCCGAGCCGATCGAGGCTCGCCTCCACGATCCGCTGCGCGACCGCCGCGTCCGCCGACGCGGCGAGGTAGAGGACGCCGCCACCCTCGGCGTGCGCGAGCGTGCGAACGCCGTGCTCGGCGGCGTGGCGCGCGAGCGCCGCGGTCGTCTCGCCGCTGCCGCGGAGGATCACGAGCGGCAGCACGCGAGGGAGCGAGACCAGCGCGCGGGCGCCGTCCCGCTCGGGCGTCCGCACGAGTCCGATCGCCTCCGACGGCAGCCCTGTTTCGGCAAGTGCCGGGCGCACCACCTCGTCCACCAGTGCCGTCACCGTCCGGAGCGCTGCCGCGCCGGTACGGAGCACGCCGCCGTTCAGGCTCTTCAGCAGCTGGCCCGCCACGTCGACGGCGACGTTCGGTCGCGCCTCGAAGTTGGCGCCGACGACGCCGATCGGGATCCGCAGCTCCGAGACCCGGAGCCCGTTCGGCAGCGTCCACGACGCGATCTCGCGCTGCAGCGGCGGCAGCGCCGCCAGCTCCCGCAACTGGTCCGCGATTGCGGCCAGCCGCTCGTCGTCGAGACGGAGCCGATCGAGCGCGCCCGCGTCGAGCGCTGCGGCGGCAGCCTCGAGATCGGCCGCGTTTGCCGCGAGCACGCTGGCACGCTTCGCGGGGAGCCGCTCCGCAGCGACCCGGAGCGCCGCCGCGACCCCGTCGTCCGAGAGCTGCGGCACGGCCGCCCGCGCCGCGGATGCCTCGCGCTCGACCGCCTCGAGGAGCGTCACGGCGCCTCAGGCAGCGCTCGCACGAGACCGGGCTTCCTCGATCACGGCCTCGGCCTCGGCGCGGTTGCCGAAGCCGCTCGTCTCCGTCTTCTTCTCCTCGAGATCCTTGTAGACCTGGAAGAAGTGCTCGATCTCGTCGCGGTACTCGGGCGGGATGTCGTGGATGTCGTGCACGCGCATCCAGGCCGGGTCTTGCAACGGCACGAGGATCACCTTCTCGTCCGGCCCCTTCTCGTCCGTCATGTGGAAGACGCCGACGACGCGGGCGCGGATCCGGCAGCCGGGAAAGGTCGGCTCGCCGACGAGCACGAGCGCGTCGAGCGGGTCACCATCCCCGCCCAACGTCCCTTCGATGAAGCCGTAGTCGGCCGGGTAGCTCATCGAGGTGAAGAGCCGCCGGTCGAGCACGACGTGGCCGGTCGCCGCGTCCACCTCGTACTTGTTGCGCGAGCCCATCGGCACCTCGACGAAGACGATCACGTCCATGGCCGCCGAGCCTACACTCGACCCGTGGATCCAGACGCCCTGGAGGTCTTGCAGTTTCCGGCGATCCGCGAGCGGCTTGCGGCGGCGACCTCCACCGAACTGGGGGCGGAGCTGGCGGCTCTGCTCCAGCCTTCGCCGGACATCGAGGAGGTCGCGCGTCGGCAGGCGTTGACGTCGGAGGCGATCGCGCTCCTGGATGAGTCGCTCGAGCCGCCGCTGGATGGGATCCGTGACGTGCGCGACCAGGCGGCGCACGCGGCGCTCGGCGGTGCGCTCTCGCCGCTCGCACTCCGGCACGTGGCCGACACGGGGTCGGGCTCACTGCGCGCCCGAGCGGCGCTCGAGGAGCACGCCGCGCCGCTCCTCCGCGAGGCGACCGCCGCGATCGACCCCGCGCTCGGGCCGCTCGCGAAGACGATCGATCGCGCAGTCGAGGAGGACGGCTCCGACCTCCGCGACAACGCCTCGCCCAAGCTGCGCAAGCTCCGTGGCGAGCTGCGCACGGGCCGCCAGCGCGTGCGCGACAAGCTCGAGCAGCTCGTCCGTTCGAGCGACCTGCGGGAGCACCTGCAGGAGGAGTTCATCACCCTCCGCGGCGGCCGGCCCGTGCTCGCGGTGAAGGCAAGCGCCCGCCGCAGCGTGCCCGGGATCGTCCACGACGCGTCCGACTCCGGCCAGACGCTGTTCGTCGAGCCGTTCGCCGCGGTCGAGCTCTCGAACCGCCAGTCGGAGGCGGCGAGTGCGGAGCGCGACGAGGTCGAGCGGATCCTGCGCGAGCTGTCCGCCGCCGTCGCCGAGCAGGCGGCACAGGTGAGGGCGGCCGTGGAGGCGACGGCGCGGATCGACCTCGCACTGGCCCTGGCGACGCTTTCGCGTGGCTGGAGAGGTGCCGCCGTGGAGGTCTCCGACGAGGTGCGGCTCATCGCGGCCCGCCACCCGCTGCTCGACCCGAAGGTGGCCGTGCCGATCGATCTGGATCTGGCCGGCCTGCGCGCGCTCGTGCTCAGTGGTCCGAACACCGGCGGCAAGACGGTGGCGCTGAAGACGCTCGGGCTCGCCGCGCTCCTGCACCAGTCTGGGCTTCGGCCCCCGGCAGAGACGGCGGCGCTGCCAGTCTTCGATCAGGTGCTTGCGGATATCGGCGACCGACAGTCCATCGAGATGAGCCTCTCGACCTTCTCGGGCCACATCGCGGCGATCGTGGCGATCCTCGGGGCCGCCGGCGACCGCTCGCTCGTCCTGCTCGACGAGCTCGCCTCGGGGACGGATCCGGTCGAAGGCTCGGCGCTCGCGCAGGCGCTGGTCGCTCGGCTCACGGACCAGGCGCGGCTGACGCTCGTCACGACTCACTATCCCGAGCTGAAGGAGTGGGCGAGCGCGACCGAGGGCGTTGCCAACGCCGGCACCGGCTTCGACCCCGACACGCACGAGCCGCTCTACCGCGTGGCGCTGGGCCGGCCCGGGACGTCGCACGCGCTCCAGATCGCGGAGCGGCTCGGCCTCGAGCCCGAGGTCGTCGCGGCCGCGCGCGAGCGGGTGACGCCGGAGCGGCTTCGGATCCAGGAGCTGCTCGCGGAGGCCGAATCGGCCGAGCGGGCGGCGGCCGGGGAGCTCACCTCGGCGGCGGCCGAACGCGCCGACGCCGCCGACGCGGTCGGGCGCGCGCAGGCGCGCGAGCGGGAGCTCGAGGAGGAGATCGCCGCCGTCAAGGCTTCGGCCGCAGCGGAGCGCGAGCGTGCAGCCGCCGACGCGCAGCGTGAGCTCGCCGGGGCGTGGGCGGAGCTCGAGGCTCTGCGGGCCGAGATTCGGCAGGCTCGCCGGCACCGGCGGAACGAGCCCGAGCGCGACCGACGCCTGGGCGCCGCCACACAGCGGGCCGCGCGGGCCGAGCGGGCGATCCGGGAGCTCGACCAGCCACTGCCGTTCACAGGCCCGCTCGCGGCTGGTGACCCGGTTGAGGCGCCGGGTCTGGGCGTCCACGGCACGATTCTGACGATCGAGGGCGAGGACGCTGAGGTCGTCGGCGCCTCCGGCCAGCGGATCAGGGTCCCGCTCGCTCGCCTCCGCCCTTCGCGGCAGCGCGAGCCGGAGGCCGAGCAGCCCGTCAAGGTCGTGGCAATGGCGCGCAGCGACGTCTCCGACGAGCTCGACGTGCGCGGCCAACGGGCACAGGAGGCGCGCGAGGCGGTTCGCTCGTTCGTCGACGACGCGTCCCTGGCCGGGCTGCCGACGGTGCGCGTGATTCACGGGCGCGGCACGGGCTCCGTGCGGGCCGCGGTGCGCGAGGAGCTCGACGAGCACCCGCTTGTGGACCGGCGCGAGAGCGACTCGGCGGACGGCGCGACGATCGCACACCTCCAGTAGCGCAAGATGGGCATCCCAGTAGCGGATGCGCATGGCGCGAGCCTTGAGGGAGCCGGCGGCCCAACAACCTCGCCGACCATCGCTCAGCGAGCTTCCTCGACCACCTTCGCAGCGTAGAGCTGATACGGCAGCTCCTCGAGCACGCGCAGCCGCGGCTCCGGGACGTCGAAGAAGCGCTCGAGCGCCAGCGGCTGCAGCCAGGCGAGTTCGGCGCGGGATTCGAGCACCCGAGAGACGGCGGAGCGGTCGCCGCCGAGGGCAACGTGGGCGACGCGGTCGCGCCACGGCGCGAGCACGCGCGCGGCCTCGGCCGCGGCGGCGTCAACGAGCTCGCGCTCCTGCTCCCCACGCCGGCGCCGGAAGCGGTTCGACGAGGAGCCACCCTTCTTGTGCCGACCCTTGACGAAGCGCGTGCCGACCTTCGAGGCGACGAGCCGCTCGCCGTCGAAGACGCCGACGGCGTACCCGCCCATGCGCACGAGCAGGACAGCGACCCTCGGCTCGAGCTCGAGCGCGTCGAGCAGCGGGCCGGCCCGTACGACGTCGTACTCGCCCACGTGCTCGAGCCCGAACGGCGGGGTCACGCTCAGCGCGGCCTCGTCGAGCTCGAACGTGACGCTGCCATCCCGATAGACGGCCCGTCCCGGCGAGCCGTCGAGCGCCGACAGCCGCTTCGCGATGTTGGCGCGGCCGATGTAGCGCGTCCTGCTCACGGGGACACCGTACGAGTACGCGCGGCCGGTCGTGGTTCGAGTCTCCACGGTCGCTCCTGCGGCCGCGGCGAGGCTAGGCGACGAGGTCGGCCCACTCCGAGCCGGGCTCGCCGACCACATCCGCCGCTGCCTGTTCGCCGCACGCGTAAACGACGAGAATGCGCAGATGGCCGCGACCCGACCGACCCGCCTCGCGAACCAGCCGCCGCCGCTCGCGGGCTACAACCTCTACGAGCAGGACGCCGTGCTCGTCGAGAGCCTGCCTCGTGAGGGCGGAGCGCTCTGGGAGGAGCAGATCGCGGCGTTCGGCGCGACGCTCGGCGGCGAGCCGATCGAGTGGGGTCGG
>Ga0126307_10001544_pt1 | contig 15183 bp, 11 predicted proteins | sample Plot28_FD_89955 | JGI IMG/M metagenome (GOLD analysis project Ga0126307, IMG submission 89955) | Serpentine soil microbial communities from UC McLaughlin Reserve, CA, USA - Plot28 | ecosystem: Environmental > Terrestrial > Soil > Grasslands | place: USA: UC McLaughlin Reserve, Lake County... | reverse complement strand
TGATGGTAGCCGTTTGGGATATAGACCTCCGCTCTCGGGGTTGCATCTTTTCGGTGAAGGTTGCAAAAAGAGGAACAATGCCAATTGGATCAATCACGACGAAAAGAGTGATAACTGCCTTGACAATCTCAGTTCCAATCTCGTTTAAAAATTCCACCAGTAAGTAAAAGCCGGATATGATATTATCCACAGAATCGACGTAAGGATTGATGAGGTACGTTGTGGCTACGTCGCCTCTTTTGCAAGCATCGCTTTCTTCGTGTTCGGCACTCTTTGTACAGATATCTTCACCGTATGCAAAATCCTGACTACCCAGCACCATAACTAAAATGCAATATCCTGTAATAGCGTAAGCAAGTAGGAAAAAGGCAGGCTCCCTGTTCATGAATTCGCAAGTTATGATAACGCTTCTCTATTTAGTAGGTTTGCCATTTTAAACGGATGTAGCCAATGCAAATGATTACATTACATAAGGATGCACACATAGCGTGGCAAAAGATATGTTGCCCTCCTATGATAATGCAGGAAGCGATATTGGACTACATTGGGAAACTCCATAGCATCAGATTCCGAGGTTCACTATTCCAACATCAATAAGAAAGGAAGGATAATTCCTAAGTTGGATTGGGGGGGTTTTTCTAGGAAAATATGTCCTCCGCCACCGCCACCGTTGTCAAATTCCTTGTTATCTTTATCAAAATGTAGAATCCAACCCAAAGTAAGGATTAGTCCAGCTGAAACGAAGACAAGAATAGGTAACAAAATATTATATCCAATAGAGAACGAAGACAAGAATAGGATTCCAATTGCTATCAAGAATATGCCTCCTATGTATAATGGCAGGCCCTCTTTTAGGCTCACATTGCTCCGATCCACGATTATTAGATGACCTATAAATTCATGGTTCTATATGTGCTTTTAAAAACGAGACCTAACTAATCCGATGGTTAAATAGCCCAGGTCCATTTTCTAGCTATATTTTGTTTTTTGTCGCAACAGATTCATTGGTCTTACTGCCTTATCTTTTCTTTCTTAATATGTCGATAGCAACAGTAACAACAAGCATCCATATCATCTTTTCAATTTACTAACCATAGAGATAATTATGTCTTTCAATCAGGAGGATCTTCCTACAATCAAAACAGGGATATTATTGTCTAGTCGTGTTATCCTGTAGCTGTGACCAAAAGTTTATTCGATTAGAAATGTGATAATAGGAAATTACTTGACGTTAGGTAACTTATTTTGTACTGTGATGATATTAAAATATCTCTAGCTCTTACTAACTAATAGATCTCATCAAACTACACTACGGTCTAAAAGGAAAGGAGTGAACAAACAAATAAGATTGACGAAAGATAATTTATTGTAGGATGGATTCTTCCTTGGTTAGTTTTGAAGTTGACCGAATTGTTTCGTCCAACATAGAATGAATACCAAGCCTAAATCGCATTAGCATTGTAGAAATATTATCGCTGTCACCCTGCATGTCAGTTTCAGGACAATTATTGTTGTTGGTAGAAATAGTCACTTTCATTCCAGGAGCGTCCAATTCTTCATATTCATGTATCAGACTATCAGCCCTTGACAAGGAAGCTTTCAATGATAACTGTACTTTTTTAAGAAACATGAGTTTGTGATGTAGCTGTTCAAGAGTATGGTCTTTTCCATAATTCTTTGGAAAATGAAAGTCATCGTTGGAATGATCATTATCATATATTGTATGTTCTGATTTTGCATCGGTATGTTCTACTATCCCTTTATCTATTGTAAGAGCCAATTGGCTTTTGTATCTACGAATCTCCTTCACAGACATATTTTTGCTAATTACATCATATGACGCACTCTCACGACTCCTGTGTTCTAAACCAAGAAGTTCAAATGCATGAGAAACTTTCAGTTCGCCAGATTTTATCCTATCGATTACTTTTTGTGGAAGTTCCAAAAGTTGAAGTCTACTCGAAACGTATTGTTCGCTTTTCATTATTGTATTTGCAAGGTGAGTTACTCCTCCCCAGCCATAATCTGTAACATATACTTTAAATGCTTGTGCTTCTTCAATTGGATCCAAAGTTTTTCTCTGTATGTTCTCGACAAGCTGAATCTCGAATGCATCTTTGTCAGATACATCTTTCACCATTGCGGGTATCGTTTTCCAACGCAGTAATTTGCAAGCTTGAAATCTTCGATGGCCGGCTACTATTTCAAATCCCTGATTGATAGGTCTAACAATTATAGGTTGGAGAAGGCCATGTTTTCTAATGCTTCGCGATAACTCATAAATTGACTGTTTTTGTGATAAAGAATCATAGTTTCTTGTTTGAACCTGAGCAGTTTTAATAATGGGTAATGGTAACCTTTCTTCGACTACAGGAGAATCAATAGTCAGTAGAAAAAGCGCTCCTATTTATACAAATCAATACCGACTCTATTGAACAAGTATTTTACTTACATATAAGTTTGAGGACTAATTTGTAATATTAGTTAAACTTACCAAAATAGTTATATTTAAAGTAATTAAGGCAATATTTTTATGTAAACCGGATGCACTCTTATCCATATGCGCAAAACTACGTCGGGAGAAAATAGGACTGAGAGTATTACGCTTAGAGTTGAAAAAAAAGTATTAGATAAACTACGCGCAGAGGCGACTAAAACCTTGAAAAGTGTCAACGTCCTAGGAAACCAAGTGTTCAAGTTTTATGTAAATTGGCATTCTGCCGCAGTAGATGCAGGATTCATATATGTTGACAAGAAGAACTTTAGTCGCATAATCGGGAAATTGACCGAAGCAGAAATGGATCAAATTTTGGATGAATTTTTCGAAAAGGAATTTACTGGTAGAATTAAGATGCTCACTGGCGATACAGAATTGGACCAATTTCTAAAGGCAGTGGAAGGTTGGATGTGGGGTTCAGGGTTCCCTTATAGGCATGTAACTAACAACGGGATTGAGACGTATGTAATTCAACACAATATGGGAAACAATACTGCATATTATCTTAGGGGTTACTTCAAGAGGGCACTTAAAGTTATGAAAGTAAAATACGTAGAAGTTAGATCAACTACCGATACAGTATGGCTGGAATTCGCTTCAATCTGATTCATCAAAGTTGGTTGTTTCGGACGTAAAGACCATAAGATCAACTCATCGATAAAAACATCCGGGAGATTGAAACGAGATAATCATGCTTGCAATGATGAGATCTTTCGCAAGAGAAAGGCGGTCTGGTCGGTGAATTTGTTTTCGCACAGAAATCATGATATAGATTCTGGTATAGGTGCCCAAATAGACAATTTAGGCAGAATTCCCGTAAGTAAAAGTATTATAATAGCAATAAGCATTGGGAGTTTTTTTGCATTATATGATATTACAAATTTCCAGTACATTTCCCCTATACTGATCTCGGAATGGCATCTTACAGATGCGCAAATTGCTTACGCGATTTCGATGAGGGTATTGGGTCAAGTAGTTGGAGCCTTTTGCATTCCTATTTTCGCCGATTGGAAGGGAAGGAGACCTGCGCTTATGATTACTCTTATAATTTTGTCTGTAGGCTCAATCTTGGTAGCAGTATCCTCAAACATCTTTCAAATATCGGTCTTCAGGCTACTGACTGGAATCGGTATCGGAGCTGAAATAGTGATTGCAACGGCCTATATCGGAGAGTTATCTCCCAGGAAAATGCGTGGTAGATATATTTCAATTATATTCTTAATAGGGACTATAGGACTAGCGTCTTCAGGACCGGTCTCCCTATTGTTGCTACAGGAGAATAAGATACTGGGAATAGAGAGTTGGAGGATTTTGATGGGAATTCCTGGAGTAGTAGCAATACTATTATTACAACTCAGATTCAGTATTTGGGAATCGCCACGTTGGCTTTTATCAAGAGGCAGGATCAGTGAAACAAATATTTTGCTTGTGAAACTAGGCTTGCGGCCAGTCCAAGATCAGGAAATTAATTCGGCGGCAACAACACAAAGAAATGCATGGCATATATTCAATAACAGGGAGGTATTCTCTCGAATGTCATTATTTGTCTGCGTTTGGTTTTTGATTCTAGTTCCCAGTGCCGCCTCTGCGCTGCTTATAGTAGAATACGTTAATCAGGGCTATACAACTCCTCAATCAGTTGCCATAACTACAATTGGGAATATAGGATATGTGTTGGGCGCATGCTTGTCTATTTTGATCGCTGACAGGTTCGAAAGAAAGTATCAGTTTGCAATAGCTGGTTTAGTTATGGCTATTACGTTCATTGTACGTGGTTTATTGGTTCATGACTATGTTGCTCTTGCCGCAGCCAGTTTCATTGGTTTTGCAGCTAATTCATGGCTTACTGCTTGTCTCTTTACTTATACTGCAGAAAATTTTTCTACACATATTCGATCGATGGCTTCAGGAGGAGTAGAAGGATTGGGAAGCGGATTTTCCACATTAGGTCCAATTATTTTTGTCCTACTCCAGCCTTTTGGCTTTTTTAACGTAATGTTTAGTTTATCTTCTTTCTTGTTTGCTGCGGCTATCACAATTATCTTATTTGGGAGGCGTAGTGTAGGCATCTCATTAGAACAGCTGAATAAATGATGGACAAAGTATCGAACTATAAGGGATAAGGGTAAAGTGCAATTTTTATCTTGCCTGGCGAATAAATTATGGAAACAGGTAGTTCTTTAGACAGGAACTATGACATACCTCTTGAATGCATAGAAAAAGATAAAAATTTTTTCGTTAAAGCTTACTCGCGGCCAATATTGTGTATCTTTGGAGAAGCAAAACGAATGGTGAATAATAGATGATGATACTGAAAAAACAGTGGATGTCATGTTATGCCCCTCATATTCCGGATATATCTCACACCTAACATGTATGATGATTCGAAGGTTGACGGATGGTCTTACCTAAAGTTCCAAAACCTAAGGATGTATGAAAGCTCCAATCGCATAAAAGTCTGTAATTTTTTTATCCCAACCCGAAATAGTATCTGGTTTACCCTGCGTGGTAAGATACCATAAGAATACCGATTCATACGATGGACCATGTTACCCTAGCGGAGAATCGTTTTTAAAGGTGTCAGTTAAAAATATTTTGGTTGGAAGGGAACACTATTCCTAGAGTACTCGTTCAGAAGAAGATTTTACACGAGACATTCGAGGCTTTTTGTATCCTCTTCTGGATAGTTTGAGCCTTGACAACAATATTATGATTATTATCATTATTCGTGTTTAATCTAAAGTCCAAGAATTAATTGCCTATTTTCATCCTTATGCCGGGCATATATATCAAGAGGAATAAGGTCGGAGTTAAAGCTAACATAATAATGCCAATCCTTGGATCGTTCTTTGATCATCCTTTGGCACATAGAGAATTAGTCATGAATTAATTCAAAGTCCTGTTACATCGGTGTCTTCTAAAAGCAATCGGTAAGCTTCAGAGGTGAACAGATCTATTGTAAAATCAATAGGTCACAGCCTTAAGAAAGTATATTAATATTAATACAGTGAGTCCTCTTTAAGATTATGAGAGGATGATGGGCTTCAGCAGCTTTAGGAGCTGGTATCGCCAGAAGACGTGCTCAAAATGAGATGGATGAACAGTCACAGGCGTACGAAAATGAACAACGGCAAGCACAACAGCAAATAGAAGCACAGCAGAGACAAATCGAAGCACTTCTACAACAACAAAAGCAACATCCCCAATAGCAGGAAGACTTATCTCAAAAGTTGAAAAAATATGCTGATCTCAAACAACAGGGAGTATTAACGGAACACAGGGATGTCTAAGATAAAGAATTGTCCGGTATGTGAGCTGATCATATGCTCCATAAAAATTTAGCTATGGCCTTTTGCCGGACTTTTAAATGCTTAATAATGTTCCCTCTTCTGAAGTCTCAGAGAAGAGAGGTTTGCGTGGTCGATTATGATATATGTAGGGTGATGGATGACCTTAAAAGGCTAGATAACAGGATTGTTTCTCTAGAAGTTTCGAATTTAACAGGAAAAATTCTTTATAAGTTTTCTAAAATGAGGGCAAATGAACAGGATACAAGTAAAATCCTTTACGAGGATTTATGTAAAACAATAAAGTCATCGAAGATTCTCTCATTCGAAAACTTTGAAATTACTGTTATTGACAAGCAATTAGTGAAGCTTGTAATAGTAAATATTAGAAATGACAATTTTTTAATCGTCACATTCACCGGGGAGACATCGTTGACTGATATAGTAGATGTAGTTTCCTACGTAAGTAACAGCATCTTTGGAATGAATAAACAAGCTTCCTAGAAGTTTAACGACAAACAAACGATTTTGTTTGATAATTATTTTTACTCCAAGCTTGTTTTATCTAGGTAGCAATATCGGAGGTTATAATTTATTGTTATCTGCTGCATTGTCCTCTCAATATTATACTCCTACTCAGTATTATGCCCCTAGTTCATTGTTTATTCTTCCGAAGGAATATCACCCTTTTGTAGATGATGTTCAGTTGTATGATTTTTCATGTCACCCAAAGACTCGAAGGCCATTCCACATAAATTACATTTATAGGGGTTCGAGGATCTTTGATCATGGCTAGACAATTTTTCTCACCTGTATCGATGAGGCATTATTTATAAACATTGGTCAGTCTTTGCTTGTATGTGTGAAATAAGTTTGCATTCAACTCGAGATCATGTTTATAGAGTGCAAGCTGTTCCCACCTTGTGAAGGGCTAATATCTTAATGACCGCTGAGCAACCATGGCAAGATTTTATTATTAAGGCTGTGATGTTTTCAGGACAGACTTCGGAACATGTGCTGCAAAGTGTAAACCCTGGAGGAGTGTATCAAGCTATATGGTGCCGAGATGCGTCTTATATTTTGCTAGATTGGTTCCTTTGTGGCAATTTTCATGGGGTCTTACAGCAGATCTACCAAATCTGGGACCATCAAATATCACCAAACAGGGAGAGGCTAGTTTATGGAAGAGGATCTCCAGATTTCAAGTTTAGTGCTAAAGCAGGAGGTGCTGATATCCAAAGAAAATTTGAAGGAGCACTCCCCACAACAATATATCAAGTTGGCTTTTCAGAGGTTTATGGAAAAAATCCAGATATAGACTCCACATCATTGATGATAGGTACAAGCTCGTATATCTTGGCAAGAGTTCCTAAAGAAAAAGACAGTAAAAAAGACAGTTCGACATCAACTATGGCCTCTGAACATTCTTCCGATTATGTGACATCTTTACTCTCAAAAGTTGGTATGACAGATACGTCAAATGTAACTCAATTTGTGGTTCCACGTATGCTAAGAGCAGTAGAATATTTGGAGAGCCGTGATATAGATAATGATGGTTTGTTGGAACAAAGCCACAACGAAGACTGGATGGATACTGCTCTCCGAGTTGGGAAAATAGTTTACAGCCAAGGATGCTGGATATTTGGCCTAACTCATCTTTCTGTATTACTTTCAAAGCTTGGTAGAAGTGCGGAGGCCGCTAGAATAACACGTCTAGCAGATAAGGCAATAGATGCAGTGAATCAAAAATTATGGTCTGAACAAGAAGGTACGTATATGGACATTCAAACAACTGAGAATAGCGATTACAATGGCAGCGATGACAAAGTATACCGACTGTTGACTCAAGACGTAACGTATTATCTAATTGGAGCGACCGCGAACACTGTTAATGATGGTTTTAAGGATATAACACATAAACAAAAGGACATGCATAAACAAGAACGACAAGAAAAAAATGGAACACTATACAGAACTCCTCAGTTCCACGACAGAGCTATTAGCACCCTTGATGCAATTAAAGAAAGAGTCTGGAAAGATAATTGGCCACTAGTAACAGAAGAAAAATTGAGAAAGACTGGTCCTTGGCCTCTGAAACCATATCAGTATCATAACCATACATTTTGGCCCTGGATCACAGGAATAGAAATGCTAGCTAGAAGCAGGTTTAATCAAGTTCAAGAATGCAATATTCTTCTTTCAAAGCTTATTTCAAAGGATAAAAAGACTGTGGGAATACATACTTTCTATGAATGGATAAATCCAATAACTAATGAAGGAAGAGGAGCATATCCATTTAGAACTGGCATATCAACTGTAAGGTTAGCAATTACTGATTTAGCTCAAAAAATTAGGGAAAAGCGTTTTGTCTAAGCGTGACTGTGATCACGGAGTCAAATACTATGCCTTCCAACAATGGTTGACAGGATCAAAATTACCCGTCTTGGTTTTAGTTGAACCAATTTCTAGCATTTGGGTTGAAGGTTTCCTTTTCTAGATATGGTTTGGCTTATTCTATTTTGTAAAATATTCCTGTACGTTTCAAAATTAGTCTGCCTATACATTTATTTTCAAAACTATAACTTCTATTTAAAATGAGATTATCCTAAGATTCCTCTATGGATGTAATAAGAACGAGCGTAGTAATTTATCGACCACTCGGGACAGGTGCTTGTCGGAAATCTCGAAAATCCAAAAGGGCAAATTCTTTTATGAAATTGTCTAACTGTTGTTGGTAGTCTTTATGTTCTAGTTCTGCCTTTCTTACTCTCTCGAGGGACTTAAGCATATGGGCAAATCGATTGTAGTCCATCTGCAAACCGTAATAATTTGACACTCTGGCTAGCGTAGTCTCATAGTGACTCTTTGTACCAGAAGCAGTCGCATCAGAAATTAGTATAATATCATAGCCTAAATTGAAGGCATCCCTTATCGATGTTTCCACACATATTGAAGTATCAACTCCACAAAATACCAAGACATTTATTCCCAGGCTCTGCAGCCACATTCTTAGTTCCGTATCCAGAAAAGCTGAATCTCTTCGCTTTATGATTACATAATCTTCTTCTTTAGGCTTTATCTCATCAATTGTCTGAGCATCCCATGTTCCCCTCACACAAATGGGAATCTTCATTCTTTCTTCACGAGATTTAGGTAACAGAATATGGACTTTGGTTAAAAGATCAACTCCGCTGGCTTCCCGGACTGATTCAGTATAAAGCACCGGCATACTATAATATTTGCATAAGGAAATCAGATCCCTAACCCTAGGGATAATTTCCCGATAAAGCGGCGTATTCATTCCTAACTTATCATACGATCCCCCCTTTGCCACAAAACCGTTCTGCATATCAACCACAATAAGACCCATGCTAATCTTAATTCCGGCTAATTCCAGTTCAAACATAGTTCCAATACTCATAGTGAGATAATTAAATATTAGTCCATGAGATCTTTTGAAAGAGGTTGGGAAAGTGTTTCTTTGAATTAAACGCTCTTGAGATTATTAGCTATCTCCTTACCTCAGGACCACTTACCACAATTCACTGTATTTTTCTTAATATTTGATCATCGGCCCTAGATATAGCAACAAACATATTCTAATTAGACCATCCTAAGGTAGGGTTCGATAATATTACATCTTATCAAACAATAGACAGCCTTTTCTAAGCTAGTAAAAAAGTAGTATCCTCAGATAAATAGCGATGAGTATAGAATAGATCGAAGTAAGTTACTCGACGTCGAGTAATTTCCTTATATGATTTCGAACTGAGTAAACTTCTGCCGGAGCTTTGGAATTACAAGACAAAAATCTACATATTAGATTGTAAGCAGACACTCTGGATTTAGGAACATAATACTCCTACAGATAGACCAATAGCCAAGAAAATTCGTATTGGCCTATGTGAATGTGCCTACGAACTCGGTTTCGGTTATAAGAGGGCCTACTTTTTTAGGAAATGCATCAGTATCTAACTTTTCGCTTTTACCAAATATAATTCGGTTTTCATTTTCATGAGGCGAAGGGTACCAGTACATAAGCTGGTTAGCTTTATCCCACTCCACTTCTTTGCTGGTTGCCCATACGCTGAAACTAGGAGAATAATGGTATTGATAGGGCACATAGATAACCGTTGGCGAGTCTCTTGTTACATGTCCAGAAAGAAATATTGCTGCACTTTTGGAATTAATATCAAAAAAGAGCAAAGTAGGTTCTGCAGAACTACGCAGTGGGTAAAGTCTTGCAATTACCTCTATGTTACGAGGTTTCCTGGCAGGACCAAGCAAAGAAAAGTCCTCCATGTTCCAATTATCCTTTCCTTCAACGGTATTGTAGAGATCATAGTTCCAGCAAGTGGAATTAAGAAGATTGGATTCTATTTGGAAGAATTGGAGATCCATGAATTCACGAAATTGCTCATCTCCCTGAATACCGCCAAATTCGGTAAGAAAAGGAATGAGATCCCGTTCGGTTGCAGCTTCTACTAGCTGGGCAAAGATATCAGGCCACTCTCGCTTAAACCTGTACATATTTTCTGGGATTTTTGCAAGTGCTCCAAGTATTGCTAGCGGTTCATAATAATGGAACGAAAGAACACTTCTATGTTTTAAAGGCTCGATCAAATCACCTTTGGGTAGATAGGTATGAATATTTTTTTTGATGACTTTACCTTCCATCATTGTATTCCGAATAAATCCCAAGTTAAATGTGCGCTTAATGCTAAAAGGGCCATGGGCTGGCTGAGGCATATCGTTTTCCCGCTCAGCCATAGTCCAGTCTACTCCTGGTTCTATGAATAGGAATATTTTTTTGTCATATTTTCTAATCTCATGTTCCACATTGAGATAATACTGGAATAGATATTTTGGTTCAAAGTCTCTAAGTCCGACAGGATGTGGTTCGTTGAAAGGTTCTATTCCAATAATGGCAGGATGACCTTTATCTACTAGTTTTTGTCCCTGCTGGTTTTTACTTTCATTTTCATATTCTTGAAAAAACTTGACCGTCTGGCCTACGGTCTTTTCAAGATGAGTTCTTACCGGATAATTTCGTAGCCCGACTTCCATGTTGTCCAAGCTATTTTCCCAAAATGACCTCAAGGTATTCTTGACTAATTTGTTTATCATATAGGCTGTCTGCCACTTTTTGTCTCTGAGGTTTGCAGGCTTGGGCTTTTTGTGTTTCCTATCTATCGCCAAGGCCCAATCTGGGAAGCCATCTCCACCGTATATCTCGTGCGCTATATCCTGATGAAAATCTAGTAAAACGTACAGATCTCTTTTGTATAATTCGTCTATTATTTCTTTTACATAACCGAGGTAACCCTTTCCTTCAGGCATTAGCTCTTCTAAATTCGGGTTAGGTCTAGGTTCAATTGCCTTCCATGATATCAATATTCTAACGATATTCAATCCAAGATGCTTGAGCAGATCTAACTCAGGCTTCACAGAATCAATTTCTGTTTTCAAGTCTACATGTTCTATATCATGGACATTAAGCGGAACAATAGGAAGATATGGAGGCAGTTTGCTTCGAGATGCAAAATTCACTCCGCGAAACATAAGATATCTTCCTTGGGAATCTCGGAACCATCTTCCGCCCTTGTTAAAAGACTGGGCGTTATCTGTAAGGTGTGAAATTTGGACATTCATTTGTTAGCTGTCATCGATTAACTGTCACTAGTAATTATTCCTTATCGTGCGACGAATTAAAAAGATCCTTTAAACAAGTGTTAATTTAGTATAATAGCAATAATACTAAGCCATTCTCCCATTGGTTGATAAGTTGAACATAACTGTTGTCATACTGATATAAATCACTCATATTCCCAAAACTCTGAGAGTGGACCTCGTACAAGGAGCCGTTCTCAATACGCATTAAAAATCCCGATATTAATCGAACTCTATGATAGCTATTGGTTTATTGACTTAGTTTCTGCATGCCTCGATAGGATGTGCGTGCCTTTACTTGTTTGAGTTCGAATCAATTCAGCGAGCTGCTCAGATAGGTAGTTGATATCATGAGCATACTTTTCTAAAGTTTCCACAAAGGCACTTAACTTTTTATCGGCAGTTTGTCTGTCGATTTTGTTGAGTAAAACATAGTCTTCTGATGCATTTAAGCGTCGTAAAACCTTATTGTATTTGTCAATTAAGCTTTCAAGCTTAAGCGTTACATTTTGGGCCCTCGAAGATAAATCCCAAAAATGTGGTGATATTATAGAAGCCTTTATCGCAGATACCGATATTTCCGCAGTATCAATGTGTCTACTTTGATTATTGACTTGGTCTGAATTCTCTCTGCTTGCGGGTTTCATCTGTGAGCGTTGGCGTAATAGTTCCATGTTATCCTTTAGTTCTATTAGTACATGCTCCGACATATTTCTAAAATCTCTTTTGTTTTTGCGAGATACCTTAAATCTGTCATACCACGAAATTAGTATAAAAGCAACTATCAAGAAGGCGAATATCGCAATTCCCGCTATTGATGCTAATATCAGTGGTAAAGCTACAGCAGCAATCTCGTCTAGTTTCGATTTTATTGAATTTAGTCTAGTGTCTATTCTTTCCTCTATTCCCTCAGACATCGTGTCTGTTACAGAGCTAAGGTTCTGTCTATTGCTACCGAGGTTCGACAGTATTGAAGGTAAACCATTGGAATCATTTCTTCTTTCTTCTGACAGAAGTTGAGCGCTAACTTCAGAAAACGGTAAAGAAATAACTGGGATAACGCCGATAACAATAGAGATAGCAAGTAAAAGGCCACTAATGGCATTGAGGTGAAGGAATTTATTTCTACTTGCTGATACTCTGGCAGAAGAAGACAAATAGAAACTATTCAAATGACTCATATGTACTTGACAGGAAAAAGTGTCAATTTATACTTTAATTGATAAAACCAAATAGGAAGTCTAATTCCTAACTGATATTTTTTATGAATACTCGCCAAGGTTATTGATGAAGATTGCGAAAAGTCGGCAACAGCATGTACAGGCACAGCTGTGGCACAGCGATAAGCAACTAAAGTGTAAGTAAGGTATTATCAAACAAGACATCGTGGAGGATTCTCGTTAACTCGAATTCTTAAAGAAATTTAAGTCTGATTGTAAGAAATCAAATTAGAATCAATTGAAGACAAGCAATTCTGGCAGCAAGAATACTGGAGGAAGTGTTCCTATAAAAGAAAGAGCCCTAGTGCTACAAGGAGGAGGATCCTTGGGTGCCTATGAGGCAGGAGCATATAAGGCACTATATAAGTGGCTTACTGACAAAGATGAAAAAGACGAACAGGGAGCTAGACCAATATTTGACATAGTTGCCGGCACCTCTATAGGTGCTATGAATGCCGCCGTCTTAACAAGTTATGTAGTTGAGAATGAAACTTATGAAGGATCTTCTGACAGACTTATAGAATTTTGGCATTATTTGTCAAAAGAATCAACTATCGATACTAATCCATTTTTTAAGAAATGGTGGGATCAGTGGAATCATGTTAGTAAGACAGTGGCCACAGGTGAGGCTGCAAGAAGATATTATTCAGCAAAAGAATTCGCGCTATTGGGAGTTCCAAATGTCTTTGCACCTCTGACTCCGACTTTTGATACGAGATTTTTCGATTCTTCTAATGTGTGGTATCGATTCAGCAATACACCTCTCAAAAGAAGCTTAGAAAAATTTTGCAAATTCCCCATTGCGACAAGCCAAGAAAACCATCAACCTCGGCTAATATTGGTTGCAGTTGATGTTGCCGAGGGCTTACCAGTAACATTTGATAGCTATCCCAAGGAAGACGGATCAAGGAAGACTGAGTATGGAAAAGTTATTCAAGGTGAAGATGATGATTTAGGTTTTGAACATGTAATAGAGTATAATGATGGGATCACAGCGGATCATGTAATTGCAAGCGGTTCTTTTCCTGTTAATTTTGATTATGCGCGGCTGGACGTGGCAAGCTATCGTAGTGACGGAACCAAAAATGAAAATGGTTTCAATACAAGTATCGGCAAGAAGAATAGTGATGTCATACACAAAAATACAATTAGCAAAAGTAATAGCAAATCTGTCCTGAATGACGAGCACTTTTCATTAGAGAAACGATATTTCTGGGATGGTGGGCTACTATCTAATACACCCTTAACCCAGCTAGTTCTTTTGCATAGAAGGTATTGGTACTTTCAGAGAGGATTAAAAGATAAGGTTCCTACACTTGCTGTATGCGCAATTAATGTTCACCCTAATAAACAAAAGGAAATTCCCATGGACCGCGACGGCGTCTTAAGCAGAAATGCTGATATCTCCTTTTCCGATCGGAGTCATAGAGACGAAGAGGTATTATTATTGATATCAGATTATGTTCATTTAATAAGAGAACTAGTGAAAACAGCAAAAGATGGTGGTATCAGTGATGAGACCATCGATAATTTAATGAACCAGAGGACAATCTCCCATGGGCAAGACATTAAAGCCAGAAGGTATAGGGAAATTGTAGAAGGTAGATTTGACATATCAGAAATATATCGAATAGAAAAGCAGACTAATCAAGATACTATTGCTGACAAGACATTTGATTTCTCGTCTGGCACTATTCAGGAGTTATTAAATGAGGGTTATCGAGATGCTATGAGATATATAGAGGGATATGTAAGACCTAAAATTAGTAAAGTATAATCAGTATAATTTTCGATATAGATCTTTCCCTCAAACTACCATATTATGGGTATCAAATTGGGACAAACGAGTATAGGGACTATCGAAGTTTATTTTACAAATCGTGAGCCCATTTCGAGTTTTATCCGAACAACGTTTTGATAACGTCACTTCTCTTGTGTATTATAAATTGTGTGACAGACATGCATATGTCTTTTGTGCATGGAAGATAAGAGACCATATCTGATGAGATTGTTCAATCAAAGACCATGGAAATAAAGCAAAAAGAGCTTTTTCTGGGGTATATATTTTCGATAGGATATATCATATGAACCTCAAAGGGTATCCTGAAGGGATGACAAGTGCAGGTGCTTAGAGAGAAAGGCTGATTCTAAAAACATTTTTTGGCCAAACTATTATCCAATTAGGTATTATAAAGTACATAAAGGTGAAATATATATTTTGTCTTCTTCTGACTAATAGTCCGAAATCATTTTTGAGAGCCCCAAATATTCTTCAGGAGTAATTTCCCTTTTGGCTAATCGCATCTCTAGAATCTTAAGCGGATCATTTATCTCAAGTCAGATTTCGAATCACATCAGATTGGGTTTATGTTTGTGTTTGTGTTTGTGTTTGTGTTTGTGTTTGCTTTGGTTTACGCTGGCTCCATGGAAAAAAGAGCAAAACTACCCACGAAAGAACCTTTGACGGAACCATTTAGCAGACCGTATAACATATCAATATTTTGATATT
>Ga0126307_10001543_pt1 | contig 15188 bp, 14 predicted proteins | sample Plot28_FD_89955 | JGI IMG/M metagenome (GOLD analysis project Ga0126307, IMG submission 89955) | Serpentine soil microbial communities from UC McLaughlin Reserve, CA, USA - Plot28 | ecosystem: Environmental > Terrestrial > Soil > Grasslands | place: USA: UC McLaughlin Reserve, Lake County... | reverse complement strand
TGATGAGCGCGCTCCAGAAAATTGCGTCGCAGATGTCGATGATCCCGCAGCGCGACCTGCGCGAGGTCCAGGGGATGAACGCGTTCTTCATCATCCCGACGGACTGGAAGCGGCGCGGATCCGAGCTGTTCATGTCCCATCCGCCGCTCGAGAAGCGCCTCGCCGCGCTCTCGCAGATCGCGCGCGAGATGGGTCGCGCGGCCTAGGGGCCGGCACCCAGATGCCACTCTTCGGGCGGCGGAAGCGCCCAGTTTCCGCCGCCCGAGACAAGCTGTTCGGGCTGTCGGCCGCGGCGGTCACGCTCGACGTCGAGCTCGGAATCAAGCCCGGTGGCGCGGCGGCAGTCCTCTTCAAGCCGATGTCCGCGGGTGAGTTCGTGCGCGTGGAAAGCGACATGCAGCAGCTCCTCGAATCGGTCGCGGCCGAGGCCGGGTCGCGCATCTCGCAGCACCGTGACACGTTCGGCTACACGTGGCTGATCGTCCACGACCCGGACATCGAGGATCTCGTGACGACGGTGCACCTCGTCGGGTCGCAGCTCGAGGACGCGGGGTTCGGCCCGCAGCTTCTGGCGGCCGCGTTCCGCTTCGACGACAAGCAGAACGACCGTCCGATCTACTGGATCTACGGCTTCAAGAACCGGGCGTTCTGGCCGTTCGTGCCGGTCGGCGAGAACAAGCGCGACAATGCCGAGGAGCTCGAGCTGAAGGCGAAGCTCGAGAAGGAGCTCTCCGTCGAGCAGGACCTGACGAAGTGGCTTGCCCTGTACGGCGCGCCGATTTAGTCCCGTCGCTCTGCCGCTCGCGACTCGCCGGCTCCCACGATGACCGGGCTTGACAAGAGGTCCCTCGGTTGGTCAAATGTCTTAGTCAAATGACTTAATCCTGGGGGGAGACATGCCTAACAACTCGACGTTCTACAGCTCGCCGGCCGCGGCAGCTCAGGCGCCGCCGGAGGAGTTCCTTTACGTCGCCTGCTTGCACGGGGGCACCGGTGTCGAAGCGCCGGACTTCCTTGCCGTCGTCGACGCGGAACGCGGCGAGATCGTGGCCGAGACGCCGATGGGAGCGGTCGGCGACGAGCTCCATCACTTCGGCTGGAACCGCTGCAGCTCCGCATGTCACGGGCCTGACCGCTCGCACCTGATCCTGCCAGGCTTCCGGTCGTCTCGGATCAACATCGTCAACGTCGCCGACGACCCGCGCCGGCCGCAGCTCGAGAACGTGATCGAGCGCGACGAGCTGGTGGCTGCCACGGGATCTACGCGGCCGCACACGGTTCACTGCATGCCCGGCAACAACATCGTCGTCAGCGTGCTCGGAGACGCGATGGGTAACGGCGCCGGCGGCTTCGCCGTGCTCGACGCGCACACATTCGAGCTGAAGGGTCCCTGGGAGAACGGCGGCGAGCGCCCGCCGTTCGGCTACGACTTCTGGTACCAGCCGCGCAAGAACACGCTCGTCTCGACCGAGTTCGGTGCGCCCAACGCCTACGAGGACGGCTTCGACCTCGACGACGTCGCAGCCGGACACTACGGGCGCCGGCTGCACTTCTGGGACCTCGAGGAGCGGCGGCTCGAGCAAACGGTGGATCTGGGCGAGACCGGACTGGTCCCGCTCGAGGTGCGGTGGCTCCACGACCCCGACTCGGAGCAGGGGTTCGTCGGGGCCGCGCTCTCCAGCACGATGTGGCGCTTCCACCGCAACGGACAGTGGGCCGCGGAACAGGTGATCGCCGTCGAGAGCGTCGAGCTCGACGGGTGGCCGTTCCCGGTGCCCGGCCTGATCACCGATCTTGTCGTCTCGATGGACGACCGGTTCCTCTACCTCTCGAACTGGCTGCACGGCGACCTGCGTCAGTACGACATCTCGGACCCGACCCAGCCCAAGCTGACGGGGCAGCTCTGGCTCGGCGGCGTTCTCGGGAACGCGAACGACGCGGGCCGCGACCTGAATGGCGGGCCGCAGATGCTCCAGCTCTCGCTCGACGGCCGCCGGCTCTACGTCACGAACTCGCTCTATTCCACCTGGGACAACCAGTTCTACCCCGAACTTCGCTCGTGGCTCCTGCGCGTCAACTGCAACCCGGGAGGTGGGATGGAGGTCGACCCAGACTTCTTCACCGACTTCCACGAGCGGGCGGGCGGCCCGGCCCGCGCGCACGAGGTGCGCCTGCCCGGCGGCGATTGCACGACGGAGATCTTCCAGTGATCCTCGCGCACCACGGCGGCGAGCTCGGCGCTGTGTCTGCCATCGCGGCGGGGGCCGGCGCGGTGCCCGTGTTGCTCGCGGTGTTCCGTGCGCAGCTACGCGACTTCGTGGTCCGGTGGCGCGGGCGGGCGTGAACCGCGGCCGGCGGCCACAGTGACCGAGCCTGCTTCGAAGACGGCGGCTCGGTCGACGGCCGAGGATGCGCTGCTGGACGCCGCCGAGCGGCTGCTCGTCGAGGTCGGGTACGGGAGGATCACGACGCGCCGGCTGGCCGACGAGGCGGGCGTCAACCACGGCCTCGTCCACTACTACTTCGGCTCGAACGAGAACCTGCTCGTGCGCACGCTCGAGCGCTTTACGGAGCGGCTGATCGAACGGCAGCGCGAGCTCTACGCCGCCGACGTGCCGTTCGTCGAGAAGTGGCGCACCGCGATGCGCTATCTCGTCGGCGAGGACCTCACCTACGAGAAGGTCTGGCTGGAGCTGCAGGCGCTCGGGTGGAACAACGCCGACGTACGCGAGAGGCTTGCGGGCGTGAACGCGGAGTGGCGTGCCGTTCTCACGGAGGCACTCGACGGGCCGCGACGCGACGCGGGAATCGAGATGCCGCTCGACGCGCTCGTCTCACTCGTGATGACGTTCAACATCGGAATCATCGTCGAGCGTCTCGGCGGCATCGACGCCGGCCACGACGAGCTTCTCGCCTGGATCGACGGATGGCTGTCGAGCTGAGCGCACACACCGAGGAGCAGACTCGCGCCCGCTACCCCGACGCGGAGGGCTTCGTCCAGCGCGACGGCGTGAGGATCTTCTACGAGGTCTACGGCGAGGGCTCTCCGACGGTGCTGCTCCTCCCGACGTGGTCGATCATCCACTCGCGACAGTGGAAGATGCAGATCCCGTACCTCGCCCGGCATTGCCGCGTCGTCACGTTCGACGGGCGCGGGAACGGACGCTCCGACCGGCCGACGGAGCCCGAGGCGTACGCCGAGCGCGAGTTCGCAGCGGATGCGATCGCGGTGATGGACGCGACTTCAACCGAGAGTGCAGTCGTCGTCGGCTTCTCGCTCGGCTCGCAGCGTGGCGCAATCCTCGCTGCCGAGCATCCCGACCGTGTCGAAGGCGCCGTGTTCGTCGGGCCGGCGTGGCCCGGTGGAGGCACACCCCTCGCGCAACGCCTCGCTCACTCGTGGGCGGACGAGCTCGAGACGGACGAGGGCTGGGCGAAGTACAACAAGCACTACTGGCTTCGCGACTACCCCGGCTTCCTCGAGTTCTTCTTCTCGCGCGTGTTCAACGAGCCGCACTCGACGAAGCCGATCGAGGATTGCGTTGCGTGGGGGTTGGAGACGAGCGGCGAGACGCTCGTCACGGCTGAACCCGGCGAGACCCTCGACCGCGAGGGGGCGCGCGCCGTGGCGGCACGGATCCGATGTCCGGTGCTCGTGATCCACGGCTCGGACGACGCGGTCATCTCGTACACACGTGGCGAGGCACTCGCGGAGCAGGCCGGCGGCGAGGTGGTCGTGCTCGACGGCTCGGGGCACGCGCCGCACGTTCGCGACCCGGTGAAGGTGAATCTGCTCCTGCGCGACTTCATCGCGCCGCCGCATCCCGCGCGCCGCTGGCCACGCGGCAAGACGCGGCGCAAGCGTGCGCTCTACGTGTCGTCGCCGATCGGGCTCGGCCACGCGCAGCGCGACTTGGCGATTGCCGACGAGTTGCGCAAGCTGCATCCGGATCTGGAGATCGACTGGCTCGCGCAGCACCCGGTGACGGCGGTGCTGGGGGCGCGCGGCGAGAGGATCCATCCTGCGAGCGCGCACCTCGCGAACGAGTCGCGGCACATCGAGAGCGAGTCGGCCGAGCACGACCTCCATTGCTTCGAGGCGATCCGGCGGATGGACGAGATCCTGCTCTCGAACTTCATGGTCTTCCACGACCTTGTTCGGGAGGAGCAGTACGACGTGTGGATCGGTGACGAGGCGTGGGAGCTCGACTACTACCTGCACGAAAACCCCGAGCAGAAGCGCGCGGCGTACGTGTGGCTGACCGACTTCGTCGGGTGGCTGCCGATGGAGGACGGCGGCGGCCGCGAGGCGCTCGTGACCGCCGACTACAACGCGGAGATGATCGAGCACATCGCGCGGTTCCCGCGCCTGCGCGACCGTGCGATCTTCGTCGGCAACTCCGACGACATCGTTCCGGAGGCCTTCGGCCGCGACCTGCCGCTGATCCGCGAATGGACCGAGCAGCACTACGACTTCGCCGGCTACGTCACCGGGTTCGATCCGGGCGCGTTCGCAGATCGCGAGCGTCTGCGCTCGGAGCTCGGGTATGCGCCGGACGAGCAGGTCTGCATCGTCACGGTCGGCGGGTCGGGTGTCGGGGGCGATCTGCTGCGCCGCGTCATCGAGGCGTTTCCGGAGGCGAAGGAGCGCGTACCGGCGCTCCGGATGATCGTCGTCGCGGGGCCGAGAATCGATCCGCTCTCCCTGCCGACGTTCCCGGGCGTCGAGGTGCGTCCGTACGTGCACGAGCTCTACCGGCACCTCGCGGCGTGCGACCTCGCAGTCGTACAGGGAGGCCTGACCACATCGATGGAGCTGACGGCGAACCGCCGCCCGTTCCTTTACTTCCCGCTTCGGCATCACTTCGAGCAGAACTTCCACGTGCGGCACCGCCTCGCGAGGTACGGCGCCGGGCGGTGCATGGACTTCGAGACATCGGACGCTTCGGCGATCGCGGTGGCGATCGCCGAAGAGGTCGGCCGTGAGGTCGACTACCGGCCCGTCGAGAGCGACGGCGCCGCGCGTGCGGCTGCGCTGATCGCCGAGCTGCTCTAGCCAGCCGCTCGGCCGTGGCCCAGGCGGCCGGGGCCGAGGGTCAGACCCTCGGCCATGGCCCTTCGGACGTCGCCCTCGCGCGCGTGCGGGCGTGTGGCCGCGGCTGACGACGACCGCAACGGTCTTTCGCCGACGCGAGCAATTTTCGCGTCGAGCCAGGTCCAGAAGCTCGCGGTGTCGTCGCCCTCCGGCACGAGCGGATCGAGCAGCAGCGTCGCGTCGTCCGCTACGACCAGGTGCGACGTGACCTCGCGCTCCCAGCCGTGGCCGGTTCCCAGCCGGGATGCGCCGTCGACCAGCGAACGAGCCCCGGCGCAAGCTCGTCGGGCCGCACTCAGCTTTCTTGCGTGCGCTCCGGCTTGGCGTCGGCCAGCTCTGTCTCGCTCGGCGTTTGCCCCTCCAGGACAGTCGGGCCGCCGGCTTCGAGCGCCTTCTCCCCGTCGCCGGGCCCGAGCTCGGCCTTCATCGCCGCCAGCTCCTGCTCGACCTGTGACTGCGAAGCCATCTGTGAGAGCTCGCGGTCGAGCGCGGTGCTGCCGGACGTGAAGTCCTCGAGCGCCCCCGTCTCCACGAGCTCGTCCATCGCCGACGCGCGGGCCTGCATCTGCTCGGTCTTCTCCCGTGCGCGCTGAATCGCCGCGCCCGCGTCCGTCATCTGGTCGCCGAGTCCCGTCGCGGCCTCACTGATCCTGACCTGCGCCTCGGCGGCCGAGTACTGGGCCTTCATCGTCTCCTTCTGCGCGCGGAAGCTCTCGATTCGCGCGGAGAGCTCGCGCTCGTTTGAGACGAGCTTCTGCTGCTGCGCCTCGAGCTGCGAGACCTGGCCGTCGAGATCCTGAAGCTGGTTCTGAACGGCCGACTTCCGCTCGAGCGCGTGCCGCGCGAGATCCTCGCGGCCGCCTCCGACGGCCTGCCGAGCCTGCGTCTCGAGCTTGACGACGCTCTGCTCGAGCTGCTGCTGCTGGAGCTGGAGCCGCTTCTTCGCGGTGACGACATCCGCGATCCCGCGCTTGACGTTCTGGAGCAGCTGCAACTGCTGCTCGTACGAGTAGTCGAGTGTCTCGCTCGGGTTCTCCGCCCGGTCGAGAGCCCTCGACGCCTTCGAGCGGAAGATCATCATGAAGCGCTGCCACAAGCCCGCCATCGGTCCTCCTTGCCTGGTGTCCGAGTAGCGTAGTCGCCGACGCTCGTCGAGCGAAGCATCGACCTTCGCTCGCTCTCGAACGCGTATCGGGTCGCCGAAGAACGCGGGGCGCAGCCTTTTTCGTGCCCGTCCTCGGGCTACGCATGGAACGCCGATAAGCGCTCCGCCTCCGTCTCCAGCTCCTCGCGTTCCGCCCGCGTCAGCCGTCGAAGGGGTTCGAGGCGGACGCGGCCTTCGTCGAACCGCCACGTCCCGGCGACGGCGCCGTCGACGAGGAACGTGTTGAACGACTGCGGCGCCTTCGTGTGGAAGATGCGCGGCCGGAGCTCCTCGGGGAGGACGCCGGTGCGCCGTACGTGCACGAGCAGGATCGCGTCCCATGTGCCGATGAAGCGTGGCGGCGCAGCTGTCTCCGGATCGGGGAGCGGCGCGCGCGCGAGGTCGACAAGCTCCTTGCCCTGCTCGTCGCGGAACCGGCGAACGCTCAACGCTGCCAGCACGTCCTCCACCTCGTGGCGGCCGAGCCCTGACCAGCTGCGGATGTCCCCGAGGCGCGCGGGCCCAAATGCGCCGAGGTAACGGCTGACGAGCAGCGCGCGACCGGCCGCGGCGTCCGCCTCGTTCGGCCCGACCCAGTCGTCCGCGAGCCCGAAGAGATCCGCACGCCGGCGCTCCCACGTCCCTGAGGGCGGCACGCGCACGAGCTCGACCGCGGCCCCCTGCCACTCGTCCTTACCGACGAGCGCGACGAGCTCGTCACGCCGCCGCGGTCCGTCGCGCAGCGCCTCGCGCAGTCGCGTCCCGGCCGACTCGAGATCGAGGGCCGCGATCTTCGGCCACGCGCGCCGCAGCCATTCGCAGCGTGACTCGCGAATCGCCTCGGCCCAGAGCCAGTAGTCGCGCCGCGAGACGATGTGGATCGTTCCGCGCAACAACGTCGCCTGAATCAGCGTTCGCCGCTCGAGCGCGCGCGTGAGCTGCTCGCGCTCGAATCCCTCGACGCGAGACCAGAGGCCGATGTATGCCGACGGCGCGTACTGCGCCTGGATCCCGCCCATTCGCTCGACTGCCCGCGGCAGCGGCAGTCGCGCCCGCTCGAGCAGGAGCTGCCGCGCTAGCAGCGCGCGGTTGAGCTCTCGCTGCGAGAGGACGCGCTCCGTCACGAGTGAAAGGCGGCGAGCGCCTTCGCCTCGCGCTCGAGCTCCGTTCGCGCGCGGCGCGGGAGCGGCTCGAACGGCTCGAGCTCGACGCGTCCCTCGACGAGCCGCCACAAGCCTGCGACGAACCCGTCCACGAGGAACGTCGAATGCACGTCGCCGTTCCGGCGGATCACGAGCTTGCGGTACTCGTCGGGGAGGATCCGCGAGCGGTCGGCGTGCGCGAGCAGGGTGCTGTCCCACTGAGGCAGGAACCGAGGTGGTGCGGGCACGCTGCTTTCGGGCAGCGGCGCGCGAGGGACGTCCAGCAACTCGCGGCCACGTTCGTCGCGGAAGCGCCGCAACGACAGGCGCGCGAACGCCGGGTCGAGCACACCAAGCGTCATCCCGGTCCACTGCGCGATGTCCGCGCGAGTGCCCGGCCCGAACGCCGCGAGATGACGACGAACGAGGTACGCCGCCGCCGCGTCGCCATCCGCGCCCCTCCCGCCGAGCCACGCCTGCGCGGGAACGAACTTGCCGCCCGCGGTGTGACGTCGCCAGACGCTCGCCTCCGGCGTGTGCACGAGCTCCGCCTGCGCCGCGAGCAGATGCCAGACCGGCCAGCCCGGTGGGTTGTCGATGGTCAGCTTCGGCAGGCCGAGCAACGCGAGGAGCTCCGGACGCGAGCGCGGCTCGGCCGACGCGTGCTCCGACAGTTCCGCTGCGAGGGCTGCGATATCCGCCTGCGCGCCGGTGCGCTCGACGCGGCGCTCGAGGCTCGCGACGCGTGCCGCGCGAATCGCGCCCGCGTACGCGAGGTAGTCGCGCGCGCTGACATGGTGAAGCGTCATCCGCATCAGCGTCGCCTTCACGACCTGCCTCCTCTCGATAGCACGCATGAGCTGCTCGCTCCGGAATCCGTCGAGGCGCGTCCAGAGCGCGACGTACGGCGCCGGCGGCCACTGCGCCTGCAGCGCGCCGACGCGTTCCACGGCACGCGCTACCGGGAGCCGGACGCGACCGAGCAGGAGCTGCCGCGCCAGCAGCGCGCGGTTCAGCTCGCGCCGCGTCAAGACGCGCAGGCCGCCACCGTCTTCGCGACAGCCTGCTCGAGCCCAGCGGCGTCGACGTATGCGGCCGACCCGAGCAAGAGCATGACGGCCTCACGCGTGCTCGCAGCGGCAAGCTGCTCGCGCGCGTTCTCCGGCCCGATCCCCCCGCCGATGACGGCGACCGAGCGCGGCGCACCGTCGAGCTGCCGGTGGCACGCGTCGATCTGCTTGCGGACATCCGTCGGCGAGTCGTGCACGCGGTCGGCGAAGGAGCCCACCTGGACGTAGTCCGCGCCGCACAGACGCGTCAGCTCCGCGAGCACGCGTGCGTCAGCCGCGACTTGCTCGCCGCGCGCAAGAAACGCCGCGCCTACGCGGTGAGCGAACAGCGGAACCCCGAAATCCGCCTCGCGCAGCGCCCTCAGCGCGTCGAGCCCCTGCACGAAGACGTTCAACATCAGCGCCGAGGCGCCGGCGTCGACGCACGCCGCCGCGCGCTCGAGCAGGGTCTCCGTCGGGCCCGTCACGTTCGGTGCGTACGGCGCGTCGCGGCCGATCGCGCGAACGCGCTCGAGGAGCGGGCACCAGGACGGGTCGGTCAACAGTTCGTCGTCTTTCACCAGCTCGGCGCCTCCGCGCGCGAGCGTGCGCGCGGTGGCGGCGGCTTCGTCCACACTCAACCCGAGGGCGGGCTTGACGATCGCTCCGACGAGCACGCGCTGCGGCGCATCGGTAGCCGGCCCGGGCAGCCAGGGCGGCCACTCGACCCCGATGAGCCGGACGCTCCGGACGTCGGCCCGATCGGCCCACTCGCCGAGGATGCACGACAACAGCGCGCCGACGCCGACGGGCTCGTCGAGCGCGGGAAAGTCAATCGTGACGCGCGAACCGTCGACCTCGCCGACGCGAGCCCGCACGGCGTCGGGGCCGTCGGCGAGGCTCGTCGACTCGAGCACCGCGAGCGTCTCCGCCCAGGCCGGCGGGTCGAGCTCGAACGTCGCGCGCATCCGCGCGCCAACCTACCGACGAGGACGGGGCAATGTTTGTGGTTCTGAGCCACGAAGTCGGTTGCAGCCCCGCGGCGATCGTCGGCTTGCCACGACGCGCTGAGCCGGGACTCGTCGAGCTCAGCTGCGGTCGAGGAGAGCGCGGACGGCCCGCGCGATCACGACCTCCTCGCGTGCATGCACGACGACGATGCGTGCCGCCGACGCAGCGGCGCCGATCTCGTCATCCGGCCCCGCGCTCGCGTTCGCGGCCGGATCGAGCTCGACCCCGAGATGGCGCAAGCGCTTGCACACTGCGGCTCGAACCGCGCTCGAATGCTCGCCGACGCCCGCGGTGAAGACGAGGGCGTCGAGGCCGCCGAGCGCAACGGTCATTCCTGCGACCGCGCAGGCGATCCGGTACGCGTACACGTCGAGCGCCAGCCGAGCACCGGGCGTCGCGGCGCGCTCGAGCTCGTCGACGTCACGCGAGATCTCGGACAGCCCGAGCAGCCCGGACTCGTGTTCGAGCGCGTCGTGGAGCTCGTCCGCGCTCAGCCCCCTGCGCAGCACGTGCAGGAGCGCGCCGGGATCGACGGAGCCGGACCGCGTCGCCATCGGAACACCTTCGAGCGGCGTGAAGCCCATCGTCGTGTCGACCGAGCGGCCGTCGAGCACCGCGGTTATCGAGCACCCACCGCCGAGGTGGCACACGACGAGACGCGGCACGCGAACCTGCTCGGCGGCCCATTGAACCGACAGCCCGTGAAACCCGTAGCGGCGGACGCCGAGCTCTTCGCGCCAGCGGCGCGGGACGGCGTACGTTGCGGCGACCTCCGGAATCGGCGCGTGGAACGCGGTGTCGAAGACCGCGGCGTGGGGGACGTCCGGCAGGGCGCGGCGCGCCTCGTCGATCCCTCGGCGCGCGGGCGCGTTGTGCAACGGCGCGATCGACTCCAGCTCGCGAATCGCCGCGTACACCTCGTCGTCGATCACGACCGGCTCCCGGAAACGGTCGCCGCCGTGCACCACGCGATGTCCGACCGCCGCGACGGCGTCCGGCACGGCGCCGAGCGACGACACCGCCTCGGCCGAATCGTCCGCGGCGACCGCCGCGAGCTTCAGGCTCGTCGAGCCCGCGTTGACGACGAGGACCTGATCTACGTCGGCCAGACCCAGTTGCGAATCGCGGGATCGTCCTCGCCGTGGTCGCGCGTGTACGTGCGCGCGGCGAGCCGCCGGTCGCGCATCTCCTGACGCAGTCGCCCTGCACGGTCGGTGAGGCCGGGAACGCGGTCGATCACGTCCATCACGAGGTGGAACCGGTCGAGGTCGTTCAGCATCACCATGTCGAAGGGCGTCGTCGTCGTCCCCTCCTCCTTGTAGCCGCGCACGTGGAGGTTCTTGTGGTTCGTGCGCCGGTACGCGAGGCGGTGGATCAGCCACGGGTAGCCGTGGTACGCGAACACGATCGGCCGGTCGGTCGTGAACAGCGCGTCGAACTCCGCGTCAGACGCGCCATGCGGATGCTCCGTCTCCGCCTGAAGGCGCATCAGGTCGACGACGTTCACGACTCGAACCTTCAGGTCGGGCAGTCGCTCGCGCAGGATCGCAACGGCGGCAAGCGTCTCGAGCGTCGGGATGTCGCCGCAGCAGCCGAGCACGACGTCCGGCTTGCCGTCGTCGTCGCTCGAGGCCCACTCCCAGATGCCCATGCCGCGCGTGCAGTGCACGACCGCGTCGTCCATCGAGAGGTAGTTGAGCGCCGGCTGCTTCCCCGCCACGATCACGTTCACGTAGTGACGGCTCCGCAGACAGTGATCCGCGACGGAGAGGAGCGTGTTCGCGTCGGGCGGCAGGTAGACGCGGATGATCTCCGCCTTCTTGTTCACCACGTGGTCGATGAAGCCGGGATCCTGATGCGAGAAGCCGTTGTGGTCCTGGCGCCAGACGTGCGAGCTGAGGAGGTAGTTGAGCGACGCGAGCGGCTGCCGCCAGGGAATCGCGCGCGTGACCTTCAGCCACTTCGCGTGCTGGTTGAACATCGAGTCGATGATGTGGATGAACGCCTCGTAGCAGTTGAAGAGTCCGTGCCGGCCCGTGAGCAGGTAGCCCTCGAGCCAGCCCTGGCAAAGATGCTCGGACAGCACCTCGAGGACGCGTCCTTCCGGCGCGAGGTCCTCGTCCGTCGGCTCGGTCTCGGCGTTCCACACGCGCGCCGTGACCGCGAAGACGTCGGCGAGGCGATTCGACGCGGTCTCGTCGGGGCCGAACAGCCGGAACGTCTCGCGGTTGCGCGCCGTGACGTCGCGGAGGAAGCCGCCGAGCACGCGGGTCGCCTCACTCGACGTCGTTCCCGGCGTTGCGACGTCAACGGCGTACGCGCGGAAGTCGGGCAGGTCGAGGTCGCGCAGCAGCACGCCGCCGTTCGTGTGCGGGTTCGCGCTCATCCGGAGCTCGCCACGTGGGGCCAGCTCGTCCAGCTCCCGCACGAGACGGCCGTCGCCGTCGAAGAGCTCGTCCGGCCGGTAGCTGCGGAGCCACTGCTCGAGGATCGCGCGGTGCGCCGCGTCCTCGCGCGCGCCGAGCACGGGCACCTGGTGAGAGCGCCACGTGCCTTCGACCTGAAGTCCGTCGACCTCGTGCGGCCCCGTCCAGCCCTTCGGCGTTCGCAGGACGATCATCGGCCACCGCGGCCGCTCAGTCGCGCCGTCCGCGCGTGCAGCCTGCTGCAGCTCCGCAATCTCGTCGAGCGCCCCGTCGAGCGCGGCCGCGAACTGTTGGTGCACCGCGTCCGGCTCCTCGCCGGAGACGACCATCGGGCGCCAGCCGTAGCCCTCGAACAGCGCGATCAGCTCGCGCTCGGGGATCCGCGCGAGCACCGTCGGGTTCGCGATCTTGTAGCCGTTGAGGTGGAGGATGGGGAGGACGGCGCCGTCCGTTCGCGCGTTCAGGAACTTGTTCGAGTGCCAGCTCGTCGCGAGCGGGCCCGTCTCGGCCTCCCCGTCGCCGACGACGCATGCAACGAGCAGGTCGGGGTTGTCGAATGCCGCGCCGAAAGCGTGCGCGAGCGCGTAGCCGAGCTCGCCGCCCTCGTGGATCGAGCCGGGCGTCTCCGGCGCGACGTGGCTCGGTATCCCGCCCGGATACGAAAACTGGCGGAACAGCTCCTTCAGCCCCTTCTCGTCGCGCGAGACGTGGGGGTAGACCTCGCTGTACGTGCCCTCGAGGTACGCGTTCGCGACGAGCCCGGGACCGCCGTGGCCCGGCCCGGCGATATAGATCGCGCTCAGTTCGCGCGCGCGGATCGCGCGGTTGAGGTGGACGTAGATCAGGTTCAGCCCGGGCGTCGTTCCGAAGTGGCCGAGCAGGCGCGGCTTGACGTGCTCCGGCTTCAGCGGCTCGTGCAGCAGCGGGTTGTCGAGCAGGTAGATCTGGCCGACCGACAGGTAGTTGGCGGCGCGCCAGTAGGCGTCGATCAGCCGGAGCTCGTCCGCGCTCAGCGGGGAGCCGGTCACGTTGGCCTCCGATTCGACGACGCTCATCGTTCCCTCCCTTTCGTCACCAGCACTTTTTAACGCACCGAGGTCGCCGCTGACGCGAGTTGCTGCACGTGCACCTCCCCGCCGACGCCGACGCGGCCTCATCGTCGACCGTCACAGCGCCGGCGCCATCGGAAGTCGTCCGCGAACAGGGTTGCGGCAATCTACGACGCGCACGAGAAGGGCCGCCCCGACGGGCGGCCCTTCGAGCCTCTTCGGAGTTCGGCGCGACGTCTACTTGATGATGAACGTGCCCTTCATTCCCGCGGCCGCGTGGCCGGGGACGGTGCAGATGTACGTGTAGCGGCCCTTCCGCCTGAACGTCACCTTCATATTGGTGTTCCCGCCGGCCTTGATGATCGGCGACTTCTTGCCCGCGATCTTGAAGTCGTGCGGCAGCTTGCCCTTGTTCTGGACCATGAACGTCACAGTTCCCGTCTTCGCCGACTTGATCGGCAGCGCGAACTTGAACTCGGTCGCGTTGACCTTCCGGCTCACGTTCGCCTCCTGTCGCGCGACCGCCGGAACGGCGAGCACGAGCAGGGCGAGGAGCGCCGGGAGTGTGCAGACGGCGGCCTTGATCGATCGCTTCATCAACGTGTCTCTCCTTTCGGGTGCACCTGGCTAGAGCTTCAGCCGCACCACGCGGCTGTAGACCGAGATCGCCGAGAGCGTCGCGCTGACGCACTGCGGCGCCCCGGTCGTCGTGGCGACGCAGCCGACGGAGGTCACGTCGCGCGGCGCCGTCGTCGTGCTGAGCTGGAAGTAGACGGTGCCTTCCCGGCTGAAGCGGAGGTTGAACGCGACGTTGTCGTTCGGCGTCGTCATCTTCCGAGTCGTGGCACCGAGGTTGTCCGGCGCCTTCCCCGTCGGCTTGCCTCCGCGCGCCAGCGTCACGGGCACGAGCGGGAGGTTCGTGTCGCCGTTCCGAACCAGCCCCGTGACGCGCACGCGGCGCAGTTTCCAGTTCAGCACCTTCCCCTTGATCGAGAGGATGTTGGGCGTCCGGACGATCCCGTGGGCCTCATCGGTGCCGGCGGCGTTGGGCAGCGCCCCACCGACCGCGTAGGGCGTGGCGATCGCGCGCCAGGTGTACGTCCCGCGCGACGTCGGCGTCCGCAGCGTTCCCTGGTTCAGCTTCAGCTCGGCGCCGACGATCTTCGCACCGAACGGCGCACCGCCGGACTCGGCGCCGACGTACGGTGAGCTGAAGCACATGATCATCCGGAACGGAGCGGCTCCCGCGAGTGGCCGTTGCCGGAACGAGCGCGTCCACGTAAACGGGCACGTTGATGGTCTGGCCGCTGACGGTGACCCGCAGGATCCAGACGGCGGTGTGAATTCCGGGCGCACGCGTTGTTGGGGTTGGCCGGCAGGATCGGCCGCGATGATCTGCCCGTCCGCCTGGATGATCGCGTCCGGCGAGATCGCGAGCGCCTGCAGGTCGGCGTGAGCCGTCCCGAGGACGGTGGCCGGGGTCGCCGTGACGGTCGCCGAGTAGCCGGCGGGCGCGTAGATCACGATGCATGCCGGAGCAGCGTCGGCTCGACCTACGGCGAGCCGGATCGACGTCTGACTGGACCCGCGGCGGTCAACCGGCCGATGATCAGCTTCGGCGTCGCGAGCGCCGACCCGACGACGCCGAGCGCCGCCGCCACGGTGCCTCCCAGCACGGCGAGCCTCAAAAGCTTGCGCATTCCTTCCTCCTCGGAGCGTTCGAGTGCATCGTCGAGAACGTGGCGAACGCGTCGTGTGATCGCCGCAGCCCCTGGACCGGAAACACGTTCGAGACGTGTAAACGTCGTGGTACGAACTTCTCGCGGCCGGTGCGCGTAATCCCGCGCGCGTGGGCCGTCTGGGCGGCGGCTGGAAGCGCCGCCGAAGAGTTTCACCGCCGCCGCGGCTACACTGTGCCCCGCGCGGGGCTATAGCTCAGTTGGGAGAGCGCCTGGATCGCACCCAGGAGGTCGCCGGTTCGAGTCCGGCTAGCTCCATCAAAAACGCCTGCTAGGCAGGGTTTTTGTTCTTCTTCTTATTGGTGCGGCCGGATCCATGCTACCGAGAATCTACCGTTTCGAGGCGGTCTGACCGGCCGCGCACGGTTTGCTTCGGACGTAAGTTTCCGCGCGCTGGAGGGAGGGGGTTGAACCCCCCGAATGAGGCCCCACCGTCGGTACCGTGTGGTGTTGTCTAAATGGACAAAATTTGTCAACATGGACAACGAACGCGGCTACAGTGGGGCTGCACGCGCGCCAGGTCGACGCGGGTC
>Ga0126307_10001541_pt1 | contig 15212 bp, 14 predicted proteins | sample Plot28_FD_89955 | JGI IMG/M metagenome (GOLD analysis project Ga0126307, IMG submission 89955) | Serpentine soil microbial communities from UC McLaughlin Reserve, CA, USA - Plot28 | ecosystem: Environmental > Terrestrial > Soil > Grasslands | place: USA: UC McLaughlin Reserve, Lake County... | reverse complement strand
GACCCGGATGGCGCGTCGACGTGCGCGACCTCCGAGGTCCTATCGCTCGTGCTCGACACGCGGCCCGCCCAGTTGCTGTCGCAGGTCAGCGAGTTCCGCCTCGATCCTCGCGAGCGACTCGATCATCGCATCGTATTCGGAGCCGCGCTCCTCCCTGACGAAGCGTGAGGCGATCGCCGCAGTCAGTACAGATAGGAAGCCGATGCCGACGAACATGACCGCAATCCCAACGATCCGGCCTCCGTTCGTCTTCGGGTACACGTCGCCGTATCCCACCGTCGTCACCGTGACGACCGCCCACCAGATCCCGTCCCAGACCGAGCCGAATTCGCCCGCGTCAACTGCGGCCTGCGTCGCGCCGCTGACGACGACGACCATCACCGTGATCAAGGCGGCGAAGCGGAGCGCGTCGCCGCTCGCGAGCACTCTCTCGGCCTGCACCGCTCGCGTGAGAATGACTCCGAGTCGAAGGAGGCGGAAAAGCCGCGCGAGGCGCAGGAGCCGCAGCGACGACAAGACCTTTCCGAACAGCGGGAACGTCGCGACCACGACCAACGCGTCAAGCCAGTGCGCACGCAGCGCGGCCCGCTTTCTCGGTGCGACTGTCAGCACGAAGGCCAACTCGGCTACGAAGATCGTCCAGATGATCCAGTTGGCGACGGCCGCGACCGTCCGCCATCGAGCCGAGTCAACATCGGCCTCGATGATGAGCACGGGGATGACTGCGAGCGCGGCGACGAGAACGACCCACTCGAAGCGATGGACGACGCGCCCGGAATCAAGCTGCTGCCACACAGCGCGGCGTTCGATCCTCGCTCGCGCGTCCCTCCGTCCGCAGCGCGGGTAGCGCGGTGTCGGGTTCGACGGGCTACTCGGGTGGAATCTCGTGCTGACGCCGGAACGCTTCGTTCGCGGCTCGCTCGACGAACACGTGCGGCAACCGCGCCAACCATCAGACATTTGTGTCATTCGCGGACACCGCGCTCTCGCGCCTACCATGAATTGTGGAGCCCGGTGTCGAGCCATCTGGTCGAACGGCTCCCCACGAAAGTTGGCGACGAAGGCGATACTCGTGCGCCTCACCGTCTGCGCAAAACCCGCAACGCGCGCGAAGCCATCGCCGCGGGTCGTCCACCGTCCGAGGGGTCGTCCGCGTGTTTGCTACCGTGCCGTCGAAGCTTGAGCGAGTATCGGTTGCGCAACGTGCGCTTCTCTTGCCCGTTCTTTCAGTGGGCGAGGGAGGTGTTTGATATGGCAACCGGAACCGTGAAGTGGTTCAACGCCGACAAGGGCTACGGGTTCATCACGCCGGCCGACGGCGGTAAGGACCTGTTCGTGCATTTCTCGGCGATTGAGGGCGAGGGCTACAAGTCGCTCCCCGAAGGCGCGCAGGTCGAGTACGAGCCGCAGCAGGGCGAGAAGGGCCCCCAGGCGGCGCGCGTCAGCCTGATCGGCTAGAGGATCGAAGGACGGTTGGCGGCGCCGCAGCGATGCCGCGTCGCCAAGCCCACCAGAAGGGAGTCCGATGGACGTCACGTTGCTCTCGCTCGACCCGCATCCCAGGCGTCGGGCCTGACTGATGGCCCGCAGCATGGAGTCCCAGATGAAGCGCGCCCGAGAACTTGCGCGCAAGGAACGCCGTGAGCGCAAGCAGGAAAAGAAGGCCGCCCGTGAAGCCGCTCGCGTCAGTCAGCCCGACGAATCTTCGCCGTTACAGTCAAGTGCGGACGACAGCGGCGCCGCGGCGGACGTGAGTGATCTCGCCGCAGCGAGCGACGCGCCGACTCCGCTCGGGTCCGAGGACCGTGCCAAGACCGCTTGAAGACGAGGCGCGGAAGAGTGCGCTCGATTCCTACCTCACGCACCGACTGGAGGAAGGGTTCGAGATCGAGTCACGCACCGCGAATCAGGCGATCATCGTCCACCGCTCCCGACTGCCCAAGCGCCTGCACGCGCGACGCCGCGGAAGGCGCCAGCTGATCTCGGTCGACCAGGATGGCATCGTCACCGCCAGCCCGGCTCAGCCCCGCCGTTGGTGACAATGCCGCGGCGGACGCCGCCGTCGACGCAAGCGGGCGCCTGGCCCAGCTCTCGCATGCGCGCCTCGACCCGCCGCCCGAATTCGTGCTCGACCACCGCTCGGGTGTGCGGGTAACCCTCGGGCCGCGGCGTGCGTGGCCCTACCAGCCGCCCTCGCGTCGCATCTGCCGGGAGCGAGTCGCAGCGATTTCGCTTAATCAGATGCCGGGGGAGGGAGTCGAACCCTCACGCCCCCATTGGGGACAGCTGATTTTAAGTCAGCCGCGTATGTCCAGTTTCGCCACCCCGGCGGTGGAACAGCGTAGCGTCGCCGCCGCGCGCGATCAGGTGCCGGGCTGGTTCGTCGACATCGCGATGCCCTCTGGGCCCTTGCCGCGGAACGCGTCGCGGAACTTCTTGAACGCACCGTCGTCGAACCGGTCGCAAGTCGCCACGTGGCCCGTCCCGTAGTCGCCGTTCTTGCCGTACGTCTCGGGGTCGCCCGTCCAAGCGGTGATCGCGATCCTCGAGCCGAGGCTCTTGCCGTCGATCGTGCCGATCGGCGACCCGAGCATCGCCTGCGGGCTCTCGTTGTACAACTCGCGCAGGTTCGCGATCTCGTCTTGGCTCGTCTGCGGGCCCCACCATAGGACCACGCCCCCGTGCTCCTCGTTGTGGACGATGCGGATCGGCTCTGCGGGCTGGTCATAGAAGCCCCACACAGCCGTCTCGCCGTAGTGCGGGCCCCCCGAGGGCGGATACGTGTTCCACTTGACCTTCGTGTCGATCGACGGGACGTGCATTCCGCCGTCAGGAAGCGCCTTCGCCGGCTTTTCGGTGTACGTACAACCGGCGTCTTGCATCGCCGTGCGAACGCCTGACGCATCCACGTCGCTGCTCCCCCCGCCGGTCAGCGCGAGAACAGCGATGACGGCGGCGAGCGCGAGGAGGCCGAGTGCGCCGAACCCGACCAGCATCAAGAGCCTCCGCCGGTCCTCGGGCGACCGGTGCTCCTCGCGCTTGCGCGGTGCCTGAACCCGGCGCGGCGGCGGTGGTGTGCGTGGTTTCTTCGCCATGGGCGCGCGCCGAGGCTAGCAGCGAAGCACCGTCGCACCGCCGCCACGGTCTGTCCCCAAGCCCCAGCACCGCGTACGGCAGCCCAGTGCCGTCCGACCCCGTTGCAGCGACTCCGCGAAGGACCTCGAGGCCGCCCGCGAAGCGCGCTTGGCCGCCACAACAAAAACGACACCGGCTCCGACAAACCTTGCGGCCCATCGGCTCCGGTGTCGATGACATCGGTGCCGACAGACCTTTCGGTTCACCGGCTCCGATGTCGGTCGCGAATCTACGACGGTCGCGCGCCGCGGTCAAGAACACGACGCGGCGAAAATCGCTCTGTGCGACGTTTTTTGGATTTGCGGCCGAGGCGCGCGCGGCCGTGGCCGTCCGATGCCACCTCTACGGTTCGTCGGCTCATGGTTTACGCGGTCCCGATCCTTCTGCTCGCCGCACTCGCGGTCGGCGTCGTCGTGCTCGTCCGCCTGCTGCGGAGCGAGTTGAGTGCCCTCCGCGCCGAGAGCGGCATGCAGCTCGCGGAGCGAAATTCGGCGATCGACCGCCGGCTCGAGTCGCTCGGAGCGACGATGGACAGGCGTCTCGGGACCCTCGACGAGCGGGTCGACCGCCGTCTGGAGGACGCGACGCAGACGACGAACAAGATCCACGAGCGCCTCGGGAAGGTCGACGAGGCGACGACGCAGATGCTGGAGCGCGCGAAGGATCTCGCGCGTCTCGAGCAGGCGCTGCGCCCACCAAAGGCCCGCGGCGGCTTCGGCGAGCTGCTGCTCGAGAACCTGCTCCGCGACCGGCTGCCGCCCTCCGCGTGGGAGACGCAGCACACCTTCGCGAGCGGAGATCGCGTCGACGCAATCGTGCGCGTCGACCGCATGATCCCGGTGGACTCCAAGTTCCCCCTCGACAACTACAACCGGCTCGTCGAGGCGGAGTCCGACGAGGAGCGAACGCTCGCCGAGCGCCAGTTCGGGCGTGACGTCAAAAGCCACATCGACGCGATCGCGTCCAAGTACATCCGGCCCGACGAGGGCACCTACGACTTCGCGTTCATGTACATCCCGGTCGAGGCCGTCTACTACGAGCTCGCCTGCGGCAAAACCGGCGCGCTGCTCCAGTACGCGCACGACCGCCGCGTGTTCCCCGTCTCGCCGACGACCTTCACCGCATATCTGCAGGTGATCGCACTCGGCCTGCGCGGGATGCAGATCGAGCAGCACGCGCATGAGGTGATGGCGTATGTCGCCGACCTCCAGCGCGACTTCGGCCGCTTTACCGACGACTTCGACAAAATCGGCACGCACATCGGGCATGCGCAGTCGAAGTACCACGAGGCGGGGAAGCGCCTAGACCGTTTCGAGACGAAGCTCGAGCGCGCAGTCGAGGAGCAGGGCGAAGAGCTCGAAGGAGACACCCTGCTCGAGCTCCCGGGCGTGGCGGCGGACGCGGCTTAGCGCCGTTCCGTTAAGCCTGCTCCAGCCGCGACTCGTCGTACCGGGAGAGCAACCACCCGCCGACGATGAGCAGCACGGCGAACGCGAGGAAGCCGAGATCCCACGCCGCCTCGTTCACGCCTGCGCCCTCGCGGACGTGGTGGATGCGGAGGATCTGATGGTCGACAATGCCCTCCACGAGGTTGAAGACGCCCCAGCCGACGAGCATCCAGCCGACGAACGCGCGTCCGCTGATCGCCCAGCGCCAGTTCGTCGTGCGACGCCACAAGACGTAGATCCCGACCGCGACGGCAACCCACGTGGCGGCGTGGAAGAGGCCGTCCGCGAGCGTGTTTGCCTCCAAACCGGCGACGGTGGTCTTCGGGTAGCTGCCCTCGCTGGTGAGCATGTGGTGCCACTGGAGAATCTGGTGGAGCAGGATGCCGTCGACGAAGCCGCCCAGGCCGATGCCGAGCAAGATCCCAGGGGCGCACGGCCGGGAGACAGCTTCGAGCGCAACCTCTTCGGGAAGCGGGCGGCCGTCTTGACGGCTAACGGTCCGAGTAGCCACGCGCCGTCCATCCCCCGCGGTGGCACGCCAAAACCGTCAAGCAGCAGTCCCGCAGCCCCTACGGGTCGAGGGCGCAGAGGGTGAAGCTCCTAGAGCGGAGCCGTGACATCCCGCCGAGCGCCGCGGCTTGCCGCGGCGCTCACAACCCAATCTCCGGAGCAACCGCCGCATGCCGCCGCTGGACACGCGCGCGAAGCGCTAGTAGCGAAGAACGGCGGCGATGCCCTGGACCGGCCCGAGCTCGGGTCGCTCGCGCGGCAGCGCGCGGACGGTTCCGCCATGTGCGAGCGTCTGGTGGACGGCGAGATCGGCAGCGTCCTCCCGCTCTTCCATCCGCGTGCCGTCGAGCGGGCACGCGCCGTCGCGGATGGACGCGCGACCGCAGCGCGGGCACTGGTACGCCGTCTGCTGCGACCCGTCGACGAAGAGCAGGAGCTCGACACGGCCGTCAGAGGCGGCTTCGAGCGTCTGCTCCCATCCCGCAGCCGCGCGACCGTTCCGACCCGCTTCCTCCTGCCAGCGATCGAGCTCCTGCGTCTCTTCCCTGAAGCGCGCTTGCTCGAGCCACGGCTCCGCGATCGCGAGCAGATCGGTCGGACTCGCATATTGCTCGCCTTGCGCCCAACCGACAACCGCCCTGGCCGCCTCGTGCGAAAGCATCGACTCGAACTCGCCCTTCGTCTCTTCGGGGCAGACGACGACCACCCGATGCGCCGTCCCGTTCCGGACGAGCTGATCGATCTCCTCGGCGACAGTCCGCAGGTGCTTGTCGGCGAGCTCGTCGATGTGGCGCTGGAACCTCGCCTGCGACCAACCTCCCTGGTCGTGCCGCCCAGGCTGCTCCTCCGACAGGTCGGCCAACTCGGTCAGCCGGCCGTCCTCCAGCTTCAGGAGCACGCCTTTCTCACGCCCAACCACGGCGACAAGCGCTCCATCGCCGCGCCCCACAAGGGGGACGAGCGGCGCGAGGTAGAAGTCGGGCCCGACCCGCACGACGTCCGGCAACACAGAGCGAACCCGAAGCGTTTCGAACACGTTGTCGAGTGCCGCCGCGAAGAGCGCGACTCCGTTCGCGCCGTCGCGGTCGAAGTCCTGGGTGAGCCAGCGGCGAATCCGATCGAGATCGTCCTGGAGGCCCTGCTTCTCGTCGCGCGTCAGCTCGCCGCGATTCGCGAAGACGGACTTGTGCGCCTCGTCGAGGAGCGAGTTGATCTTCGTCTTCGCGTCCGGAATCGTGGGCGCGGTCGACGGATCGAAGCCGATGAAGAAGCTGATCGCGCAGCCCGTCTGGGCCCGGAACCCAGCGAGCGACCGCAGCCGGTCCCAGGTGATTGCACCCATCACGCGGTTCGTTGCCACTGAAGCGGCGATTCTATGCCTACCATCACTGAGTGCCCCGCGTTCTTGCTGCTGCTCGCGTTGTCTCGGCGGGCGGCCGGGGAAGAGCCGTCTGACCCACATCGTTTACTACAGGTAGAGAAATGAACGACATTCGCAAGCTGATCGTGATCGGAGGCGGCCCGGCCGGCTACACAGCCGCGCTCTACGCGGCGCGCGCCGATCTGTCGCCGCTCGTGATCGAGGGCTTCAACTGGGGCGGCCAGTTGATGATTACCAGCGACGTCGAGAACTATCCGGGGTTCGCGGACGGCATCCTCGGGCCCGAGCTGATGCAGCGCTTTCGTGGGCAAGCGGAGCGTTTCGGCGCCGAGTTCCTTACCGACGACGTCACGCGCGTCGACCTCTCCGAGAGGCCGTTCCGCGTCTTCGTCGGCGACGAGGAGTACCTCGCCGAGACCGTGATCGTGGCGACGGGCGCAACCGCGCGTCAGCTCGGGCTGCCGTCAGAGCAGCGCCTCCAGGGTCGCGGGGTGACCTACTGCGCCGTCTGTGACGCCGCGTTCTACCGCGAGCGCGAGGTGATCGTGGTAGGCGGTGGCGACTCTGCCATGGAGGAGGCTCTCTTCCTGACCAAGTTCGCGACGAAGGTGACGATCGTCCACCGGCGCGACGAGTTCCGCGCGTCGCAGATCATGGTCGACCGCGCTCAGGCGAACGAGCGGATCGACTGGGTCACGAACGCGGTCGTCGAGGCCGTGCTCGGCGAGGACAAGATGACAGGCGTGCGGCTCCGAGACACGGTGACGGACGAGACGTCCGAGCTTCCGGCCGACGGCCTCTTCGTGGCGATCGGCCACGACCCGAACACGCACCTCTTCGTCGACGAGCTCGACCACGACGAGGCCGGCTACCTGATCACGAAGCCCGGCACGACTGAGACGAACGTCCCCGGCGTCTTCGCCGTCGGCGACGTCCAGGATCACGTCTACCGTCAGGCTGTCACGGCGGCGGGCTCCGGCTGCATGGGCGCGCTCGACGCCGAGCGGTTCCTCGCGGCCCTCGAAGGCCATCTGATGGCCGCCGAGTCGGCGCCGCGCACTTAGAACGCTCACCTTTCGGTACTACGATCGGGGCATGCCCTACTTCATCTGCCCCCGCTGCAAGGAGCGCTCGGTTGACACGGACGCGCGGGAGGGATTTTCGACGCAGGCGCCGGCGTGCCGTCGCTGCGGCTTCGGCTTTCTGTTCGAGTTGATGGACGACTACTACCCCGGCCCCAACACCGGGCTCGTCGTCTGCGACCAGGAGGCGCGCGTGCTCGCGGCCGGCGCGGGCGTCTTCGAGCTCACCGGCTACCGCGAGCGCGACCTCCTCGGCAAGGAGCTCCGGGCCTTCCTCGAGGCCGAGGGGGATCCGGCCTCGGTCGCACTCGAGTGGGGCGTACGGAAGCTCAAGCAGTCGGCAAGCCTGCGCACGCGCGCCGGGACGACGAAGAGCGTAGTGGCCGACTTCTTCCCGGCGTACGACACCGACGGCGGACTGCTCGTCGCCCTCGCTCCCGCAAGCTAGCGGCGAGAGAGACGCGGCGCGAGAGCGCTACGGCGCGGTGAGCGTGTGCGTCGCCTCCGAGTTGCCGTTCACGTCGACAGCGCGCCACGTGATCGTCGCGCCCGACGCCAATGGCAGTGTGCTCGTGTAGCGGCTCCACCCGCCCGTCGCCAGCCGGTACTCGATGCCCTTGACGTCGGCTGCGGTCGACATCAGGGTCACCGCTCCGTCTGTGAACGCACCTTGGGACGTCGGCGGCGTCACATCCGTGAAGTCGAACGTCGCGCCCCATGTCACCGACGCCAGCTTCGTCTGTCCGGCACCGGAAGGATGGAAGTAGTCGCGCGTCGTCACGTCGCTGCGGACGAACGGCGTCGAGAAGACCGTGTTCCCGTCGAATCTGCAGTGCACGTAGCGCGTACAAGCCTGCGCGAGCTGCGTGTTGTAGTCGATGTTCCGTTGGCGGACGCGGTTCCTCCGGTCGACGTCCGCCTGCGCGGTGGACGTGGGGCGCGCGAGCATCGACTGGCAAATTCCGGCCAGCGCCCAGACCGTGCGCGCGGTCAGGCTGTCCTTGTAGATCGCCCACAGCTGGCGGATGTCGAGGATGCTCGCGATGAAGATGCGCGCGTTCGGCAGCCCGGACGACAGCGTCGCCAGTCCCTGCTCCAGCTGAGCGCGGAACGTCGCGACAGGCGTCATTCCGGCCTCGGTCGACGCGCACACGTCGTTCGAGCCGAGCTCGACCGTCACGTACGCAACACCGCGCGCGACGGCGTTCTGCGCCTGCGCGTTCAGGTCGGCCATCTCAGCGCCGGTGACGGCGAGGTTGGGGTTGCGCCCGGCAATCGCGCCGTTTGCCGCCAGGATGCGCGAGTAATGGCTGTTGATGCTCGATCCTGTCGACCACGAGTTCGCGGGACAGTCGACGTACGGGAACCAGCAGGTGTTGTAGGCGCGCGTAATCGAGTCGCCGATCGACGCCATCGAGCTCGGATAGCCGACGATCGCGGGACCTGCGGCCGCAGGTGCGGCGACGACGAGTGCTGCCGCGGCGGCGGCGAGAACGGCACGAAGCTTCATCGATGTCCCCTCCTCGGAAGTCGAAGCCGGATCATGCCACCCGCGCCGGCGTGACCGGAACGCGGCTCGCCGGGCAGAGGTCGTTGACGGCGCAGATCTCGCAGCGCGGCGCGCGCGCGAGGCAGACGCGGCGGCCGTGCCAGATCAGCAGGTGCGGGAAGCGCCCCCAATCCTCGCGCGGCACGAGCTTCATCAGGTCGCGCTCGATCTTCACTGGATCCTGCTGCTTCGTCAGGCCGAGGCGCTGCGCCAGGCGGCGGACGTGCGTGTCGACCACGATCCCCTGCGGGTGGCCGAGCTCTGCCGCGACCACGTTCGCCGTCTTCCGCGCCACGCCCGGAAGTCGAACGAGCTCCTCGACCGAGCGCGGCACGCGGCCGCCGAAGTCCGACAAGAGCGACTGCATCGTTCCGCGCAGCGCCTTCGTCTTCTGCCGGAAGAAGCCCGTCGCGTAGATATCGCGCTCGAGCTCGTCGACAGGCACCGCGAGATAGTCCTCCGGGCGCCGGTACTTCTCGAAGAGCGCGCTCGTAACCCGGTTCACGTTCACGTCCGTCGTTTGTGCCGAAAGCATCACCGCGACGAGCAGCTCGAGCTCGTTCCGGAACTTCAGGGCGATTGCGGCGTCGGCGTGCGCGGCGGCAAGCCGCTCGATGATCGGCCGGATCCGAGCCCGCTTTGGCCCGACGCGCCGCCGCGATTCGTGGACGTAGTCGCGGGGGGACATGCGGGGACGCTAGCGAGCGCCCCCGCACGGGTCCTCCGGGTTACGTGAGCGGCTTGCCCGTCTCCAGCAGCGTCTTCAGGCCGCTGAGCACGAAGCTCCAGCCGCCGGCGACCGTCGCTGCGGTCCTCGGCGACGCCTCGAGCTGGTCGTGGACCACGGTCAACTTCGCGAAACCGCCGTCCTGCGGCTCGATCTCCCACGTGACGCGGCTCGCTTGCTCGGTCGCCATCTCCGGGTCGTAGTGAACCAGCCAGGTGTGCACGAGCTTCCGCGGCGGATCGGACTCCTGCACCTCCCCGTCGACCATCACGTCCTCTGAATCGCCTGCAAGCGAAATGAACTTCCCGCCCGGCCGGAGGTCGTACTGCGAACGCGTGCCATAGAGGTACTTCTGCGTGAACTCGGGCTTCGTGATTGCGTCCCAGATCTGCTCCGGGCTCGCCTTGATGAACACCTGGTAGACCTGCATCGCGGTCTCGGTAATCGTCGTCATCCCGTCTCCTCCAACTTCGTCTTGAGGTCCGCGAGCGCCGAGACGTGGCGCTCCGTGTACTTGTCGATCCAGCGATCGTGGATCAGCCGGATCGGCACAGGGTTCAGGTAGTGGAGCTTCGTCCGCCCCTCCTTCCTGGTGGCGACGAGGCCGGCTTCCTCGAGGACCCGCAGATGCTTCATCGCCCCGAACCGCGTCATCTCCAACTGCGACTCCAGCTCCGTCAGCGTGCGGCCGTCACGCTCGAAGAGCCGGTCGAGCAGGAGCCTCCGGGTCGGATCCGCGAGTGCTCTGAACACGAGGTCGTCGTCGTCCACGCGGCACAATACGTGACCTAATGGTCACATGTCAAGCACGGGCGGCGGAGACGGGTGCGGCGCTCGGGAGTCGCGGCCCGGCGCAGACGAGATCGAGGGCGGGGCACGTCGCGCACGCGTGCTCGCTCGGAGTCGGCACGAAGTCGCCGCGACGAATGCGGCCGATGGCCGCCGACAGCTCCGCCTCGAGCCCCGGCACGTCGTCGGCGGTGAACGTCGCTTCGACGACCGCGTCCGGACGCTCGAGGAAGGCGTAGACGACTTCCACTTCCTCGGCGCCGGCTCGGAGGCACGCGAGCGCGTACACGAGTCGCTGGAGGCGGTAGTCCGCTTCGACCATCTCCTCCGGCGTCGCTTCGGCGAGCGCGTTCGTCTTGTAGTCGACGACGAGCGCGCGCCCGTCGCGCCGCGCGAGCACGTCGAGGTAGCCGTGCAGGATCACATCGTCGTGGAGGAACGTGAAGTGCCGCTCCTTCGCGATCGCGGGCTCGGCCGCAAGGCGGGCGGCGAGCGCGGATTCGCAGAACGAGGCAACGTGCCCTTGGATCCGCGCGAGTCCCTCCTCGGTTACGCCGGGATACCACCCACGGACGAGCTCCTTCGCGTCGTCGGGGACGCGCGGCGCCGCGAGCTCGACGCGCTCGAGAAGCCGGTGCGCCGCGTCGCCGACCTCGATCCCGCCGAGTCCTCCCTCGCCGACCTCTCCGCGAGGGGCGCGCTCGCGCATGCCGGTCACGCGCTCCGCGAAGAAACGGTACGAGCAGCGCTCGAAGAGCGCGAGCGCCGTGTAGGAGAGCTTCCTGACGTCATACAGCGGCGGCGGCGGAATCGAGAGGAGCTCGGGGAGCCTCGGCGCGACGGGAACCGGCGCGAACTCCGCTTCGCCGGTGAAGAGCTCGAGCTGCCGCGCTTCGCCCGCGGCCGGCGCGGCGTCGCCGGGAGGCTCCGCATCAGGCGCATACCGGTCGACGCGGATCAACACACGCGCACCGCCCCTCTCGAGCTCCACCGGAGCGGCGTTCGCGCGCGCGACCTCGCCGCGCGCGTCGAGCCGGTCGAGGACCCACCCGATCGGCGTCGTGCGCTCGGCCTCGCGCTCGGGATCGACGGCGCCTGAGACGATCAGGCGGTCGACTGCGCGTGTCATCGCGACGTAGTAGAGGCGCAGTCGCTCGGCGTCCGCCTCCGCTTTGTGGGCGGCGCGCACGTCGTCGTAGCCGGCGGCGCCCTTTCGCGCCCCCGTCGACGGGTGCGCCACCTTGAACCCGAACCGGCCGTCCGAAAGCGCGAGGATCTCATCCGGCGCCGGTGGCTGGCGGTCGCGTCCCGCATCGGCAACGACGACGACCTTGAACTCGAGCCCCTTCGCGGCGTGGATCGTCAGCAGCCGGACTGCGTCTGCCCCCTCCTCCTCGGCGACAGCCTCGAGCTCCTTCGAGCCCGCCGCCTCCTGTTCCGAGACGAAGCGCACGAAGCCCTCAACGTCTGCGCCGCGGAGGTCCTCGTATGAGCGAGCGAGGCGCGCCAGCTTGCGCAGGTTCGCGTAGCGCCGGCGCCCGTCCCAGAGCGCGAGGATCGCGAGGTCATAGTCGTGCTCGGCGACGATTCGCTCGCACAGGCTCTCGAGCGACAAACGTGCGGACGCACGGACGAGACGCTCGAAACGCTGGAGGAAGGCGCGGAGCAGGCGCTCGTCGCCGAGCGGCAGCGCCTCGGGCAGCTCCCGCTCGATTCCGCTGAAGAGCGGGCGCCTAGTCGCTGCGCGCCGGATCAGGACGAGCGCGTCGTTCGAGACGCCGACGAACGGCGACGCGAGCACCGTCAGCAGCGCCTCGTCGTCGTAGCGGTTGTGCAGGAGCCGGAGGTACGCGAGCAGGTCGACGACCTGTTGCTGCTCGAAGTACCCGCGGCCTGTTGCGCGGTACGTCGAGAGGCCGACGTGCCGCAGTTCCTCTTCGTAGCGCTCCGCGTCCGTGCCCGCTGCGAGCAGCACGACGATCTCGCCCGGCTGGGCCGCGCCCGCGTCGACGAGCTCGCGCACGCGGCGCGCGATGTGGCGCGCCTCGCCGCGGCGCCAGTGGGTATCGGTCCCGGCGTAGGACGCTTTCTCCGTCACGAGCATCTCTACCGGGGTGCCGAAAACGGGATCCGGGAATTCTCCCGACGCGTGGAGGGGCTGGAACTCGTTGCCAAACTCCCCGCCGAAGAGCTCGTTCACGACTGCAAGGACCTCCGGCCGCGAGCGGTAGTTGAGCGTAAGCGGCAGAACGTTCGCGGCTGCCTGCCGCCGGTCGCGGAAGACCTGCACATCCGCGTGCCGGAACCCGTAGATCGACTGAAACTCGTCACCGACGAAAAACACCGCTTCGGCGTTCTCCGACACCAGGTCGATTACGTCGCACTGAAGTGCGTTCGTGTCCTGGAACTCGTCGACCATCACGGCGCTGAACCGCAGCTGTTCCCGCGCGCGCACGCGATCGTTCGTCCGCAGGAGCTCGCGCGCGCGGATCTGGAGATCGGCGAAGTCGAGCGCCGATTCACGGTCCTTGGCGGCCTGGTACTGCTCCGCGAACAGATCGAGCAGCTCCTGTAAGAGGTCGCGATCGCGGACGGCGGTGACGTCCAGCGCCGCCTGCTCGACAGCTGCGCGGGCCTCCTCGTACGTCGCCGCTCGCTCGCCTCGCGCCTTCACGCCGGACAGGTCGAGCAGACGCTCGACCGGAACCGGCTCCTGAGCAACGGCGATCGCGCCCGTCGCCGCAGCGCGTAGGGCATCGCCTGCCTCTTCATCGTCCGCGAGACACGTCGCCGCATCGAGGAATTCGCGCCGGCACTCGTCGAGATCCGCACCAGAGCCGAGTTCGAGCACGAGCTCACGACCTGCCGCCCGCAACGTCTCGTAGACCCCCGTGACCATCCGCCGGAGCCCGACCGAGCCGTAGGTCGCGAGCAGTCCCAGCCGGTCTTCGCCGGGGAGGTCGCAGAACTCACGCAGCGCCGCCTCGAACGCCTCGCTGCGGAGTACCGCCGCCTGCGGCTCGTCCAGCTCGCGGAAGCGCGGGTCGAGCCCGGCCTGCAGCGGGTACGTCTTCAGCAGACGGTTGCAGAAGCCGTGGATCGTCGAGATCCACGCCCCGTCGAGCTCGCGCGCGAGGTCGTGGCGGCCGAGCTCGTGCAGCCGTGCGCGGATCCGCGCCTGCAACTCGCCCGCGGCGCGCTTCGTGTACGTGATCACGAGCACCGAGTCGACGTCGAGGCCGTCCTCACAGACGGCACGGACGAAGCGCTCCACGAGAACGCTCGTCTTCCCCGTCCCGGCACCTGCGGAGACGAACAGCTCGCCCCGCGCCTCGACGGCGGCCTGCTGCTGCGCGTTCAGCGCAACGGTCACGGGCGCCTCACCCTGCACATCGACCACAAATCGCACCAACTCGGACACGCGCCCCCGCGCGGATCGTGGCGAACGTCTCCGGCGCGGACACGCTCCGCGAGCTCGCCCGCCACCGCGCGCGCCGACTCGAGGCGCTGCCAGAACTCGTCGTCGTCGAGATAGTCGGTGCGCGTGTAGCCCGGCAGCTCGTCCCTGGCGGCGGCGCGTAGCAAACCGCGGGGCTTCCGCTCGCCGGCGAGCGGCCGGTAGAGGCCGCCGAGCGGCTCGATCCCGACGAGATCGCGAAGCACGAGCATGTACAGCGGGATCTGGAGCCGCTGCTCCTGCTCGATCGCCTGCGCCGAGTGCGCCTTCCGCCCCGCCTTGTAGTCCTGCACGATCCCGCGCGCCCCGAAGGTCTCGACGTCGACGCGGTCGATCTTGCCGCTGAGCGTGAGGCCGTTTCCGAGCTCGAGGCCGCGCAGCGACGAGCGCTCGCCGCCGAACGTGAGCTCGAACTTGCTCGGCACGAGGCGGACCTCGGATGACGCCTCAGCCTCGACGAACGCGGCGAGATCGCGCCAGAGCGTCTGCTGGAGCTCCTGCCGCTGGATCTCCGTCAGCTCCATCCGGATTCCCTGGAGCGCCGCCTCCAGGCAGGTGCGAAGGAAGGCGAGGGCCGCAGGCAGGCTCTCGTCGTCGACCTGGTCGACCCCGACCTCCTTCGGAAGCCCGGCGAAGAACTTGTGCAGCGTCGAGTGCGCGACCAGGCCGCGCAGCTTCGGGTCCAGCTCCGCGTCGATCGTCTTCGGGTCGAGCAGCCGCTCGACGAACCACGCGGACGAGCAGTCGGAGAAGCGCTCGAGCTCTGTGACGTTGAAGTACGTCCTCGCCGCGAGCTGCTGCAGGACGAGCGGGTGGCGTAGCCGCGTCTCACGCCGGAACGCACCGAGCGCGCGCGTCAGGCGCCGTTCCCATCCGTTCGCGGCGCCGAGCGACTCCGCCTCGTCCTGGTCGTCCGCCGCAAGTCGCGCCAGCGCGCGGAGCCGTTCGCGGTCCGTGGGTGCGTCGGCGAAGGGCCAGGTCAACGCCGACAGCGGCCGCCGCGTCGTCGCCCGCTCGACCTCCTCCTTCGCGAACAGACGCATAGCCTCGTCCCAGAACGGGCTGGCCTGTCGCGGCGCTCCGTCGTCCGTTGCGGCCTCGCGCACGAGGTACAGACGCGTCGTCGCGCGCGTG
>Ga0126307_10001540_pt1 | contig 15214 bp, 14 predicted proteins | sample Plot28_FD_89955 | JGI IMG/M metagenome (GOLD analysis project Ga0126307, IMG submission 89955) | Serpentine soil microbial communities from UC McLaughlin Reserve, CA, USA - Plot28 | ecosystem: Environmental > Terrestrial > Soil > Grasslands | place: USA: UC McLaughlin Reserve, Lake County... | reverse complement strand
CATCGTACGTCCGAAATGTTCAAGACCGGGGTGCGGGGGTGGGGATGCCCGATCTTCAGGCAGCCGCGGAGTTCATCGCGGGACATGCCCGGCCGCTCGACTTCGCCCCGTTCCCGGACGGCCAGGCGCGCGAACTCTTCTCAGCCGGGGTCGTCACCGCCGATCTCGAGCGTCTGGCGGCGGCACAGCAGGATGACGGCGGCTGTGAGGTCGACTTCGCGAGCTACTCGCCCGCCGGGTCGCTCGAATGGCGCGGGCACGCGACGGTACGCGCCGTCACGATCCTGAAGCGGAACTCGATGCTCTGAAGTGGGGCGGCCGCTATAGCCAGCCGCGCTTGCGGAAGTACGTGACCATCCCGACCAGCAGGACCACCATGGATCCAACTACGACCCAGAAGGCCGTCAGGTCCTGCTCGCCGGGGACGCCGACGTTCATGCCCCAGATGCTGGCGAGCAGGGTGAGGGGCAGGACGATGACGCTGATCGAGGTGAGCACGCGGAGGATGTCGTTGACGCGGTGCGAGAGCACCGACTCGTTCGTGTCCTCGAGCGCCTCGACGACCTCCTTGTAGTTCTCCAGCATGTCCCAGATGCGCTCGTGCGCGTCGACGACGTCGTCGAAATAGATCTCGAGGTCCATGTCCGGGGAGAGATATCGTTCCTTGACCCGCTCGAGATCGCGCAGCACGGGCCGCTGTGGGCGGATCACCTTGCGGAAGTTGATGATCTCCTGCTTGACGTTGGAGATGTCCCGCACGATCTCGTCGGAGCGGCCTTCGAAGATCTCCTGCTCGAGCACGTCCAGCTTGTTGCCGATCTTGCGGAGCATCGGGAAGCAGTAGTCGAACCCGTCGTCGACCAGGCGATAGAGCAGATAGCCGGACCCCCGGCTGAAGAGCTGATCGCGCAGCTCCTCCTTCTGGCGGCAGCGCTCGAACAGGTACTCGACTGGCTGAAGCGGCTGGTTCGGGACCGTGATCAGGAAGCCCGCGCCCACGAAGATGTCGAGCTCGCCCGCGCCCAGGCGCCCCGCGGCCGGATCGAAGATAGGGAACTGCAGGACGATGAACAGGTACTCGTCGTAGACGTCGATCTTCGGCCGCTGGTTCCGGGAGAGGACGTCCTCGTAGTCGAGTGCGTGGAAGTCGAAGTTCTCCTCGAGCCAAGCCTGCTCGAGCGCGCCGGGCCGGTCGATCTTCACCCAGCGGAGTCCCTCGGCCGCGATCTCCTCGACCTTTGGGGCCTGGGGCTCAGGCGGAAGCGGCGCGACGAACTCGCCGGCGCGGGTCCTGCGCAGTCTGGGGCGAGGGAGGTTCGGCATCTTCCGCTCCATCAGACGGGTTGCTCCCTTCGGAGCACCCTCGCATGACGTTCGTCGCTTCCAATTCCATGGCAGACGCCACTTTACGCCACGCCTCGTGGCCCGGGCGCAGGCGTGCGACCGAATTTGCGGCCAACGGGGCGTTGCTATATTGCCCTGCACATAAGCACCACATCAAGAGGGGTGGAGGGACTGGCCCGATGAAACCCCGGCAACCCCCTCGGATCTCGGTCCGAGGAAGGTGCCAAGTCCAGCAGGTGTCGCGGTTTAGAGATCAAGCGGCCTGGAAGATGTGGGAAGAGCTCCGAATCGGACCTCCGCCCACTCAGGACCAGGCGGAGGTTTTTACCTAGAGGAGCTATGGCGATCGAATCTCTGAAATGCAAGGAGTGCGGGGCGAGCTATCCGCTCGACGCCCGCTTTGTCTGTGAGCAGTGCTTCGGGCCACTCGAGGTCGCCTACGACTACTCCGGCCTCGATCCGGCCGAGGCGCGGCGGAAGATCCAGGCCGGGTCGCGGGGGATCTGGCGCTATTCGGATTTCCTGCCTTTCGAGGGTCGCCCGGGCGACCCGCTGGAGCCGGGCCTCACCCCGCTAATCCGGGCCGATCGCCTTGCCGAGCGGCTCGGCCTGGGCGAGCTCTGGATCAAGAACGACGCGGCCAATCCGACGCACTCCTTCAAGGACCGCGTGGTCGCGGTGGCGGTCGCCAAGGCGAAGGAGCTCGGCTTCGAGACCGTCGCCTGCGCCTCGACCGGGAACCTCGCCAATGCCGTGGCGGCCCACTCCTCGGCCGCGGGTCTCGACTCCTATGTCTTCGTGCCGGCCGATCTCGAGGAGCAGAAGCTGCTCGCCACCGGCATCTACGGCACCAACCTGGTCGGCATCCGCGGGACCTACGACGACGTCAACCGGCTCTGCACCGAGCTCAGCCAGACCCGTCCGTGGGCGTTCGTCAACGTCAACCTCCGCCCGTATTACTCGGAGGGCTCGAAGACGCTCGCCTTCGAGACGATCGAGCAGCTGGGCTGGAAGCTTCCGGACCGCGTGGTCGCGCCGATCGCCTCCGGCTCGATGTTCACCAAGGTCGCCAAGGGGATGCGGGACTGGATCGAGCTCGGCCTAGTTGACGGCGGCCTGCCGACCTTCTGCGGAGCCCAGGCCCTGGGTTGCTCGCCCGTGGCGACGGCCTTCGCGGAGGGCTGGGACGTCTGCAAGCCCGAGCGCTCGCCGGAGACGATCGCGAAGAGCCTCGCGATCGGAGACCCCGCCGACGGTCCCTACGCGCTCGAGCTGGCGCGGAGGACCGGCGGTCTGATCGAGTCCGTGACCGACGACGAGATCCGCGACGGAATCCGGCTGCTTGCCGAGACGACCGGCGTCTTCACCGAGACGGCCGGCGGCGTGACCGTCGGGGTACTGGCGAAGCTCGCCGCGGCCGGTGAGATCGGCTCCGACGAGCGCGTCGTCGCCTTCATCACCGGCGAGGGGTTGAAGACCCTCGACGCCGCCCGCGAGACCTTTCGGATGCATGAGATCGAACCGACCCTCGACGCCTTCGAGCAGGGGCTCGGTGCGGCGGAGGTCTCGGCCTAGCGCGGTTGCCGGCTCGCGGCCATGACTAAGATTCCCGCCCGACGATGAGCGTCACAGTGAAGATCCCGGCCCAGCTCCGCGCCGCGACCGGCGGTGAGGGGGAACTCGAGGTCGAGGGGTCGACGGTCGGCGAGGCGCTCGACGCGGTCTTCGACCAGCATGACGGGCTGCGCGAGCGGATCACCCAGGACGGTGACCTGCGCCGTTTCGTAAACGTCTACGTCTCGGGCGAGGACATCCGCTTTCAGGACGGCCTCGACACCCCCGTCTCCTCAGGCGACGAGGTGACGATCCTCCCCGCGGTCGCCGGCGGCTGATCGCCGGGTGATGGGTCGGCGGGGGAGCCTGCTCGCGGCTGGGCTTTCGCTTGCCGCGGCCCTCCTCATCGCACCCGCCGCGGCGGGCGCCGACATCGCCTCCGGGCCGCTGCGGTCAAGCGTCACCGCCGATCCCTGGCATCTCTCGATCACGGACGGCTCGGGCGGTCTCGTCCTGAACGAAAACCGTGGGCATGGCAGCGGGCCGACCGGAACGCTCGGCTTCAGGACGACGCTCGGCTGGTTCCACGCAACCCGGGTGGCCTCAGGTGGAATGCAGGGCGGCTCCTACGTGGCGGAGCTCGAGACAACCGACCCGACGCGGGGAATCCATCTGCGGATCGATCCGGATCGCAACGGAATCATCGGCCTCAGTGCGTCGGTCACTGGGTCGACGGCGGGTGTTACCGCGGTCGGCATTGGCTTCGACTCGCGGCCCTCGGAGCGCTTCCTCGGTTTCGGCGAGCGCTCCGACGCCGTCGACCAGCGGGGCCGTGAGGTCGAGAACTACGTCTCCGACGGGCCCTACACGCCGAGCGACCGTGCCCTGATCTCGAATTTCATCCCGCCGCCGGGATTCCGCCCGCGCGACGACGCGACCTACTTCCCGGTTCCCTGGCTGCTCTCGACCGCCGGGTACGGGGTCCTCGTGGGGAACCACGAAACGAGCTACTTCCGGCTGGGCAGCTCCGACCCGTCAGCTTGGAGCGTTGAGGCGCAGGCGACCCGCCTCCAGCTCCGCTTCATCGGCGGTCCCGCGCCGTCCGATGCACTGCGCCGGCTGACCGAGGTCACCGGTCGCCAGCCCCCGCCAGCCGCACCGTGGGTGTTCGGGCCCTGGTACCAGCCGACCGGGTCCGACCAGATCGGCCAGGCCCGGGCATTGCGCGCCGCTGACGTGCCGGGTTCGGCGGTGAACACCTACCTGCACTACCTCCCGTGTGGCGATCAGCGCGGCCGTGAGAACGAGCAGCCGCCCTTCACCGCCGGCTTTCACGATCTCGGCTACGCGATCACGACCTACTTCAACCCGATGATCTGCACGAGATATGAGCCCACGTACTCGCGGGCAGCTGCGGCAGGGCTGCTCACCCGGAACCAGCTCGATCAGCCGTACGTCTATCCGCTCTCGACTGGCCCCCTAATCTTCACGCCCGTCTCCCAGTTCGACTTCACCGCGCCCGGGGTGCAGTCGTTCTGGAACGGACTGCTGTCCGAAGCGGTTGGCCACGGCTACGACGGCTGGATGGAGGACTTCGGGGAGTACACGCCGCTCGACGCCAAGTCCGCCGACGGCAGCCCCGGAGGGCAGATGCATAACGTCTATCCGACCCTCTACCACTGCGCGACCCACGACTTCGTTAGGGGGGCGCCGCGGCCGCTGGCGCCGTTCGTGCGGTCGGGCTGGACCGGGACGCAGCGCTGCGCCCAGATCGTCTGGGGTGGAGACCCCACCACCGACTGGGGCTACGACGGGCTCGACTCGGCGATCAAGCAGGCGCTATCCATCGGCGCCTCCGGGGTCTCGCGCTGGGGTTCGGACATCGGGGGATTCTTCTCACTCGCCCAGGGGAGGCTGACCGAGGAGCTGCTCAATCGCTGGATCGAGTTCGGCGCCGTCTCCGGCGTGATGCGCACGGAGGCCAACGGAGTGAAGCTCCAGCAATACACCCGTCCTCAAATCTTCGATCCGGGGGTGCTGCCGATCTGGCGCCGCTACGCCAAGCTCCGGACGCAGCTCTATCCCTACCTGCTTGCCGCCGACGCCCAGTACCGATCTACCGGCATGCCGGTGATGCGCCATCTCGGGCTGATCTATCCGGGCGACGCAACCGCTTCGGGGCAGGAGACCGAGTTCATGTTCGGGCCCGATCTCCTAGCGGCTCCGGTGCACGAGCCGGGGCAGACCGAGCGGTCCGTCTATCTGCCTGCCGGACAGTGGATCGACTTCTGGCGGGCACTGAGTTACACGGACGGCGATGGATCACTGAAGCTTCACCCAGCGACGATGCTTGAGGGCTCGCGCCATATCACCGTGCCCGCGCCGCTGGAGGAGCTGCCGATGATGGTGCGGGTGGGGGCGATCCTGCCGCTGCTGCCGCACACGACGGAGACGCTCGCGGACTACGGGTCCGCCTCGACGGTCGGTCTCGACGATGTGGGTCGGAGCCTCCGCCTGATCGCTTTCCCGCGCGGGAAGTCGAGCTCGGCGTTCGGGGAGACCGGCAGCCTTCAATCCAAAGAGGGGATGCGGTCCTGGAAACTGACCATCCGCCAGGCGGACCGGTACCGGATCTCGCTGGAGGCGTCACTCACGACGCTGAGCCGTGAGCTCACCCCGTGCGAGGTCCGCCTGGACGGTCACAAGCTGCCCGATGAGGCTTGGTCCGTCGACGACGGCGTGCTTAAGGTCAGCTTTCTCGCGCGAGGAAAGGTCTCGCGGCTGGTCGCCCAAGACCGCAAGCAGTGCGCCGACGCCACCGCGAGGTAGGGGTTGGGCGGGCTCGATCTACGGCATGGACTGGTCCGACAGCCCAGCGGCTTCGAGCGCCTCGGCTCGGCTGCCGAGTATCCGGAAGCGCACGACCTTTCCGCGGCGGAGTTCGTAGACATTTCCGAACTCGGCCGTGACGCTCAGGTCGCTCCGGTGCCCGCGCGCCTGGGTATTCCCGACGACCACGACTCGATCATCGAGGTCGATGAGCTCCACGACCTCCATGGTGATCTCACTCCACGCGTCCCACCATTTCTGGACCGATCGTTCGACGCCGGCGGGCCCATGGAAGGTTTCCGCGCCCGGAAACCGCTGGTCCTCAACCCACTCGACCTCGGGGTCCAAGTCATCGAGCAACAACTCGCGATTGATGCCTCGACCGATCGCCGCACCATTTCCACGTTTTCCTGAGACATCGAGAGCGGAGTATCGCGACTTGCCGCGAACAGGCTGCTGGCAAGGAAGAACGCGCCCGGCAGGATTCGAACCTGCGGCCTCTTCCTCCGGAGGGAAGCGCTCTATCCAGCTGAGCTACGGGCGCGGGGCGGTCAAGTGTAGGTCCGTGGCGGGCGGGTGCGCCCGACCGCCGCGCCCGCCTCTTTCTAGGCTAGGCCGGTCATGGATCTCTCCGTCGTCTTTCTCGGCACCGGCGGCTCCGTTCCTTCGGCGCGGAGGGCGACCGCATGCGTGCTGATCCGCTCAGGAGGCAGCCGCATCCTGGTCGACGCGGGGGAGGGGGCCCAGCGCCAAATGATCAACTCGACCGGGCTCGTCCAGGTAGACGACATCTACATCACCCACTTCCACGCGGACCACTACCTCGGCCTTCCCGGCCTGCTCAAGACCTACGACCTGCTCGAGCGCCGGGCTCCGCTTCGGATCGTCGGGCCGGTCGGCCTCCATGCGCTCTTCGAGGCGCTCCGTCGGATCTTCGGGAAGCTCCGCTACGGGATCGAGCTGATCGAGCTCGCGCCGGGGGATGCGATCGAGCACGAGGGTTTCGAGATGCGCGGCTTCGCCGTCGAGCACCGGATGGCCGCGCTCGGCTACGCGTACGTCGAGCCCGAGCGTCCGGGGCGCTTCGACGTCGATGCCGCCCGGGGCCTGGGGATCATGGATGCCCGCGACTTCGGACGTCTGCAGCGGGGCGAGACGATCTCGGTGAACGGTTCCGACGTTCGCCCGGACCAAGTGATGGGTGAGCCGCGCCAAGGACGAAAGATCGTGATCACCGGCGACACCGCGCCATGCGAGATGACCCGCGTCGCGGCACATGCGGCGCAGCTGCTCGTACACGACGGCACCTTCGCCGTCGAGGAATCCACCCGCGCTGCGGAGACCGGCCACTCGACAGCCCGCGACGCCGCCCAGCTCGCGGCGGACGCCGAGGTCGGCATGCTCGCGATCGTGCACGTCTCCTCCCGCTACAACGTCTCCAAGGTGTTGGGCGAGGCGCGCGAGGCCTTCCCGGAGACGGTCGCGCCGCGTGACTTCGACCTGGTCGAGATCCCGTTCCCCGAGCGGGGCGAGCCCCATCTCGTTCCCGAGGGGGCCAGGCAGCGGCCCGAACCGCAGGCCGAGCCCGTCCCGGTACCTGACGACTAGGTCGATCCGGCAAGTCCGGCAATGGCGTCAGCTACGGCCCGTGCCTGGTCCTCCTGGAGGAAGTGCTTGGCGGAGATGACCTTCGCGTCAATGCCGAGGACCTCCTCGAAAACGCGGCGCCGGTCCTCTCCGAGCGCCGGGTCGCGATCACCCCACAGGATCGTCGCCGGCCAACCCGCGTCCCGGAGTCCGTCCACGTATAACGCCTCCTTCTCCTCGGTCAGCTCGAAGCCGCGGACGATCTTCCGGAACGAGCTCCCGCCGCCGTTGCGGTGCAGGAGGGCGATGTGGGCGTCGACCTCGTGCGCCGGTGTCGCGGACCGGTCCCCGATCCCCTGCAGATAGAAGAGCCAGCGTGCGAGCGGGGGCCGGATGGTCGCGACCCAGACCGGGCCGATCACCGGCGGTGCGGCCAGGTCCATCGTCCAGACCCGCCGGAAGTGCGCGACGTCGATCAGCGTGTCGAGGACCGTCAGCGTCCGCACCCGGTCGGGGTTTGGGAGCGCCCACTCCAGACCGATCGGGCCGCCGATGTCGTGGAGGACCAGATGGCAGCGATCGAGCCCGAGTGCATCGATCGCCTCGCCGGTCCAGCGACCCAGGCCCGACCAGCTGTAGTCGAATCCTGGCGGCTTCGCCGCCAGGCCGAGGCCCGGGAGGTCGAAGGCCACCCCGCGCAGCCCTCGCTCCGCGAGCAGCGGCACCACCTTGCGGTAGAGGAACGAGCTCACGGGGATCCCGTGCATGAGCACGACCGGCTCGCCGTCGCCCTGCTCCAGCACGAAGCTCTCGATACCGGCCGCCTCGAACTCTCGGCCGGCGCTCCGATGCCTCTCTATCGCCTCAGCGACCGCGCGCCGCACGGAGAGATCATCGCGCTTTGCGGCTTCGCAGCCAATCGCGGTCTGAGGCCGCTGCTACGCTGGCGCGGCAAGCCCCTTTAACCCGGTCCCGTGAGGCCAGGAAGGAGCAAGGCAGTGAGCGACGAGAAGGTCGTGCTCGATCACGACGATCTGCGGCGGACGTTGGTCCGTATCGCCCACGAGATCGTCGAGAAGAACGAGGACTCGGATCGGCTGGCGCTGGTCGGCATCCACACGCGCGGGGCCGTGATCTGCCGCCGCCTGCACGCGCTGGTCGGCGAGCTCTCCGGCACCGAGGTGCCCCTCGGCGACCTCGACATCTCCTTCTACCGCGACGACATCGAGCGCCGCGAGCCGCGCGACGCGCCGGTCGTCCACGACTCGCATCTGGACTTCGACCTCGCGGGGCGCACCGTCGTCCTGGTCGACGACGTCCTCTACACCGGCCGAACCGTCCGCGCGGCGATCGATGCGCTCTTCGACTACGGCCGCCCCGCCCGCGTCCAGCTCGCCGTGCTCGCCGACCGCGGTCACCGGGAGCTGCCGATCCGCCCGGACTACGTCGGCAAGAACCTGCCGACCGCGCCGGGGGAGCGGGTGAATGTCCGGCTGGAGGAGACCGACGGGGTCGACGAGGTGGCGATCACCCCGGCGGGCGCGCCGGCGGCAACCAAGGAGGATTCATGAAGCACCTGCTCGGAGTCGACGAACTGTCGCGGGAGGAGCTTGAGCGCATCCTCGAGCGCGCGGAGAGCTTCGCGGAGGTGGGCCGCCGCGACATCAAGAAGGTGCCGACCCTGCGGGGGCGCACGATCGTCAACCTCTTCTACGAAGCGAGCACCCGAACCCTCTCCTCGTTCGAGCTCGCCGCGAAGCGGCTCTCCGCCGACGTGGTCAGCGTCAAGTCGGCGGGCTCCTCGGTCGACAAGGGCGAATCGCTGAAGGACACGGTCGCGACGCTCTCCGCATACGACCCGGCCGCGATCGTGATCCGCAGCCCGCACGCCGGCGCCGCCCAGCTCGTCGCCAACTGGACCGAGGCCTCGGTGATCAACGCCGGCGACGGCAAGCACGAGCACCCGACCCAGGCGCTGCTCGACGTCTTCACGCTCCGCCATCGCCTCGACTCCCTCGAGAACACGAGCATCTGGATCGTCGGCGACGTCCTGCACAGCCGCGTCGCTCGCTCCTGCCTGCTCGCCTTCCAGAAGATGGGGGCGAGGGTCACCCTCTGCGGGCCTCCCACCCTGATCCCGCGCGGTATCGAGGCACTCGGCTGCGAGGTCTCCTACGACCTCGACGGGCTGGGCGGGGCGGATGTCGTCTACGCCCTGCGGATGCAGCGCGAGCGGATGGGCGAGAGCTTCGTCCCCTCGCTACGCGAGTACGCCGCTCGCTATCAGATCGATTCGCGCCGGCTCGGCCCCCGTCAGCTGCTCATGCACCCAGGGCCGGTGAACCGCGGCGTCGAGCTCGCCCCAGAGGTGATCGACTCCCCGCAGTCGCTGATCACCTCCCAGGTCGAGAGCGGGCTGGTGGTGCGGATGGCGATCCTCTACGAGCTTCTCACGGGCAGCGACCGCCCGCGGGCCGACCGCGGCCCCGCGCCCGCCGACACTCCGACGATCGGGCAGCCGGCATGACCGTCTCGGCGGACGGAGCGAGTGGGGTGGCCGGGGCCCCGCGGCTGGTCTCGCGGCCGGGCGCGCCGGCGAACCTGATCGTCCGCGCGGCCCGCCTCTTCGATCCGCGAACCGGGCTCGATGTGACCCGGGACCTGGTCATTCGCGACGGTGAGATTGCGGAGCTGGCCGAGCCTGGGGGCGCCCCGGAGATCGAGGGCGCGGAGGCGGTGGACGGCGAGGGCCTGCTCGCGCTCCCCGCCTTTGTCGACCCCCATGTTCACCTCCGCATACCCGGCCAGGAGCACAAGGAGGACCTCGAGACGGGTACCCGCTCGGCTGCCGCGGGCGGCTACTGCGCGGTGATCGCGATGGCGAACACGTCGCCGCCCGTGGACTCCGCCGCCGTCCTCGGCTCGGTCCGGGAGCGCGCCGAGCGCGAGGCCTCGATCCCGATCGGCTTCGTCGCGAACGTGACCCGGGAGATGGTGGGCACGGAACTCACCGAGATGGCGGAGCTCCGCGATGCCGGTGCGATCGGGTTCTCGGATGACGGGCTGCCGATCGCCAACGCCCGGGTCCTGCGCAGGGCGCTCCAGTATCAGCGGCTGGCCGGCGGCCTGATCGCACTGCACGAGGAGGATCCCGACCTTTCAGCCGGCGGCGTGATGCACGAGGGCGAGGTTTCCGCCGCTCTCGGGATGGCCGGCGTTCCGTCAGTCTCGGAGTCGACGATGATCGCCCGGGACTGCTCACTCGCCCTCTACGAGGACGCGCCGATCCACGTACAACACCTCTCGGCTCGAGCGTCGGTCGAGGAGGTCGCCCGTGCCAAGGCCGCCGGAGTCCGGATCACCTGCGAGGCGACCCCGCACCATCTGACGCTCACCGACGAGGCGGTCCGCAGCCTCGACGCCCGCTTCAAGATGAACCCACCGTTGCGGAGTGAGGATGACCGTCAGGCGCTGATCGACGGCCTGCGCGACGGCACCATTGACTGCGTCGCCACCGATCACGCTCCGCATGCCGCCGAGGAGAAGGAGGTTCCCTTCGAGGAGGCGGCCTGGGGCGTGACCGGGCTGGAGACGGCCTTCGCGGCGCTCTACACCGATCTGGTCCTGCCTGGCGTCCTGCCGCTGGAGATCCTGGTCGCGCGGATGACTTGCGGCGGGGAGCCCTTCGGGATCGACGCTCCTCGCCTCGAAGTGGGGGCGGCAGCGAACATCACGCTGATCGACCCCGAGCTGAGCTGGACAGTGGGGGAGGAGGGCTACGAGAGCCGCTCCTACAACAACTGCTTCGCCGACCGCGAGCTCACTGGCCGCGTGCTGATGACCGTCGCCGCCGGGCAGGTCGCCTTCCGGCAGCGGTCCTTCGCGCTGGGGGTGGCCTCGTGAGGGGCGGAAAGCTCGATCCGGAGCGGACGACGCTCATTGTGGTCGACGTCCAGGAGGCCTTCCGAAAGGCCATTCCCGACTTCGACCGAGTTGCGCAGGCCACCGCGACCCTGATCGAGGGGGCCCGCATCATTGGGGCGCCGGTAGTCGCGACGGAGCAGTACCCGCAGGGGCTTGGGGAGACCGTTCCGGAGGTGGCCGGGCACTTGCCCGCAGAAACCGAGCCGCTCGAGAAGGTCTGCTTCTCGGCAACCGACGCCGAGGGCTTCGACCTCGACGGCCGCGACCAGGCCCTCGTCTGCGGGATCGAGACGCACGTGTGCGTCAACCAGACCACGCTCGCTCTACTCGACTCGGGGGTCGAGGTGCAGGTCGCCGAGGACGCCGTCGGCTCACGATTCGATCAGAACAAACGGGTCGGGCTGCACAAGATGGAGCGGGCCGGCGCCGTGATGACCAGCGTCGAGACGGCCCTCTTCGAGCTGCTCGGCCGCGCCGGCACCGATGAGTTCAAGCGGATCCAGAAGCTGGTCCTCGATTACGCCCCGAATCCCGGGGTGGACGCGAAGGAGCCGGTCGGGTGAGTGGATACGTCCTGCTCGAGGACGGCACCCGCTTCGAGGGGGATCTGCTGGGCTCGGGCGGTGAGGTCAGCGGCGAGGTCGTCTTCAACACCTCGATGACCGGCTACCAGGAGGCGGTCACAGACCCCTCTTACGCGGGCCAGATCATCACCTTCACCTATCCGCTGGTCGGCAACTACGGCGTCTCCACCGAGGCGATGGAGTCCGAGCGCATCCAGGCTCGGGGCGTGATCATGCGGGAGGGGAAGAACGGCGAGGACGCGGCCACGGCCGAGGGCGGCTGGCTCGATTGGCTGCGCGACCACGGAGTCGCCGCGATCGGCGGCATCGACACCCGCGCGCTGGTCCGCCACATCCGCGATCGCGGTGCAATGCGGGGCGGGATCTTCCCGGCGGAGGTCCTAGAGTCCGAGGCGCGAAAGCGGATCGAGGCCGAGCCCTCGATGGAGGGCGCCGACTTCGCCCGCGACGTCACGCCGGCCGAGCCGGTCGAGATCGGCGGAGACGGCGCGCACATCGTCGGGATCGACACCGGCATCAAGCTCTCGATCATTCGCCAGCTGCGCGAACGCGGCTGTCGGATCACCCTCCTGCCCTGCGACAGCACGGCCGAGGAGGTCCTCGCCCGTGAGCCGGACCTGGTGTTCCTCGCAAACGGGCCGGGTGACCCCGGCGCTCTCGACTACGTCGTCGAGAACGTCCGCGGCGTGATCGGCAAGAAGCCCGTGGTAGGCATCTGCCTCGGCCACCAGCTCCTCTGCCGGGCGGTCGGCCTAGAGACCTTCAAGCTGCCCTTCGGCCACCGAGGCGCCAACCACCCCGTCAAGGATCTGGAGACGGGGCGGATCGACATCACCTCGCAGAATCATGGCTTCGCGGTGCTCGGCCCGGGTGGGGACCGGACGATCGAGGGCGACGAGCCCGTCCGCTGGCAGACTGACTTCGGCGAGGCCGAGCTCTCTCACCTCAACCTCTACGACAGGACAGTCGAGGGTTTAGTGCTGAAGGACGTCCCGGGCTGCACGGTCCAGTACCACCCCGAGGCCGGCCCAGGCCCGCATGACGCCCGCTACCTATTCGATCGATTTCTGGAGCTGGCTCGGACGTGACTGCCGCCCAGAGCAATCTTGAAACGGTGCGGGACTGGTACGCCCGTACGACGGAGCGGTATGAGGGCGGTGGTCTGGAGGCGGCGGTAGAGCTGATCCCTGAGGTCTTCGACCCTCACGTCGAGTTCTCGCCATGGCTGGCGAGAGAGGTTGAGCACCGGACTTACCACGGACACGAGGGGCTTCGCACCTTCTTCCAAGAGCTCCAAGACATGTTGGGGGAGGTCCGATACGCGCCGCCGAAATTTCATCCTCTGAGTGATGACGTGATCGTCGTGCTGACCCGGCTGGAAGGAGTCGGCCAAGGCAGCGACGTGCCGGTCGGACAGGACCTCGGGCTCGTGTACGAGTTCAGCGGCGGACTGGTGACGCGACTCACGGCGTTCGGCTCCCACGACGAGGCCATGCGGGCGGCTGAGGAGGTCCAGCATGCCTAGGCGCGACGACATCCGGAAGATCCTCCTGATCGGCTCCGGGCCTATCGTGATCGGGCAGGCGGCCGAGTTCGACTACTCCGGCGTGCAGGCCTGCAAGGTGCTCCTCGAGGAGGGCTACGAGGTCGTGCTGGTCAACTCGAACCCGGCGACGATCATGACCGACCCGGAGTTCGCCGACCGGACCTACATCGAGCCGCTCCTGCCGGGGCCGGTCGCCAAGGTGATCGAGCGCGAGCGCCCCGACGCCCTGCTGCCGACCCTCGGCGGCCAGACCGCTCTCAACCTCGCCAAGGCGCTGTACGACGACGGCACCCTGGAGCGCTTCGGCGTCGAGCTGATCGGGGCGAACTACGAGGCGATCCACCGCGCCGAGGATCGCGAGGCGTTCCGCACCACGATGGAGGAGGTGCGCCTCCGAGTTCCGTGGTCGCAGATAGTCACTTCGGTCGCCCAGGCCGAATCCGGACTCGCGGACGGCACAATCACGCTCCCGGCGATCGTCCGCCCCGCCTTCACGCTGGGCGGCCACGGCGGCGGGGTCGGCAACACCGAGACCGAACTCGCCCAGGTGGTCTCCGAGGGTCTCGCCGCCAGCCCGATCAACCAGGTGCTGGTGGAGGAGTCAGTGCTCGGCTGGGGCGAGTTCGAGCTCGAGGTGATGCGGGATCGCAACGACAACGTCGTGATCATCTGCTCGATCGAGAACGTCGACCCGATGGGCGTCCACACCGGTGACTCGGTGACGATCGCGCCGGCCCAGACGCTCACCGACGCGCTCTACCAGGAGCTCCGCGACCAGGCGATCCGCGTGATCCGCGCGGTCGGCGTCGAAACCGGCGGGTCCAACATCCAGTTCGCGGTCAGCCCGGAGACCGGCGAGGTCGCCGTGATCGAGATGAACCCGCGCGTCTCTCGCTCGTCGGCGCTCGCGTCCAAGGCGACCGGCTTCCCGATCGCGAAGATCGCGGCGAAGCTCGCGGTCGGCTACGCCCTCGAGGAGATCCCCAACGACATCACCCGGGCAACGCCGGCCTCGTTCGAGCCGACGATCGACTACGTCGTCACAAAGGTTCCGCGCTTCGCCTTCGAGAAGTTCCCGGGGGCCGAGGGCCGGCTCTCCACCCACATGAAGTCGGTCGGTGAGTGCATGGCGATCGGGCGCACCTTTCGGGAGTCCTTCGCCAAGGCGATGCGCTCGCGCGAGTTGGATACCGAGCCCGAGGTCCCGGCCTCGACCGGCGAGCTGCTCGAGCGGCTCGCGACCCCTTCACCGGATCGCTTCGACCTCGTCCTGGCCGGCTTCGAGCGGGGCGTCGAGCCGGAGCGGATCCAGGAGGCGACCATGATCGATCCCTGGTTCCTGCGGGAGCTGCGTGCGCTGGCCACCGACGGGGACGGGACGGATGGCCTCGAGCGCACCTACCGCTCGGTCGACACCTGCGCGGCCGAGTTCGAGGCCCGCACGCCCTACTTCTACTCCGCGCACGAGCGTTGTTCGAACGGAGCGGGTGAGGTAGAGCGCGGCGACCGGCGATCGGTCGTGATCCTGGGCTCGGGTCCGAACCGCATCGGCCAGGGGATCGAGTTCGACTACTGCTGCGTCCACGCCGCGATGACGGCCCGCGAGCTCGAGCGCGACGCGGTGATGATCAACTGCAATCCCGAGACCGTCTCGACGGACTACGACACCTCCGACCGCCTCTACTTCGAGCCGCTCACAGCCGAGGACGTGCTCGCGGTCTGCGCGATCGAGCGGCCGGAGGGGGTGATCGTCCAGTTCGGCGGCCAGACGCCGCTGCGGCTGGCGAAATCGCTCGAGGACGCCGGTGTGCCGCTCCTCGGAACCCCAGTGGACGCGATCGACCTG
>Ga0126307_10001539_pt1 | contig 15217 bp, 18 predicted proteins | sample Plot28_FD_89955 | JGI IMG/M metagenome (GOLD analysis project Ga0126307, IMG submission 89955) | Serpentine soil microbial communities from UC McLaughlin Reserve, CA, USA - Plot28 | ecosystem: Environmental > Terrestrial > Soil > Grasslands | place: USA: UC McLaughlin Reserve, Lake County... | reverse complement strand
TCGCCACGGCAGGGGGAGGTCGGCACGTAGGCTCGCGACGGTGAGCATGATCCTCGACGGGTACCCGCCCGCGGAGCGCCACGAGATCGTCGAGCGGCTGCACGGGCACCTCCTGGCCGACCCCTACCGCTGGTTGGAGGACCCGGGCGACCCGCGCACGGCGGCGTGGTCAGCGGCGCAGGACGAGCTGGCGCGCAGCTATCTGGACTCGCTGCCCGGCCGCGACGCGCTGCACGCCCAGATCGCCGAGCTGGTCGAGGCGGGCTCGGTCAGCGTTCCGGTGTGGCGGGCTGGCAGGGCCTTCTTCACGCGGCGGCAGCCCGGCCAGGAGCACGCAGTGCTGTATGTCCGCGAGGCCGACGGCGGCGAGCGAGCACTGGTCGACCCTGGCGCGCTCGACCCGACCGGCGCGACGACCCTCGACTCGTGGTCGCCCAGCATCGAGGGCGAGCGGTTGGCCTACCAGCTCTCGGTCGGCGGCGACGAGGACAAGGTCTGGCGCTCGGCGCTCCACTTCCCGCTGGCGTCGATCCCGCGCGGATCGGTCGTCCTCTCGGCGGCGCTGTACCTCTCGGTCGACGGTGTCTGCCTCGGGCCGCGCAGCACCGAGGTTGCGTGCCCGGCGCGGGCGTACACGGTCGACGTCCACCCGATCTTCGGAGCGGATTGGTTCCACGAGCGCGAGGTCGACATCGGTCCGCTTGTCTCACAAGGTTCGTTCTGGGCACACACGCCACAGCGCCTCGCCTTCGACCTGACCGACCAGGTGATCGAGTGGGTCGAGTACGGCGCGCCCAACGATGGGTTGCTCCTGAAGCTCGCCGAAGGTGAAGAGGAGTACGTCGTCGGCGGCCCACGACTGCCGTCCTCGGAGTTCGCGAACCCCGCGCTCCGCCCGATGTTGGAGGTGAGCTGGATGTCGCCCTAAGGCAACTCGACGACCATGCCCTCGCGCGCGAGGGTTGGGCTCGAGCCGTCGCCGCCCGCCAGTGACCGGGCGTGAGCTTCCAGCTCCTCGAGCGAGGCGTCGCTGTGCGCCGGCTCGTGGTGAAAGAGCAGGAGGCGTCGGGCACCGACGGCACGACTGAACGTGACGGCGTCGCCCACGCTCGAATGGCCCCAGCCGATGCGTTCCTCGTATTCGTCCTCGAAATACTGGGCGTCGTGGAAGAGCACGTCGGCGTTCTCGGCCACCGACGCGCCGGAGAGCCAATCGGTCGATCGCCCCTCGATCCGGCCGGCCAGCGCGGGCTCGTGATCCGGCAGGTAGGCGAAGCTCGAGGTCACCGTCTCGACACGGAAGCCCACGGTCGGGCCGGGATGGACGACGAGGTCCGCCGTCACCGTCGCGCCGTCGATCGTCCACTGCTCGCGCGCGACGTCGCGGAACTCGACGCGGGCCGGCACCGCCGCGAGGTCGATCGGGAAGAGCGGCGGCGAGAACGACCGCGCGATGCGCTCCTTGAGGCTGAGGATCGGCGACGGCGGGCCCCAGATGTCGATGGTCGTCTGCGCGTCCCAGAGGGGGCTGAAGAAGCGAAGACCCTCGACATGATCCAGGTGGAGGTGCGTCAGGAGCAGATGGACCCGCTTCGTCCCGCGCTCGACCAACTGCTCGCCAAGCCGTCGGATGCCGGTGCCGGCGTCGAGAACGAGCACCGTGCCATTGTCTAAGGAGACCTCGACGCACGAGGTGTTGCCGCCGCACTCCAGCGTCTCGGGGCCGGGCGTGGGAACCGAGCCACGGCAACCCCAGATAGTCAGGCGCACGTCACGCCTCCGGTTGCTCATGCCAGAAGATCGCCATCATCCCGACAAACTCGTCGGCGTGGGCGAAGAGCGGGAACGCCGTGACCGCGACGTCGCGGTCGGTCCCGTCCAGGCCCGTGATTCGAAATTGCTCGTGCGCCGCGCGGCGCTCGTCGAGCGCGATGCGCGCCGGCCGGCGGCCGGGCGGCAACGACTCCTGCGAGTCGCGCGCCCGCGGGACGAAGCTTCCCGTCCATTCGTCCAGCGGCATCTCGCCAGTCTCGGCGAACGTGCGGCCGACGATCTCCTCGGCCGCCTCGTTGTAGAAGACGAGCTGACCCTCGTCGTTTGCGATCAACGTCGGTGTGGCGAGGTTCGACGCGAGCTCGCGCGCGAGGATCAAGACGAGGTGCTTGTGCCGCCGCGCCACAGGCGAAGCGTACGCCCCCGCATGGGGGTGGACAGATGCGATTCACCGACTACGATGCGGCGCTGAAGAACAGGCCAGGACCGCGCCGCCGCCTCTCTCGCACGGTCCGTCGTTCAGCTCTTCTCATGCCGACCAGCCTCCGCATCCAGCTGCTTGCCTGCGCGCTCGCGTTCACCGCGATCTTCTTCGGCTGGGCTGCGCAGCCGACGACGAGCACGCGTCAGTTCGTGATCGACGTCCCCAACGTGAAGCCGGTGCGCTACCGCAAGAAGCGGCCGAAGCCGACGCTGGGGGAGCGCGCGGCCAAGATCGCCCTGAGCGCCGTCGGCGTCCCGTACCGATGGGGCGGAGCATCGCTCGCGAGCGGCTTCGACTGCTCGGGCCTCGTCTACTGGGCCTATCACCGTCTCGGGATCGACGTGCCGCACAGCTCCTACGCGCTCTTCGACGTAGGCCGCGCCGTCCGGCGCTCGCGCATGCGACCCGGCGACGTCCTCTTCTTCTCCGGGCTCGGGCACGTCGGTGTCTACGTCGGCCGCGGCAGGATGGTCCACGCGCCGCAATCCGGACGCGACGTCGAGGTTGTCGCGCTCGGCCGCTCGCACTACGGCGGCCGCATCGTCGGCGCCCGCCGCATCGCCGCGGCGTAGGGTCGCCCGCGTGGGGCGCACACCAAGCGAGGAGCCGGAAGGGCTCGTCTACCGCCCTGAGCTGATCTCACCTGACGAGGAAGAGGAGCTCCTTCGCGTGCTCGGGTCGCTTCGCTTCGACCCGATCGTGATGCACGGCCAGCCGGCGCGGCGCACGGCGCGCCACTTCGGCCTCGCTTATGACTACGAAGCCCGGGCGCCGCAGCCCGGCGAGCCCCCTCCGAACTGGATCCTCCCGGCGCGGGCGCGGGCGGCCGAGCTCGCGGGCCACGAGCCCGAGGAGCTGGTCGAGATCCTCGTCCAGCGCTACCCGCCCGGCTCGACGATCGGCTGGCACCGCGACGCGCCTGCGTTCGGAACCGTCGTCGGCATCTCGCTCGGCGGCGAGGCGCGGCTGCGGTTCCAGCGCGGCAAAGGCGAGGCGAGGCGAGTGTGGGAGGTGCTGCTGGAGCCGCGCTCCGGCTACGTGCTTGCGGGCAAGGCGAGGACTTCGTGGCAGCACTCGATCCCGCCGACGAGGGAGCTTCGCTACTCCCTTACGTTCCGCACGTTGCGGGCGTAGTGTTGAGAGCGTCAACCGAGAGGAGGAGCCATGATCGCTCGCATCGCGACCTTCGAGAACACGGATCCCGCCGCCGACGAGGAGCTGATGCCCAAGGCGATGGAGATCGTGGAGCCGATCCTCCGCGGCATCGACGGGATCCAGGGATACCTGGAGCTCGGCGACCGCAAGTCGGGCAAGTCGCTCTCGATCACCCTCTTCGACAGCGAGGAGCATGCGATCGCAGCGGAGCCGATCTTCGATGAGGAGATGCCGAAGGCTCTCGGTGAGCTGATGCAGCAGTTCTCGGGACGACGGATCAGCGTCGAGCGCTACGACGTGCTCGTCGACGAGCGGGTTTCGAGCGCCGTCAGCTAGCCAACCGCCTCCTCGACGCGGACGTCGCGCGCAGCAGCCTCGTCGGCGGCGAAGTCGAGGAGCCGCCACGCCTCCGCTGTCACGGCAGCGTGGTCGCGCTTCGAAAGCTTCCGGAACGGACGGATGGCGAGGACGGCACGCCGTTTGCCGTCCCGCTCGAGCCACCAGGTCGCTCGCAGCATGCCGCGGACGAGCAGATTGTTGACGAACCGTCGCGGCGCGAGCATCGCGTCCCACGGAAAGTCCTCCGGGATGACGCGCCGGCGGTCGGCGTGTCCGAGCAGAACGTTGTCGTACTCCCCGAGGAAGCGGACTGGCGCCGGCGTGCCGGGATCGGGGCGCGGCGCTCCGGGGAGGTCGAAAAGCTCCCTGCCCTGCTCGTCGTGAAAGACGGCGAGTTGCGGGCGGAGTCGCTCGAACGGCTCCTTGAGCTTGGTCAGGCCTGACCAGCGCTGCATGTCGAGGACCGACGCGGGGCCGAAGGCGCCGAGGTAGCGGCGGACCACCGCGTCGAGGGCCGGCCGCTTGTGCAACGGGCGGCCGGTCCACGCCTCCAGCGTCGCGTACAGCGCTCGGCCGCTCGCGCCCCAGACGCCACGGGGCGGCAGCTGGACGAGCGGAACGTAAACGCGAGCCGCGTTGCCGATCGCCTCCGCGTCCTCGCCGATGCCCTTCGCGACGAGCCGCCGGCCCAGCTCGCGCGCGCCGAGCGGTTCGAGAGCGAGCAGCTCCGCGACCGCCCGCGACAGCTGCTGAGGGTCCGCCGCGCCCATGCGCCGGCCGAACGCACCGCTGTGGCTGCGCTCGATCACCTCTTGCACGAGCGGCCGGAGCACCTGAGCGTCCCGCGAGGTGACGAGGTGGACGGTGCCGCGCATCAGGGTCAGCCGCACTGCCTTCCCGTTCGTGAGCATGCGGCCGAGCTCGTCCGGATCGAAAGCTTCGAGCCTTGACCACAGCCCGATGTACGGCGGCAGCGTCGCCTGCGCCTGGAGCCCGACCAGGTGCTCGAGCGCCGGGGCGACGCCGAGCTCCGCGCGCCGGAGCAGCAACTGCCGCGCGAGCAGCGCCCGGTTCAGCGCCCGCCTGCTGAGGATGCGGTCGTTCAGTCGACCAGCTTGCGCGTCATCGCGATGATCGCGATGCGCCACATGGCCAGGCCGAAGCCCACGAGTACACCCAGTCGCAAGACGTCGATCCAGCCGTTCCAGCCGTACACGACGGCGTTCCGCACGAGGACGACGAGCTGGTGGAGCGGGTTCAGCTGCGCCAGCGCCACCGCCCAGTCCGGGAAGTTCTCGAGCGGGAAGAACGAGCCCGCGAGCAGGAACAACGGCGTGAGCACGGCGCTGACGACGTAGTTGAAGTTCTCGAACGACTTCGAGAAGCCCGCGATGGAGATCCCGAAGTTCGCCCAGCCGAAGCCGCCGATCCAGGCGATCGGCGGCACGGCGAACATCCCCCACGACGGCTCGAGCCCGAACACCATCGCCACGAGCATCGGCACACAGCCGTACACGGCCGCCCTGGTCGCAATCCAGATCGCCTCGGCGCTGACGAGCTCCTCGGTGTCGACGGGGGCGGCGAGGATCGCGTCGTAGGTGCGCTGGAACTGGTACTTGACGAACGTGCCGAACATGCCGGGGAAGGCGCTCGAGAAGAGCACGGCAGTGGCGACCGTTCCCGTGCCGACGAACTGGACCGGCTCGAGCCCGCCGAGCTTGGTGACGATCGCCCCGAAGCCGAACCCGAAGGCGAGCAGGTAGATCGTCGGCTCGACAGTCGACGAGAACGTGCTCGACTTCCAGTAGGACGAGTAGTTGACGACCTCGCGGACGAGGACGCCGGTCAACGCGGACCGCTCGAGGCGGCCGATGCGCTTCGGCCGCTCCTGGACGGCAACCGCCATCAGGAGATCTCCTCGCCGGTGAGCAGGACGAAGACGTCCTCGAGGTTCGCCCGGCGGCGCTCGCCTTCGATCGCGTAGCCGTTCGAGTCGACGCCGAGGATCGACACGCTCGTCCCGGTGCGGCGCGTCCGGAGACCGGCGTCGCCGGCCTCCGCCTCGACTTCAGCGAGCCGGGAGGGCGGACCGTAGACCTCGATCACCTCCTGGCCTGCGTGCTCGATCACGAGCTCGGACGGCGGGCCGGCGGCAACCGCCTTCCCGTGGGACATGATCAGCACGGTGTCGGCGAGGCGCTGCGCCTCCTCGATGTAGTGCGTGGACATCAGGATCGTCGTGCCTTCGGACCGGAGCTGGTCGATCAGCGCCCACATGCCCTGTCGCACCTGCGGATCGAGGCCGACAGTGGGCTCGTCCATCAGCACGAGCCGTGGCCGGTGGATCAGCGCGCGTGCGATCAGCAGCCGCCGGCGCATGCCCCCCGAGAGCTTGTCGATCCGCGTGTCTCGCCGGTCGGCGAGAAGCGCCATCTCGAGCGCCCGCTCGATCGCCTCGCGGCGCTCTTGACGGTCGATGCGGTAGAGATGCGCGAAGACGAGCAGGTTCTGCTCGACGGTCAGCGTCGTATCGAGGTTGTCGAGCTGTGGAGAGACACCGCACTGCGCGCGGGCCTGCTTCGACTCCTCGGGCAGCTTGAATCCGAGCACGTCGAGCTCGCCGTCGTCCGCGATCGCCTGCGCGGTCAGCAGGCGCATCGTGGTCGACTTTCCGGCGCCGTTCGGCCCCAGCAGGCCGACGCAGGTCCCCATCGGGACGTCGAGGTCGAGGCCGTCGACGGCTGTGACCGGGCCGTAGCGCTTGACCACCCCGCGAAGGCGGATCGCGAGCTCCGACATGCCTCGACCATAACGACGCGCGGCAGGCTCCCGCCGGTCCCGCTGGAACGCGTTGTGGCGGTATCCCTCGACACGTTCTCAGCGTCTCTTGAAACTGATGAGCACCTCGCGATCGGATCCACCGGAGATCGTCATCGCGAGGACCGGCCCGACGTTCTTGGCATAGAACTTGTGCTCGACGAGGTTCGGCTCGAGGGGGGTGTAGTCCTTCGTCATCAGCACGTCGCCGAAGCGCCCGAACGGCACCTCCACTTTCTCGTCGAGACTCAACACCCGAGCCGCGTCCTCCGCCTCGCCGCGGTAGTACTCCTGCCGGTAGCCGAGGCCGACGTCGGGCTTCGCCGGAACGACCACGCCGGCCTCCGCCCCGTCCGCGCCGGCCTCCCACGAGCCTGCAGTGGTCTTCACATTGCCGTTCTCGTACTCCTTCGTGTCCTCGCCCAGGTACCAGACGTTGCCGTCCGAATCCTGCGCGTACCAGTCGAAGGTGTCCTCTACGATCTCCCCGTCCTCGCTGACGACGTCGTGGACGACCGTCGCGGAGATAGCCAGGATCTCCTTCTTCCGGTCGGTCACGGTTACCTCGACGCGCTGGCCGTCTTCGCGGTAGACCCACGTGCTTCCGGGCGCCATCGGCCAGTACGGGTTGTCGATCTCGGCGACGAAGTCGGAGGCGTCGAGCTTTGCGCGCTCCGACCCCTGGGGGAGCGAGCTGCCATCGGAGCCCGAGCCGCAGCCCGTCAGAGCGATGACCACCAGCACAGTCGGCAGCGCACGCATCGCCCGGACCGTAGACGCTGCATGAGGGCGAGTGAGAGCGCTATGCCGTCCGGCGCCGCAGCGTCGTCGCGGCGAGCACGAGCGCAAGGACGATGAAGCCGGCAATCACGATCGCGTCGAGCGCGAGGCGCGCCCCGAGGTCGTCCGCCGCCGCCCGCGCGAGCGCGTCGTAGGCGTAGGTCATGGGCAGCACGTCGGAAACGAGCTCGAGCAGCCCCGCCATCCTGTCCCGCGGCACCAGCAGCCCGGCGAGGAGGAGCTGCGGGAGGACGAACGCCGGCATGAACTGGACGGCCTGAAACTCCGTTTGCGCGAACGCGCTCAGGAAGAGGCCGAGCGCCATGCCCAGCACCGCGTTTGCAACGGCGAAGACGACAATCAGCCAGACCGGACCCGCGGCGTCGAGTCCCAGGAACCCGAACGCGACGCCAGCTGTGAAGGTCGCCTGCACCGACGCTATCGCGGCGAATGCGATCGCATAGCCCAGCAGGAGGTCCAGCTTTGCCAGCGGCAGCGACATCAGCCGCTCGAGCGTGCCCGTCGTCCGCTCGCGCAGCATCGCGATCGAGGTGACGAGGAACATCGTCACGAACGGGAAGATCCCGACGAGCGGCGGCCCGACGCGGTCGAACGTCGCGTCCTGTCCGTCGAAGACGTACCTGAACAGCGTCATCAGCAGCGCGGGCACGAAGAGAACGAGTGCCAGCGTCCGGTGGTCGCGACGCAGCTGCCGCAGGACTCGGCCGGCGGTCGCGAGCGTGATCCGAACGGTCATGACGTCTCGGCGAGGGCGAGGAATGCCTCCTCGAGCTCGTCCGAGCCGGTGCTCCGACGCAGCTCTTCCGGCGAGCCGGTCGCGACGATCCGCCCGTCCCGGAGGAGGACGAGGTCGTCGCAGCGATCGGCCTCGTCCATGACGTGGCTCGAGACCAGCAGGCTCGCCCCTCGCGCGGCCAGCTCGTGGAAGGTCTGCCAGAGGTCGCGGCGCAGCACGGGGTCGAGGCCGACCGTCGGCTCGTCGAGCACGAGGAGCTCCGGCCCGCCGAGCAGCGCGCTCGCGAGCGAGACGCGCGAGCGCTCGCCGCCGGACAGCGTCCCGACGACCTGCTCCGCGTGCGCGTCGAGCGCGACTGTACGAATGGCGTCGTCGACGCGCTCGGTAGGCGCGTCGAGGATCTTCGCGAAGTAGCGGAGGTTCTCGCGAACGGTCAGATCGCCGTAGACGGAGGGAGCCTGCGTGACGTAGCCGACGACACGCCGGAGCTCGGGCGACCCGCCGGGCCTGCCGAGTACGTCGACCTCGCCGCCTTCGACGATTTGCACGCCGACGATTGCGCGGATCAGCGTCGTCTTGCCAGATCCGCTCGGCCCGAGGAGGCCCGTAACGGCGCCGCGGCGGACCTCGAGCGAGATCCCCGGCAAGACCAAGCGCCCCCCGCGGCGAACGCGCAGCTCTCGGATCCGGATTGACGAGTCCGTCGAGGTCATCGTAACCGGGCGACTGCTAGGACTCGGCCATGAGAGCGCGTCGATCGCTGCTCGCCGTCGCTTCCGCCATCGCCGTCGGCCTCGGCGTCCATGGCGCCGCCGCTCAAATCACCGAGCTCCGCGTCCTCTACGTCGGCAACAGCCTGACCGCGACGAATGATCTGCCGGCGGTCGTGGCCTCGCTGGCCCGGTCGAGCGGGCGGCGCGTCGATTACCGCACGATCGCGTTCGGCGGCTACTCGCTCGAGGATCACTGGTACCAGGGCGACGCACGAGCGGCGCTGGCTTCGGGCCGATGGGACGTGGTCGTCATGCAACAGGGGCCCTCGGCGCTGCCGGAGGGCCAGGCTCACCTCCGCGAATGGGCGACACGGTTCGCCGACGAAGCCCGCGCGAACGGAACGCGGCCGGCGCTCTTGACCGTCTGGCCCGAGTCGTACCGCGGGAACGCGGCGCTGACCCAGGTGATCTCGTCCTACAGGCAGGCGGCGGCCGCCGCGCTCGCGATCCTGCTGCCGGCGGGGGCGGCGTGGCGCGAGGCGTGGGGCTGCGACGCCCGTATTCCGCTCTATGGCTCCGACGGCTTCCATCCCAGTCGGCTGGGCACCTACACGGCGGCGCTCGTCGCCTACGGCCGGCTCTTCAACGCGCCGGTCGTCAAAGCGAAGACGCGACGGACGCGCATCGTCCAGAAGGCGGCGGCGCTGGCTCTCGGCCGGCCCGTACACCGTCCCTGCCGGTAGCGATAGGAATACGGGGACGTGAGCGATCCCGCGGTGGAGCGCCAGCACTACAACGTCACACTCGGCATCCTGATCTTTGCCGGGATCGCGTTCGCGCTCCAGCAGACGATGATCGTCCCGGCGCTGCCGATCCTGCAGCGCGAGTTCGACACGAGCGCGGCGTGGGCCGCGTGGGTGCTGACGGGCTTCCTGCTCTCCGCGTCGGTCGCCACGCCGCTCGTCGGCAAGCTCGGCGATCAGCACGGCAAGGAGCGGATGCTCGTGATCAGCCTGAGCCTCTTCCTCTGCGGGAGCATCGGCGCGATCTTCGCGTGGAACATCGGCGCGCTGATCGGGTTCCGGATCCTGCAGGGCACGGGAGCGGCGGTATTCCCGCTCGCCTTCGCGATCATCAAGGACGAGTTCCCGCCCGACAAGGTGGGGACGGCGATCGGCGCGGTCTCGGCCGTCTTCGGCGTCGGCGGCGGGCTCGGCCTCGCGCTCTCGGGCGTGATCATCGACCACCTTGGCTGGCGTTGGCTCTTCATCATCGGGGCGACGGTGGTCGCCGCGGCAGTCGTGCTCGTCCACCTCTTCGTGCCCGAGTCGCCGATCAAGACGCCGTCGCGGCTGGACGTCCCCGGCGCCTTGCTCCTGTCAGCGGGACTGCTGTGCCTGCTCGTTGCACTGACCGAGGGCGAGCACTGGGGCTGGACGTCCACCAGGGTGCTGGGGTTGTTCGCCGGTGCTCTCGCGGCGCTGGTCGCGTGGGTGGCGGTGGAGCTGCGCGTGTCCGAGCCGATGGTCGACATGCGGATGCTGGCCAACCGCCCGGTGCTGTTTGCGAACATCACCGGGCTGATCGCGGGCTTCGCGCTATTCGGGTCGTTCGTGCTCGTCCCGAGCCTGCTCCAGCTCCCGAACGGGTTGCCGCCCGACCTCGCCGCACTCGTCGACTACGGCTTCGGCGCTTCCGCGACCCAGACCGGGCTCTACCTGCTGCCGGCCGCGGTCACCGGCTTCTTCACCGGCCCGTTGAGCGGCGTGATCGGCAAGCGCTGGGGCCCGAAGTGGCCACTCTTCCTCGGGATGACGCTCGGCTCGCTGGGGCTCGCGCTGCTCGCCGAATGGCATGCAGAGCCGTGGCAGATCGTCGTCGGGATGCTCGTCCTCGGCGGCGGGCTGCCGATGACGTTTGCGGCGATGGCGAACATCATCGTGGAGTCGGTGCGACCAACCGAGACGGGTGTCGCGACGGGGATGAACACCGTCATGCGCACCGTCGGCGGCGTGATCGGCGGTCAAGTCGGCGCCGCGATCCTGACGGCCAAGACGATCGGCTCCACGCCTGTCCCGGCGGAGTCGGCGTTCACGACCGCCTTCTGGATCGGCGCCGCCAGCGCCGGCGTCGCCGCGCTCGTCGCCCTCATGGTCACGCCGGTGTCGCGGCGCCGCCGAGAGGCGCTCAGAAGCCGAACCGCACCTGGGTGAAGTACCAGAGGCTCGACGTGCTCCAGAGGAGCGCGAGCACCGTGAAGAGCGTGCCGCCGACGAGCGGCAGCGTCCACCGCGGGTGGTCGCGGTCGTGGACGAAGAAGAGCTTCACGGCGAAGACGCCGTAGATGAACGATCCCAGGAGCGAGTGCGCGAAGACCCGCGCGTCGTCGGTCTTGAAGCCGAGGATGAAGACGCAGTGGAAGGCGACCGGCACGGTGCAGAGGATCGCGAGGCGACCGGACCAGCGGTGGATCCGGTTCACCCGCGGCGGCGGGACGGGCACGATCCCCGTCAGCTTCCCGAAGATCCGCGCGCCGGTCGCGACCTGGACGATGCCGAAGGCGGCGGCGGCCGTCGCGAACCAGGCCTTGAACGCGATCGGGGTCGAGAAGACGCTCGTGACGAGGTCGACGTAGGCCGACTCGACGCTGGCGTTCAGCACCGGCTGACCTTATTACGATCGCCGAATGAGCTCACGCCGCGTCCGGCTGCTCGTGATCCCGGCGATCCTGTTCCTGCTCGTCTCGGGCACGGTGTTCACCTTGGCGCAACTGCATGCGGCGAAGGACGAGCAGAAGACCGTCGCCGCGGGAGGCGCCGCGCAGCGCGGTCAGCAGCTCTTCGCCGAGGGCTGCGCGGGCTGCCACGAGACCGGCGTCGGGCCCGCGCTGCCCGGCAGCGGCATCTCGGTTGCAGCGGCCCGCGCGCAGATCGAGAACGGCGGTGGCGGCATGCCCGCAGACATCGTCACGGGGCAAGACCTCGAGGACGTGCTCGCGTACCTGAAAGAGATCCTCGGATCTTGATCGGCTAGGTGCGCGCCAGGAGGCGCTCAGCGGCGGCCTCGAGGTTGACGCGGCCGGCGCCGTGGGTCGCGACGTAGCTCGCTCCGACCGGGTGCCACCCCGGGATGCCGACCTCGACGAGCACCGCGTCCGGCGCCGCGTCGAGGAACGTCTCCGCCGCCACGCGCTCCCACGTGTGGCGGTGGGCGTCGCGCATCACGACGACGACCTGGCAGCCGAAGTGTTCCTCCACGATGCTGCGGGCGTCGAGCGGCTCCCCGTGGAGCCGGACAACGTCCGTCGCGGCGAGCACGTCCCCTAGGCCGTGGTTCGCCCTGCCCGCTGCGATCGACACTTCCGGGACGAGCTCCACCACGAGAGGCGGGCGACTGAGCGCAACCTGCCCGACGACGCGGAGCGAACGTCGCGCCGCCTCGAGCCCGACCTCCTGAGATGCCTCGACGCGCGCGGGTGCGGCGGGGCGGAGGTGGGCGACGCGTCCCGCAGCCTCCCGGAGGCACTGCTCGTCGAGTCGGCCTGAGCGGGCGGCCTCGACGACAGCGGCGTGGACGGACTCGGGTCGCAGATCGCGGCCGAGGCACAGGCAGTCAGCTCCGGCCTCGAGCGCCCGCACGGCTCCTTCCTCCGCCCCGACGGTAGCGCTGACGGCGCGCATCTCGAGTGCGTCCGTCACGACGGCGCCCTCGAAGCCGAGCTCGTCCCGGAGCAGTCCGGCGATGACGCTCCGGCTCAGCGTCGCCGGGGCGTCGTCCAGTCCGGCGACCCGGATGTGCGCCGTCATCACCGCGCGCGCCCCGGCCTCGATCGCGGCGCGAAACGGGAGCAGGCTTGCAGCCATCGCCTCCTCGTCGCGCTCGACCGTCGGCAGCTCGAGGTGCGAGTCCTCCTGCGTGTCGCCGTGCCCGGGGAAGTGCTTCGCGCAGGCCGCGACGCCGGCGCTCTGCAGGCCGATGACGAACGCTGCCGCGTGGCGCGCGACCAGCTCCGGCTCGGCGCCGAAGGAGCGCACGCCGACGATCGGGTTGAGCGGGTTCGCGTTGACGTCGGCCACGGGGGCCAGATCGACGTTCACGCCAACGGCGGCGAGGTCGGCGCCGAGCGCCGACGCCACGCGCTCGGTCAGCGCAACGTCGTCGACCACGCCCAGCGCCCAGTTGCCGGGATAGGAGCTGCCGACCTCCGCCTCCAGCCGGGTCACGTCGCCGCCCTCCTCGTCGATCGAGACCACGAGTTCGTCGCGCTCGGCGCGAAGCGCTGCGGTCAGCTCGGCGACCTGCTCGCGGCTCTCGACATTCCATGCGAACAGGCAGATGCCGCCGACGCCGGCCTCGAGCCAGCGGCGAAGCCAATCGGGTACTGCCGGTCCTTCGAACCCCACGAGGAGGCAGCCTGCGGCGAGGCGCTCGAGCTCGGCGCTCACCCCCGTACGGCGCCGGCCGTCAACCCGAACGCGATCCTCCGGTGGATGAGGAGGAAGAAGACGAGCACCGGGAGCGCGGTGAGCGTCGCGGCCGCCATGAGCGGCCCCCAGTCGGTCCCGCGGATCGTGGTGAATCCTGCCAGCCAGACGGTCAGCGTCTGCTTCTCCGGATCGTTCAGGAACACGTAGGCGATCAGGAACTCGTTCCAGGCGACGACGAAGGCGAAGATCGACGTCGCGACGAGGCCGGGGGCGACGAGCGGCAGCAGGATCCGGACGAAGGCGCCGAACCTCGTGCTGCCGTCGACCATCGCGGCCTCCTCGAGCTCTCTAGGGATCCCGAGCATGAAGCCGCGCAGCGTCCAGACGGTGAACGGCAGCACGAATGTCAGGTAGGTGATGATCACGCCGGTCAGTTCGTTTGTCAGCCCGACTCGGCTGAGCTGGATGTACAGCGGGATGATCAGCGCGTTCAACGGCACCATCTGGACGCCGAGGATCAGGACGATGAACGCGCCGCGCCCATAGAACTTGAACTTCGCCAAAGCGAGCGCAGCGAGGAAGCCGACCACCATCGAGAACCCCACTACGGCGGTGACGATGATCAGGCTGTTCTTGACGACGTCCCAGAAGAACTCTCGATGGATCGCATCGTGGAAGTTCGAAAGCGTCAACGGGGACGGGAAGAACTGCGGCGTGTCGCTGAGGATGTTGCGGCCTTCCTTGAAGGACGTCGCGACCATCCAGTAGACGGGGAAGACCATCACCGCGAAGACGAAGAGGCCGAGGAGGTTGATCCCGATCCGCCCCGCCATGCGTCGCGCGCTCACCGCGTCTCCCCCATGCGGATCATCTGCCGCAGGTAGACGAACGTCGCGAGGAACATCACGCACACCATCACCAGCGCGATCGCGGCACCGAAGCCGTACTCGCCGAGACTGAAGGCCTGGACGAACGAGTAGACGCTCATCAGCCAGTAATCCTCTTCCGGCTCACTACCGCGTGCGATCCAGATCTGGTTGAAGACCTGGAAGTCCCAGATGATCGAGAGGCTCGTGAGAATGACGATGATCGGCAGCAGCAACGGGAGCGTGATGTCCTTGAAGATGCGCCAGCGCCGCGCGCCGTCGATCTCCGCCGCCTCCACCAGCTCGGTCGGCACCTGTGAGAGCCCCGCGTAGATCGTGATCGCGACGAAGGGAATTGCGCCCCAGACCACAATCGCGGTGATCACGGCGAACCCGGTTTTCGGATCGGCGAACCAGTCCTTGTTCAGGAAGTCGCCGATGTGCAACTCCGTCAGCGTCCAGTTCAGGACGCCGAACTCGTAGTCGACCATCCACCGAAAGATGTTCACCGCGACGATCACGGGGGTCGCCCAGACGAGCACGAGACCCGTCGTCAGCAGCAGCCGCATGGAGCGCCCGAGCTGGGCGAGCAAAAGTGCGATCAGCGTCCCGAAGACCATCGTCAGCCCGACGTTAACCACCGTGAAAACGACCGTCCGGAAGAGGACAGTCCAGAACTGGCGGTCGTGGAAGATCTCCGAGTAGTTGTCGAGCCCGATCCAGGTCCCTTTCTTCGTCACGAGCGAGGCGAGACCGAACTCCTCGAAGGAGAGCCGGGTCAGCAGGTAGAGGGGGTAGCCGAGCACGGCGATGATCACGACCGCCGCCGGCGCCAGGAGGAGGTAGGGCGAGACCGCCCGAAACGTCCGCTCATGAAACGGCCGCCGCCGGACATGTGGTCCGGCGGCGGCCGTCAGGGCCGGGAAGCCCGCTTCGCTTCCCGGCTGAAGGCTCATTTCACAGGCTCGTTGAGGATCTTCGTGATCTGATTGCTGGCAGAGGTCGCTGCCTTCTTGACGCTCTGCTTTCCGGTGATGATCGCCTGGAACAGGTTCTTGAGGACACGCGCCTTCTCGACCTTCACCCAGTTCGGCGCGGTCGGGACG
>Ga0126307_10001538_pt1 | contig 15218 bp, 16 predicted proteins | sample Plot28_FD_89955 | JGI IMG/M metagenome (GOLD analysis project Ga0126307, IMG submission 89955) | Serpentine soil microbial communities from UC McLaughlin Reserve, CA, USA - Plot28 | ecosystem: Environmental > Terrestrial > Soil > Grasslands | place: USA: UC McLaughlin Reserve, Lake County... | reverse complement strand
GGTTGCCATGCGGCGATGATGCTTCAGACGAGGCGCGGATGCCTTGACGTCCGTTCCGACTCCCGATCAGGCTGCCCCCTACCGCCGGCTCAGGGGCTGCCCGCGCCGGTTGCGACGACGTCGAAGCTTTCAGGCTGTCGGACGTATTCGAAGTACCAGCGCTCGGCCGCATCCCACCGCTCGAGCCACTGACGCACTGCGTCCCTTCGGGCGAGCTGGCGTCGCCAACGAACATCAGTGTCGGCGCAGACCAGCACCATGACGTCGACGAGCTGGGACAACTCGGGCCTCGACACGAACAGACCCTCAACGATGATGAGTCGCTCCGGCCCAATGGTTACGGTCTCGTCGGCGAGTGCATTGGTATCCCAGCCGTATGGGCGGAACCGCGCCGGTCGTCCGCCACGCAGCGGTACGAGCGCCTCATCGCGCAAGCGCTGCCAGTCGTAGTACTGCGCGGCGCCTTCTGGCGGACTTAGCGACGCGCGCTTGTCCTCGTCCATGACGCGGTAGAAGTCATCGCCGTGCACGACGGCACCTGGCATCCGCTTGGCCAACCTCGCGACGAACGTCGACTTCCCTGCGGCGCTGTGGCCATCAATGGCGACCACCTTGACCGGCTGCGTCGTGTGGTGCAACAGACCGACGACTCGATCCACCCCCTCATCGAACACGAGGGTCACCATGGAGTGCGGTAGCCGCGCGTGCCCGAACCGCCCGACCTGAGCGCATCAGACCGGACCTGTCGCCAACGTTCGCCGGGTAGAAGTTTCGCCCATGTCCTGGGACAGATCTGTCAACCATGTCGCGGGACCGGACAAGCCTGACCGTCACAGCGCTGCCGACTTCGGCTCTACAAATCAAGGGCGCCGGCAGAGCCGGCGCCGGCCTGCGGGCGGCGCCGTCCTCGGCCCGCCGTTGAACCTCACACCGGTAGCCGGCCTGACCCGGCTGCGCGACGCGGCACGAGCGCCGCAGCCACATCCGGTCTACAGGAGCTGGATCACCTCGGAGTCCTGGGCCTGCCGGGTCTCTCCTCGCCGTTCGATCAGCACGAACGCGCCGGCCTGCGCATCGCCCGGCTCGAAAGCCAGACCGAACGACGTCACGGTCACGGCGAAGGTCTGCGATCGCCCGGTGCAGCTGAGCGGGATGCCTCCCATCCCGCTGGCCTGCGGCTGCGAGATCGTGACGAACGCCTCGAGCACCCGCCACGGCCGAGCGCAGGAAGCCGTGACCTCGATGCTGACCGTCTGGCCATCGGACCCGAGCGTGGCGATGTCTGCGACTTCGACCGACACCTGTGGTTTCGGCGCAGCGTCGCTGGGTGCCGTCGGTACGACGGACAGGAACGCGACCGCGCCGGCGACAAGGCCGACCGACGCAGCGAGTCGACGACAGTGGCGCATGTCTCCCCCCTTGCTCGCCTCGTCGGTCCCGTTCTACGCCTCCGGCTCGAACCTGTCACGGGGCGGGACTTCGGTCGGGTTCCGGAGAGCTCAGCGCCTGCGCACGGCCGGTAACCGTGGTGGGCCGCGCGTTTGCAAGCAGGGTGTCGGCATGCCCGTCCACCCCGCGAGCGCCGCGTCTGTTCTCGCCCGGGCACGTTCGCCGCAGTATCCCTGCGCTGCCTCGCCTGCTGCTTCGTTCACCTTCGTCCGGACTCGTTCGCCCGGACAAACTTTCGGGCCGCAGAAGTCGTGGGTCTCAAATCCCGCCGCTCCGACAAGACAAGAGGCCCCAGCCCACGGGGCCTCTTTTCGCGTCCGGGCTCGTGTCCCGTCGGCCCCGTCCACGCCGTCCATCGCGCGTATATCGATCGGCCATCCGGTCCCCCCGCCGCGTCGACCGGTCGGGCTCAGGCCTCGCTGTGGGTGACCGGTTCCTCGCCCATCCACTCCCGCAGGGTGTTCTTGAGCTTGATCTGCTGGATGAAGATGTCGTGCTCGGGGTCGAGGGCCGGGCCTGAGGTCATCGGCGCCTTGAAGTAGAAGCTCAGCCACTCCTGCACGCCGTGTTCGCCGACGCGGGCGGCGAGGTCGAAGAGCAGGGCGAGGTCGAGCACGAGCGGGGCGGCGAGGATCGAGTCGCGACAGAGGAAGTTGACCTTGATCTGCATCGGATAGCCCATCCACCCGAAGATGTCGATGTTGTCCCAGCCCTCCTTGTTGTCGCCGCGGGGCGGGTAGTAGTTGATCCGCACGACGTGGTCGATGTTGCCGTAGAGGTCGGGGTACGCCTCGGGCTGAAGGATGGTGTCGATCACGCCCAGCTTCGACACCTCCTTCGACTTGAAGTTCTCGGGGTCGTCGAGCACCTCGCCGTCGCGGTTGCCAAGGATGTTGGTCGAGTACCAACCGCGCAGGCCGAGCATGCGGGCCTTCAGGCCGGGGGCCAGGATCGTCTTCATCAGGGTCTGGCCGGTCTTGAAGTCCTTGCCCCCGATGGGCACGCCCTCCCGGTCGGCCAGGGCCATCATGCACGGCAGGTCGCAGCTCAGGTTGGGGGCGCCGTTGGCGAACGGGACGCCCGACATGATGGCGGCGTAGGCGTAGATCTGGCTCGGCGAGATCATCTCGTCGCTGTCGCGCAAGCCCTGCTCGAACGACTCGACGGTGGCGTGCACCGCGGTGACGTCGCGGTAGGCCTCGGTCGATGCGCACCACACCATGACGAGGCGGTCGCAGTCGTTATCGGTGCGGAAGCGTTCGATGTCGGCCATCAGCTGCTGGGCCAGGTCCATCTTCGAGGCGCCGGTCTTGACCCGGGGCCCGGTGAGGCGGCTGACCCAGCTCTGGTCGAAGACGGCGTCCATGGCCACGATGCCCTCGAGCTCCCCGGAGATGGCGGCGAGGTCGCGGTCCTCGAGGACACCGGCGGTGCGGGCGGCTTCGAGGGCGTTGGCCGAGATCGGATCCCATGCGCCGAACACGATGTCGTCGAGCGAGGCGAGCGGGACGAAGTCCTTGATGAGCGGGTTGCGACCTTCGTCGCGGCTGCCGAGGCGGATGTGGGCCATCTGGGTGAGCGACCCGATGGGCGCCGCGCCCTGCGACCGGGCGGCCAGCACCCCGGCCATGAACGTCGAGGCGACGGCACCGAGGCCGGGCGTGAGGATCCCGAGCCGGCCGGTGGCGGGGGCGATGGTGCGCGAGCTGGGCATGGTCGGTAAGCGTAAACGGATCTGATCGTGTGTCGAGATCTGTTCAGAAACGCTGAACTATTCTTGCCGCGTGCCCCGGTCCGACGCCGCCGTGCCGAACCTGACCGTGCAGCAGCTCGAGTACCTGGTGGCCGTGGCCGATGCGCCGACGTGGGCGGCCGCCGCCGCCGCCGTGGGCGTAACGCCGAGCGCGCTGAGCCAGGGATTGGCCGAGCTCGAGCGCCGGGTCGGTCTCCCGCTGTTCGAGCGCGACGGTCGCCGGCGCGTGCTGGCGACGGCCGCTGCGCCGGTGCTCGCCCACGCCCGCGACGTCGTGGCCCGCACGGTCGACCTGGCCCGCTACACGCACTACCTGCGCGAGGGAAGGGGTGGCTCGCTGCGGGTCGGGATGATCGACGCCGCCGCCGTCGAGCACTTCTCCCACACGCTGCGCCACTTCCGGGCCCATCGCCCCGACCTCGACCTGCGGCTCACGGTCACGAGCTCGGCGGCGTTGCTCGAGCTGCTGCGCCGGGCCGAGCTCGACGTCGTCGTCTGTGTCGAGCTTCCGGGCCTCGTCGAGTCGGTCGTGACCACGCCGCTCACCAGCGAGCCGCTGCTCGTCCACGCCCCCGACCGCCGCGCCCTCGCTCGTCCCCCGAGCGAGTGGGGCCCCTGGGTGACCTTCCCCGCCGGCGCCCACACCCGCCTGGTCATCCAGCAGGCGCTGCGCCGCGTCGGCGCGCCGTTCGACGTCGTCGCCGAATCCCACCAACCCGAGGTCCTGCGCGAGATGGTCCGCGTCGGCCTCGGCTGGACGGTGCTGCCTCCGGTCTCCGGCCGCCGCCCCGCCGCGAGCCCGGCCGTCGGCCAAGCCATCGCCGACCGCCGCCTCGTCGTGGCCAGGAGAGCAGAAGCCGTGCCGAACCCCGCCGGCGAAGCCCTCGAGCGGGCGCTGCACCAAGCGGTCGAAGGCGAACCAGCGCGGTGACTCACGACGCCGGCGGCCCCGACGATAGGAAGGCCGTGACCTTCCAGCTCACCCGCACCGAAGCGCGGGTCGACCCGCCCTCGTTACGCGTCCGCCCCGGACTTCCTCGCCACCGTCAACCCCGCTCAAATCGGATGAGCCGAATACGTGTTCCCGGATCCCAAACCGAATGCCGCCCCAGCCTGTCAGAGGTGCTCAAGAGGTTGCGCGGCCTCAGGTGGTGGTTGTGGCTTGCTCCGTCACGACGTCGGACATGCTGGTTCTGTAGGCGGCCATCAGTTCCTGCTGCTCTCGTTCCGGCACCTCGTAGAAGTCGAGGGCGCGGACGATCTCCGCCCCAACTTCGGCGAACTGCTCGGCCGTGAGATTGAACTCCGCGTGAGCCTCGCTCAGCGGCAAGCCGGTGTACACAAAGGGTCCGCCGGCCGCTGCCGCGATCCACAGCGTGCGACCGAACTTGAGACCCGGCAGCCGCGCTTCCGCCTCCGTCTTGTTCCACTCCTTCAGCGCGGGATTCCTGTTGAGTATCGGGTTCTTGATGATCTCGTCGCTGAAGCGGTTGACGACCAAGGCGATCCCGAAGTAGCCGCCCAACCGGTCGTACAGACTCGGTTCCGTCGTCTGCGCACCACTTGCCTCGGCGCTCACCCGAAACAGTCCCAGCGCCGCCGCACCTGCGACGGCACCTGCGCCCTTGGCCACTGTCCGTCGATTCATTCGTCTGCCCATCTCGCCCTCCCTTTCCATGTAGCGTGTGAGTCCCCCGGGACGTCAACGGCGACTGTTGGGCCGTCCCTGCCGCACCGTCGGCGTGATGGCATGCTCGACGCGTCGATGCGGGGCCCAAACTCGCTGCGGGGCCCAAACTCGCTGACACGCCAATAACGACAGTACTCGTTGGTGTTATCTCGATGCAAGACTCGCCCGCCGGTCTGTCCACAAGCGGCCGCCGAGAGGCACGGGATCGCCGTGGCGCTCCAGCCGTGTCGGCGCTCGACGCTATGGAGTGACGACGACGCAGCACCGCCCCGTCGACGGCGACAGAACCGCGTGGAGGGACCGTGACTTCGTGCCGGCCAGCAGGCCCGCGACGAAACCTAGGTTCATCTGGCGGCAGATGATCTCAGGTCGTGCTTGGGCGACGTGACGGAAGGGGCAGTTGCGAAGGACCACATCGTCGCCCGAGAGGGCCGGCTCGTAGCCGATGACGCGAAGTGCGCTCAGCAGCCGACTGCCCCCGTTGCGTGCCCGCGCCCGCCTTCCAACCTGACGGCCGTACTCGGCGGCGACGTCGGCAAGCGACTCCAGCGGCGAATCAGAGGAGGAGTCTGCTTCCAAGGCCTCGGCCAGTATCTCGGCGGCGAGGTCGTACCGTCGCGGCGGGATCGACACCTCGAGCTCGAGACCGGTCGGGCGGTACCGCTTCGCCGGATGACCAACACCGACCGAGGTTTCGTCGCGTTCGTAGGTCGCCTCGAGAAAGCCCTCAGAGAGAAGCTTCTCCAAGTGGAACGCGGCCAGCCTCACCGAGATTCCGACCTCATTGGCGACCTCGGCGCGCGTGAGTGGGCGGCCCGCGGTCCGCACGGCGAGGTAGGCCGCCCATCGTGCTGGATCGTCCAGGACGCACAGCCGAACAATCGTCTCGTTGAGGTCGGGGCGCACGCGTCTAGCAATACCAGCTCACCGCTCGGTTGCGCAGCGGTAGTCCCGTGCTGCCACCGTGGCATCTGCTGCCTCAGCGCGTCCACGCGTGCGTGCCTGAGCTAGGAGAGTGCTGAGCACGGCGCCGTGTTCGTCGGATCGAAGGGTGGGTGTGGTCCAAGCCCTAAACAGAATGGGTGACGAGGGGTGGGACGCCGTTGGCACAGCTATGCGGCAGCCGGAGGTGAAGATGCCGGGAGGCGCAATCCACCGTCAGGCGACGACAGTCGTGCTCCTCAAGCGCCCGAAGTAACCGCTTCGGCGTCTCAGGTCCGCGTTCCCCTGCCCGTTGAGGCGGACCCCTCGACACAGAGTCGAGTCCGCAAGGTTCGCCGTCGTCCTGCCGATCGGCCAACGCCGTTCGCTCGTCTACGCACGTATGTGGATAAGCGCATGGTCGCTCCGTTAGCTATCGAGTGCACGCCATGAGGCGTCCTGGGCGCCTGCTCTCACGCCCCGGCGGCGGCTTGGGCCGGTCGAGGGCTATATGAGTCGGATGTCCAGACGGCCGACCACTGAGCCCCCATTCCGGGCCCGGGGCTCGCCACGGCTCCGGGGGAGCCGCTGAGAGCAACCCCTGGACCCGGGAGCCCGTGCAGTCCGCCCGCGGCCCGTTGGTCCCGCGGCGGCCGATGGCGCATTCGACGAGTCCGCAGCTCCCGACTTGGCGAGCGAACTCGTCGGCGTCGATCCTCGGGCCGGCGGAGTCGATAAGCCGGCCCGGCTCGGCATCGCCGACGTACCTGGCCACGACGTGCGTGTGAACGTGTGGGCATCGCGTTGCCGAGCATCGAGAAGTTCAGCTGACACGGCCTGTACACCCGTTCGATCGCTCGTGCCCTGAGTCCTTCGCCATCGGCGCCGATCCCGGCGGCTGGGGCCGTTAGTGGCCGAGCAGGAGCGTGAGGACGACCATGGCGATACCGAGCCCGCCTGTGACCGCCGCGAAACTCCACCTCGTCGCCGGAGGCGTGGCGGCGACCCGTGCGACGTAGGCGCCGATGGCGAGCAACTGGACGATGGCGACCAGGATGGCGACGACCCGGGCCGCGGGGTCGCTCAGGACGTCCAACCTCCCGGCCAGGAGCATGATCGCGGGCAGCACCGTGACCAGGAGGATGGGACTGCCATCCATCGCCGCCCGCCGGATCTCCGCGCGGTTCAGGGGTTCACTGTGCCGAACATGGTCCGCCAGCAGCTCGGCGAAGAGGTGAGCCAACCAGGTCGCCAAGCCGACGCTCGCCACGAGCTCAGCCGCGTGGCCGCCAGCGACCTCGGAGACACCGATCACGCTCAGCCCGCCCAGGACCAGGATGCTGCCGTAGGCCGCCGAGCTCACCAACTCCGCGAGCCGCTCGCGTCCGATCCGGTGCGGCGGGTGGACCAGGCGGCTCACGGTCGCGCACCACGGCAGGAAGTGTCTGCGTCGGATCTCATTGGCTCGGCCCCGTGTCCGCCGGTCTAGCCGAGCGTCGGCCACTTTGCCGCGGCCACGTCGTGCGCTCGCGTCAACGCGTGTCGGCCCACCGGCGCGAGAGTGCTCGTTCTCGGGTGCCGAACAGATAGGCAACCGACCCGTGCTCGTTGGAATTGCACCGGCTTTCGGCGCTCGCACGTCACCCCGGGCGCATCCAGGAGGCGTTCCGGTCGATGCGCGAGCGAGCTGATCGCTGCCGGATTCGGCCGACAGGTCGAGGGGGCCAGCTACGCCGCGCCGGTGCCCGGCCTGCGGACGGCGCCTCAGGCACCATCCTCGGCCGGGCACCAACGGCCACACGAGTGCGGCCGACGTCCGGGGGACCGACGATCAGGGGTTGCAGGTGTTCAGCACGACCTCATCGGGGACCTGACCGGCTGCGAGCGCTTGGATGCCGTCGCCCAGCCCCGGAAGGGTGTTCGGATCCTGCGCGAAGCCAACGACCCCGGCTCCGAAGCCACCTGGTTCGAGTTGGTCGGTCGCCAGGCCCGACAGGCTCTCACCCACGCACGCCTGGTCCGCCGGTATGCCGGCGCCGGCAGCTCCCGTGGTGACTCCGAGGGCTACCAAAATGGATACCGCAAGTACGGTAAACAAACGCTTCATCCGCCCGTCTCCTCAGTGGTATATGGGCGCGAGCCGACAAAGTCTCGCTGGCCCGACTAAAGCACTGTCCGCTGTGCATCAGGGTCTACCCACATGTCCTATATGTCAATGGCCCGACAATCGAACTCATCGGCAGCCGGGCTCGCCGAGTGGTTGTGGCAGCCTGCTCGACGTGAGCGCGCCTGCCACGAATCGGCGAGCCGCCACGGCCGTCGAACGAGCGATTCCCGTCCTCACCGTGCTGGACCTCGACGAGGCGGCGGCCTTCTACGCCCGGCTCGGGATTGCGCCAGTTCTCGGTTATCGACATCAGCGGAAACGCCATCCGCGTCGGGCACCGTATCCCCTTAGGAAGACCCAGGCGGCGACGTTCCGCCTCGCGCCGGTCGACCGAATCTGGGGACATAGCTGACGTGATTCACGTCTGCCCGCAGGGCTCGTTTTGCGTGCGGCCGACTGGCCGTGGACGGAGCCGGCGAGTCCGCCCGGCACCACGCCGCCGGCTCTACCGCGCTGCCCCGCCGGTGGACCGCGATCGCTCCCTACGCCCTCGTCCTCGCCGCTGGTGGGCTGGGGCTGCTCGTGCTGATAGTGGTGCGACAGCGCCGTCAGGGGATGACGGCGGTCGCCTCGATCTCAATCTTGTGCGACGGGTCGGACAGGCAGGCAACCCCGAGAAGCGTCGAGGCCGTGATGGGCATGTCCGCACCGAGGGCCGCGGCGGCCGCGCCGAACAGGGCGCCCAGGGCGTCCGGCGTGTAGTCGACGACGAAGAAAGTGATCTTGGCGACGTCGGTCAGGGACGCGCCGGCGGCGGACAGCGCCGTGACCAGGTTGCGGAAGGCCTGCTCGGCCTGCGCGCCGAGGTCCTCGCCCACCAGCTTCCCTGCGGCGTCGACGCCCACCTGGCCCGACACGTGGACGATCCGCCCACCCGTCGCCACGGTCACCTGCGTGTAGCCGGTCGGCGTCGGGAGGCCCTCGGGGTCGATGCGGGAGATCGTCATGCCGCTGGACGCTACGTCAGCTCGTCGTCCAGGAGTTCCATCAGCAGGCCGTCGTGCCAGGTGCCATCCGGGCCCCGCTCGTAGCGGCGCATGACGCCCACCGGGCGGAAGCCGACCTTCCCGTAGGCGCGGATGGCCGCGGCGTTGTCGGCCGCCGGGTCGATCACGAGCCGGTGGAACCCGCGGTCGTGGAGAAGGTGGCGGGCCAGCGTCCGCACGGCGTCGGTGCCGACGCCCCGCCCGTGGACCGCCGGGTCGAGGTAGATGTCGATGCTGGCGTGGTGGTAGTCGGGGTCCTCCTCCTCGGCCCACTGGATCGCGCCGGCCACCGCGCCGTCGACGAGGACGACGTAGGACGTGACGCCGTCCTCCTCCAGGTCGGAGGCGACCGCGGCGGCCATGTCGTCACCACCTCGCCAGCGGTCGAACACCTCGGGCGTGGCACGGATGCGGGCAAGCGACGGCACGTCGTCCGCCGTGGCGGGGCGGAGCGTCACCAGCTCGCCGACCAGTAGGCCGGGCGGGGGCACGGGGGAGTCCACGGGCGGACGGTACGCCGGGTGCGACACAGTGTCAGCGTCGTTTTCCCCCGTCGCGCCGAGGAGTACCGGTGTCCACTGCGTCCCCCGTCCGTCCCGACATCAGCGACGCCCTGTTCTGGCGCCGGCCGCTGGCCGAGCGCATGGCGTACTTCGCCGTTCTGCGCGAGGCCGCCCCCTTCACCCCCGGCTCGGCCGTCAACCCACTCACCGGTGAGCCCGAGCACTTCTGGGCCGTCACCCGCTATGCCGACGTCGTCGACATCTCCAAGCGCCCGCAGGTGTTCTGCTCGGGCAAGGGGTCGATCTCGATCCAGGACATGCCGACCGAGGCGCTCGAGTTCTTCGGCTCGTTCATCACGATGGACGACCCCCGCCACGCCCGGCAGCGCGGGATCGTGGCGCGCTCGTTCACGCCCCGCCGCCTCGCCGGCGTCCTCGACTCGGTGGAGCGGATCGCCGGCGAGGTCATCGACGGCATGTGCGAGCAGGGCGAGGCCGACCTGGTCAGCACGATCTCGCAGCCGTTCGCGCTGCTGGTGATCTGCGACATGATGGGCATCCCCCGCAGCGAGTTCGGCACGGTGCTCGACGCCACGAACGTGATCCTGAGCGGGGGCGATCCCGAGTTCATGGGGGAGGGTGAGCCGCTCGGCAAGCTGTTCGAGGCCGGCCTGACGCTCACGGCGCTCATGAACGACCTCGCCGCCCACCGGCGGGACAACCCCACCGACGACCTCACGTCCGCCCTGGTGCACGCCGACGTCGGCGAGGACATGCTGGCGCCGGAGGACCTCGGGCCGTTCTTCATCCTCCTGGCCGTCGCCGGCAACGACACGACCCGCACCGCCATCTCACTGGGGATGGACCTGCTGGGCCGCAACCCGGCCGAGCGCCGGGCCTGGCAGGACGACCCGGAGGGCGTCACCCCCACGGCCGTCGAGGAGGTCGTGCGCATGGCGTCGCCCGTGACGTTCATGCGCCGTACGGCGACCGAGCCGGTCACCGTGTCCGGCCAGGACTTCGTCGAGGGGGACAAGCTGGTCCTCTTCTACGGCGCCGCCAACCGCGACCCGGCCGTGTTCCCCGACCCCGACCGCTTCGACGTCCGCCGGACGCCCAACGCACACGTCGGCTTCGGCGGCCCCGGCCCGCACTTCTGCCTCGGTGCCCATCTGGCGCGGCGCGAGATCGCGGTGATGTTCCGCCAGCTGTTCTCCCGGCTGCCCGACATCGAGGTGGCCGGCGACCCCACCTACCTGGAGGCGGCCGGGATCCCGCTGGTCGGCGGGCTCAAGCGACTGACGGTGCGGTTCACGCCCACGGCCCAGGACGACGGCGAGGCCTAGGGCGACGGCGGCGTGGTGGGCGACGACGGTGGGGCCAGTGCCGGGCCGAGGTAGCCGACCAGCACCCGCTTGAGCTCCGCGGTCGCCTCGCCGGCCCCCTCGCGGCGGGCCGGGGCCATCACCATGCCCATGAGCGCCTTGACCGTGGCCACGCTCACCCGCGCGACGAGGCGGCGGCGGGTGGCGTCGAGGTGCGGCGCCCGCCGGGCGTACAGGTCGGCCAGCCGGCCGGTGAGCTGCTCGTCGAGCCGCGCCGAGGCCGCCGCCAGCGTGTCGGAGGTGGCCGAGCCGTGCAGCAGCGCCCAGAACGCCGGCCGCTCGCCCTTGAACGCCACGACGGCGTCGATGAGCCGGTCGACGACCACCTCGAGGGGCAGGTCGGCGACGTCGTCGGTGAGCTGCTCGTCCCAGAAGCGCTGGAAATCTTGGGTGTACCGGTCGACCAGGCCCGCCAGCAGGTCGGCCTTCCCACCGAAGAACTGGTAGAGCGACCCGGGCGATATTCCCGCCCGGCTCGCCACGGCGTTGGTTGACATCTCGTCGTAGCCGACCTCGGCCACCAGCTGCTCGGTGGCGTCGAGGATCGACGCCATGCGGGCCCGGCCCCGGGCCTGGCGGCGGACCGGCGCCGTCACCGGCCGCGCCCTGCCGGCGAGGACCCCATTGACAGATGCGAGCAGCCACTCGTAAAACTACGAATACGAGCACCTTATCGTGTTCTGCCGATCGGCCGGGAGGCCTTCATGACCAGCTCACTCGACCTGTCCGGGCGGACGGCCGTCGTCACCGGGGCCTCCAGCGGCATCGGCCGCGCGGTCGCTGAGCGGCTCGGCGGCGGCGGCGCCCACGTCGTGCTGGCGGGGCGCAACGAGCCGGCGCTCGACGAGGCCGCCGCCCGCGTCACCGCCGCCGGTGGGACGGCCCACGCCATCGTCGCCGACCTGCGGGAACCGAAGGCCGTCCGGGGCCTCGTCGACACGGCCGTGGGCGACACGGGTCGCCTCGACGTCATGGTGAACAACGCCGGCCTCGCCCACCTGGGCGCCATCGTCGGCGCCGACCCCGAGCACTGGCGCGCCATGCTCGAGACCAACGTGCTGGGGCTGCTGGCCGGGTGCAGCGCCGCCGTCGAGGCCATGCGGGCCTGCGGGGCGGCCGGCCACATCGTCAACATCTCGTCGGTCGCCGCCTCCCGCCCCGACTCGGGTGTCTACGGCGCGACCAAGCACGCCGTGAACGTCATCACCAACACGCTGCGCCACGAGCTGGCCGACGAGCCGATCACCGTCACCGCGGTCTCTCCCGGCGCCGTGACCACGAACTTCGGGCGCCACCTCGACCCCGCGGTCCTGCAGGGCGTGGTGGCCATGAGCGGGGTGGACGCCGAGGTGGTGCCGGGCGAGCGTCTGCCCGACGACGTGCTCGACGCTGCCCAGCGGGCGATGAGCGACATGTTCATCTCCGCGGACGACGTGGCCGACGCCGTCGTCTTCGCCCTGTCGCGCCCGGGGCACGTGGTGGCCGACCTGGTGGTCCGGCCCCGCAAGGACCTGAACCTGGCCTGACGGACGGGGTCGGGTGGCGGGTCGGAGGCCGGGGCCGGACCAGGTAGAACTGGCGCGTGGCCGATGCCCCCGCCCCGACCTTCCTCTTCGACGGCGACTGCGCCTTCTGCTCGAGCTGTGCCGACTTCATCGAGCGACGCATCCCGACCTCGGCCCGGGTGGTCCCGTGGCAGCGGGCCGACCTCGCCAACCTCGGGGTGACGCAGGCCGAGGCCGAGGCGGCGGTGCAGTGGGTCGACGGCACGGGTCGCCCGGCGGCCGCCGGTCCCGCTGGCATCGCTCGCCTGCTGGTCGACGCCGGTTCGTTCTGGCGACCGCTCGGGTGGGTGCTGGGGTTCGCCCCGATCCGGGCCGTGGCGTGGCCGGTCTACCGGCTCGTCTCGCGCAACCGGCACCGGCTCCCCGGCGGGGCCCCGGCGTGCTCGCTGCCGCAGGCCGAACGGGACGGCCGCCGGGCGGCGACCGCCACCCCGGCTGCTCCGGTCACTCCGGCCGCCCCGGCCGATGCCGGGGTGCGCCCCTCCGCGGCGGGCCCCGTCAGCTGACTCCCCGCTGAACCTGGGCCGGCGCTCGCCCGCCCGTCCCGCCGGATTGGGCCTACTCTGGCCAGCACATCTCCGGCGGCGTGGTGACGGACGGCACCGGAGACGATTGTCCATCCCCGGCCCCACGAGGAGCCCCGACGCCGTGTCGCGCCACCCGTCTCCCCATCACCTCCACGCGGCCCCGCCGCTGACACCGGCGTCCCTCCTCCTGTCGCGGCGCCACCTCGCCACCGTGCTGGGCATCGTGCTGGTGGGCTTCGCCTTCGCCGCCGCCCTCCGCAACGGCCAGTTGCTGCTGACGTGGGACGCGCCGATCCAGCGCAGCGTCGAGGCCAACCGGACGGCGCTGCTCGACACGATCTTCCTCACCGTGTCCCGGCTGGGGTCGCAGATACCGGTGCTGGTCCTGGGGACACTGGCGGCGATCGCGACCTGGCGCCGCTGCCGGGCGGTGTCGACCGCGCTGGTGGTGGCGACGTTCGGCCGGCCGGTCGTCGAGTTCCTGATCAAGGTGGTCGTGGACCGGCAGCGGCCCGACCTCGAGCGGCTGGTCCCCGGCAACGGGCCGTCGTTCCCCAGCGGCCACGTGATGGCGGCGATCGCCCTGTGGGGCCTGCTGCCGCTGGTCGTGTCGCTCTACACGCGCAGCCGGCGTGTCTGGTGGGCGTCGCTGTGGACGTCGACCGTGATCATCGTGGCGGTGGCCGCCAGCCGGGTCTACCTGGGCGTCCACTGGTTCTCGGACGTGTCGATGGGCATGGTCGCCGGTGGCATCTTCCTGCTGGGCGTGCAGGTCGTCCTCGAACGGGAGCACCGCCGCCACCCGTGCCGCTTCATCCCACCCCCGGTCGTGGCCGGCGCCGATCCGACCGCCGGGCCGGACATCGCGCCGGACGTCGCGCCCGCCGACGAGCGTCAGCTGGTGGTCGCCGGCTCGGGCTGAGCGGCCGGCCGGTGGCCCGCGACCCGCGTCGCCACCCGACGGAGCCCGGTGATCGGGCGCAGCCTCTCCAGCGGGAGGAACGCCGCCAGCGCCACGAGGTGCGGGAAGAAGGCGATCCGCACCGCGGCGAACACGCCCACGTGGAAGCCGAAGAAGCTCACGATCAGCGCCCGGCGCACCCGCTCGGGCAGCAGGAAGATCAGCGGGCTGCTCAGCTCGAACACCACGATGAACCACTGCATGGCCACGAGGGCGCCGGGGATGTCCATCAGCCAGTCGCCGAAGTCGGTGCCGCGGCGGATGACCGCCCACGTCAGGGTGGCGCTGTTCATCCACCCGGGGCCGCCGTAGCGCAGCTTGGCGAAGGCGGCGAGGAAGTAGGTGGCCATCGCCGCCATCTGCGTGACCCGCAGCGCCCAGCCGCCCCGCTCGGTCAGGGTCGCCTCGCCGTGGCGGGCCGGGCCGGCCGTGGCCAGGGCGAAGAGGGCGACCATGTAGCCGAAGCGGTCGTGGTCGACCTTGCCGTACGACATGGCCACGAACATCCACTCGGCGTAGAGGACCGCCACCGCCGTGCCCAGCAGCCGGGGCGCCCGGCCGGTGGCGGCAGCGAGCGACGTGGCCAGCAGCGCCACCCAGACGCCCTGGACGAGCGCCTCGGTCGGCACCGGCAGGTGCAGCAGGCGGCCGAGGAACAGCGGCCGGTACAGGTCGCCGGGCACGTCGCCGTGCCGGGCCACCCACGGCGTCAACCGCAGCAGGTCGAGGGGGACGAACAGGTAGGCGAGCGTCCGGAACGCCGCCACGCGCCCGGCGGGCACGGGCGAGAACAGCCAGCCGGACAGCCGCCCGGCCACCGACGGGCGGGCGGCGCGGACCGTGACCGTGCTCACGAGTCCGCCCCGGAGCCCGAGCGCGCCAGCTCGGCCTCGCGGGCGGCCTCCTCCTCGGCGGCGATGCGGGCGTCGTAGTCGGCCAGGTCCTCGTACCCGGGTGCCGCCCAGGCCGCCACCTGGACCTCGGTGACCTCGCCGCTGGGCTCGCCGTCGACCAGGTGGTAGCGGCGCTGGAGGATCTCGACCAGCACGAGCTCCGGGGCGTCGGGGTGGCGCGCGTGGTACGCCTCCGCCACGGCCTCCAGCCGGTCGCCGTCCTCACGGAAGCGGGGCATCTGGCCCTCGACCTCGGCCCGCCGCATGCCGGTGGACGAGTCGGACAGCTTGAACCGGCGCCCGGTGGCGTCCACGGCCTCGACCCGCGCCGAGCGGACCACGCCGTTCGTGTCGCTGGCGTTGGCGTACATGCGGAACGGCCCGAAGGGGAAGTGGTCGTCGCTGCCCCAGAACGTGC
>Ga0126307_10001537_pt1 | contig 15218 bp, 9 predicted proteins | sample Plot28_FD_89955 | JGI IMG/M metagenome (GOLD analysis project Ga0126307, IMG submission 89955) | Serpentine soil microbial communities from UC McLaughlin Reserve, CA, USA - Plot28 | ecosystem: Environmental > Terrestrial > Soil > Grasslands | place: USA: UC McLaughlin Reserve, Lake County... | reverse complement strand
TGGTTTGACCCCCATCGGCGACTTCTTCATCAACACGCGCTGGAGCCGCACAGGCACCCTGGTTAAGTAAAATTAACCAAGAAATGATTAAGCGCAAATTAATTCCCCTGAGCGTGTGGTGCGTTGTCATCTTGACAGTACTTTCGTTCGACGTCTTCGCGCAGCGGAAGACCAAGAAGAAGCCTGCTCCGGCGCCGCGGCCGACCGAGCTCAGCAAGTTGCGCGAAGAATTCATCAGGCTCACGAACGAGTACAAAGCAAGTCTCGGAAAACTGCTCCCGTTTCATGAGAACGAGGTAAAGAAGGCCCAAGAGAAGCTTGAGCTCTCAAAGAAACTGCTGGCTGAAGGTCTAATCCCGCGCGCACAAGTTGAGGAGAACGAGCGCACTCTGGACCTTGCGAAAGAGAAGATTGCGGAAACTAATCGGCAGTTGGTGAGTGCCGAAGCTCAGATAGCAGGTGTGTTGGTTGAAACTGCTGCCAACGATGAGATCAACAAAAACCTGCGCCTCGCAAAGCAACGGCTAGTGCGAACTGCTGCATTCACTCGTTACACCGGAGCGGGAGGCTGGAACATCGGGGAAGCCTGGAAGGTTCAACGCTTCTTCTCAGACACATTCAACAAGCAACTTCCGATCGCGGTGTTCGGGCAGGGAGCGATTCACGACCGCTGGCGCCTGGACCACCGCAACGCGATGGACATTCAGCTTCATCCTGACGGCGTCGAAGGACGCGCGCTGTTGGACTTTCTGCAAAGGAACGGAATTCCTTATCTCGCCTTTCGCTCTGCGATTCCAGGCACCGCCACCGGGCCGCACATTCACATCGGTCGACCATCTCACCGTTACTGAGACCAGCTATGAAAGCTTTTTTTGTTTACTTCAGCGTCCTCCTCTTCCCAATCGTCGCCAGTGCTCAGATGAATACCCTTACAGAGAAGCAAGCGTCACACTTTGCCGCGCTGGCGTTGAAGTGTGTGAGTCGAGAGTTTCCAAACAAACCCGAGCACGTCATTAACAACGCGAGTGAGGTCAAGAATCCAAAAGCTTTACATCCGGCGTTCTATGGTTGTTACGACTGGCATTCGTCCGTCCACGGTCACTGGATGTTGATTCGCTTGTTGAAAACGTTTCCGAGTTTGCCGGAGTCGGCGCAGATACGCGACGCGCTGAATGCGAACCTCACCGCTGAGAACATTCAGCAGGAAGTCACTTACATGAAGCAGCCGAACCGGCAATCGTTCGAGCGTACTTACGGTTGGGCGTGGGCCTTGAAACTGGCTGAGGAGCTGCACCAGTGGAACGATCCGGATGGTAAGAAATGGGCCGAGAACTTACAGCCACTCGCGGAGACGCTTTCGAAGTCGTATCGCACGTTTATGCCGAAGCAGACTTATCCGATCAGGACTGGCGTGCATCCGAATACGGCGTTTGGTTTGGCATTCGCGCTCGACTACGCAAAGACTGTAGGCGATCGTGAGCTGGAAGCGCTGTTGAGCGAACGCAGCCGCACGTATTTCGTCAACGACGCTGATTATCCGGGCGCGTGGGAGCCTGGTGGAGAAGACTTCTTTTCAGCGGCGCTGATGGAAGCCGACCTGATGCGGCGCGTTATGCAGCCACATGAGTTTGCGTCGTGGTTTCACCGGTTCCTGCCGGAAGTGGCGAAAGGCGCTCCGAAAGCGTTGCTGCAGCCGGCGATTGTTACCGATCGGAGCGATCCGAAACTCGTGCATCTTGACGGCTTGAATCTCAGTCGCGCGTGGTGCATGCGAAGCATTGCCGCGGCCCTGCCCGCAAGCGATCCGGCGCGCAAAGCCCTTTCGTCTTCGTCGGACAAACACGCGACCGCCGCCCTCGCTCACGTCGCCAGCGGCGACTACGCAGGCGAACACTGGCTCGCTTCCTTCGCGGTGTTCCTGCTATCAACAAATCCTTAACCACAAAGGCACTAAGACACAAAGTCATTAATTTGTGCCTTCGTGTCTTTGTGGTTAAAGCCTTCCTGCCGGTGCAAGTCTCAAAAAGTTCATCGTTCAAGTACAGGTAGGCAACTGCGCGGGCGGATATGTGGTCTAACGACCGCAGTCCTACCTCGTCTCCCGATCTCAAAACAACTGGCACCAGCCAGCTCAGGGGCCCGGTTATGAAAACTATCATTCTTTCGATCCCTGTCCTTGCGTTCCTGCTTTTCAACGCAGTGACACAACAACCCGACTACTCACAACTGCGCAACGAAGCAGAGGCCCAGTACGCGCAAGGCTCTTATGCTCGCGCCAACGAACTCTACGTAAAAGTTGACAAGACTAAGCTGAGCGCAAGCGAGTTGCGTTGGGTTGAGTTTCGTTTAGCGGACACTTCCTGGCGCGCGCAAGCAGGAACACAAACACCCGATACCACGCGCTACGAGCAGGCTCAGAAGCAACTCGAAGAACTGATACGCGTTGTGGAAAAGGAGACCGATCGCGATGTGGTATGGGCCGAAGCGCATGAATCACTCGGCGATCTGTTTTGGACTTACCCTGGCTCAATGCAATGGGGTTCGGCCTGGCCGCACTATCATGCCGCCCTCGACTGGTGGGCCGGTCAACGAGATATCAACCATGCCCGCGATCGTTACCTCAAAATAGTATTCAAAGCCGCACAGGCTCCCGGTACCAGGGATTATATTTACACTTACTACGGCAATTACATCCCGCTCGACATTCTCGAAAACGCACTCAAGATCAGCACCTCCGCCAACGACACATCACATCTCAATTTTCTGATTGCGATGACTATGCGTTCCACAGGTGGCGGCGAACGTTACCGCGTGCCCGATTATTTCGAAGATGCGCTCAAAGCAGGCAGGAAATCAGAATGGTACGACGATGCTCTCTTCCATTACGCGGAGTGGATGGGCAATTACGGCACAATCCAGCAACTCGAAGATGGCCAGTTGCAGGAACAACCTGACTACGTGAAAGCGCTGGAGTTGTATCGTCGCCTGCTGAGAGAGTTTGCCAAAGGTGAGACTCGCTATTACGACCAGGCACAGCAACAGATCAAAAACATCATTGAGCCCTCCATCGCGGTCGCGGTCTCCAACATTTTTCTGCCGAATTCAGAGCTCCTGTTCACCTTTAATGCTCGCAACGTCAGTCGCGTCGATTTTGCGATTTACAAGTTTGACATGACGCGCGAGGTGCGTTTCATCCGCGAAGAAGACGCAGAGGAAGGTGAAGGCGAAGCGGCGCCATGGCTCCAGCGAATCCGCACTGCCGGGCGAGCGCCAGTGAAGTCCTGGACCAGAAAGATCAACGACAGTCAAACGCACAAGCTGCTGGCCGAGCAGATTCGCATTGAAGGAAAGTTGCCTTCTGGCGCGTACCTGCTCGAAGCAAAAAGCGGTTCACTCTCAGCGCGCGAGCTGATCCTGGTTTCTGATGCGACTTTGGTGCTCAAGTCGTCCATGAGCCAGGCACTCGCGTTTTTCACCGACGCACTGACAGGCGCGCCAATCGCCAGTGCAGAAATCGCGCTTTGGGAAAGTTACTACCAAAACAGCAGAACGCATTGGCGTCGCCTGCGCCAAACGACTGATGCCGATGGCCTGGCCCGATTCGCATTAAAGGGCAATTCTGGCGGCAGCCTGTTTGCGACCGCCGGCAGCAACGACAGGCAAGCGTTTGTTTCCGGCAGTGCTTACGGCAGTGGCAATCAGGACGGCTGGCGCATTTATGCGTTTACCGATCGACCTGCTTATCGTCCGAAAGAGACGCTGCAATGGAAGTTCATCGCGCGAAACTCGAAGAGTGGCGTCTATTCAACTCCCGCAAACCAGATCGTCGAGTATGAAATCCAGGATCCGCGCGGCACGAAAGTCACCGAAGGCAAAGCAACACTGAATTCATTTGGCAGCGCGTGGGGATCGTTCGAATTGGGCGAGCAACTGCCGCTCGGTGAATACAACATTCAGTTTTGGGACCAGGGACGCGGGCAAAACATCGGAGCCACGAAACTTTTCCGGCTCGAAGAATACAAACTGCCGGAATTCAAAATTCAGGTGAAGACTCCCGAACAGGACGGCAAGAAGAAGGCGTTTCGTGTCGGCGAGAAAGTCGAAGTCGAGGTTCAGGCCGACTACTACTTTGGTGGTCCAGTCGGCAATGCGTCCGTGGAAGTGGTGGTCTACCAGCTTCCGTTTTATCTCTACTGGTTTCCGCGTCGTGAGTATTCCTGGTATTACGACGACTTCGCAGGCCGTCAGTATAACTATGATGGCCAGGGCTCAGTTATCAAGCGTGAACAGATCAAGACTGACGCAAGCGGCAAAGCAAAACTGACCTTCGACACGCCCCCCGCGAACTACAATCAGGATTACGAGTTTCGCATCGAAGCGCGCGTCGTCGATTCATCGCGTCGCGAGATCGTTGCGAGCGATCGCGTGCGCGTCACGCGCCAGCGTTACTACGTCTATCCGCATTCAGCTCAAAACATCTACAGGCCGAAAGACAAAGTCACTATCGATATCAAGGCCCAGGATGCGAACGAGCAGCCGGTGCAAACGGAAGGAACAGTAAAAGTCACGCGTGATTACTGGTGGGAGATCTGGATCGATCCGCGTGGCCGTGAAGTGCAGGGTGCGGAGTTGCGCGAATTACAAAAGCGGTCCGGTGTGTTTCCTCCCCTCGTGAGCAGAGGCCAGCGGCCGTGGCGCTTGAAGTTTCGCGGTTATCAACATGACGACATACTCACGCAGACAGTGAAAACTAATAGCGAGGGCGAAGCGCAACTGAACTTCACACCCGAGCGAGATGGTTACTATCGCGTCGCGTGGCAGAGCAGCCAGGGTGTCGACGCCAGGCGCGATCGGTTCCTGCCGCCCGTCAAAGCGGAAACGCACGTGTTTGTCGCCACGAACGCGTCCACCGATTTGGGCTACCGGAATGCGGGACTCGAAATCGTCCTCGATAAAGACACTTTCCGCGCCGGTCAAACAGCTCCGGTGATGATCTCTGTGCCGGTGAGCAATCGTTACGTGCTCTTCAGTGTCGAAGGTGAAGACTTGTTTAGTTACAAGGTCGTCCATGTTGAAGGAACTACCAAACTGCTCGAGTTGCCCGTCGACGAGAAGTACGTGCCGAACGTTTATCTCAGCGCTGTGATGATCAGCGATGCGAGTTCGTTTCTCGACACCAAGCAAGTTGTAGTACCGCCGGTTGACCGATTTCTGGCCGTTGCAGTGAAAGCGGATCGCGAGCAATACCAGCCGCGGGAGGAAGGAACGCTGGCCATCACTACGAAAGATGCTAACGGTCGTCCGGTGGCAGCGGAGATTGCGTTGGGTTTGGTTGATGAGTCGGTCAAATACATTCAGCAGGAGTATGCAATAGATCCGCGCCAATTTTATTACGGGCAAAAACGCCAGCACACAGTGCAAACGCAGACCACGCTGAATCAAAAGAGCTATGCGCGATTTGAGGAGGTTGCGCCGGGGCAGTTGCGAGACCGCAAGGACATGGGCGAGAACGAAGACGATGAAAGGCTTGCTTACAAGAGAAAGGCGGGTGGAGTTGGTGGTCGCGGAGATTTCGCCGCGGCAGACGGTATTGTCAGCGAGAGCGCGATAACTTCGCTGACGGCGTCGGTGCGAGGTGCCCAGAATCTTTATCTTCTCCAGTCCGGGGTCGGGGCAAAGCCCGCCGAATCTCCCGCAGTTCCCATGGAACAGGAGCCTGCGGTGCAAGTGCGAAGCGATTTTCGTTCGACCATCCTCTGGCTGCCTGACGTCAGGACTGACGCCGGCGGCACCGCAACCGTCAAAGTGAAGTATCCGGATTCGTTAACGACGTGGTCCGCAACCGCGCGCGTCGCGACAACGGGCAATCAGTTCGGTATCGGAAGTTCGAGTACGAGAACCAAGCAGCCGCTAATCGTCCGTCTCCAGGCTCCACGTTTCTTCGTTGTCGGCGATCAGGTCACAGTGTCGGGCGTTATCAATAACAACACCGACGAAACGATGAGCGTCGTTCCGGCTTTGAATGCTGAAGGTCTGACTGTTACCGGTCTGATCGTCGACGGTCAAACTGTAAACAGCAATCGCTCTCCGGTCGAAGTAAAACCCAACAGCGAAACGAGGGTTGATTGGCTGGTGGCGGTGAACCATGCGAGCGAGGCGAAACTGAAGGTCGAAGCGCGTGGCAGCAAGTACGCCGATGCGATGGAAAAATCGTTCACGATTTTCGAGCACGGCATCGAGAAATTTATTTCCAGGTCGGGGAAGATGCGGGGCGACAGTGTCTCGGTCAAACTCGACATTCCCAAGGAACGTCGCTCCGATTCAACAAAATTGACCGTGCAGATCGCGCCGAGCATGGCAACAACGATGCTGGATGCGCTGCCATATCTGATTGACTACCCATACGGCTGCACGGAGCAGACGATGAGCAGGTTTTTGCCGGCGGTAATCACTGCCAAGACGCTGCGGGATCTCGGTCTCAAACCTGAAACCGCGATGCACAAGATCTTCGGCGGCATCGAAGAGTCGAGTGCCGCAGCAACTCATCCAAAAGGTCAACGTGATCTGAAGGAACTCGAGAAGATGACGAAGCAGGGCCTGGAACGGCTTTACGATTTCCAGCATGCCGACGGTGGTTGGGGTTGGTGGAAGGAGGGCGAGAGTGATCACTTCATGACGGCGTATGTCGTGTGGGGCATGAGTCTCGCTCGGCAGGCCGGCCTCGACGTGAAGTCGGAAGCGATTGAACGCGCCGTAGCCTTTCTCGACAAAGAACTCGTGGAGAAAGAGATCGGTTACGACTCGCAAGCGTGGATGCTCCATTCGTTGGCGGTGTATCACGGGATGCGGAAACAGTCGGAGGTGAGCAAGTTCCAGCAGACCGCTTTCACAAATCTGTGGAACAACCGCGACAAGCTCAACGCTTACACGCGCGCTTTGCTGGCCCTGGCCGCGCACAACTATGGCTTTAATGAACAAGCGAAGACGCTGGTCGCGAACCTCGAAAACGGCGTCAAGATCGATTCGAAGCCTGATACTTCGATCGTGCAGCGTGGCGCGCAGTCGTCTGATCCGTCCGTCATGGGCACGGCGCATTGGGGCGAGGATGGAATTTACTGGCACTGGTCCGATGGGGGCGTGGAGGCGACTTCGTTCGCGTTGCGCGCTTTGCTCGCTATTGATCCGAAGAACCGGCTTGTCGAGCCGGTAACCAACTGGCTGGTGAAGAATCGCAGAGGAGCGCAATGGAGTAACACGCGCGATACGGCGATAGTTATTCTAACTTTGAACGATTATTTGCGAGTCAGTGGCGAAGTCCAGCCCGTAATGGGATATCAGTTAGTGGTTAATGGAACACCAGTGGCTACTAAGCAGATCACGGCTGACGATGCGCTCAGCGCGCCAAGCAAGTTTGAGATCTCACGCGAGCTGATTCACGATGGACAGAACGAGATCAGCATCGTGAGAAATAGTGGCAGTGGTCCGATCTACTTCTCGGCGGCGGCGGAGTTCTTCAGTCTCGAAGAACCTTTGAAGCCTGCGGGTAACGAGATCTTCGTGCGGCGCCAGTATTTTAAACTGGTGAATCATCCGACGCTGCTGAAAGGAGTGGTTTCGGAAAGAGTGCCGTTGAACGATGGTGAGACGGTGAAGAGCGGCGATCGAATCGAAGTGGTGCTGACGGTTGAAGCCAAGAACAACTACGAGTATCTGCTCTTTGAAGACCTGAAACCGGCCGGGCTTGAAGCGGTGCAGATTCGCAGTGGCGAGAGTCTGTTCGTTCACGAGCTTAAGTCAGGCGGCGGGTTTACCGGGCGCACGCGTTGGGTTTACCAGGAGCTGCGCGATCGAAAGGTCGCGTTGTTTATTGACAAGCTTCCGGAGGGATTCTGGCAGCTCAGTTACGAGATGAGAGCCGAAGCGCCGGGAACGTTTCACGCGCTGCCCGTGTTGGGCCATGCGATGTACGTTCCCGAGATCCGCACGAATGGCGCTGAGACACGCGTCCGCGTGGTTGATTAAAACAATCCGCAGATTACGCAGATGTGTTTACTGAATCTGCGCAATCTGTGGATGGATCTACCGAATCTCGTCGAGGCGTGTTTTGGCTTCCTGGATCATCGCCTTGATTTTGCCGAGATCGTCAAGCGACATCGACACGGTGGCGAGATCGCAAAGGCCTGTTGTCATCGTCACGGCAGTGCCGCTGCGCGTTTGACGGAAGACACCAACTTCGAGATCGCCTATGGTCCTGTATCGCGCCTCGAAGCCCGCCAGCTTCGTCACGGTTTCGTCCACGCGCGAGATAGCATCAATGGCATTGAGCAGTAAATCGATCTCGTCGTAGTCGACAAAAGCACGATTCTCATTTGGCCGCTCGCCGCCTTCGCGCAATACGATTACGAGCCCTTTGGCGCGACCGACGGCGCTTCCCAGGTCGCGCATCTCAATCGCGTCGATGCGGACGCCACGCACGTCAACAGTCGTGATTCGTGTAAAGCCCTTGATGATGACTGTACTGTGCCGGTCGTCGAGCGCCTCGAGTTTTGTCCGCGGCTCGAATGGTTCACAAGTCACCTTGCGCCAGAATTCCGGTCCGGGTCTTTGAGCCAGCGCCGCTCCACAGCAGAACAACATCAATGTCGAGAAAAGAATTGTTCGCAGAAACATGGGGAAACTCTCCTTCAGTTAGGTGGTATGAGATCGGGAGAGCCGAATTTTCTGTGCAATCTCACTTGCGACTCCGCCGTGAGTTCCAAAAAATATCACGGATTGGCGTAAAATCGGCCAATGACTGAAGATTTTTACTGCGACGAAGTATTGAGCGGGCGAACCGAAGTCAGGGTCGTTCGCGAAACTGACAACGTGCTCGCTTACCACCACACGCGCCCCTTCTGGCCTGTTCACATCGTGGTGATTCCCAAGCGTCACATCTCATCGCTGCTCAGTCTGGAAGATACCGATGACGCTCTGCTGTTGGAATTATTTCGTGTCGTTCGTGAAGTCGCAAAAGAAGTGCTTGCGGAACACGGCGCCTGTCGCGTGCTGACCAATCTGGGCAAGTACCAGGACTCAAAACACCTGCACTGGCACGTCAGCGCCGGCGAACCAAACCAGCATTGATAATCAAACTCCTACTTCTACTAACGACCTGATGCTCTCAGCTTCCTCGCCCATCTCTGCATAGACCTTCGATTTCCTGCTCGCCTCTCTTCGTTGCCCCCAATTGAAACGGACCCTCGCTTCGATCATGTGCCAGTTCTAGTGATCCTTTGTTTCGGCCAGTACGACGGCTTCGGCGGCCACCAGTGCGCGGGATTCTAAATCAAAATGAAGACATGATTAGCGGAAGGAATTTGAACTGTGTTTCCCAATTGCCGTTCATCGCGACGAACTCGTTAAATTTTGTGCTCACCACCTCCACTGGTCCGAGACGGCCGCTGACGCGTTTGCTTCTGTACTCGCAGTTGATCTCACACAGCAACTGATCACAACGCGCAGCGAGGAAGTCATGCGAGTTTGGGGTACTGGAATCACCGACGAGCAACACTTTGTAATGCGGTGGCTGTGAGGGTACGCACGTTAGAAACCTGTCCGCGAGCAGCGATGAATAACTCGCGCGCAGTTGCTCGAAGACTATGCTGAGTTGCTCAGCCGTTAACTTCTCGCCTGTGAAGGAATACTCGAGGCTCCGGCGCCGTACAAAGCTCAGATCAGGCAGTTCATGTATCTTTCGTTTACAGAGAAACAGATCGGCTGTTTGATAACGCCGCAGACCGTAAGTATCGCTAACGACCATCGCGTAGAGTTTGCCTGGTTCGAGTTGATGGGCGTCGAGCAGGTTCTCCGCATCGTCCATGAATTCATAGACCACACCTGGGGCCAACGGAAGGAAAGCGGCTTCTCGATCACGAAAATAGGGAAGTGTCTCGATAGTTTCGGTTGACATCGAGTACATCGGAATCAGTTCGTATCGCGGTGAGGGCAGATGCGTGGCGAGGCGATCGAGGAACGGTTTCACGTAGCCGCCGGTCCAACAGATGTAAGCCCTGACTGCCGGCGTACACTGCGACAGCGGCAGTGGCTGGTCGCTGTTAGCGATTTGCTTTAGCCGTTTCGCGCAGCCGCGCGATGCGAGCCGGCAGGCAATATTGTGAACTTCGGAGGCGAACGATGCGGGCGCGTAACACCAGTCTCGGATCAGTTCCGAACTGCGTTGCCAATCGCGCGCGAGCTCGTCGAGGAATGTCGAGATCGTCGAAGGATTAGTGCTGTAGAGGACGCCTGGATTTGAGATTGTCAATATCCATAAACGCACGGCAGTCGCACCGTATTTTGAGACGAGCGCCTGGATTGCAGGGTGATGCTGGACTCTGTACGGTGCTTGTAGAGTGGACAGGTAATGTGGAAGAGCGCTTTCGTCGAGCAACAGTGAAGTCAGCGATGTATCTGCTTCGAACGAGCTGAAGACGTACAGTGAGGTACGTTTAAGCCGGAATGAGTAGCAAGCGCCTGCGAACATGGCGCTGAAAGCCAGCTTGAGAGCGAGCAGACGTCGTTTGGTGTACAGCAGTTCTTTCGGCTTGCCGGTTGTGCCGGATGTTGTACCGAACTTTGCGCCTTTGTCTGCCTTCGCGCGGATGGACTGCGCAACCTCAGGGCCATAAGTCAGCACCGGTGTGTCGTCAGTAATCCCGTACTTTCGCTTAAGCCGACGTTGATTGACACTGAAGGCAAGCAATTGAAAACGCTGCCAGCCGCACGCGAGCAGACCGAGGTACAGGATGGTCCAACTAGCCGCGGCTCGCAGACTGTCGTTGAAGTAGGCCCTCATGACAACTCCTGTCGAGCAACGGCGATCTGCTGTTCGTAAAGCCGGCTGAGCTCTTTTACGTCGTCGTTGGTTAAGAGAGCCGGGTCGTAAGTGAGTGTCAACCAGGTGTGTCCGTGGTGAGTGGCGGCGTTTATGGCGAGGCTCTGGCGCGGATGCAAGAGACCAACGCATTCGATCCGTTGGACGTGCTTGAATGCTTCGCACGCGTTCGTCATCCCGCTTCCCGCGTGCGAGAACACGCCGGTCGCCATATCAACCGATGCCCGATTCAGGTAGCCGCGAAGAAGTGGGGCGATGATCGGGCCGGGCACACGCGTGAACCAGGGGATTTCCGGCACGACCCACTCACCGTGTTCGCTGGTCCACGAAACCTGGCGCCGCACCTCACGACACTTTTCGCTGAACTTGGCTGCCGGATCGTATCTCGCATAGACACGTATCCGGCTCGTACCGTTTCCAAAACCCGAATTCGAATTACGTCTGATGTTTATCGGCGTCCATAAACCGATTCTTGGCGCGGCCTGGGGTGGCCACGGAGGGCCACCCCTACAATTTATCTCTCGAGAGCCATTTTTAGGGGCGGCACTCCGTGGCCGCCCGTGATCCGCATTCCAACGCGACAAGACTTCGAGCGTGCAGGTGGCGAGCAGATCGTTGTAGGTAAATCCACCGGAGTGCCTGCAAGTCTTCTGCAACTCCGTCGCTGGAAAATCGATCGTGAACCAACGCCTCGCTCCGGAACGCCTCAGCTTTGCTGTCCACAAACGATCCGACGCACCGTCAAACGCAAACTGGCTGCGACGTACCGACACCGGCAATCGCCGCAACGCTAAACCATTGAACTCACCACGCTCGGATTGTGCTGCTTCGAGGCCGTAAGCAACATTGAGTTGATGTCCAACCCACAGCGCCGCACTCAAACCATCAGCCGCGGAATGATGAAACCTCGTAACAAGACGAGTCCCTCTCGAGAGGATCAGCATCTGCTTAACTGGAGGTTCGCGACGCAAATCGAAAGGCTCGTCGACAAATCTTTCGATCGCAGCCCGCGTTTCGACCTCAGAAACAGTCGTTGCTATCTCGAGTTTGAAATACTTATTCTCCCGCCACACCCACGTTTGTCCGTCAATACAGCAAGCACTCGTCGGAAAGCGATTCATTGCGCTTTTCGCTCCTGCATAAAAACGATCCACTTCGGGCGCATCGTCGAGGTGGAGAATCAACGTGAAGTCCTGCGGTGAGCGCGCGCTGTCAAGCAGGTAGAACGCACGGTCCAGCAACGGCATTCTCATTGAGCTTGAATGTCTCTTTGCGGCAACCAACGTGACAATCCCTGCGGTATGCGTTCCACGTGCGGCCGCAACTCGATCCACGACAGTTTTGGCTGCAAGTGATGGACGCGGTGCATCGAAAGGCCAAGCGAGAACCAGTACATGAAGCGTCCGTAATAGTTGTGTGAACGCGAGACAGCGGATCCGGTCGAGAAACCTTCGTGTGTCTGCACGGCAAACGGGTACCAGAGCAGCAGCGACACGAGGACGAGCGGCGGCGCCATGCCCCAAAGCAATCTCGTTGGACCAGCAACCGCGAAAACTGCGGAGTAGATCGCGACTATGACGACATAGTTGAGTGTTAGTTCGACCACGTCGTGACGTTTTAGCCAGCCGCGTTTGCGTAGCCAGAAGAACCAGTGGTGTGGCATCGCGAGAGCGCGCGCGAATAGCTCGACAAAGTTGCGCGACATCATGAAGTGGTCCGGATCGAGCTCAGGAAGATTTGTGTGCGCGTGGTGCAACTGGTGAGTCTTGCGGAAATTGGTGAAGGGAACCATGCTCGGCAGCAAAGCAATGCGGCCCCACCAGAAGTTTGCGGCTTTCGTCCTGCCCAGATGTCCGTGCACGCTCTCGTGGGCCATAACGGTGCCGATGAAGATGAGGTAAGTACGAAGCAAAATGTCGACAGGCATCAGCAATGGATTGGAAATCGGAAGGAAGAGCGAGCCTATCGAGAGCAGTACGGTGAGACATATAATGGTGCGGCTGAGACAGTAGATTTGAGAACGACGCGACATGCATGAAGTTTAGGACGTCGCGTCCGCACTTGTTGTGCATCTGTGGCAGTTAGATAACTGTCACTTCATTGAGGATCTCTCTGCGTCCCTCTGCGAGTATCTCGGCGTCTTCTTGCGGTTAATCTGTCGTGAGAACCACTTACGCAGAGCACACAGAGATCTTCGCAGAGGGGCGCAGAGAAATACGATGAAAATTATTACCCCAACCCTCGTCATTCTTTTTTCACTCATTACAGCCTCAGCCCAGGACCAACGGCTGCGGCTCGACACGCTGCGCGCTCAAGGATATGAAGCGCTCTACAACCTCGATTACGAAGGCGCGCGCAGTCGTTTTCAGAAGATGATCGAGCTGGCGCCGGATCATCCCGCCGGCGCCCAGTGTTTTGCATCCAGCATATGGGTGCAGCAGCTGAACGAAGCGTGGGAGCTCAAAGCCACGCTCTACAGCACCAGCGCCTACGCCGATGCCAAACCGAAAGTAAATCGCAAACAAGCCGAAGAGTTTCGCAAGTGGACGCGCCAGGCAAAACAGCTCTCGGAAGCGCGGCTGCGCAAAGATCCGCGCGACGTCGAAGCACTTTACTTTCTTGGCGCGGCTGAAGGACTCGAAGCTGCTTTCGCGGGCGGTGTCGAACGGAAGTTTATGGCCGCCTTTGGCGCCGGGAGAGATTCGGTGGACCATCATCGCGACGTGCTCAAGCTGGCGCCTGATTTTCACGATGCCGAACTGACCATCGGGTTGATGGACTACGTTATCGGTTCGTTGCCGTTGCCTACGAAGATGCTGGTAGCGACGATGGGGGTGCGCGGATCGAAGAAACGCGGACTGCAAGCGCTCGAACGTGTCGCGGTCGAAGGGAAGTGGGCGCGCGACGTTGCGAACGTGCTGCTGATAGATCTCTACAAACGCGATAAACGCTGGAAAGATGCAATCAAGACCGCACGGCAATTGTCGGAAAAGTATCCGCGAAATTATCTGTTCAAGCTCCAGATAGCTGACGCCCTCACGTCGCAGATCGTCGCGCTGAAGAAAGCGAACACGCCGGTCGCTGCTGAAGAGAAGGAGTTGCAAGACATCTTCGCTTCGCTGTCGCGCGACAAGACGCTCGATTCCGCAACGCGCGACCTCGTTCAGCACCGTTGGACCATCGCCCGCCAACAACTCGAGGGCATTAACCCTTAACCACAAAGGCACTAAGACACAAAATGATTTATTATCTTTGTGCCTTTGTGCCTTCGTGGTAAAGATTGCCCATGACCGACCACCACAGCGAAGAACTGCTCGGCCTGCTCGATCGGATCAAAGAATTCGTGCGCGCGCACGTCTATCCACTCGAGCCTGACTTCCTGCGCCGCCCGTTTCGTGAACTCATCCCTGATCTGAGCGCGAAGCGCGACGAAGTTAAGCGCATGGGCCTATGGGCGCCACATTTGCCGGAAGAACACGGCGGTCTGGGCCTCGCGCTGTCGGAGTTTGCGCTTGTCAGCGAAGAGCTGGGCCGCACACCGATCGGTCACTATCTCTTCAACTGCCAGGCACCCGACATCGGCAACATGGAAATCTTGTTGACCCACGGCACGCCCGAACAGAAACAAACCTATTTCGAGCCGCTCGCGCGTGGCGACGTGCGCAGTTGTTTCTCGATGACTGAGCCAGAGCATCCCGGATCAAACCCAACCTGGATGAGCACGACGGCGGTGAAAGACGGCGACGACTACGTCATCAACGGTCACAAGTGGTTCACGTCGTCCGCGGAAGGAGCGAGCTTCGCGATCGTGATGGCCATCACGAACCCCGAAGCGTCTAACCACTACAAGCGTGCGAGCCAGATCATCGTGCCGATACCGACGCCCGGCTTTCAGTTGATTCGCAACATCAGCGTCATGGGCGACGAGGGCAGCGATTACGCCAGTCACGCTGAAGTCAGGTATGAGAACTGTCGCGTGCCGCAAACCAATCTGCTCGGCCAGGAAGGTGAGGGCTTCACAATTGCGCAGGAACGGCTTGGACCAGGACGCATCCATCACTGCATGCGTTGGGTCGGTATTTGCGAGCGAGCGTTTGATTTGATGTGCAGCTATGCCGTGCGGCGAGAGTTATCGCCGGGCGTGTTGCTGGGCAGCCGCCAGAACGTGCAGGAATGGATTGCGGAGAGTCGCGCCGAGATTGACGCAGCCCGTCTGCTTGTTTTGCAAACGGCGCGCGCGATCGATAGGGAAGGCGCTGCGGCAGTGAGGAAAGATATTTCGCTGATCAAGTTTTTCGTCGCCGGCATTTTGCAGAAGGTGTTGGACCGCGCGATCCAGGTGCAC
>Ga0126307_10001535_pt1 | contig 15221 bp, 17 predicted proteins | sample Plot28_FD_89955 | JGI IMG/M metagenome (GOLD analysis project Ga0126307, IMG submission 89955) | Serpentine soil microbial communities from UC McLaughlin Reserve, CA, USA - Plot28 | ecosystem: Environmental > Terrestrial > Soil > Grasslands | place: USA: UC McLaughlin Reserve, Lake County... | reverse complement strand
TCCTCGTCCTCTTCCTCGGTGTCGGTCTCGGCGGTGTCGCCTTCGGGCTCTTCCTCCTCGTCCTCTTCCTCGGTGTCGGCTTCGGCGGTGTCGCCTTCGGGCTCCTCCTCGGCGTACTCCTCGTCGGCCTCGCCGGTCTCGGCCGCGGCGGTCTCGCCCTCGTCGGGCTGCTCCTCGGCGGCGCTCGTGGCCTCGTCGTCCGACGCAGCGGACTCCTCGTCGCGCGCGCGGTCCTTCTTCTTCTTCCTGCGGCCGACCAGGCCGGTCACCGTGCCGCCGCCACTGGTGAGCGCGGCGGCGCGCCCGCCGACGTCCTCGGTCGCGGCCTGCGTGGCCTTGCCGCCCTTCTCGGCCGTCTCGCCGGCCTTCTCAGCAGACTCGGAGAGCGTCTTGGTGCGCTCCTGGAGCGCCGCGGTCAGCACACCGATCTGGTTCTCGAAGGTGGCGGCCGCGACGCGGCGGCCCGCCTCGAGAGCCGGTCCGCGCAACTGCATCAGCAGTTGTTGCGCCTCGGGCGTCTGCGCCGCGGAGAGCAGTCCGTCCCGCAGCATGCGCTTGGGGTCCTTGGCGCCGGCCATCCACATCGCGAAGCTGATCGCGGCCCGGCCCTTCTTGAAGCGGCCCAGCAGGTAGCCGCCGATGGCGGCTGCTCCGACTTTCAGCATGGCCGGATTGGGGGTCTCAGTCACTCTGCATTCCTCCTCATGGCCCGGGACGCGTCCCGGCCGAACGGTGCGGTTTTAGTAGGCCGACCCCCGTACCGGCACGTGTGTTGCTCAGGTCATCCGGATCCGGCTCACCACCCCCACTGGGAGGCGGGTTCCGGCGACGGACCGACGTCCAGGTCGTCGAGGAAGCTGTAGACCGGCAGCGGGCCGATGTACTCGATGCGCGCCCGGTTGCCGAGGGCGGCCTGCAGCCGGCTCACTGCGGCGTCGGCGTCGTCCAGGCGGTCCCGCCGCACGAGGTAGGCGATGCGCCGCAGCTGCTCGTCGCCGTGCAGGACGGCCGAGCGCTCGGCGAGCTCTTCGAGCTCGGCGGTCCACTCCTCCACCAGCGCGGACTGGTGCTCGGCCACCCGGGTGGCCGTCGCCTCGCCCAGCGCGAGCCGCTCGGACAGCCCCACTCCCGGCCCCCCGAGCCGCTCGGCCATCCGGCGCAGGTCCGGATCGGCGTCGCGGACGGCGGCGACCGAAGCATCGGTGTCGAAGACGACGTCGAGCCGGAGCTCGATCAGGTCGGCGACGGCCGCCAGCCGCTGCTCCAAGAGACCGGCCTCGGGGTCCAGCACCTCCTCGCGCACGGCGTCGTCGTCCGGCGCGACGGTCCCGAACGCGACCGGGAGCACCGGGAGGCCGGCCGCCACGACGGCGATCAGCAGATCCAGGTGCGGCTCGGCGTCCTGCGCAGTGAGCTCCCGGTCCGGCGCCGGCGACACCAACGCCCCCACCGGGCCGGCGGTCACCGCCCGCGGCCGCAGAGCGTCGGGGAGGCCGACCCCGGGAAGGTCGGCGTCCTCCGCGCGCAGGATCCCGTGCACCAGAAGCACCATCAGCCACGCGCCGGTGCTCGTCGGGAGGCCGGCGCGGAGCGGTCCCGGCGGCGCTCGGCCGGCTGCTCCTCCCGCTCGTCCTCGTCGTCGTCCCCGCCGCCGATGCCCAGCGTCTCCTTGATCGACTCCTTCGCGCCGGTGAGGGCGCCCTTCGTCTTGGTCCGGGCGCCGCCCTCGCGCATGTTGTCCATCAGCCCAGGCAGACCGGCCACCTGCTCCGACGGCTGCAGGTCGAGCCGGTTGACCGCCTCGGCGAAGCGCAGGTAGGTGTCCACGCTGGCGATGACGATCCGCGCGTCGATGGTCAGCAGCTCGATGCCCACCAGCGAGACCCGGACGTAGGCGTCGATGACGATGCCCTTGTCGAGGACGACGTCGAGGACGTCGGCCAGGCTGCTGGGTCGGGGTGCACGGCTGGCGGTCGTCATGGTCATGAGGTCCTCCATCGGGAAGTCGAGGTCCGGGCGGTTGAGCGGGCGGTTCTGGTCTCCTGTCTGAGCACGGCGTCGAGGTCGAGCGGCAGGTAGATGTCGTCGGGCCGGACGCCGAAGTGCTCGATCAGCTCGTCGAACGTCGTCTCCAGGTCCATCAGCGCGCGGCCGAGCCGCTCGACCTCGGCGTCGCTGAGGTCACCGGCGTCCACCCGACGCAGCGCCTGGCGCTCCACCACCTGGCGGACGACGTCCAGCAGCGTGACGACGAGCCGACCGAGGCCGCGGCCGACGTCCTCGCCGCTGCCGGCCAGACGCTGGGCGGGGGGCATACGCGAGTCGGTGGTCACCAGGGCCTCCCCGGGGCCGTGGTGTCCGTGGGCTGGACGGCGGTGAGCAGCAGCCGGAGATCGAGCCGGACCAGGTCGATGCCCGCGAGGGAGATGACGACGTCACCGCCGACGTAGGCGCCGCGATGGACCACCCGGTCGAGCAGTTCGACCAGACTCGTGCCGCCGCTGCTGGTGCCGCCGAGGATCCCGGGCTGCTCACGGACCATCGGAGCCCCCCGGGGTCAGGGCGACGAAGGAGTACGGGGGCCACGGTCCGGTCACCTCGAGCGCCAGGCCCCGCGACTCCAGGTCTTCGGTGAGGTGCTGCACCTCGCCCAGGAACCCCGCCTCCTCGTCGATCGGCACCAGGTAGGCCATGTCCAGCAGCAACGAGGAGCCCGGGGACCCGCCACGCCGCAGCGACTCCGTGACATGTCCGGCGAGCCCGTCCTGCAGCCGCTCCGCGCACTCCCCGGCGGTGCGGGTGAGGTCGTCCTCCCGTTGCAGCGCCTCCCGCCGCCGGGACAGGTACTCGGTGCCGCTCAGGCCCTCCCGCTGTCCCCCGCCGGCGAGCGCCGGTTCCGCCCCGGCGGTCAGGGTGCGCACGAGCCGGACGCCCCACTCGCGGGCGGTCCCGATCCGCTGGAGCTGGTCGCGGGCGGACCCGGCATGGCTGCGGAGCAGCCGCCGGGCGGCCTCCTCGTCGGGAACGACAGTGCCGAACCGGAGCGGGAGCACGGGGCCCGCGTCGGCAGCGGCGCGGACCACCGCGTCGTGCCCTCGGGCGAGCAGGGCGAGGCGGCCGGTCTCGGACAGGTCGTCGGGGTCGACCTCGAGCTCGTCCGGGGCGACCGGGCTGACCAGGAGGCCGAGGTCGTCCTCCCGCACGACGTCGATGGGCCGTCCGGTGGTCAGAGCGGGACCGTCGGACGGGTAGCGCAGGTCCCCCCAGGCGACGGCGTAGGCGTACAGCGCCCGGGCCGGCGCCGGCACCCGCGCCGGCGGCGGCGGCGCGACGTCGTCCCGGCTCTCCAGTGCGTCGTCGTCCCGGGTCTCCAGCGCCCGCGCCACGATGGCGTCGGTCAGCAGGTCGGCCAGGCGTGCCTGGGCGCGCTCCCGCGCCGTCACGAGCGCAGCCGCCAGCACCTCCGCCGCCACCTCGCGCGCCACCCGGTCGATGCCTCCGGACTCCCCCTGCCCGGTCATCAGCGTTCGGCTTCCCTCGGCTCGGCCGCGAGCTCCGGCCGATGTCGTCGGAGTTCTTCCTCGAGCGCCGCGATGCGCTGTTGCAGCGCCTGGACGTCGCTCTCGCTCGCGCCGACGGCGTCCGGCTGCGCCTTCTGACCGGTGAAGAACGGGTCGTGAGACCACCAGTCGAGGCCCATCTCGCGGGCGGTGTCGGCCGAGGAGACGAAGAGGCGGACCTTGAGGGTCAGCAGCTCGATGTCGAGGATGTTCACGACGATGTCGCCGGCGATGACGATGCCCTTGTCGAGCACCCGTTCGAGGACGTCGGCGAGCGAGTCCGGCTGACGGCCGAAGCCGCCGGGCACGGCACCGGACGAGCGGCGCAGGGACGGTTCGACGGTCATGACTGGTCCACCGACCCGCGCGTGAACCGACGGAGCCGCTCGTACCCGCAGAGGGTGCCGAGGGTGTCGACGTCGACGCGGTACGTCGCCATGACGCTGGTCGTCGTCGGCACGCGTTCGAGCTCGACGACGTCGACCAGGACGGACCAGCCGTCCTTCTCGCGGCGCACACCGGTGGCGGCCACTGGATCGAGTTGCGTCAGGCCGGCGAACTGGGCCAGCGCACCCCGCACGATTGCGACGAGGCCCCCGTGATCTTCGCCGAGAACACCGTTCTCGGACACTGAACAACCCACTCTGCTCGGGGTCAGGATCTCCCTACGGCTACCCGGGGACCCGGTGACCAAACGACACCGGACCCGCTGGAGGCACGTCCGCGCCGATCGATCTTCCGTGCGGAGGGAGACGGAACGGCTTCCGGTGCCCTGTTCAGCGGGACGCGGGGACGGCGCGCAGCCGGTCGAGCAGGGTGTCGAACATGGCCAGTTCGTTCGAACTGAAGCCCTCGAACACGGTGCGCAGGTTGGCCGCGTGCGCCTCGGAGGCCTCGGCGAGCTTCGCGCGCCCGGCAGCCGTGATCGCGGCGTAGGCGACCCGACGGTCGCTGGTGCACGGCACCCGATCGACGAGTCCGGCCGCCGCCATGCGGTCGACCAGCCGGGTCACGCCACCGGTCGTGAGCGTCACCTGCTCGGCGAGCCCGCTCATCGTCAGCTGACCGTGCTCGGAGCGCGCCAGCCGCACCAGCACCTCGAACCACGCGTGCGGCAGGCCGAACCGGCCCTCCAGGTCGGCGCCGAGCCGCCGCTCCAGCCGGCTCTGAACCTCCACCAGCCGCCCGAACGTGGTGATGAGTGCGTCGTCGCTCGGGGAGTTCGGGGTCACGGGAGAAAAGTTACCTCGTCAGTAGTTGACTGTGCAAACATCTGGGTAACGTCCTCTTCGTGCTCAACATCTGAGCCGTCAACTATCTGGAGGAGTTCGACATGCGCATCGCAGTCATCGGGGCAGGCAACGTAGGCGCCGGCTTCAGCCGGGCCGCCGTCGCGGCAGGGCACGACGTCGTCGCCAGCGCCGCCCACCCGGAGAAGGCCCAGGCCCTCGCCTCCGAAATCGGCGCCCGGTCGGCGGCGAGCAACGCCGAGGCCGCCCAGGGCGCACAGGTCGTGCTGCTCGCCGTCCCCGCCGCCGAGGCTCCGGCCGTCACGGCCGAGGTGGTCCCGGCCGCGCCCGGCGCCGTCGTCGTCGACGCCACCAATCCGCTCAACGCCACGTTCGACGGGCTCGCCATCGAAGGCACCTCGGGTGCCGAGGCCGTGCAGCGCGCCGCCGGCAGCACCCCGGTCGTCAAGGCCTTCAACACCGTCTTCGCCAGCCGCTACGCCGCCCCGGCCGAGCAGGGATCCCCGCTGACGGTCCTCGTGGCCGGCGACGACGCGGCGGCCCGCGGCACCGTCGCCGAGCTGGCCACCTCGCTCGGTTTCGCACCGGTCGAGGCCCCGAGCCTCCGCTTCGCCCGGACGCTCGAGGAGCTTGGCTTCCTCAACATCGCGCTGAACGCCGGCAACGGCTGGGCGTGGCAGAACCACTTCCAGGTCGTCGGCCCGACCTCCGTCTGACCCGGCGCATCGCGGAGCGGTCGGCGCAGCGCTACGAGCAGCCGGGCACCTGTCCGGCGGGCAGGCGGACGGCGAGCAGCGCGACGTCGTCGTCCACCCGGTCACCGAGGCCCTCGAGGAGGCCGTCGCACAGTCGGTCGAGCGGCTCGCGGCCGATCCGCCGGAGCTCCTCGACCAGCAGTGCCGTCCCGTCGTCGAGGGCCCGGTCCCGGCGCTCGACCAGGCCGTCGGTGTAGAAGACCACCGTGTCGCCCGGTGTCAGCGGCACCTCGTGGTCGACCCGCTCGGCGTCGGCGGACACCCCGAGCAGCCGGTTAGGGGTGCGCTCGAGCAGCTGCAGGGTGCCGTCGGCGCAGACGAGGACCGGCGCGGGGTGGCCGGCGTTGGACCAGCGGAGCACCGCGTTCCCGTTCTGTCTCGGGTCGATCGACGCGACCGCCAGGGTGACCAGCGTGGTGATCCCCAGGCTGGCGAACGCACGGTCCATCGCGGTGAGCACTCCCGCGGGCGACCCGGACTCGCAGTGGGCGATGCCGCGCAGCATGCCGCGGGTCTGGGCCATGGTCGCCGCGGCCGGGGCGTCGTGCCCCGCGACGTCACCAATCACGAGCATCGTGGTGCCGTCCGGGGCGCAGAACGCGTCGTACCAGTCGCCGCCGACCTCGGCGTGCCGGGTGGCGGGCAGGTAGCGCACCTCGGTCTCCAGACCCGGCACCTGGGGCGGGTCGCCCAGCAGGTTGCGCTGCAGCGCCTCGGCGACCTTGACGACCGCTCGCGTCGTCGCCGCCTGGGCGCTCATGCTCCTCAGCTGCTCCTCGCGGCGGTGCCGGAGGCTCACGGCGAGCACGGCGAGCGCCCCGCCGACGGCGACGCCGAGGAGCCGGACGACCTGGGTCAGGATCGTCCCGGTCGTGTACTGCTGCTCCAGCACGCCCAGCAGTGCGGCTACGGCGAGGGCGAGCAGCCCGTAGACCGCCGTCGTCCGCCGGTTCAGCGCGGTGGCCGCGATGAGCGGCGCGATGACGACGAGGCTGATGACCACCTGGCCGCGGCCGTTGAGGATCTCGACCAGCGCGACGAGCGCCAGGACGGCCAGCGGCAACGTGTGCTGCGCGCGGCTGGTCCAGTGCACTCCGAGCCTTTCGTCCACCGACCATGGAGGGCCGCGCTGTCGACCGGCCGCAAATGTAGTTGACGCCGGCCGCGATCCGTTTCAGCCGCCGAATGGGCTCGGGGAGAGCGGGCGCGAGCGCCTTGGCTGAAGAGTCTCCAGTTTCTTTTGGGACAGGAGTTGATACTGCGCGGTCCCCGGCCGAAGAGAGGTCCGTCAACGAAAAGGCGCAGTCGTCGTCGAAGCCGGATGACCCCATCCGGGCGGCCCTGAGCCACTGAGAGAACAGGACCCCTGCAATGCGCAAGTCGCGCGTTCTGCTCGCCGGTGTCGCGGTTGCCGCTGCCGGCGTCGCCACCTCCGCCTTCACCGCCAGCAACACCATGCCGGCCGACAGCGTCCTCGGTTACGGCGAGGTCCAGGTGACCGGTGCCACGGTGACCTCGGTCGCCTACAACCGGGACTCCGGCGACAGCAGCATCCTGACCGACATCGTGTTCACCACCTCCACGACGATCACCACCGAGACGGGCACCCTGACGCTCAAGATGGGGTCCACCCCCGTCGAGGTCGCGACGTGCGTCCTGGCCGGCACCGCCGGCTCGCAGACCTTCACCTGCGCCACCACGGCCTCGCTCGACTCGTTCGACACCGTGGGCCTGACGGTCGCCTCCTAACCCTTCTCGGACGGGCGGGGCGGCCGGAACCGGCCACCCCGCCCTCTTGGACCGGTGCCTTCGCCATGAATGCCGTCCCCAGAGCCGCCAGCATCAGCGCCGCCGCCGCGCTGGTGCTGGCGGCTGTGTGGATGTTCTGGCCCCTGACCCTCGGCGGGGGGACGACGTACGTCACCACCCACGGGATCAGCATGGAACCCCGGTTCCACACCGGGGACCTGGCCATCCTGCGCTCGGCCGGGAGCTACTCGGTCGGTGACATCGTCGCCTACCGGAGCGACCTGCTCGACACGATCGTCATGCACCGGATCGTCGACATGGACGGCGACCGCTTCGTGATCCAGGGGGACAACAACGACTGGCTCGACGAGGAGCGCCCGACGGAGGACGAACTCCTCGGCACTCTGCTCCTCCGGGTCCCCCAGGGCGGAAGGGCGATCGGCGTGCTCACCTCTCCGGGCGCCCTGGGTCTCGTCGGCGTCGCGGCACTCGCCCTCGTGGGGGCGGCTCGCCGGCCGCGACGCGGGCGGCACAACCACCGCGCCCCGCGCCGGCGGATCCCTCGTGCGTCGCCGGCCTTCTCCGCTCCGGTCCGCGCGTACGCCCGGCAGCTGGCGCTCGGCGCCGGGGGCGTCGCGGTCCTCGCCGGGGTCGGCGGCGGGATCCTGCTGGCACTGCCGTCCACCCAGACGGAGTCCCGCAGCCTGCAGGTCGTCCAGCAGGGCGAGTTCAGCTACCGCGGCACCGCCGAGGCCGGCACGACGTACCCGGACGGGGTCGTGGCGACCGGTGACACCGTGTGGACCCAGCTCGCCACCGGACTCAGCGTCTCGTTCACCAACACCGTCAGCGGTCCCGACCTCGCGGGCCTGCAGGGCGCGCTCCGCCTCGACGTCACGGTCGCCTCGCCCGACGGCTGGAGCACCTATCTGAACAGCAGCCCGGTCGTCGCCCTCGACGACGGGTCGGCCACCGCATCGGTGCCGATCGACACGGCCCGGGCCACCGACCTGCTCAGGCGGCACTACGCCGAGATCGGCACGAGCGCCGGGCAGGCGACGCTGACCGTCACCCCTGCCGTCGCCACCACCGGCACCGTGCGCGGTCGGTCCTTCGAGGCGGGCTCGCTCCCCGGGCTCGACTTCACCCTCGACGCCACGTCGCTTCGCCTCGCCGGCGAGCCCGACACCGTTCTGGCGCCCAGCACCGAGACCGCCGTCGCGGTCGACGAGGTGGTGCCGCGGACCCTCCCGGTCCTGTCCCTGGAGCTCCCGATCGGTGTCGCCCGGGCGCTCGCTGCCGTGGTCCTCGCGGGCGCGCTGATCACGCTCGGGGGGGCGCTCTGGATCGGCCGGACCGGACGCGGTGACGTCGCCGACGAGTTCGTCGTCCGGCACGCGGCACGGATCCTCCCCGTGGCGACCTTCGACCCGGGGGGCGCCGTCATCGACGTCGCGGACCCCGAGGCCCTGCACCGGGTCGCCGAGCGGTTCGACACCCTCGTCCTGCACCACGCCGGGCCCGAGGAGGACGTCTTCGCGGTGCGGGACGTGGACATGACCTACCGCTTCGTCGTCCCGGGCGGCAGCGCGGCCCGGGGGCGTCCGCCCGTTCCCCAGAAGACGCCCGCGCCGGTCCCGGAGGACCTCACCGGACCGCTGCCCGTTGTTCCTCCGCCGCTGCCGCCCAACGGCAGCCTCTGGGGCCGGCTCGCCCCGACCTGACGCCGGTCGCTCAGGCCCTGACGATCGCGGCGACCGGGCCGCCACCGGACGGGCCCTGGTGCACCGCGGCCACCGACACGAAGACGGCGGGGTCGCCGGTCACCGACGCCGTCACGCCGCCGACGCAGGCCTTGATCTGGCGGTGCCAGGAGACGTCGGAGTCGTCGAGCATCGCGTTGCGGCGGCCGCGCACCTTGCCGTCCGGCGAGGCCTCGCACTTGAGGAACACGTTGACCAGCCGGTCGCCCAGGTCGGTGTGGTGCGGCCGGTCGGGCAGCTCCAGGCCGGCGTCGCGGATGGCGTTCCAGATGCCGTCCTGGTCGAGGGCGTCCTTCATGACCGAGTGGCCGACGCGGTAGCTGCCGCCGTGCCCGCGGGCGTTGCCGACGACGACGATCTGCGCGCGGTCCAGCTCGACGCCCGACGAGCAGGACGCGACGGAGCTGAACAGGGAGAGGTCGTGCATGACCTGCTCCTGCTTCGGCATCTCGGTCTCGCCGAGCGCCACGGCGATGCCCAGCGCCGTCGTGCCGTTGGAGATGTCCATCGAGCCGTGCGGCTCCTCCAGGATGGTGGTCTTCCCGCGCTCGCGGGCGTCGCGGATCGTGTCGATCGTCAGCAGCGGCGTCTTGGTCTGCACGTAGTGCACGTCGGCCGGGTCGGTGATGCCGGCCGCCTCCATGGCCCGCCTCACTCCCTCCGCGACCTTCTCCACCATCGACACGCGGCCGATGTCCTCGGGCAGCAGGACGTCGCTCATCGCGTAGCCCACGGTCAGCCGCGGCTCGTCGGTCTTCTCGATCGAGTCCTCGGGCAGCGTCGCGAAGATCGTGGCATGCGGGCTGATGACGCCGTCCGTGCCGCCCGACCACACGATCGGGATCTCCTTGACCTCCTCGAGCGGGCGCGAGCCCTTCTCCACGAGCACCTCACGGAAGGCACGGTCGGCGATGATCCGCGTGTAGTCGTTGATGCCCCCGTTACCCTCGGTCTTGCCGATGACGGCGATGACGCGGTCGGCCTCGATCACGCCGTCGTCGATGAGCTTGGCCAGCTCGGAGGCGTCACTCACGTTGTGCAGCGGGACCTTGCGGACCTCGATCGGTGCGGGCACGGCAGTTCCTCTCAGCGGTGGGTGAGAACGGTGCCGGCGTCGTCCCCCTGGACGGCGTCGGCGATGTGCTCGAGTGACGTGATGACGGCGCGGCTCCCGCCACCCTCGACGAAGCGGAGGGCGGCGTCGACCTTGGGGCCCATGCTGCCGCGGGCGAACTGACCGGCCGCGGCGTGCTCGCGCAGCTCGGCGGCGGTGACCCGGCCCAGCGGACGGGCGGACGGCGTCCCGAAGTCGACCATCACGTGGGGGACGTCGGTCGCGATGACCAGGGTGTCGGCCTCCACCTCGCGGGCGAGGATCGCGGCCGTCAGGTCCTTGTCGATGACGGCCTCGACACCGCGCAGAGCCGGACCGTCCCGGCCGTCGTGGGTGACAGGGATGCCGCCACCACCGGCGCAGACGACGACGAAGCCGGCCGCGCTGAGCGCATGGATGGCGGGGGAGTCGACGACGGACCGCGGTTGGGGGGAGGCGACCACCCGCCGCCACCCCTTCTCGCCGCGGTCCTCCCACACCTGCCCGAGCGCGACGAACCGTTCCGCCTCCTCGCGCGGGAGGAAGCGGCCGACCGGCTTCGTCGGCTCCCGGAAGCCGGGGTCGTCGGCGTCGACCAGCGTGCGGGTGACCAGGCCGGCGGTGCGCTGGGGGAGGCCCCGGGCCTCGAGTGCCGCGTCCAGTTCGTCGGCGAGAGTGAAGGCGATCGTCGCCTGGGTCTGCGCGACGTTCCAGTCCAGCGGCACGGGCGGGACGACGTGGGCCGCCATCTCGTTCTTGACCAGCAGGTTGCCCACTTGGGGGCCGTTGCCGTGGGTCAGCACGACCTCGACGCCGGCGGCCGCGACCTCCGCGACGTGGCCTGCCGCCTCGCGGATGGCGTCCCGCTGGGCGGCAGGTGTCGCGGACCCGTCGGGGCCGGTCATCGCGTTGCCGCCGAGGGCGATCACGACACGGCGAGACGTCACGCAGCGGACCCTAGCCGGATTTCTCTTAGCGGTGAAGTACTCGTCGGGTGGAGAGTGGCCGGGATCAACGGCGCCAGAAGTCGAACAGGTCGCGGCCGGGACGGAAACCGGCCGCCTCCACGACGTCGACCGCCAGGTCGAACTTCTGGCCGACCGCCGTCGGGGCGTGGGCGTCGCTGCCGAAGCTGACCGCCTCGCCGCCCTCCTCGTGGAACCAGCGCACCTGGTCGGCCGAGGCCAGCGGGCTCGTCGTGTTCACCTCGAGCGCCCGGCCCGTGCGGGCCAGGGCCCGGAACACCGCCCGGTACTCCTCCTCGAAGTCCTTCTCGACGTACCGGTCGTGCCCGCCGGGCCAGTAGCGGCGCGGGAAGTCCACGTGCGCGAGCACCTGGAAGACGTCGCTCTCCTCGATCATCTCGACGAGCGCAGCCAGGTAGCGGCGCATCGTGGCGTCGGCGTCGGAGTAGAGCAGCCGGCCGACCCCGACCAGATGACCGTCGAGATCGAGCGAGTGCAGCGAGCCGAGGACCCGGTCGACGGGGGAGTCGCGCAGGTGCGCCGCCACGCTGGCCGCGAAGAGGTGCGGCTCACCGGTCTCCACACCCGACCAGATCCGCAGCCCGGGAAAGCGCTCCCGGACCTCGGTCAGCTCGGCGAAGTAGCCCTCGACGTCGATCGGCAGCTGGTGCGCCGGGTGCCGGCCGAGCAGCCCGTCGGTGGTCGCCCGGTCGTCGTCCAGCCAGTCGGTGAAGTCCAGGTGCTCGGTGAAGGCGATCGCGGGGAGCCCGAGCGCGACCGCCCGCTCGCAGGCCCTGCGCATGGTGGACGACGTCGGGGTGTCCCATGACCACCCGGAGTGCACGTGGTTGTCCGGTGGCCTCATTGCTGTGGATTCTCCCCCACTGTCCCCACCTGCCGCTCGCGGACGGCTTCTGTCGGTCGCCCTGCCTACTGTCGTCGCATGAGCACCGCTGCGCCGCCGTCCGAGCTGACCGCCGAGGCCCTCGAGGTGTTGCGGGAGCTCACCGGCCGGCCCGACGCGGTGTTCCGGGAGGGGCAGGACGCCGCCGTCTCCGCCCTGGTCGAGCGGTCCCAGCGGGCACTGGTCGTGCAGCGCACCGGCTGGGGCAAGTCGGCGGTCTACTTCGTCTCCACCGCACTCCTGCGCCGTCGCGGGGCCGGCCCGACGCTGCTCGTCTCCCCGCTGCTGGCGCTCATGCGCGACCAGGTGGCCGCGGCCGCCCGCGCCGGCATCCGCGCCGTCGAGATCTCCAGCGCCAACATGACCGAGTGGGACGACATCGCGGCCCGCCTGACCGCCGACGACGTCGACGTCCTGCTGGTCTCCCCGGAGCGGCTGACCAACCCGCGGTTCCGCGAGGAGCAGCTGCCGGGGCTCGTCGCGCGCTGCGGGCTCGTCGTGGTCGACGAGGCGCATTGCGTCTCCGACTGGGGCCACGACTTCCGCCCCGACTACCGGCGCATCCGAGACCTGCTCGGCACCCTGCCCGCGGGTACGCCGGTGCTGGCGACGACGGCGACGGCGAACGAGCGCGTGGTGGCCGACGTCGCCGAGCAGCTGGGCGCCGGCGGGGTGCCCGTGACGACGGTCCGCGGCCCGCTGTCCCGCGACTCGCTGCGGCTGGGCGTGCTCCGGCTGCCCAGCGACCGCGCGCGGCTGGCCTGGCTGGCGGCCCACCTGGGCGACCTGCCGGGCAGCGGCATCGTCTACACGCTCACCGTCGCCGCGGCCGAGGAGACCGCCGCGCTCCTGCGGGACGCCGGCCACGAGGTCCGGGCGTACACCGGCCGCCTCGACGACGCCGACCGCAGGGACGCCGAGGAGGCCCTGCGGAACAACGAGGTGAAGGCACTGGTCGCCACCTCGGCCCTGGGCATGGGCTTCGACAAGCCCGACCTCGGTTTCGTCGTGCACCTCGGGGCGCCCTCGTCGCCGGTCAGCTACTACCAGCAGGTGGGCCGCGCCGGCCGTGCCGTCGAGCACGCCGACGTGCTGCTGCTCCCCGGCCCGGAGGACCTCGCGATCTGGCAGTGGTTCGCCACCTCCTCCATGCCCCGCGAGGACCACGCTGCCGCCGTTCTCGGCGCCATGGCCGACGGCAAGGCGTGGTCGGTGGCGCGCCTGGAGACGGTCGCCGACGTCCGCCGCTCCCGGCTGGAGCTGTTGCTCAAGGTGCTCGCGGTCGACGGCGCCGTGGAGCGCGTGCAGGGCGGCTGGCGATCCACGGGACAACCGTGGGTCTACGACGCCGACCGCTACGCCCGCGTCACGCGCACCCGCGAGGCCGAGCAGCGGGCGATGATCGCCTACGCCCGGCCGGTGGACGAGGCGCACTGCCGGATGGCCTTCCTCCAGGAGGCGCTGGACGACCCGACCGCCGCCCCGTGCGGCCGCTGCGACGTGTGCGCGGGCCCCTGGTACTCCGCGGACGTCCCCGAGGCGGCCGCCGAGGCCGCATCGGCCGTGCTCGACCGGCCCGGCGTCGAGCTCGCCCCGCGTGCCCAGTGGCCCACCGGAGCCGACCGGCTCGGCGTGGACGTCAAGGGCAAGATCGCGCCGTCGGATGCCCTCGAGCCGGGCCGGGCGGTCGCCCGGCTGACCGACCTGGGCTGGGGCCAGCGGCTGCGCACCCTCCTGGGCGACGACGGCGTCGGCGGCGTGGTGACCCTCGACCACGAGGCGCCCGGCATCGAGGAGGACCCGGACGCCGCCTTCGACGTGCCGGTGCGGCGCTCGATCTCCGACGTGCCCCCGGACGACGACCTGCTCAAGGCGTGCGCCCGGGTGCTGGCCGCCTGGGACTGGAAGGAGCGGCCCGGCGCTGTCGTGGCGATGCCGTCGCGGCGCCGTCCCCAGCTCGTGAGCGGCCTGGCGCAGGGGCTCGCCCGACTGGGTCGGCTGCCGTACCTCGGGGAGCTGACCCTGCAGCACGGTGGGCCGACCGGGCAGCCGGGAGGCAACAGCGCCTTCCGGCTGGCGGCGGTGTGGGACCGGGTCGTCGTCGGCCCCGAGCTGCGGGAGCGACTGGCCACGGTGACGGGCCCCGTGCTCCTGGTCGACGACCTCGCCGACTCGCGCTGGACGATGACCGTCGCCGGCCGCGAACTGCGCCGGGCGGGAGCCTCCGCCGTGCTGCCGTTTGCTCTGGCCCTCACCGCCTGAACCGGCGGTATCCACAGGTTTTCGCACACATGTGCGAAAGCCCGGAGTAGCGTGCACCCATGGAGCTCGCTCACCAGCCGTCCATGTGGGACCTGGCCGAAGAGGCGACGCTCGGCCCGCTCACCGGCGCGGTGACCAGGCACGAGCTCGGCCGCGGCGCCTGGGTGGATCACCTGCCCGGCTGGATCTCCGGCTCGGACGAGATCCTCGAGGTCCTGCTGGGCGACATCGGCTGGCGGGAGGACCGCCGGCAGATGTACGAGCGCGAGGTCGCCGTCCCCCGGCTGCTGCGCTGGTACGGCGGCGATGAGACGCTGCCGCACCCGCTGCTCGCCGAGGCGCGCGAGGCGCTCAACGCCTACTACGGCCCTGAACTCGGGGAGCGATTCGTCAGCGCTGGTATGTGCCTGTACCGCGACGGCCGGGACAGCGTGGCCTGGCACGGCGACCGCATCGGCCGCGGGCGCTCCGCCGACACGATGGTCGCCATCGTCTCGTTCGGGTCGCCGCGGCCGCTGATGCTGCGACCGGTCGGAGGCGGCCACAGCCTGAAGTTCCCGCTGGGGCACGGCGACCTCGTCGTCATGGGCGGCTCCTGCCAGCGCACCTGGGAGCACTGCATCCCCAAGACCGCCAAGCCCGTCGGGCCGCGCGTCAGCGTCCAGTTCCGTCCCCGCGGTGTCGCCTGAGACAGGACCCCGCCCTCCTCGCGCCCGTCCGCTCCGTGTGGGCACCCGGACCGGACGAGGACATGGACCCGCGTGCAGGGGGCTCCGGAAGCCGTGTACTGTTGCTCCTGCGCCGCGCGGCCCGGGAGGGCCGCCGGACCAGCCCCTCGCGGGGAACAACTGGAAACCGGCGTAGTGTTGGACATCCAGCCAGACACGAGGGCCCGGAAGGGTCGAGTTTCTGCGCGTCCG
>Ga0126307_10001533_pt1 | contig 15234 bp, 18 predicted proteins | sample Plot28_FD_89955 | JGI IMG/M metagenome (GOLD analysis project Ga0126307, IMG submission 89955) | Serpentine soil microbial communities from UC McLaughlin Reserve, CA, USA - Plot28 | ecosystem: Environmental > Terrestrial > Soil > Grasslands | place: USA: UC McLaughlin Reserve, Lake County... | reverse complement strand
CACAGCGCGCCGAGCAATACGAGGCCTGCGAAATCTCGTGGTCTCATAGGACGCTGCTTTCAGATACTACGAGATCCGTGTCGCATCCTCTCGCCGTCGCAATCTTCGGGTTCCGTTTCGCAGCACCCACATCCCCGGGCCCACTATTTGCCCGCTGCGGCGAGTACGTTGCGCTCGTGCTCGAGCAACCTCTCTTTGAGGTGAAGTCCGCCGTTGAACCCGCCGAGCGTGCCATCTGCGGCGATCACACGATGGCAGGGTACGACTACGGGCAGCACGTTGGAGGCGTTGGCCCTACCGACCGCCCTCGCCGCGCCGGGACGCCCGAGCGCGTCCGCAATCTCCCCGTATGACCTGGTCTCCCCAAAGGGGATGCGCGTCAATTCCGTCCAGACGGCCTTCTGCCACTCCGAGCCGACGAACGCCAGGGGCGCGTCGAAGGTCTTGCGCCGTCCGTCCACATACTCGGACAACTCTTTTCGCACACCGGCAGTCCTGGTCTCGTCCACTTCTACGGCGTAACCTTCGTCCTCCAATTCCTCTTCCATGACCGGCCCAAAGTCGCAATCGACGAAGTGCAGCCGCATCAGAGCCCCCTCTTCATTTACCGCGAACGCGAGCGGACCGGCGGGAGAGTCTATCTCGTCGACGTAAGCATTCACGCTACCACCTCTCTCTTCTTGGTCTGACCTTCCGCGTCCCCGAGGCTCGCCCACAGGTGCTGTGTGGCGTAGGCGCGCCAGGGTCTCCAACGTTCGGCGAGTGCGGCGACGCTCCGACGGTCGCTCGCGTGGCCGAGCCTGGAGATGGCCCGCCTGACCCCGAGGTCCGTTGGAAGAAACGCATCGGGGTCGCCAAGCGCACGCATCGCAACGTACGAAGCGGTCCACGGTCCAATCCCACGCACCTCGAGCAACCGCCGTTCGACATCCTCACGCTCGGAGCCGGGGTCGAGCAAGATCCCACCTCCTTCAAGGGCACGCGCCAGATTGCGCAAGGTTTCGCGACGGGCCGAGGGCAGGCCGAGATCCTCGAGTCCTGCCTCGACCACGGCCTGTGGCTCTGAGAAGAGTTGCGTCGGTGCGCCGCGTTCTGCCGCGAGCGCCTCGGGGAGCGGTTCTCCGCAGCGGGCGACGAGCCGGCCCGCGAGGGTGCGGGCGCCGGCCACAGAGATCTGCTGACCGAGAACCGCACGGAAGGCGAGTTCGGCGCCGTCCACGCTCCCCGGCGCGCGCCGCCCTGGCGAACGCCGAACGAGAGCGCCGAGCAGCGGATCGGCCCCGAGCACGTCGGCGACGGCGACGGGATCGGCGTCGAGATCGAGGAGCCGCCGGCACCGTTGCACCGCGGTACCGAGGTCCCTCACGTTTTCGAGCCTGAGCACGCAGAGGACGTGGTCGCCGCCGTCGGAGAGTGACACCATCCCGGCGCCGTGTGGCAGACGCAGCGTCCGCCGATAAATCTCACCATCGAAAGTCTCTACGCCGGCTACCGCGCGTGTGCCTAGAAAGCGAAGCGTACTGTTCACGTCTAACGGTGGACGGAACGGCAGTCGGAGTGGGATCTCCTCCCGAGTCGTCTCATCGCCGCCAGGTACGGCACCATAGTGATGTTCGAAGTCCTTCAGCATGTCCCTATTGTCGCACCCGACAGACGAGATTACTGGCGGAAATCGGCATCGTTCGAGTCAGCTCCTTCGCGCGCTGGTTCGGGGTCCGGCATTGCATCGCATGGTGCATAATTAGGCAGTCTCGCTGAGGAGATAGGAGGCGAAAGCACGATGGGTGGTGTACTCACCGATCTCGTACGGTGGGTCATCGAGGTAGTCCATTCGCTCGGGTACGTAGGCGTATTCGTTCTCATATTGTCGGGCAGCCTGTACTTGCCGATCCCGACGGAACTGACGTTGCCGCTTTTCGGGTTCCTGATCGGCAACGGACGTCTTACGTACGTACCCGTGTTGCTCTCGGCGACGGCGGCGAGGGTAAGCGCTTCGCTCATCCTGTACGCCGTCGGATTCAGGCTCAGGGAGGCGCGTTTGCGGCGTGTGATCAAGCACTTCGAACGTTACAAGTTCCTTTTCGTGTCCGACTTCGAAAGGGCGAGCAGGGTCTTCGCGCGCCACGGAGGAAAGGCGATACTGATCGGACACCTGATCCCCGGTGTCGGCGCGCTCGTCTCGGTGCCCGCCGGTCTCAAGCGCATGCCACTGCGCTGGCAGTTCCTCGGCTACACCGTTCTCGGGTGCAGCATCTGGAACGGCTCTCTGATCGGCCTGGGGTGGACTCTCGGCGGCCGCTGGAGGATAGTGGAAGTCTTCACGTCTTTCGTCGGGTTCGCGGTCCTGACGGTCCTCATCGCCGCAACACTCTGGTTCTTCTGGCGCAGGCGGAAGGTACACAGGTAGATAGGTACTCGGGCCGGCTTGCGAGATCACAGCAGGTTCGCCTCCAGGGCCCGCAGCACGAGAACGGTCCCTACCCCCGTAACCATCGCCGCCGGTAGGCTTCCGGTCTTCACGGCGACTAACACGACGGCGAGGGCGGCCAGCGCCTCGGCGGGGCCTCCCGTCAGGACCGTAGGGGCGACGAGCGAGACGAGGATCGCGCCCGGTATCTGATCCAACCACGCACCGGCCCGCTCGGAGAGGTCGAACCGACTCGCCAGCCACAGCCCGCCCGCGCGGGTCGCGTAGGTGGCAAGCGCCATCAACACTATCGTGATCAGGGTGCCGGGATCAACGCCCACGCCGCACCACCCCCGCGAAGCTCCCCGCCAGACCACCGAGCAGGATGTACCACTGGCCTGGCAGCCAGTGGTGCACCGCCACCGCCACCGCGGCCGCCACCGTCCAGGGAAGGATGTCGGACCTCCCCTTCCACATTCCCGCGATGAGAGCTAGAAATACGGCGGTGAACGCGAAGTCGAGTCCCCAGCGCGCCGGGTCTTCGATCGCGCCGCCGAAGGTGCCACCGACGAACGTGGACCCTGTCCAGACGAGAAACATCAAGAGTCCGCCGCCGAGCAAGAACGCGGCGTCGCGGCGTCCCTTCGCGAACTCGCCAATGGTGAGCGCCCAGTTCTCGTCGGCCATGAAGAACACGGACCCGTAGGCTTTCAGACGCGGCAACTTCGAGAACACTGGCGCGAGGGCCGCGCCCATCAACAGATGCCTCAACCCGACTACGAGCGTCGCCAGGACGATGGTAGCCACAGGCAGCGGCGATGCCCAGAGCCCGAGTACCACGAACTGGGCCGCCCCCGAGAACACGAGGGCGCTCATCAAGGCGGCCTCATGGGCGCCGAGCCCGGCCTGTCCCGCCAGCGTCCCGAACACGAGGCCGATGCCACACCCGCTGATCTCTATCGGGATACATCTCCTCGCCCCGGCAAGCGCCCCCGCGAGGCTGAACGTGACCCGCTCCTCAGCCCCTGAAATATTCTTCTCCGACACGACGCCCTATCTACGGAGCGCACGATGGTGCCCCGTGGCAAGCACGGGCTCATCGGCGAGCTCCCAGCTCAACTCCACACCTTCCAACCCCCTGCGCATGCCGCTCCTGCTTCGACGAACCTTCCGCAAAGCAGCCGCGATCCTGTGCTCCTGAGCCTCGCGCAACAGATCTTCCTGCCGTCGCCTCGCTGTCTCAAGATCGAACGGGTTGATCATCGCTTCTTCCATTCTCCCGGTTGCGGTATAATTGTCACGTTGACTTGGGACAATCATAATCGACATGGTGTCATAGGACAATAGGCTAATTAATGGATTTACGAATAAATTCCAAGAGTAACGTACCCGTACACGTACAGTTGGAGGGGCAGCTCAAGCACCTCATTTTGACGGGCGGCTTCGAGGTTGGGAGCCGATTGCCGAGCATCAGGGCGATGGCTGGCTTTCTACGGGTGAACAGGAACACGGTGGCGCGGGTATTCTCCGATCTCGAGCGGGGGGGTTACGTGGAGAGCCGTCGTGGCAGCGGCGTCTACGTCGTCGAGCCTCCCGTAGATGTGGAGGACATCAAGCGCCAGGAGGTACTGGAGAGGGTTATGGATCTCGCGGCGGCACAGGGCGTGCCTGTGGAGGACCTGGCGTACGAGCTGCTCGCACGTTCCGGCGCGGAGCCGCAGGATAAGTTGCCCGTCCTGTTCGTCGAGTGCACGCGGGCGGAGCTGGATCAGTTCTCCTCAGAGCTCGAGGAACAGCTCCCCGTCGAGGTCGAGAAGGTCCTGGTCGAAGACCTGGCCGACAGGGTCTCGGACGCCGAGGATCTGCCGTGGCGTCTCGCGGTGACGACCTTCTTCCACATCCACGAGGTACAGGAGATCGTGGAGCCCCGGGGGATAGAGGCCGTCGCGCTGCTGGCCGAGGCGACGCTGGAGAGCCTGCAACGACTGACGGAGCTTCCATCGGGGACCCCGGTCGGGGTCATGGGATGGGGGCGCACGTGCATGGAGAACTTTTCGAGCTCCATCGAGGGGGCTGGACTCGACCACCTCGACTTCCTCCAGGTCTACGTGGATCAGGGACCCGAAGAAGTCCTGGACGCCCTCGGAAGAGTCGAGGCCGTGGTGTGCGCAAGCGTTACGGCGAGAAGGCTACGCGAACTCGGCGTCCCGGAAGAGCTCGAGATCATAGAAGAAGACCGTGTCCTGGACCAGGGCGGCATCGAGATGCTCGGCAAGATGCTCCGCCAGATGCCCCGAATCGCGCAGGAAACAGAATAGACGCCCGTTCCGAGGCCGGATGGCGATTGCAGAGAGCGATTCCCAAGAGGTAGGACCGTGTAGGGGCGGTTCGCGAACCGCCCTCTCTGCGGACCGCCCCTACGACGCGCCTTCTCGTAGCGCCGGGACCTTCAGGCGCGCACGTTAAAGCGGTTCATCGCAGTCTCGGGGCCGTATTCGACCACGAACTCCACCGCGTCGGCAGCCCTTGGGATGGCGTCCTTGACGACCGGATCCATCCTCGAGAGCACGTAGTCGATGGCTGTGACGCCTACGGGCGGGCGTCCGATACCGATACGCACCCGGATGAAGTCGTTTCCGAGTCGTCCGATGATAGAGCGCAGGCCGTTGTGCCCGCCTGCGCCGCCCCCGACCTTGATGCGAACGGTACCCGCTTCGAGGTCGAGGTCGTCGTGGACAACGATGAGGTCCTCGGGTCTGTAGCCTGAGACGGCGGAGCCCGAGTCGTTCATGAACGTCGTCGGCTTGAGGAGCGTGGCGCTGGTGAGACTTACGGAGATGGGTGCCGCTTCGGCCTTCTTCCTTTTGCGCCAGGAGCCGTGGTGGCGCTTAGCGAGCTCGTCGGCGACCAGGTAGCCGGCGTTGTGGCGAGTTCGTTCATAAGAGCGTCCAGGGTTGCCGAGGCCGACGACGACGGGGGACCAGGCCAGCCCCCCGTCGTCTCGTTCGTCTCCTTTGAAGAAGGAGCTGGCCAGTCTAATCCTGGACGTTCTGTCCCGCTGGGCCCTCCTCGGGAGCATCCTCCTCGGACGCCTCCTCACCCTCGGCAGCCTCCTCGTCTCCGGCAGCCTCTTCGGCGGCCTCTTCCTCTTCTGTGGGCTCCTCGACGATGCCGGCGGCCTCCATCTCCTCCTCTGTGATCTCGGTCGGCGCCGTGATCGTAACCGCAATCTCCTCAGCCTCCGAGAGCAGCGTCACGCCCTCGGGCAGCGTGAGGTCGCCAAGGTTCAGGTTCTCGTTCATGCCGAGGCTCGAGACGTCGAGGGTAATCTCCTGCGGGATGTCGCCGGGTAGGGATTCGACCTGGATCTCGTAGGCGACCTGCTGCAGCACGCCGCCCTCTTCGACACCGGGCGCCTCGCCGACGACCGTGAGCGGGACGGTGACCTCGATGCGCTCGCGCATGTTCACCGGCGCGAAGTCGACGTGGACCAGTCGCCCGGAGACGGGGTCGCGCTGCGCGTCCACGACGCGAGCCGTCGAGGTGTCTCCGTCGAGGTTTATGTTGTAGAGGGCGTTGTCCCCGAAGTGGTGGAGGGTGTAGTCCACGATCTTCGTCGGGATCGCGAGCGCCGTGCTCCCGCCGGCCTCGTTGCCGTAGAGGACGGCGGGTGTCATACCCGAGGCCCTGAGGCGTCGGGCCGCGTTCTTGCCCCTCTCCCCGCGCTCCTGCGCCTGTAGATCCACGTTATCTGCCACGTCTCGCTCCTTACGGTCTAGAAGAGTTGGTTCTCGCCCATGAAGACCTCGCTCACCGACTCATCCGTAAAGACGTTCTTGATGGTGCTCGCGAGGATCGGTGCGATATTGAGCGTCCTAATCTTAGACCGCGGCTCATCCTGCTTCAAGGGCAGCGTGTTCGTCACGATGACCTCCTTGAGGGGGGAGTCCTCGATCTTCCGGTATGCGTCCCCTGAGAACTCGCCGTGGGTGGCGGCGGCGCTGACCTCCAGTGCGCCCACGTCTACCAGACGCTTCGCGGCATTGACCAGGGTCCCGCCCGTGGCGATTACGTCGTCGATCATGATGACCCGCTTGCCCTCTACGTTCCCGATGACGTGCGTCACCTCGGAGTGTCCTAACCCGTCGCGCATCTTGTTCACTATGGCCCAGGGGAGCCTGAGGTGTCCGGCTAGTTGCTTGGCGACCTTCACCTCGCCGGTGTCGGGGGCGACCACGACGGCGTCCTCGGCGTCCCTGAAGTCCTGTTCCACGAGATAGTCGACGAACGTGTGCATCGCCGTCAGGTGATCCACGGGGAAAGAGAAGTACCCCTCTATCTGGCCCGAGTGCAGATCCATCGTCATCACCCGCTCGGCGCCGGCGGCCTGGATCATGTTCGCAACAAGCCGCGCGGTTATGGGCTCGCGCGGCTTGGTCTTGCGATCCTGGCGCGAGTAGGCATACCACGGGATGACGGCCACTATCCTCTTGGCGGAGGCTCTTTTTGCGGCGTCTATCATGATGAGCAGCTGCATCAGGTTCTCATTGACGGGATCGCACAAGGACTGCACGATGAACATGTCGGCACCCCTGACACTCTCCAGGTACCTGGCGTACAGCTCTCCGTTGGCGAACGCGTGCAGCTCGACCCCGGCCAAGTCGATGTCGAGCCGCTCGGCTATGCTCTCGGCCAGCGCCGGGTAACCCTGGCCGCTGACTATCATCAGCCGCTTCTCCGTGGTCTGCGTCAGATAGCCGTTATGCATCATCACCGCGCTAGTCCTCCATCTCGTTCTTCGCCAGCCCGTTCTGTCCCGCCCGCTTCTTACGCCGCTGGGGAGACTCCCTGATCGCACGCGCCGGGGCCCCCACGGCCAGTTTGCCCGCCGGCACGTCTTTATTGACCACGGATCCTGCGCCTGTGTAGGCATCCTCGCCGATCGTGACGGGCGCGATGAGGTTCGTGTTTATCCCCGTGAAGACTCCGTCTTCCACCTTGGTACGGTACTTCTCCTCGCCGTCGTAGTTCGCCGTTATGGTCCCGGCCCCGAGGTTGGCGTCGGCCCCGATCTCAGCGTCTCCCACGTATGAAAGATGGGGGACCTTGCTCCCCGCCCCTACCCGCGAGTTCTTGATCTCGCAGTAGGCGCCGACCTTGGCCCCTACTTCGAGGACGGTTCCCGGCCTCAGGAACGAGTACGGACCCACCCTCACCCCTCCGCCGACCTCGGCCCCGCGTCCGACCGAGTGTTCGACTAGGGCACCGTCACCGACGAGCGTATCCTGGAGGTCGGCGGAGGGGCCGATAACGCAGTCAGAACCGATCCTCGTCTCCCCGCGCAGCAGGCTTCCTGGCAGGATGACCGTGTCGCGCCCGATCTCGACCGAAGCCTCGATGTGCGTCGAAACCGGGTCCCTCACCGTCACCCCTGCCCTCATGTGGGCGTCCAGGATGCGGCGCCTGAGGATCTCCTCGGCCCGCGCGAGCTGGGCGCGGTCGTTGACGAGGTTCGCCTCCTCGAGGTTCTTGAGCTTGTAGGTGACCGCCCGGCTTCGCCGCCCGATCGTCTCGAGCACGTCCGTCAGGTACAGCTCGCCGCTCTCGTTCTCAGAGGTGAGGCCCCCGATAGCATCCCTTATCTCAGACAGCCTGAAAGCGTAGAGACCGAGGTTGACGAGCCTGACCCTGCGCTCGGACTCGGTCGCGTCCCTCTCCTCGACTATCCTGACCACGCCGGCGTCCTCGACCACCCTACCGAGGCCGCTCGGGTCGTCCGGCTCGGCCACGAGAACTGTGGCCCCGACACCCGCGGAGCTGTGCCGCTCGACCAGTTCTCCGAGGGTCCTGTCGGAGATAAGGGGCCCGTCGCCGTTGACCACCAGGAGGACGCCTTCATCTTCCCCTTCGAGGGCGGCCAGGGCGACGCGCACTGCGTCCCCGGTCCCGCGCTGCTCTTCCTGCAAGATGGGCTTGGCATCCTCGGGCAGAACCGCCTCGACAAGTTCGGCCTGATGGCCGACGACGACGAATATCTCCTCCGGGAGGAGGGGTTTCGTGGCATCGATCACGTAGTTGACCATCGGGACGCCGCACAGAGTGTGCAGAACCTTCGCCCGATTAGACTTCATCCTGGTTCCCTTCCCCGCCGCCAGGATCACGGCGAAGATCGGCGAACTCTCAGACATGTACTCGCGTTACTCCTATCGTTCGTCTACCCGGCGGCCGCACTCCGCGCGGTCCTCGGCTGGGGCGGCAGGATTCGAACCTGCGATCCCGGGACCAAAACCCGGTGCCTTGCCACTTGGCCACGCCCCAGTGCAGGCCCGCGACGATTATACCGGAGCGCCTTTTAGCCGTCAGAATCATGACTCCACCCCGTGCGAGACAGGCTCGTAGATGCCGACAAAAGGAGCATCGACCGCATCTTTGGCGCCCCCAGCGGCCTCTTCGTCGCCGAAGATCCCGTAGACCGCCGTACCGCTCCCGCTCATCGAAGCCCCGAGCGCCCCTGATGCTAGAAGGGTCCGCTCGAGCGCCGCCACCTCGGGGACGAAAGCCCTGGTAACTGGTGCCAGGTCGTTGCCAACGGCCGAGGCGAGGTCAGTGATGCTCCTCGAACGCAACGCCGAGACGACGCGCCCGACAGAATGTGTGCCCTCCGTCTTCGCCTCGTCATAGGCCCGGTAGATACCAGCCGTAGCCGCGCTCCTGAGGGGCTTGGCGATGACCAGACGATGAGCCTGTGGTGCAGGAAGCGGCGTCAGGATCTCTCCTACGCCTTCACCCAGGGCCGTCCCCCCCGAGATACAGAAAGGCACGTCGGCCCCGATCCCTGCTCCTATCTCACGCAGCTCATCTACCTGCACCCCGAGACCGAAGATCTCGTTCAGCCCGACGAGGACCGCCGCCGCATCCGCGGAGCCGCCGCCTAGTCCGGCCCCGGCCGGGATCCTCTTGCGTAACGTCACCTCTACCGGAAGCTCACCGCCGGTCAGCCTTTGCAGCAGTCTCCAGGCCATGTAGGCGGTATTCTGCTCTGGTGGTCCGATCTCCGCAGGCTCGAGCTTGAGCGCGAACCCACCGGCGGCGCGTCGCAGCTCGACCCCATCGGCGAGCGAGATGCTCTGCAAAACGGTACTGATCTCGTGGTAGCCGTCCGTGCGAAGCCCGAGAACGTGAAGCGCGTAGTTGACCTTGGCGAACGCCCTGAGCCGGACCTCCCGCATCAAAAAGCCCAGGACAATGCCGCGTACAAGGCCGCGAAGTCTTCCGGCGAGAGCTCCTCCGCCCTGGCGTTCGGCCCATATCCGAGAGATTCGAGGACCCGCCGAGACGCCCAACGGGCAGGCTCGGGCAGGTTGTTGATGAGCTGTTTGCGGCGGCTCCTGAACGCGGCTAGCACCAGGCGCTTTATCCCTTCGTAGTTATCCGGTGGCTCTCTACGACCCATCTCGACGACCGCGGAGTGTACCCTGGGAGGCGGATCGAACACCGTCGGCGGCACCTTGTGTGAGATCCTCACCCGCGCCAGAAGCTGCGCGAGCACGGCGTATGCCGCGTAGTCTTTGGTACCGCGCTCCGCCGCCATCCTGCGGGCCACCTCGAGTTGCACCATGAACCGCAATGTCCGCAGGGTCTCGACTTCCTCGAGCAACCTCAAAACGAGCGGCGAGGCGATGTTGTACGGGAGGTTGGCGGCGAGCTTGTTCGGCGCGGGGTCGAGACCAGAGTAATCGAAGCGGAGGGCGTCTCCTTCGTGAACGATAACGTTATCCGTACCACTAACGGCCTCACGCAAACTCGGTAGCACGTCGGGGTCCAACTCTACAGCGTGCACCAGGCCGGCCCTTTCGGCGAGAAAGGTCGTCAAGAATCCACGTCCGGGGCCGACCTCGAGGACTACGTCGTCCTCACTGATGCCAGAGGCTACTATCCTGGCGGTGTTTGGGTCCTTCAGGAAGTGCTGTCCTAGGCGTTTTTTCGGTGGTCCCTGTTCGGACACCGAGGCTTACACCTCTAGCGGCAACCCGAAGAGGTTGCGGGCGTTACGGGTGGTTAAGATGGCGAGTTCTTCGTCTTCCATCCCTAACCTCTCGGCAACGAAGCCGGCCGTGAGGACGACGTTTTCGGGCGTGTTCTTCCTGCCGCGCACGGGCTGGGGGCTAAGGTAAGGGGCGTCCGTCTCGACGAGGATGCGTTCCTCATCTATCAGGCGGAGAACTCTGGCCGTCTCGCTATTGCTATACGTGACGTTGCCCGCGAGGCCGACGTAATAGCCGCGCTCCGTCGCCTCCCTGACCTCGCGGTCGCCGCCCTCGAAGCAGTGGAGCACGATAGGAACGCGGGCGCTCCCGAGGCAGGCCATCGTATCGGCGAAGGCCTCGCGAGAGTGGATCACCAGCGGCAGGCGCGTATCGTTGGCGAGTGAGATCACATCCTCAAACAGCGCCCGCTGCACCTCCCGCGACCACTGAGAACGGTAATAGTCGAGCCCGACCTCACCGAGGGCAACTATCCCCGGTGACTCCGAGAGCTCGGCTAGCGCTTCGAGATCAGCCGCCGTGTACGTACCGGCGTTGTGGGGATGTATCCCGGCCGTTGAGTAGACGTTGGGCAATACCGCAGCAAGCTCGGCCCCCCTCTTAGAATCCTCGACGTCGGTCCCGACGTTCACCACGGCCACGACGCCCACCTCAGCAGCGCTCCTCACCGCGCTCTCCGGTGAGACCTCAAGCCGCAAGAGGTGCGTGTGCGAGTCTACGAGCATAGCGCCTATCCCCTCTTCCCGGGGCCAATAGCGATGGGCATTATAAAGGTATCAGGCTACAGGCATCAGGTTTCAGGTCCTCGACTCTTCACCAGCCGCTCGTAGATCTCAGATCGCCGCCACCCCGATTCCCTGGCCACCCTCGCGGCGGCCCGCGAAGGGCTAGCCCCTTCTGCCACGTAGGCCCGCGCCTTCCTGACCACGTCGTCTATGCTCTGCTCTACCGTTCGTCCGCGGACTACGAGTACGATCTCGCCCTTTACTACCCCTGAGAAGTGCCTGGCTGCTCCCTCGGCCGTCCCTCTGAAGACCTCCTCGTGGAGCTTCGTTAGCTCCCTGCACACCGCGACCGGGGTATCGGCAGGAAGGTCCCCGAGCGTCTTCCTCAGCCGGTGCGGGGACTCGAAGAGGACGAAGGTAGACGATTCGGTAGCGATGCGTTCCAACAGCTCCGTGCGCCCCCTTCCCTTGCGCGGCGGAAAGCCAGCAAATACGACCGTGTCGGCGGGCATCCCCGAGACAACGAGGGCAGTGGTGAGGGCCGAGGGGCCAGGGAGGGCTTCTACCTCGACGCCGGCCTCGATGCAGGCGCGCACTAGCCTATAGCCGGGGTCGGAGACGAGCGGGGTGCCTGCGTCGGTGACGAGTACTACGCCTTCGGTCTTCGCCCTTTCGGCAAGCTCGGGGGCAAGGCTCTCCTCGTTGTGTTCGTGGTAGGCGCGGAGATCCTTCCTTATCTCGTAGTGGGCGAGCAACTGTCCCGTGCGCCTGGTGTCCTCGCAGGCAACGAGGTCGGCCTCGCGCAGGTGCCTGAGGGCGCGAAGGGTGATGTCCTCGAGGTTGCCTATCGGGGTCGGGATCACGGTGAGGGGCAACTCTCAACCGCCGAGCACGTACTCCCCGGAGGATGCGTCCCGGGCGAGCGCTGCGGCGCCTAGGACGCCGGATTTGGGACCGAGTGTAGCTACCTTGACCTCGGCCAGGTCGCGTGAAGGGGGCCTGGCTCGGAGGACTACTTCCCTGCGGGCCGCGCTAAGTATGAGCTCCCCAGCCTCCATAACACCGCCGCCAACGGCGACCACCTCGGGGTTGAAGATGTTTACAAACCCGGCGAGGCCGACGCCGAGCCACCTCCCAGCCTCGTCCAGCACCGAGAGCGCCCCCTTGTCACCTTCGCGGGCGAGCTCTGTGACGTCCTCGCCGAGTATCTGGCGCCTGGTGGCCAATCGTCCTAGCGCCGAGTCAGGGAATTCGACCGCGAGCTCGCGGGCACGGCGTCCTATGGCAGAGCCCGACGCGAGGGACTCCAGGCAGCCGTGGTTGCCGCAGGCGCAGCGAGGCCCGGTCGCCTGGATGGTTACGTGCCCGAGCTCTCCGCCCGAACCCTGCGCGCCGCGCATCAGGACGCCGTGCGTGATCACGCCGCCCCCGATCCCCGTTCCGAGCGTGACGAAGACCAGGTGGTCGGCCTCGCTGCCCACCCCGAACCGGAATTCGCCCCACGCCGCGGCGTTGCCGTCGTTCTCTATCGTGAGGGGCATCTTGATCTTCGGCTCGACCTCGTCTTTCAGGGGGATTCCCTCGACCGCGTGCAGGTTAGGGGAGAAGACGACCTTGTTCTCCTGAGCCAGCACCAGGCCGGGCACGGCGAGGCACACCCCTCCTACCTCAGGACCGTCCCCTACCTCCGAGATCGCCCTGGCGATTGTCTCGACCAGGGGCGCGGGCGAGTGTGGCGTGGGGTAGCGGACCTCGTCCAGGATCTTGCCCTCGGGGGTGACGACCCCGGCGGCGATCTTGGTGCCCCCAACGTCGACGCCGACGGCGTTCATTAGCCCGCCCTCCAGTCCACTATCTCTAGCTCGGCCTGCCCGGAGTACCGGCTGCGGGCGACCGTGTACGTGGCATCGAACGGCCCTGAGGGCAACCCGTCAGGCTCGCCGGCCATCTTGGCCTTGACTCCACCTTCGAACTCGATGAGGTTCATGCCCTCCCAGATCTTGCGCGAGCCCGAGATCCTCAGCCCCTCCGTAATGAAGACAGGGCGGTTGTTCCCGCTGCCGAAAGGGGCCAGCATCTCATGCCAGTCGAGTAGGCCGTTCGAGACGCTCCCTAGCGGTATCTCGGCGTCTACTTCTATGGCTGGGACGAAGATCTCCGGCTTCTCGACGCTCTGGGCCCTGACGGCCTCGTTGACGCCGGCGACGAAGGCGTCGAGGTTGCCGGCTTTCACGGTGAGGCCGGCGGCCATGCGGTGGCCGCCCCACTCCCCCATAAGGTGTCTGACCGTGTAGAGGGCGCCGTAGAGGTCGACATCTGTGTCGCCGGCGCGGGCCGAGCCACCGTAAGAGTCGTCGGCCCTGCGGTTCAGGATCGCCGCCGGCCTTCCCGTGGCGCCGGCGACGCGGCCGGCGATCAAACCCGCAAGCCCTCCCGTCTCCTCGGTTACGACGACCTTGAAGTCCTGCTCGGGATCCACCTCCGCCATAGCCTGCTCGACGGCGAATCTGGTCCGCCGCTGGCGCTCGGCGTTGAGCTGGTTCAGCAGGGAGGCTATCCTGAAAGCCTCCCTGCGGTCATCCGTCAACAGCAGGTCTAGAGCCGGCCGCGGGTTCTTTATCCTGCCGATGGAGTTGATGCGCGGCCCAAGCCTCCACCCGAGGTCGTTCTCGTCGAGCTCTCCCCTGACCCCGGCCACCTTGACCAGCGCCTCTATACCAGGACGCGCCCCCCCGGAAACGAGACCCCTGTTTATGTGCTTGAGTCCCATGCGGGCGAGCGCCCTGTTGTCCCCTACGAGCGGTGCGATGTCGACGACGGTACCGAGCGAGACGAGGTCGAGGAGCCGACCCAGGCGCTTCCTGCCTCGGCATCACCGAGCCCGCGCGCTATGGCCCAGGCGAACTTCCAGGCCACCCCCACCCCGGCCAGGGGGTCCTCCGGGTCCCAGAGCTTCGGGTCGAGCACGGTGACCGCCGTATGCGGTGGGTCTTCCGGCGGGATGTGATGGTCTGTCACGATGACCTCCATCCCCAATTCGTTCGCCAGCGCCACCTCGCTCCTGTTGGAGATGCCACAATCGGCTGTGATCAGGAGATCCACACCGTCGGCAAAGAGATCACGCACGTAAGGTTCGAGGAGGCCATAGCCGGTCTGGCGGGTCGGCAGACCGACGGTGACGTTGTCCGTGTAGTGAGAGAGCGCCAGGAACAGGACGGCCGCCGAGGTGATGCCGTCGGTGTCGTAGTCGCCGAAGACCCCGATCCTCTCCCTACCCCTGATGGCCTTCGCAACTCTTTCCGCCGCGACGTTCCACTGGTCCTCATCGGGCGCCCCGATGGCGGCGAGCGAAGGAGAGAGGAAGTCAGTCGCCGCCCCCGGCGCGACGCCGCGGTTAGCGAGCACGCGGGCGCACAGGAGATCTACATCAGCCTCCCGCGCAAGCTCAGACACCACATCCGCATCCGGCTCGAGGAGCCGCCACCGCGCCAAAAACCCTCCTTACGCGAAAAACCCCAAATTGAGAGTATCGTCATTATACAAATCGGACCTTAGCGATTCGGGCAAGGTCGATGACCTTGCCCGAATCGCGCCGTCAACTGTCAGCCAAAACAAAAAGCTGATAGCTGATTGCTGACCGCTGATAGCTTGCAAAGGGTCCCAGAGACCCTTTGCAGACCGCTCTAAACCAACGGACTCAGGCTCGCGAGGGTGCGCTCGACGAGCTTGGCGGGGAGTGGGCGGCGTTGCCACTCCTCGAGGGTCAGTTCCTCGGCGTTCGTCTTGTCCATCTCGAACATCCTCTCCATCTGAGATGCGAGCCTGCGGCTGTAGACCTCGATGTTCAGCTCGTAGTTGCCGAGCATACTGTAGCGGTCGATGTTCGCGCTGCCGATAGTCGACCACAGGCCGTCTATTGTGGCGGTCTTGGAGTGGATCATGATGTGCCTGTACAAGAAGATCCTGACGCCGGCCTCGAGGAGGTCGTGGAAGTGGCGCCGCGCGAGCCAGTCCACAGTGACGTGGTTGGACTGTTCGGGGACGAGCAGCTGTACGT
>Ga0126307_10001532_pt1 | contig 15236 bp, 12 predicted proteins | sample Plot28_FD_89955 | JGI IMG/M metagenome (GOLD analysis project Ga0126307, IMG submission 89955) | Serpentine soil microbial communities from UC McLaughlin Reserve, CA, USA - Plot28 | ecosystem: Environmental > Terrestrial > Soil > Grasslands | place: USA: UC McLaughlin Reserve, Lake County... | reverse complement strand
CTCCCTTCTCTCTGGTTGGCCCTATCACCAACGTTCTTCAACTTCCTTAACGCGTCCTTAACAATACACGACGCAAACTTCATTGTAAACGGCAACCGCAACCTTGTCTACACTTTTTTACCTTTTGTGGGGCCGTGCTCTTCGTCCCAGGGAGAAAACGGTAGGGATCGCCTGGAGTATGCCGGGTACTACGGGAGTGCTAGCACCCGGTGTGCTCTGGTAGAATCGTCGTAGGCCACAGCATGTTTGTTCCGGTGTGGGGCTTGCGTGGTCTATTTGGAGGGGTGTGATCGGGGGTTTGGCGGCATGAGGCGGGGGGAGACGGGGCGATCGGTGGGCGGCGAGGGTGGGCCCCTGGGGCTGGTCTGGATAGATTGCTCGTATCCTGTTATGGCCGCAGGCCTCAGGGAGGCCCTGGAAGGGCGGGCGCGGGTACACGTCGGGCAGACGGCACCGACGGACGGCGAAGTTCCCTGTTGCGCCATATTCGACACGAGTGGCGCCGAGGGCATCTTCGAGGGGATAGAACGCATCCGGGAGGTCAGCCCCGACATCTATATTCTGGCCTTCGGTTTGCACGTGGATCTACCGCTCGCCCGCGCCGCCCTGCGGTACGGAGCCAGGGGTTTCATCCACGGCGGGATGGAGTTGGATCAGATAGCCCGCGCCGTTGAGGTGGCCGCCGAGGGAGAGATCGTCGCCCCCAGGAAGCTCCTCGAGTACCTCATAGCGCAAGATGACCCCATGGATCTCGAGTCGCTAACCGCCCGCCAGCGGGAGATACTGCAGCTCGTCGCCCAGGGACTCAGCAACGCACAGATCGCCAAAGACCTCTTCCTATCCGAGTCGACCGTAAAGCAACACCTGCGCGCCACCTACAAGGTCCTCGGCGTGAGCGACCGCAAGGAAGCCGCAAGACTCGTAAATGGCCGCTGAGCGGGATTGGGAAGGGAACCCCTTCCCAATCCCGCGCTAGTCAGCACTTCAGCCAGTCAGCCAGTCAGCTTTTTGTCTTGGCTGAAGGCTCGTATTTGCTGCCGCTCCCACGCTTCTTGCAAATCAAGTCGGTTCGCAGGGGCGTCGGCCTAACGCGAACCGCGCATTCGGCTACGAGCGAGAACGAGAAGCTGAAGTGCTGAAGTGCTGAAATGCGGACAAGCTGAAATGCTACAATTCATGCCCCTGTCGATGGGGGCGCAAAAATGGACCGCCAGGAACGGAAGGACGGACGATAGTGGTCAGCAAGATGCGGAGCCTACGCTGGCTGGAGAGTTTGAAGCGATCGCAGAGTCTGACCGCCCGCGAGGAGCGTCGCAAGGAGGAGGTCATGGAGATATTCCGCGAGCTTTACGATATCTCTTTGCGGCAGCAGGACCCTTCAGTTTTCCCGCCCTGGCGTCCGTCCTGGTGAGGGGCTGCGTTCGGGGCGGAAGGCACCACGCCCTCACAGGGTAGTCATCCTGTGGAGCGGTCCCTGAAAGGCAGGGTGGCCGTCGTCACCGGGGCTTCGAGCGGCATCGGTGAGGCGACGGCCAGGGAGCTGGCGTCGCGTGGCGCTTCGGTCGTGCTCGCCTCCAGGGCCGTGGGCAAGCTCGAAGCCCTACGGCGTGAGATCTCAGCCTCCCGCGGCCTGGCACTCGCCGTCGAGACCGACGTTTCGGACAGGGGCTCCGTCGAGGCGATGGTCGGGCTGGCCGTCGGGGAGTTCGGTTCCCTTGACGTGCTGGTCAACAATGCCGGGCTGGGTCTCTCGGGGAGGATCTCCGAGGTGCGGCCCGAAGACGTGCGACACGTATTCGAGGTCAACGCCGTAGGCCCGCTGAACTGCATCCAGGCCGCCTTGCCGCACATGGGGGAGGGGGGGCGCATAATCAATGTCTCGTCTGTAGTCGGGAGGCGTGCGATCCCCAAGGTCGGCGCCTACTGCGCGAGCAAGTTCGCCCTCAATGCGATCTCCGACGCGCTCAGGGTGGAGGTGGCCGACATGGGCATCACCGTCACCAGTGTCTATCCAGGCACGACCCGCACGTCCTTCAGGGAGAACTCGAGGCGCACGAGGGACGAAAAGCGTGGCTGGCGCCCGAAGGGCATGACGCCCGAGCGCGTCGCAAAGAAGATAGCGGACGCGGCCGAGAAAGGTCCCCGCGACGTCTACGTGACGCTCTCGGACCGGCTCTTCGTCGCCGGTGTCACGCTCTTCCCCGGGCTCGCCGACCGCGTGCTCAAGGCATGGGCGAAGGGTTAGGACCTTGGGCTTCGAGGAGAGCGCGCTCACCCGCCTGCGCCGCTACCGCGAAGAGGCCGACAGCTCCCTGGAAGAGACCGACGACGTGCTGAACGGGTTCTGCCGTCCCTCTGACGGTGCCATACCTCCGCGATGAACACTTCTAGATCGTCATCGTCTATGTCGTAGATTACGCGGTAGTCTCCGACGCGGAGTCGATGCCCTGTCCTCCCTTGGAGCTGGCGGCTTTGTCGCGGGCGAGGATCCGCGGCGGGCTTGTCTATCGCTGCGCGGATCTGCTCTGCACGGTCTGGCGGTATGCGTCTTCGCAGGGACCGCTCGGCCGAGCGCCCGACGACGATCCGGTAGGTCAATCAGTATGCTTTCCGTAATCAGAGCTTATTTCGTCCCGTACCTGCTCCCAGGGAACCGCATCGCTCTCTCCGCGCTCGCGAGCGGCCATAGCTTCGTCGTAGCGGCGGATGTCTTCCATCTCATCCTCTATTTCCCGCAGCCGCTCATACTCTTCTATGTCGATGATCACACCGACACGCTTGCCTTTGTCGTCTGTCAGGTAGCGTGCTTCCACGCCGGACTCCCGTTCTACAGAACGGTGCGGACGGTCTCGCCGACGGTGGGGGTGTGGATCTTGTGGTTCGGGGCGAGCTTGAAGGCCAGGTCGCTGATCCGGCGCCTTGAGCCGTGGATGAGGATGATCTGGCGGGGATTTAGCCTCTCTGTGATGCCGAGCAACTCGTCCTGGGTGCAGTGCGCGGCGAAGCTGACCCGCTCGACCCTCCACTGCTCCTCCTCGCCCTCGGCGCGGTGCGTACCGTAGGATGAGGCGGCGTTGGAGGGCAGGATAACGGCGTTCTCCGCGCTCTTCTGTAGTCTCTTGCGGTAGAAAGCGCTCGCCCCGCCCTGCATCGTTACCGGCGAGGCGATTATGGCGCAAGGATTCGAAAGGATACGCTCTCGCGCCTTGTCATCGTTGGCGACGGCCCTGATGTTCTCGGAGAAGAAGATCTCACGCGGGTCGCTGTGCTGGAGGTAGGGCTTCATATACCCGAGCTGCTCGGCGTAGAGCCTCTCAGAGGTCGTCACCACTGACCCGTCGACGTAGATAAAGACGTCTTTGTCCAGGCCATACTCCCTGCCGTAGTGCTTGATGCCGAGGATGATCTCCTGCGCCTGCCCGAGGGCGTAGGTGGGGATCAAGACCGTCCCGCCCCTCTCTAGGGTCGTGTCGTTTATGACCTCGACCATAGTCCTGATCGACTCGGAGAACGGTTGTGGCTTCTGGTCGGCCAGGGTCGCCTCCATGATGAGGAGATCTATGTCTTTGACCTCGGGGAGCCTGGCCGAGGGGATAGAGAAGTGGTCTTCCATGCAGATATCACCGGTGTGGAAGACGGTCGCCGGTCCGGAGGAGAAGAGGACGCTCGCGGCCCCAAGGATATGGCCGCTCTCGGTCAGGGTGACCTTCGTCCCCCCGACATCGAAGGGCTTGCCGAAGGGCACGGGGACCAGCCGCTTACGGACCTCGTGGATAGGCGCCCCTCCGGGCAGCCCGCCGCCCATCGCAGCGTGGTCGTTGAGCGCGCTGATTATCAGCTTCGCCGAAGGGGGCGTACAGTAGATCGGCATCTCGGGCCGGTCTCGTACCAGCAATGGCAGCGCCCCGCAGTGGTCCAGGTGCGCGTGCGTTATTACGGCCGCGTCGAGCCCGTCCAGCCCGCCGAAGTCGGGCGTTGCGGGACCGCGCCCGTCAGGTTTGATCCCCGCATCGACCAGGATCCTCGTCTTGCCGAAGTCGAGGAGGTGGCTGCTGCCACCCACCTCTCCCGCCCCTCCCAGGGCGCGGAAGGACAACGTCGGCCTCGGCCTAGCGTAGCCCCTCGGGAGCGTGGCGTTAGGAGCCGCCCCGCCCGTCTCCGCCTGATGGCTCGCTGGAGAAGGGTCCTTGTCGTCGGGATCCTCCTCCGGGGTCCTGCGGCCCTGTTCCCCGGGGCTGCGCAGGTCGGAGTGCGCCTGGAGTACCTTGCCCATGAACTCCATCAGGCGGGCGGCCTCCGCGGTGCTTTCGAGAGATGCTGGCAGGGCCGCGACCTCGTTCTTTATGGCCCGCACCAGGAGCTCTCCGAAACCTCTGTCGGTAAAGCGGGCATCCTGCAGCGCGTTCTTTATCCTGTCACGTTCCTCGACCACGCGCCCGAGCTCCTCGTGCAGCTCCTCGACGCGCTCGGCCGCCCTGGAGTAAGCCGACCGCTCGCCATCGAGCGCCTTCTCGAGCTGGGCGGCGCGCTCCTCGAGCTCCCCGTTGCGTTCTTCGAGCTGGCCCCGCAGGTCCAACGCCGAGGCTGCCCTCTCCTCCGCCTTCCTTACCAGCTCCGAGGTGTCCGTGCGTTCACCGGTAAGAACCTCGACCTCTTCGGCGAGGGCTGTGGCCCTCTCCTTGGCGGCCCTGGACCCGAAAGAGAGCCGCTCGTTGTCCTGCTTCAGGCGCTCTAGCTCGGATTCGAGTTCCTTGACGCGCGCATCTTCGGAGGCCCGTTTCTCGGCCTCGCCTTCCTCCTCCCGCCACGCGTCCAAGAGCGCCTCGATGACGCCGTCTTCCGGCTCCTCTTCCGTGCTGAGGGCGGCCAGCAGCAAGCCCTCGGTGGTATGGACCTGCGCCAGCTCCTCGAAGTTCTCCGGGGAGAAACCTTCCAGCGCTGCAAAGGTCTCGGGTGGGATCTGCTCCTGGATGGCGGTGCGGAACGCGCCCCAGGCAGCCGGGTCGTTTGAGATCCTGCGCGAGATGCCCCTTAGGAGTGGCGCCCCGCCGCCGGACTTGCGCGTCAGGGCGTCGGCCTGTATGCCCCTCGGGAGGAGGACCTCTTCGAGGCCTGGCACGTTCCTGCAGAGCTCGGCGAGCGCCCGTCTGGTGTCGAGCCTCCCGAGTCGCCGCAGGAGCAACTCCTCAGGCAAATCCTCCGGCGGCAGCCTGTCGAGCAGGGATTCATCGGCGGTTCCCTCTGAGGCTCCTGCCTCAGTTTCTCCGTCTTTGGGTATGGGATCTGACATGCGGACTCCCTCCAGGAATATGAATGTCATACGGCGTCTTCATGCTCCCATGATTCTATCACGGCCCTTCTCGGCTCCCGGGCTGATCAGCTGGCCAGCATTTCAGCCAGTCAGCCAATCAGCTTCTTGCTTTGCTGAAGTGCTGAAGTGCTCACTTCTTCTGCGCGCGGATCTCGTATAGACTCCGGGTATGGCGGGCAAGCAGGCGCACGAAAGTGTCAGGATCCGGGCTCACTCTCCCGGGGAGTACCCCATCCTGGTGGTCGAGTTGCCGTCAGTCGGGCTACGCACCCTCTACTTCGAGACCGGCTACGACCTCGGGCGCGCCAAGACCGTCGGGGAGGACTGGCTCATGGAGAACGCCATCGGCCGTCACAGCTTCGTCGAGGTGGATCCCCCCATCGAGACAACCGCTGATTCCCTCGCAGATTACGTGAGGCGGGAGATCCTGTAGGGGCGGCTTTCAAACCCGCTTCCTACAGGCAATCCGCCCTTAATTGTTCTTCCCTGGCTTCTGGTTCTCTTTCTTTGCGGGTGCTCCGCCGCTACCGGATCCGCTGTTATCCGGTCCACTGTTGCTCCCTGAACGATCGTTGCGTTGTGGTTTGTCGGCAGGTTGTTTGTTGGCCGGTTGTTTGACTGTGGCGGGCTTCGCGTCGGTGTTCTTGGCCCCCTGATCCCGGCCCGGAGACGGTTCGGTCAAGGACGGGACGTCGGGCGGCGCCGAGGCGTCGGGGGGCGCCGTTGTGACCGGAGCGGGACCTGCGCTGTAGAAGAGGCTCACGGTGGAGCCTGGATCCACCTTCGTACCGGCCCCGGGGTCCGTCGAGAGGGCCGTGCCCGCCGCCTCCTCACCCTTCACCTCGATGGGGGTTGAGCCAAGACCGGCGTTCGACAGCGTCGCCTGCGCCTCCGACACGCTCATGCCGTAGACCTCGGGGACTTTGATCTGCTCCGGACCCAGGCTGACTGTAACGTCGACCGCGCTCCCAGGCTCTACGTTCTCCCCTCCCGAGGGGTTCTGTAAGAAGATGCTGCCCTCTGCGACGCCACTGTTGTAGTCTCGGCTCAGGGAGCCCAGCTCTAAGCCTGCCTCCCGGAGTACCGACTTTGCCTGCTCCGGGGTGTTCCCGTACAGCCTTGGGATCTCCACACTCGAGGGTCCGGTACCGACGGTGATGGTCACTTCCGAGCCTACCTCCGCCCGCTCACCGCTCGATGGGTCCTGGCTCACGACCAGGCCCTGATCATCGAAGGAGCTCTCCTGCTCGTCGACCTTGACCTCGAAGCCGGCGTCCCTCAGCTTCTGCTCCGCCACTTGGCGCTCCGAGCCCACGACGTCAGGCACACCAGATACCCTCGTCCCCACGACCTCGACCGAGATCTTCGAGCCTTTCTCGGCTTTTCCGGTGCTCGGGTTCTGGTCGAGTATGGTGTCGACGGGCCTCTCGGCGGAGACGCTCTTCGCCACCTCGATGTCGAAGTCGCCATCGACCTTGGCCCTGGCGTCATCGAGGCTCATGCCGACCAGGTCGGGGACGCCCAGCCGCGGCGCCACTCTTGCGGCCTGCCGGTCCTGGAGCAGGTTGTAGCCGGCCCAGGCGAGTGGGGCCAGGACGAGGAGCAAGAGGAGGGGGATCAGCACGAGGCCTCTCCTGCGCCGCTTCTTGTTCAGGCCCATCCTGTGTGGAGGAGGCGGAGGGTTGATGCGTGCGGCCTGTGGGATGGCGTGGGTCATTATCTCCGTCGTGGCGCCCGCCGGGTCGAGGCCTGCGCAGACGCGCTCGAGGTCTTCGATGAGCTCCGAGTCGCTCGCGTAGCGGTCCTCTGGGTTCTTGGCGAGCAGCCTGAGAGTTATGGCGTTTATGCCGTCGGGCACGGAAGGGTTGAGGTCCTTAGGCTGGCGCACATACCCGTTGACGTGCTTCATCGCGATCCCTAGAGGTGTGTCCGCGTCGAAGGGCAGTTCGCCCGTGAGCATCTCGTAGAGGACTACGCCCAAAGAATAGAGGTCGCTCGCGGGACCGACCGGGTCACCCATCGCCTGCTCGGGCGAGATGTAGTGGGCCGTGCCCAGGATGTGGCCCGTCCTCGTCATGGTCGAAGACGCCGCGGCGCGGGCTATGCCGAAGTCGGTGACCTTTACGTCACCCGACCCTGTAACCAGGATGTTGTGGGGCTTTATGTCACGGTGAATGACGTCGCGCTCGTGGGCGGCCCTCAGGGCCTCGGCCATCTGGAGCGCCACGGCCGCCGCCGTGTGGGCCGGGAGCGCGCCACGCTTGACGATGCGGTCCTTCAGGGTGCCGCCTGGCAGGTACTCCATCGCGATGTAGTAGGTGCCATCCTCAGACTCACCCCTGTCGAAGATAGAGACGATGTTCGGGTGCGAGAGCGCCGCAGCGCTCTGGGCCTCGCGCTTGAAGCGCTCGACGAACTCCTCATCGCCCGCGTACCGGCTGCTCATAACTTTGAGGGCCACGTCCCGATCGAGGATGTTGTCGTGTGCCAGGAAGACGTCGGCCATGCCACCGCTTCCCAGCGGCTTCACGATCCGGTAACGGTTGTCTACGAGCTGCTGCACAAGCCTGGATTATAGACGCGAGAGGTGGGCAACGTTCTCACACCCCGTCCACGAGGTAGGCCTTCATCAGGCGGGCCGCTATCGGCAGGGCGCCCTTGTCGGCCCTGCCGCCGTTCTCGATCATCACGCACATGGCTATCTTCGGGTCGTCGGCGGGGGCGAAGGTGATCCACCACGAGTGCGGCTCCCCGTTGCCTGACTCGGCCGTGCCCGTCTTCCCCGCGACCTTCATGCCTTCTATCTCGGCGTCGGTCAAGCCCCCCTGGATGATGACCTGCTGCATCATCTCGTTCAGAGTCTCGGCCGTATCCGGCGGGAGCGCCTGCCGACGGACGCTCGGGGTCGGTTTGTCGAGGATGATGCCGTCGGGAGAGCGGACCTCGCGCACGATGCGGGGCTCCATGAGCTTGCCGTCGTTGCCGATGGCCGCCGCGACGAGCGCCATCTCGAAGGCGTTGGTCTGCACCTCGCCCTGGCCGAAGCCCGTCTGGGCCAGGGTGCCCGTGGTCCACTTCTCTGGCGGAAGGCTATTGACGCTGCTCCCCGAGACGGGTAGCGGGAAGTCATCGTAAGGGTCGCCGAAGCCGAAGTTCAGGGCCATATCGGTCAGGCGTTGCGCCCCCACGATGTTGACCGCTATCTTCGCGAAGACCACGTTGATGGAGTAGGCGAGCGCGCGCGTGAACGTCACATCCCCGAAGTCCTTGCCCTCGAAGTTGTGGACCGTGTACCCGGGCAGCTCGTACGCCCCGCTGTCGAAGAAATGCTGCTCCGGGCTGACCCCCACCTCTAGCGCAGCTGCGGCCGTTATCACCTTGAAGACCGAGCCGGGCGGGTAGAGGCTCTGGGTCCCGCGGTCGACGAGGGGCGCGTCCTCGGCGTTGGCAAGTTCTGGATAATTCTCGTCTACTTCGTTGGCGTCGAAGGAGGGTGAGGTCGCCATCGCCAGGATCTCCCCGGTCTTGGGGTTCAGGGCGACCACGGCGCCCCTGCCCGTGCTGCTCGCGGAGAGCTCCTGGTAGGCGAGTTTCTGGAGTCCTGGGTCGATGGTGAGGACCACGTTGTTGCCCGGTTGCGGGCCTCCCGTGGCACGGTTGATCAGGTCATCTAAGGTCTCGGGTTCCCCCACCACGCTAGAGAGGTCGGAGTTGTTGGAGATCTCGATGCCCGTCGCCCCGTAGCGGGTGCTCCAATAGCCGACCACGTTCGAGAACGGTGTGCCCAAAGGATAGACGCGGTCGTAGACGGGGCCCCTCGGGGTTGGGCGCTTGACGCTCTTCGCGAGCACGGTCTCGCCGTCGCCGGCCAGGATGAGACCGCGCGGCGAGGAGATGGAGCGCTGGGTCTGAAATCCGTTCTCGGGGTTGTTGGCCAGCGCCTCCCTCGAGTAGACCTGCCAGTAAGCGAGCATCATTACGAGCCCGGTGAACCCGGCCACGAACAGGTAGAAGGTGCGCCTGAGGTGCGCGTTCATGGAGGCCCCCGCCGACCGTCCTTATAGGCAAGCCCCTCGGCCTCGCGCCGCCCCGCCCTCTCGGAGACGAGCAGGAGGAGGCCCGTAAGCAAGAAGTTGCCGACGACGGAGGAACCGCCGTAGGAGACGAATGGGAGCGTTATCCCCGTTAGCGGTATTGCCTTCGTGACCCCGCCCACGATAACGAGTGTCTGGAGGGCGAACATCGCCGTCAGCCCGAAGGCCAGGAGCTTGGATGCATCATCCTCGGCGAGCAGCGCGATCTTCGTCCCCCTGTAGGTGAAGGCCAGGAAGGCGAGCAGGACCGCCGTCGCCCCGAGCAGGCCCAGCTCGCTGGCGATCGCCGAGAAGACGAAGTCCGTCTCCACCTCGGGGATGGTCTGGGCGAAGCCCGCCCCCAGTCCCGTGCCGAGTAGTCCGCCGTCGGCGATGTTGAAGATGCTCTGGAGGATCTGGAATCCCGTCCCGTCAGGGTCCCTCCACGGGTCCAGCCAGCTCTGCACCCGCAACTGCACGTGCTCGAAAAGGAGGAAGGCCACGAAGGAGCCAACGGAGAAGAGGACTCCCCCGAGCAAAACGTATGCCGTGCGGCCTGTTGCGGCGTAGAGCATCAGCAAGGGGACGGCGAAGAAGAGTAGGCTCGACCCGAGGTCCTTCTCGAAGACGAGGAGGCCTAAAGAGGCGGCCCAGACGAGGGCGACGGGCCCGAAGTACTTTATCGCGGGGAGCTCGACGCCGAGGAAACTTCGGCTCGTCGCCGCCATCACGTCGCGTTTCTCGGCCAGGTACCCGGCGAAGAAGACGACGAGGGCGATGCGGGCGAACTCCGAGGGCTGGAAGTTGACAGGACCCAGGTCGACCCAGAGCCGCGCCCCGTTGACCGTGTAGCCGAGCGGCGTGAAGGTCGAGGCGATCAAGAAGACAGCCGCGATGGCAAGCAGGTACTTGTAGTCGAAGATACGGTCGTAGTTGCGGAAAAACAGCACCAGCAAGAACATGGCGCCGCTCCCTATAAGGATCCAGACCGCCTGCGTCAGCGCGAGCTTCTGCGCCCCCTCCACGTCGTAGGTCAGGCGGAAGATCATGACGAGCCCGAGACCCGTCAACAGCGTGACTATCGGCAAAAGAAGCACGTCGGAGTGGGGCAAGAGAACCCTCACCCCGAGGTAGAGCACGAGGAGGGTCCCCGCGTAGTACGCGCCGTAGATGAGCGGCGGGCTCGCCGCCTGCTGGACGAAGATCAGGGTCGCGAAACCTAAAATGGTAACGAGCAGCGCAAGGACCATGGGCGTGAAGGCGCGTTGGGTCACCTTCCACCCACCTTAGTTACCCAGGTCCTCGAGGACCCTCTCTATCTGGTCCTTGGTGTAGAGCTTGTGGCTCTTTATGGGGCCCTTGTAGGGGTCCTTGATCTCCGACTCTTTGAGGCCCGGCCTGCGCCACTCCTGATTGAGCTCGATCCCGAGCGGGGCGTAAGGCACGCCTCGGTAGGCCACCACCTTCCCCTCGTCGAACTCGAAGAAGTACCGGCTGGACCCCCAGAGGTAAGCCGGCGTCAGGGCGAGGATGAGGACCAGAACGATCGCCAGCCCCCGCACGAAATTCCCCAGCGCTTTCCAGGGACCCCTAGAGCGCTTCCGGCGCCTGGGCCTGGAAGACCTCCGTGGTCGCCCACGGACGTCCTTGCTCCTGGGTGGCGTGCGGACGTCCGCGCCCTGCCCTGTGGAACCCAGGGCGAGCATCTCGCTGGTGGAGCCGGAGCGTCTCCCTCGCCTGTCTCGCGCGCCCGCCTCGCGTGCGGCGGGCTGCTCTGGCAGCTCCTTCACATCGATGACGACGACGGTGATGTTGTCGTTGCCGCCGGCGTCGAGGGCCGCGGAGAGGAGGCCGCGCGCCGCCTTCTCCGGGTCCTCCTGGGACTCGGCCAGGATCTCCGAGATCCCGGCCTCAGGGACCATATCCGAGAGCCCGTCCGAACAGAGCAGGATGCGGTCGCCCGCCTCGATGGGCACAACGGCGGTGTCGACTTCGACCTCCTCCTCAGCGCCGAGGGCGCGGGTGATGAGGTTCTTCTGGGGGTGCTCAGCGGCCTGGTCTCGGGTCAGGTCACCGCTTCGCACCAGCTCGGCGACAAGCGAGTGGTCCTCTGTCATCGGCTTCATCTCGCCGCCACGCATGAGGTAGGCCCTCGAGTCGCCGACGTGCGCCACCTCGGCCACCGGTTCCCTCTGCGTCCCGCCGAACCTTATGGCGACCACGGTAGTGCCCATCCCCGAGAGCTTCTCGTCGCCGCGGCCCGCGGCCACTATCCTACGGTTCGCCTCTCTTATGGCCGCTTTAAAGGGTTCGTCTGGCTGAAGATTTTTGAGCGCTTCCACGGCGATGGAGCTGGCGACCTCCCCGGCCTCGAAGCCGCCTATGCCGTCGGCGACGACGAAGAGCGTCTCGTCCTCACCATCGCCGACGAGCAGGGCGTCCTCGTTGTTCTGGCGCACCTTGCCAGCATCGGTGACGCCGAACGGCTGCAACTCGAGGAAAGGCACGTTCTCTTACTCCTCGTACCTGAAGGTGGTCGAGCCGACCCTGACGGTGTCCCCGTTCCTCAAGGGCGTGGCGCCCACGGTCTTGCGCCCGTTCACGAAGGTCCCGTTCGTCGAGTCGAGGTCCTCGACGTAGAGCAGTCCCCCGTGCCTGGTGAGCTGGGCGTGGCGCCCCGAGGCGTAGTCGTCGCTCTTTAAGACGATGGTGCTGACGGACGAGCGCCCTACGCTGGTCTCGCCGTCCGCGAGCTCGAAGCGCGTCTCCGGGGCGAGGATCTCCGAGTCCTCGACCACCAGCTCGGGCATCCCCGAGACGGAGCCCCGGCGGACGTAGCGTCCGTTGCGCTCCCGGCCCGGCACGTAGGTCTCATCGTCCGGAATCTTTCGCAGGTCCCCGATGCTCCGGCTCATAACGGCGTAGATAAAGGCGAAGAGCAGGAGCAAGATCAGAGCCTTCGCCGCGAGCAGCGGCACCTGGAGCTCGAGCATTCCCTAACGCCTTTCGCCGGACCCCTCGCCCGGAGAATCTATGCGGCGGATGAAGCGGGCGGTGCTCTGGCCGAAGGTGAGCTCGTCGCCGCCTTCGATCCTCTCGCGGTCGATGGGGGCGCCGTCGAGCAGGGTGCCGTTCGTGGAGCCCAAGTCCTCGACGACGAAGCCGTTGTCGGCGCGGAAGATCCTCGCGTGCTTCCTCGAGACGTTCGGGTCGCTTATTACGATGTCGCTCTCCTGCGAGCGGCCTACGGTCCACGGGCCGCGTCCTTCCAGCGGGTGCTTCTCATCCCCTAGAACGAGCTCGACGATCTCCCGCGCCAGGCCGTGACGCCTGGCCTCATCGGCGGAGATCGCGGCGGTGCCCTGCTCTCTTTGAGAGCCGGTCGACTCCTCGGTCCGGAAGATGCGGGTCTGGCCCGAGGTGTCCTGCGGGGCGCCCTTCTCGCGGGGACCTTCGCCGCCCGTCAGCTTTGCGGTGACGCCGAACTCCCCGAAGCGGAGCGTGTCCTCGGTCTCGAAGCGTATCCTTGGGGGGGTCATGAGGTGGTAGCTCTTGTTCTCGGCGTGGGTCGAGGCGTACTGGATCAGCTCGTCCTTCAACGACGCCTGGTAGGCCCGGATGGACTCCGTATCCTCTCTGGAGAGGTGGATCGTGAAGTCGTTCGGGGCGTAGGTGCGTGAGATCGAGACCATCCTGCCCTCGTCCATCTGCTTGGTGAGGCCCTTGGCGATCTCTACGGGGTGGATCTGGCGCCTGAACGCCCTTCCAAAGACGCCCTCGACCAACGATTCCATCCGCTTTTCGATGTGTTTGAGAAAACCCAAAGAGACCTAACCTCTCACCCTCCTCGCGAGGTACCTGAGCACCCCGTATATTATAGCCGCGAGACCGAGCGATATCATATCGGAAGTGAGCGTGCCGGGTGAGGCTTTCGGGGAGAGGAGCAACGCGTACCCCAGGGCTCCACCGACTACCGCGACCGCGAGGCCTACGAAGGGTCTACCGACCCACTCCGCGAACGAGACCGCCGCCGCCATGGCCGCCCACAGCACGATGAGGAGCGGCAGTTTGGGGAAATACTGCACGTACGCCTGGGACCAGTCGAGCACGCCGCCGACTCCCAGCGTAATCGGTACGACGTCGAGCCTCGCCCCCGAGTAAGGGAGCTCGGCGTAGGGGCTGCCGTCGGCGAAGAGGCCGTTGCGCACCGTGAGGTCGTAGCAGATCAAGGTAAAGCCCCCGGCCGCCGCAGAGAGGCACGCGCCCAAGGGACGCATGAGCGCGCCGAAGAGTAGCGGTAGCCCGGCCAGCCCGGCGCCAAGGATGGTCCCGAGTCCGGCGAAGAGGGCGAGCGGCACGGCGAGCGCGGGCCCTAAGGGCAGCCTTCTCACGTCACCGTTGGCCGAACCTACGCCCATCACCCAGACGCCGCCGAAGAGTGGCGCGAGCGCGGAGAACCCGAGGCCGGCCCCGCTACGTATGAGCAACACGGCGAGCGCTACTATGACCCCGAGGGCGCCGAGGCGCGGCAGCAGGTAGGCCAGCACGCCCAGCCCCGCGGCGACGCCGGCCGCCTGCGCGTGGTCGGTGAGGATCCTGTCGGCGAGCAGGTATCCGAGCCAGCCTGCGGCAACGCCGTTGATGATACGCAGCGCCCCGTCTTTGAAACCCCCGGAGAGCCTGTCCGGCGCCTCGCGTCCAGCTGGCGAGACGCTGCCGGCCGGGGCCTTCCTGCCCGTGAGGAGCTTGACGGCGGCCCACGCGCTCTGCGGGCGGTGGGCCGGGTTGGGCGAAGTCGTGCGGTCGACGAACTCCTTGAGGCGCGGGGGCGGCTCGTACGGCTGGTGGGCGAGCAGGGTACGGGCCGTGGCGCCGACGGCGTAGATGTCCGTCAGCGCGGTCGGGTCGGCGCCGTCCAGGATCTCCGGCGCGATGTATCCAGGCGTGCCTACGGCGAAGCCGACGCGCGTAAGCCGTGTGTCCCCCGCCCTGAAGGCGACCCCGAAATCCGTCAGCTTTACCCGCCCGCGGGCGTCTACGAGCGCGTTTTGGGGCTTTATGTCGCGGTGGATTATGCCCTGCCCGTGGGCGTAGACCAGGGCTTCGAGGATCTGGGTCAAGGAGTCCACTATCTCTTCTACCTCGTACCCCTTGGCCGCTTCGTCTAGCGGCATCCCCCGCACGTACTCCGTCACGAGGTAGATCTCGTGGTCACCAGGGATAACCTCGAGCGTCTCCACTATGTTCTTGTGCCTGAGCCCTTCAGCGATCTGGCCCTCCCGCAGGGCGCGAGAGCGCTCGCCAGCGCTGTAGACGGGGATGATCTTCACGGCCACATCCCTGCCCCTGAGGTGACCCTTCAGAGAACGGGCGCGCCACACGGTCGCGAAGCCGCCGCGCCCGACCATCTCGGCCAGCGCGTAGCGTCCCTGTCCTTCGATGTAGCGCGTCTCTGTCACTACTTGATTGGCTATTGTATAGCCTATCAGCACGCTCCGGCTAACGCCTTCGCTGGTCGGCACTTCAGCATTTCAGCACGCTACGCCCTTCGGGCTCCGCTTCTCAGCATCTCAAAACTTCAGCCTCGTTCGCCCGCGAGCCCCACTTCGCGGCGGGGATGACACCCGTAGAATTGCTGAAAGGCGCTAAGCGCCATGCTGACAAGCTGACAAGCTGAAATGCTGACAAGCCGGCGCAGCCGGCGTGCTGAGATGCTGCTACAATCCCGAGCAGTTCAGGACGTCTCCCGGAGAGGGCCTGCGGGCGAGTGGCGGAATTGGTAGACGCGCTAGGTTCAGGGTCTAGTGGCCGAGAGGCCGTGGGGGTTCGAGTCCCCCCTCGCCCACGACATG